>Ga0134126_10005394_pt1 | contig 15979 bp, 14 predicted proteins | sample KB31752_FD_96881 | JGI IMG/M metagenome (GOLD analysis project Ga0134126, IMG submission 96881) | Terrestrial soil microbial communities with excess Nitrogen fertilizer from Kellogg Biological Station, Michigan, USA - KB3-175-2 | ecosystem: Environmental > Terrestrial > Soil > Unclassified ...
AGCATTCCCTGCCGCTGAAGCTGCCGGAAGAGAGCGCCGCAAACTTCCATTGTTCGCCGGCGGCTACCGTGGAGCCGGACGGCACCATCACCATGGGAGCCGTGACTGCCACGGCGTCTTTCCGGTTCACAAAATGGATCGGCGAATGGCTTCGGATTTCCGGCGCGAAACTCATCATCGGCAAAGGCGGCATGACCTTACAGGACTATAAGGAGCATTTCGTCCCCAACGGCGCGATTTATCTGACGACCGTCGGCTACGGAACGGGCGCACTACTCGGGCGAGGAATAAAACGCGCTCGCGACATCTACTGGAGGAAGGAGCTCGGGCTCGCACAGGCCATGTGGCTGATCGAAGCCGAAAATATGGGCCCTTTCATCGTCGAGAGCGATCTTGAAGGAAACAGCCTCTTCGAGCGAGAGAACGCCAAGGTCTCCGCCAATCTCGATCGCGTGTACGCGGGCACCAAGCCCGCAGTGCTGAAGCGGTTCGGTGAGACGGATGATCGTTCAGACGAACTGATCGGCTGAGCCGGCGCGAAGCGGATTGACCGAAAAAGCCGGGTGCTTGTTTTGTTGGCCACTCGAGAGGGCGAAAGAATGTTCGTGGACGAGAGGATTTACACGTTGCATGCCGGTCAGGTCCCCACATTCCTGAAGCTCTACGAAGAGGAAGGAATGGAATGTCAGGTGCGGATTCTGGGAAAGATGGTCGGCTACTACTACACCGATTTTGGACCGCTCAATCAGATCGTCCACATGTGGGGATACAAAAGCCTTGACGATCGATTCGAGCGGAGGAAACAGCTGCAAGCTTCGCCAGATTGGCAATCGTACGCGAAGAAGATGCGTCCTCTCGTTGTGAACGTCGAGAACAAGCTGCTGGTCCCGGCGCCGTTCTTCCGGGTGCCGGACTAGCGGGCGCGCCGGCATGTTAATAGGGCGGGCGGTGCCGAAGTCATGAATTTCTATATTTGGCTTGCCGCCGGATCGGCGGCGGGAGGCTTCGTCAACGGACTTGCAGGGTTCGGAACCGCCCTGTTCGCACTCGGCTTCTGGTTACAAATACTGCCGCCCACCGAGGCGGTCTCCTTGATCGTCATCATGTCCATCGTCAGTGGCATGCAGGGCGTAGCGCTCGTCCGGAAGAATATTCGCGAGAACCCGGTTCGTCTGTCGCGGTTCGTCGTGCCGGGCGTTATCGGAATTCCGATCGGTGTGAAGTTTCTCGCGGTCGCCAACCCGCTCACTATAAAACTGACAATAGCGACGTTCCTCATCGCGTACGGCGGCTTCATACTGGTGCGTCGCGATCTTCCGCGGCTGCCCCGGCCGAAGCCGATGATGGATTGCCTTGTGGGATTTGTGGGCGGCATATTGGGTGGAGCTGCTTCGCTATCGGGAGTGCTGCCGACCATCTGGTGCACACTTCAGCCATGGACGAAATCCGAGCAAAGGGCGGTGATGCAGCCGTTCAATGTCCTGATCCTGAGCATTGCGGCGGCCGTGTATGCGATCAGCGGTTATTATTCGTCCCGAAGTCTTACACTAATCCTCGTCGCGCTCCCGATCACGCTGATCTCGGCCCAGGTTGGGATCTGGGCCTTCAAACGATTGTCGGACGATCAGTTCCGCGGGTTGATCGTCAGCTTGATGTTTCTGTCGGGATTGATCATCGTCGCGAAGGAAGTGTTGCTCGGCTGAACGCAAGGTGCGAAAGACATCAGCATAAGCGCCGATCTCCTGCTTGGATCCCTGCTCCGGAGCACGCATGATACGAGGTGCGGACCATTTTAAGGCTTTAAAGAACGCTCGCGTCACTCAACTGTTTTCGGTCTCGGGCATTGCCGAAATGGCTCCGCGGTTTGCGGTCGCCGCGCCTGTCGAGCCGGATGGTTCCTTCGTCGATCGCCCTTGCTGCGCGCATCCGCACCGCTGAGACTCCGCTAGTGATCTGCGGACCCGCGTTCTGCACTCCCACTGGTCGCAGCTTGATGCGCAGCGCATCCGAGAAGCTCAACGTCGCCCTCGTGGGGATGGAAAGTCCACGAGGCGTAAACGATCCCGGCCTGGGCGCCTTCACAGATATCCTCAGCTGCGCCGATCTCGTGGTGCTGATGGGAAAGCCGCTCGATTTCACCCTCAGGTTCGGAGGCGCGCCGATATCGGGCTTGGGCGGTGATCGATTCCGACGTGTCACTCATCTCGCGGGCTCACATTGCGCTGCGCGATCGCCTGGAATTCTCCGTCGTTGCAGATGCGGAGCCGGCACTCGAAGCTCTGGCGCACCGGGGCGATCTATCCGGGAACCGCGAATGGCTACGTCGCACTGAGGAAGCGCTCACATATCGAGCGGGTCACTGGGCAGAAGCGTGTGCATCAGTGGGCTCAAGCCATGGTCAGGACCGATCGTCGTTTGATCAACGGTGTTGCGGGCGCCATCGGACCCGCAACACCGTCAGCCGTCGCCGCCAAGCTCTATTCTCCCGACGATCCAGTGATCGTCGCGACGGCGGGCCTATCGCTGCGGAAAGCCGGCATGCATCAACGTCATGATTGAAGGTGTTGCCGCTCCCGTGATCCGCAACCCAAAGACGTGAGCTAGGGGTACGCCGGCGATGCGGACGTACCCGAGCCTGGAAGGCGTGTATGCGCACCGAAATTTGCAGGAAAGTGATGCAGGTCCATCTCGACTGGGAGTTCGCTCTGGTTGAGCAACTCTGCCGTGACGACAACCACGACTTCTTCGTGATCCGAGGGCTATTGCCTGCGTTTGGCAGGCTTCCTTTTCGATTGCGGCGGCCGCAAAGGAGGAGAAAGCCTTCCTTCGCGTATCGTGACGGCCAATTTGTCGTTCATCTCGCCGATGGCCCGTATCCTCACGCTATCGGCTCTCGAAATGCATCCAAGCATGCGGGAGAAGCCTCGGCCGGGTGCCAGCGGAAGGTGCTTGAGCCGAAGAGCGTTCGAAATGGTGACGCAAGTCCGGGGCACAATCGAGACGCCGAGATTGCAGTAGACCATGCTGGAAATGGCCTCTAGGCTCTCGAGCTCCATGCTCTCCCGCACCAGGATCCCGTTCTCCTGCAGCCAAGTTTCTATCAAACCACCCACCACGGCCTGCCGCGAAAACCTAATGAACGGGCTGTTCTTCAATAACTCGACCGGATCTCGGCCGTCGGCTTCGAGCGAAGCGAGTAGTTCGAAGGGTTCTTCCGCAAGATCGTACCAGACCATATTGCGAGGAATGAATTGCGGTTTCGTTACGATCGCGAGATCGAGCGAGCCGCGCTCGACCTGTTGAATCAATGCGGTGGTCAATCCGAGCATAACCGTGACATGCAGGGCAGGGTAGTCCTTCTTCAGCTTTGACACGGCCGACGGCACGAGGCCCGTCAGCGTGGTCGGCACCGCTCCAAGCGACAATACTCCCTCGATTCCCTTGTTGCCCAATACGCCCGGAACGATGTTGTCGTAGGCAGCGACGACGTCGCGTGCCTTCGAGACGAGCGCACGTCCCGCCGGTGTAAGCTCCGGCGTCCTGTGCGTCCTGTCGAAAAGCGTGATCTTCCACTCCTCCTCGAGTGCCCGGATCTGCTGGCTGACCGCCGCGTGCGTAACGAAGACTTCCTTCGCCGCCGCGCTGAAGCTGCCGTGATCGGCCACCGCGATCAGTGTCTTGAGAGTTCGGATCGACATTCTCGGTCCTTGTAAGAAAACCTTTCAATAAGCTTTAGCATTTGTGCCTTTGAGAAAGAAGGACTTTCGGCCAATATTTTGCGACCGGAAAATCCCGGCAGGTCTTCGCAATGGGCGCGCGAGCACATAGTGCCGAGCTTTACGCCTTGGTGGTCTCCACGCTTACCGCGAGGCAGCAGTTGCTCGTGGGAATTCGCGGCCTATCCGCACGTACGACGATGCGGCCGGATGGCCTTGAAGCAATCCGGGCATAGTGGGAACCGGCATCTATAAGGTGCCGCCAAAATTAAGAGACTGCACCGATGCAGCCGGATCCCGAGATCGAAGAATCCGGGAGGGTAATGGGAGGAGAGATGACTAGCGACGAGCCGCTTTTGAAGGTATCCGGCGTGACGCTTCAGTACAAGACGACGTCCCATATATTGACGGCGACATACCGCGTCGGCTTCGAGATGCTGAACAGCGATCGCTTCGTCCTGCTCGGTCCTTCCGGATGCGGGAAATCGACGCTTCAGAAGGCGGTCGGCGGCTACATTACTCCGACGGAAGGCGAGATGCGCCTCAAAGGAAAGCTGATCACGAAGCCCGGTCCGGATCGTATGATGGTCTTTCAAGAGTTCGATCAGCTCTTGCCGTGGAAGACCGTCCATCAGAACGTCGCGTTCGCTCTTGAAGCGGCGAAGCGAATGTCCAAGCGCGAAGCCGCCGATCGCGCCGCACACTACGTCGAGATGGTTGGCCTATCGAAGTTTTCGAGCAGCTATCCGCACATGCTGTCCGGCGGAATGAAGCAACGCGTCGCGATCGCCCGAGGAATGGCGATGGAGCCGGACATCCTCCTGATGGACGAGCCGTTCGCAGCCCTCGATGCGCTGACACGACGCAAGATGCAAGATGAACTCCTCGGCCTCTGGGACAAGACACGGTTCACGGTAATGTTCGTCACCCATTCGATTGCGGAAGCGATCAAGATCGGTAACCGCATCCTTCTGCTCTCTCCGCATCCCGGTCGGGTGCGTGCCGAACTGAACAGCGCAACCAGCCCGGAGGACGTTATGCATCTCGAGCGCCAAATCCATGAGATGCTATTCGCGGAAGCTGCGCCGGAGGCGGCACATGCATAAGCAGATGATCGTCGTCGCTGGCTCTGAAATGACGACCTCCTTCCGGCCGGAAATCCTGAACGCACAAAGCCTTGACGAGATAAAAGTCGTCGAGAAGCCCCGTTCTCTGTTCGACAAGCTCTACGGCGAGACCTTGGTCCGAAAGGGAGTGATCCTCATCGCGCTTGCAGTCGCTTGGGAAGTGTATGGGATATGGCTTAACAACGAACTTTTGTTTCCGACGTTCGGCGCGACGATGACGGCATTCGTCAAGGGAATCGCAAGCGGCGTATTGCCCGGACGGGCATGGGGCTCGATCAGAGTCCTTCTGATGGGATACGCGGCGGGAGTCGTGCTGGCCGCGATGTTGACCGGTCTTGCGATCGCATCGCGTATCGGCAGGGATTTCCTCGAGACGATGACCTCGATGTTCAATCCTCTTCCAGCGATCGCGCTATTGCCGCTTTCCTTGATCTGGTTTGGGTTAGGAAACGGAAGCCTGGTCTTCGTGCTGGTGCATTCGGTGACCTGGGCGATCGCCCTGAACACTCACGCCGGCTTTCTGTCCGTGAGCAAGACTTTGAAAATGGTAGGCCGAAACTACGGCCTGACAGGACCCGCATTCATTGCGAAGATACTGATGCCTGCAGCCTTCCCCAGCATACTCACCGGTCTGAAAATCGGCTGGGCCTTCGCTTGGCGAACCTTGATCGCGGCCGAACTCGTATTCGGCGTCAGCTCCGGATCGGGCGGACTTGGGTGGTTCATCTTCGAGAACAAGAACACGCTCGACATTCCTAACGTATTCGCCGGCCTCCTGACCGTTATTCTGATTGGTTTGGTCGTCGAAAATCTGATTTTTCGCGTGATCGAGAAGAAGACGATCCATCGGTGGGGCGTACAGAGTTGAGTGACGTGCGGCCCGCTTAGGAAGGCATAAAAAATCTGAAGGGAGAGAAGTGAATGGTGAAGTATGGCTATATGGCGCTCTGCGCACTCGCATTGGCGGGTCTAGCGATGCCGAGCGCGTCCCGGGCCGAGGTTTCGACCGTCCGTCTCGCGAAGGAGTACGGTCTCGCGTATCTCCCCCTGACCATCATGCAGGAGGAGCATCTGCTCGAAAAGCAGGCGAAAAAGGCCGGGCTGACCGTGAAAACCAAGTGGCTTCAGTTCTCCGCTGGTTCAGGCATGAACGAAGCGCTTCTTTCAGGGAATCTCGACGTCGCATCGGGCGGCGTCGGCCCTATGCTGACGATCTGGTCACGCACGCTCAAGAACTACAAGATCAAAGCCATCTCGGCGATGGCTTCGTTGCCGCTGTACCTTGTGACGGTGAACCCGAAGGTTAAGACAATCTCCGACTTCACGAGCGCCGACAAAATCGCCATGCCAACGGTGAAAACCTCAATTCAGGCGATCACGCTTCAAATGGCGGCAGAGAAGCAGTTTGGGAAGGGACAGGCGACGCGCCTCGACCCGCTGACCGTCTCGTTAAGTCATCCCGATGCCCAGCTAGCGATGTTGGGCGGCAAAGGCGGCATAGATTCGCATTTCGGATCGGAACCATTCCAACAGCTGGAACTCAAGGACCCGCGAGCCCACAAGGTGCTTGATAGCTATCAGGTCGTCGGCGGGCCACATACGTTCAGTGTAGTGTGGGCGACGAGCAAGTTCGTGAGTGAGAACCCGAAAGTAGTCCAGGCGTTCTATGACGCCCTTCAAGAAAGCATCAAGCTGATCAACTCGGATCCGAAACGAGCCGCAAGCATCTGGATAAAGGGAGACCATCTGACATTTTCACAGGACGAAGCCGAAGCGTTCATCAAAGACCCGGAGAACAAGTGGACCACTACTCCAGAGAGGCTTCTGGTCTTCCTCAACAGCATGCATGAAGCAGGGCTCATCAACGACATCACTTCCGATTGGAAGGACTTGTTCTTCGACTACGTTCACGACACCAGCGGAAGTTGACGCAGCCAACCGAATGAGGCTCTCGCAATGGTGCCGGGAGCCTGGTCTCCGACCCCCGGCACGCCTGTATGTACCGAAAACATCATCCGAGTGTAACATCATCAGAGTGTGATGGCGCGTTGGAATCGCCTAAGCTGGAGCAATGATCGGGCTGTTGTGCTTCGCTCTGGCCGTCCTGGCCTCACCGTTCAGGTCGAAGTTACGGCTTGAGGCCGAGAACGCGGTGCTGCGACATCAGCTGATCGTCCTGCGGCGCTTTGCGTGGTCGCGTTCGGCTCACGAACCATGATCGCTGGTTCTTTATCCAGCTGGATCGGTGGTTGCCAGCAATCCTGAAGGCTCTCACAATCATCCGGCCCGAGACGCTCGTGCGTTGGCACGGAGCGGGATTCGCTGTTATTGGCGTTTGGAAGTCGCGCTCACGGGGAGGGCGACCGCAGATCGAGACGGAGCTGCGCGTCTCGAGCCCGCGGATGAGCGTCGAAAATCCGCTTTGGGGCGCGCCACGGCGAGCTGCTCAAGCTCGGTTTGAGGTCGCGCAGTCGAGCCTCCCCAAGTACATGGTTAAACGCCGGGTGCCACCCAGCCCGGGATGGCGAACCCTCTTGCGCTGCCATGGACTTATTTGTTGTCCCGACCGTTAGCTTCGACCTGCTCTATGCTTTCGGTACGTCATTGGTGTAGTTTTACCACCGAAACGGCAGAAAACGAGAGGAAACTACAGGAAATAGACAAAATGCTCAGAGGCCTAAGTCTTCAGAATGACGGATGAAATCAGCAAAATCAGCGATCACAAATTCAGCATTGCCCCGATGATGGATTGGACTGACCGGCATTGCCGCGTCTTCCATCGCCTTCTGACGCGCCGGGCGCGGCTTTACACGGAGATGCTGACGAGCGCCGCGATCGTGCATGGCAATCGCGCACGCCTGCTTGCTTTTGATGCGAGCGAGCACGCCGTTGCGTTACAGCTCGGTGGATCGGATCCACGCGAGCTCGCCGATGCCGCTGGGATCGGCGAGGACTTCGGCTATGACGAGATCAATCTCAATGTCGGCTGCCCGTCGGACCGGGTGAAGGAGGGCCGCTTCGGCGCCTGCCTGATGGCGGAGCCGGCGTTGGTGGCGGCTTGCGTCGATGCGATGAAGCGCGTGGTCGAAATTCCGGTCACCGTGAAATGCCGCATCGGCATCGACGACCAGGACCCGGAGGAAGCACTGGACCGATTGGCGCGCGGCGTGGTCGCCGCAGGCGCCGACGCGCTGATTGTGCACGCGCGCAAGGCCTGGCTCAAGGGGTTGTCGCCGAAGGAAAACCGCGAGATTCCGCCGCTCGACTATCAGCTTGTGTACCGTCTGAAGGCAGCGATGCCGAACGTTCCCATCATCATCAATGGCGGCATCGGCAGCCTTGCGGAGGCAAAGGCGCATCTGGCCCATGTCGACGGCGTGATGCTCGGGCGCGCCGCCTATCAGGAGCCGTGGCGGCTGCTTGAAGTCGATCCCGAATTGTTCGGCGAAGCGGCGCCTCATGCGACGATGAAGGAGGCGCTGGAGGCGATGATGCCGTACATCGCGCGCGAACGCGCTGACGGCACACGGCTGCACGCCATCACGCGGCATTTCGTCGGCGCCTATCACGGTGTCCCGGGGGCGCGCGCCTTCCGCCGCCATCTGTCCGAACATGGCGTCAAGCCCGATGCCGATCTCGAAGTTCTGCGCGATGCGATCGCGCTGGTCGAGCAGCGCAAGGCGGCCGCGATGGCCGCCTAAAGCATGATCCGGACCCGGAGGGCCGCGTTAGCGCAAAGTGGAAACCGGTTTTCCCTTGGCTAAACAAACACGAAGCGTTTGCGCGGAGATCATGCTCAAACAAGGAGATGAGATCATGATCCGATTCCGTCTAATCGGATCATGATCTCTTTCATCAGACAAAACTCAATCTTACGGATATCCCCGCAGCATCAAATGATCTGAGCGCACCTCCCAGCTTTCCAGCCGGTCGAGAAAGCTCATTCCGAGCAGGTTGGTCGTCATCTGCCCGTGCGGCACCACCAGCGCGGGCACCGAGCGCTCGACCAGCCTGCCGATGGCGAGCCGGTCCAGCGTCAGCCGCGCCGCCCTGGTATGTCCGCCCGCGGTTTCCAGGTCGACGTTGTAGTCCAAAAGCTCCAGGGGCAGCCCGGCGGCTTTTGCCGTCTCATATGTCAGCACTACCGAGCTCGCGCCGGTGTCGACCACCATCGGCGCGACCACGCCGTTGATCCTGGCGCGCAGCGCGAACTCGCCGTTGCGGCTGCGCCGGATCTCGACGGCGCGCGGCGAGGAGGCAAGCGCGCGTTCGCGCATGAACGCCGAAAGCGTATCGCTGACACGCGCCACGTCTTCGGGATCCTTGTAGGCGACCACGCCCGCGGTCACCGCCAGCACCAGCAGCGCAAAACGTGCCCGGCTCATGGGACGGCTCCCGTTTCCCTGGCGTTCACGCCGATTGCGGACTGCCGGGCAGCGTGAGCCCGGCATCCGCCATGCGCTGTGGCAACAGCGCCATCAGCTTGAGACGCTCGGCGCGGTCCAGCCGATGCCAGCTCGCGATTTCCGGCAGCGTGCGGCCGCAGCCGAAGCAGAGGCCGGTTCTGGGATCGATCATGCAGACTGCGATGCACGGTGTATCTTTGCTCATCTATCGAATAGTGAAGGGCATTCGAACGTCGGCGCAAGCGCTAAAGCCCCGTGCCGGCGCTCATGATCGGTGTGTGGCGCGCCCGCCGCCGCAAATCCATCGCCCCCGTGCTCGGGGTCTGCGGCTGCAGTGGCGGTGCCTCATCTGCCATCGGGTCGGTTATCGATTCCTGGGCCAGCGGCGCAAGTGCCGACATCACGCGCTCCGGCGGGAACGTGACGATCACCTCCGTGCCGATTCGCAGCTTCGATTTCAGCGTGAAGGTGCCGCCATGCATGTCGACCAGGCTCTTGGCGATCGGCAGGCCGAGGCCCGCGCCCTGCTCGGCGGATTTGATCGAGTTGGAGCCCTGGCCGAAGGAAGCCAGCACGATCGGGATCTCGTCTTCGGGGATGCCGGAGCCGGTGTCCTTGACGCTCAGATATTGCCCGCCGGAAGCGGTCCAACCGACCTTCAGCCAGATCTCGCCGCCCTGCGGGGTGAATTTGATCGAGTTGGACAAGAGATTGAGCACGATCTGACGGATCGCGCGCTCGTCACCCCAGATCTTCGGCATGCCTTGCTCGAACACCTCGTGAATGGTGATGCCGCGGCTGGAGGCGCGCAGCTTGAGCAGATGGTTGCAGTCGGCAACGACATTCACGAGCGCCACCGCTTCCTCGTTGAGCTCGTAGCGGCCGGCCTCGATCCGCGACAGGTCGAGGATTTCATTGATCAGGTTGAGCAGATGCACGCCGGAATTGTGAATGTCGGCGGAATATTCCTTGTAGACCGGCACCGCGTGGGCGCCGAAAATCTCGCTCTTCATCACCTCCGAGAAGCCGAGGATGGCGTTGAGCGGCGTTCTAAGCTCATGGCTCATCTGCGCCAGGAAGCGCGATTTCGCAACATTGGCGGCCTCGGCGCGGTAGCGCGCCTCATCCGAAATCGCCTTGGCCTGTTCGAGCTCGCCGATCAGCGCGTCCTTCTCGGCGCGCGCCTCCAGCGCCGCGAGCGTCGCCGAATGCAGGCGATAGGCGAGCAGCGCGAAATAGCCTTCGGCGGCGAGCGCAAGTGCGGCGAGGACGTATTTGTCGAAGGTGCCGCTGAGCGTGAACTTGAACGCGATCATGACCGTGACCGGCACGGTGGCTGCCAGCGCCGCGATCGGCAGATTGGCGGCCAGCATGCTGGACACCGCGACTACCAGCAGCATCAGGAACATCAAGACGGTGTCGGAGACTACCGTGAGCGCCGGATGAACCAGGATCGTCATCCAGCACAGGCCGTAGAGCAGATCGAGCAGCACGAAGCGCGTGCGCCATTTGCGGGCCGTCGCGGGCGAAGAGGTCTCACCGAGGAAGCGGAAGCAGTTGCGCATGATCGCGGCATGGATGCAGAGCAAACCGCAGGTCCAGGCCGCCGCCGCAATCGGCGGCATCCAGATGCCGAATAGAATTCCGCTCGCGACCACCAGCAGCATTACGACATAGGAGGCCGAGATGCGGGTTTGTGCGTATTGCCGGAGCAATTCCTGGTCGAAAGCGGGGCGGGTGCCGCTGGTCGAGGTCAACCTGTCGCGCGCCTCGCGAACGCGTTGCTGAGCAGCCCGTCGATTGCTGACGGAAGCCGCCACGGGCGGCTCAGCCGGAAGCTGGACAACTTCGGGCCTATCGGCGGTGACGCTCATGACGCAACACAAATCCCGCCCGCGAACCGCGCGGGCCTTTTGCATTGTCTATCTCTCGCGCCAAAACCTTAAGAGCTGCCTTAAGAAGCTAAGAATTCTCGTTAACGGGAGGTTAAAATTGGCTCCCTGAAGCCTGATCTCAGGTAGCGGATCATCCTCTATGTCCGTCGTCCTTCGAGGCGCGCAAGAGCGCGCACCTCCAGCGACAAACGGCAAGGCCGTTTGCGCGGGGATGACGGACATAACTGGTCGGCTCGGTTGTGATAAAGCGCGCCGCCCGCGCGTTCACTTCTCGAGCCGGGCGAGCAGGCTTGACGTATCCCAGCGCTTGCCACCCATCTTCTCGACCTCCGAATAGAACTGGTCGACCAGCGCGGTCACCGGCAGATGGGCGCCGTTGCGGCGGGCCTCGGAGAGGCAGATCGAGAGGTCCTTGCGCATCCATTCCACCGCAAAGCCGAAATCGTACTTGCCTTCGTTCATGGTCTTGTAGCGGTTCTCCATTTGCCAGGACTGGGCGGCGCCCTTGGAAATGGTGTCGATCACCGCCTGAATGTCCAGCCCGGATTGCTTGGCGAAATGGATGCCTTCGGAGAGTCCTTGGACCAGGCCCGCAATGCAGATCTGGTTGACCATCTTGGTGAGCTGGCCCGCGCCCGCCGGGCCCAAGCGCTTGCACATGCGGGCGTAGGCCGCGATGATCGGCTCGGCGGCCGCGTAAGCGGCTTCGTCGCCGCCGCACATCACCGTCAGCACGCCGTTCTCGGCACCGGCCTGGCCGCCCGATACCGGTGCATCGACGAATTTGAAGCCGCGCTTCTTGGCTTCCTTGTCGAGTTCGCGGGCGACTTCGGCCGATGCCGTCGTGTGATCGACAAACGTCGCGCCTGCCTTCATGCCGGCAAAAGCGCCATCGGGTCCGATCGTGACCGCCCGCAGGTCATTGTCGTTGCCGACGCAGCACATCACGAAATCCTGCCCCTCGGCAGCCGCCTTGGGTGTCGGCGCGGTCCGTCCGCCGAACTTTTCCACCCATTGCTGGGCCTTGGCCGAGGTCCGGTTGTAGACCGTCAGTTCGTGACCGCCCTTTTTGACGAGGTGTCCAGCCATCGGAAATCCCATCACGCCGAGACCGATAAAAGCGACTTTAGCCATGTGTACTTACCTTGAAGTTTTGCCGGCGCTTGCTCGCGCCGGACGGGCTTTAGGGCATGGTCCGGAAAGGGCATCGGTTTTCCGGAAAAATCATGCTCGAGGAGGAATGCAAGGGCAACATAACCCCTCGTGCGCCAAGGGCAACGCCTTCGTTTGGCGTGACGGGCGGGATTTGTGCTAGGATTGGCCGCCAACAAAATTCGTGAACCGCAACGAAGTTCACAAAAAAGGGAGTGTTTCGCTATGGGCGTGAGCGTGGGCGTGCTCGACCACTTCAACATCCGGACCCGTAAGCTCGCCGAGACCGTCAGCTTCTACGAGGATATTCTCGGGCTGGAGAAGGGAGCCCGGCCGAATTTCGCCTTCCCCGGGGCATGGATGTACAGCGAGGGCAAGCCGGTGGTCCACCTTGTCGACATCTCGCGGACGGAGGAGGCGCAAAAGCCCGATTCCGGGTGCGTCCATCATGTCGCGTTCGTGAGCCGGGGCTTTGACGGCATGAAACAGCGCCTGGAGTCCAAGAGCATGCGGTTCGAGGCGCGCCAGGTTCCCGGCGGCGATCTCTGGCAGATCTTTGTCAACGACCCCAACGGCGTCATGATCGAGCTGAATTACGAGGCCGCCAAGGAAATCGCCGCCGCCGCGCCGGCTGAGGCCGCCGACGAGATCGGGGCGAGGTAGGACGTAGGGCGCATCGGCGAAAGCGTCCTCCCGCAAGCGATGGCGGATTGCGCGTCGCTGAACCGCCCTGCGCCTCTACGCCCGCTTTTGGTTGCTCCGGCGCAAATCCACCTGTCGGAACCGCTGTTCTTTTCCGCCGATCCGTCCTATCTCTCGCCTCGAGACGGATCGGCAGGAGAAGCGCTTTGAGCGTGACGCAGCAACAGGTTCTCGATGCACTCGCCAAGGTGATGACGCCGCGCGGGGTCGCCTTGACCAGCGCCAACGTGTTGTCGGCGATCGCGGTCAACGACGGCAAGGTGTTCTTCTCCATCAATGTCGATGCGGCCGAAGCGCGCGCCTGGGAGAACGTGCGGGCGCATGCCGAAAACGCGGTGCGCGCATTGCCCGGCGTCACAACCGCCATGATCGCGCTGACCGCCGAGCGCAAGCCGGGTGCCGCGCCGGCAGCGCGCCAGGGCGTGCCGCCGGTCTCCTCGCATCGGCCGCCGCACAGTCCGGCCGGCTCGCCGATGGCGCGGCAGGCCGAGATCCCGGGCATTGCCGCTGTCATCGCGGTGGCCTCCGGCAAGGGCGGTGTCGGCAAGTCGACCACGGCGCTCAATCTGGCGCTGGGCTTGCGCGATTCCGGCCTGCGCGTCGGCCTGCTTGACGCCGATATCTACGGCCCGTCGGTGCCGCGGCTGACGGGCATTCGCGAGAAGCCGGAGCTCAACGACGAGCGCAAGATGATTCCGATCGTGCGCTTCGGACTTGCGATCATGTCCATCGGCTTTTTGGTCGAGGAGGACACCGCGATGATCTGGCGCGGCCCGATGGTGATGTCGGCGATCACGCAAATGCTGCGCGACGTCGCCTGGGGCACGCTCGACGTGCTGGTGGTCGACATGCCGCCGGGCACGGGCGACGCGCAGCTCACGCTCGCGCAGAACGTGCCGCTCAAGGGCGCGATCATCATCTCGACGCCGCAGGACCTGTCGTTGATCGACGCTCGGCGGGGGCTTGCGATGTTCAAGAAGGTCAACGTGCCCGTGCTCGGCATTGTCGAGAACATGAGCTATTTCCAATGCCCGCATTGCGGCACGCGCTCGGATATTTTCGGGCATGGCGGGGCGCGCCATGAGGCCGAGCGGCTGGGCGTGCCGTTCCTTGGCGAAATTCCGCTGCATGTTGCGATTCGCGAGACGTCGGATGCCGGCAATCCGGTGGTCGTCAGCGAGCCCGATGGACCGCACGCGGCGATCTATCGTGCCATCGCGACCAACGTTCGCGAGCAGCTCAAGGGCGTGATCGCCGCAGCCTGAAGAGCAGGGTTTTCATGCCCTATGCGACTTTCGTTTAATCAATTCTGCTGTGCGTTGAGCGCTGCTATGCCTTGGTCGCGTTTTCGCGCGGCTGGTTCCGTGTTAAAGCCACTGATGGGGCGCTTCGGTTTGATCTCGCGCGTCGTATCGCCGGAAGCTTGCTTTAGAAATTCTGGAAAACGCGCCAGACCACGCGTCAAGAGGGAGAAGCCGTTCGATGAAGCGTCGTGATTTTTTGAAAGTTTCAGCAACCGGAGCAGCGGTTGCTGCAGTTGCTTCGCCCGCGATCGCGCAGTCCTCGCCTGAGATCAAGTGGCGCATGACCTCGAGCTTTCCGAAGTCGCTCGACACGATCTACGGCGCGTCCGAGTTCTTCGCCAAGCAGATCGCGGAGATGACCGACAACAAGTTTCAGATCCAGGTCTTCGCCGCTGGTGAGATCGTGCCGGGCCTGCAGGCGCTGGATGCCACCTCCAACAGCACGGTGGAGATGAGTCACACCGTGTCCTATTATTATGTCGGCAAGGATCCGACCTTCGCGATCTATGCCTCGGTGCCGTTCGGCCTCAACGCGCGCATGCAGAATTCCTGGTGGTACCAGGGCGGCGGGGAGCAGCTCGGCAACGAATTCTTCAAGAAGTTCGGCGTGATTGGATTTCCCTGCGGCAATACCGGCACGCAGATGGGCGGCTGGTTCCGCAAGGAAATCAAGACGGTTGCCGATCTCTCAGGCCTGAAATTCCGCATCGGCGGCATCGCGGGTCAGGTGCTGCAGAAGGTCGGCGTCGTGCCGCAGCAGCTTGCCGGCGGTGACATCTATCCGGCGCTGGAGAAGGGTACCATCGACGCTGCCGAATGGGTCGGCCCCTACGACGACGAGAAGCTCGGCTTCCAGAAAGTCGCGAAGTACTACTACTATCCGGGCTTCTGGGAGGGCGGCCCGACCGTGCATGCCTTCTGCAACCTCGAGAAGTGGAATTCGCTGCCGAAGAAGTACCAGACGGTGGTCGCCAATGCGGCGGCGAACGCCAACAGCTGGATGGCGGCGCGCTATGACATGCAGAACCCCAGCGCCTTGAAGCGCCTGGTCGCCGGCGGCACCCAGCTCCGGCCGTTCACCAACGAGGTGCTGGAAGCCTGCCTGAAGGCGACCAACGAGCTTTGGGCCGAGATTTCCGCGAAGAACGCGGACTTCAAGAAATCGATCAACGCGATGCAGGCCTATCGCTCTGACGAATATCTGTGGTGGCAGGTCGCCGAATACACCTTCGACAGCTTCATGATCCGCTCGCGTACGCGCGGCTGATCTTAGTCTAGGTCGTAGATTGCAAAGCCCGGCCCGTTAGCGAGGCCGGGCTTTTTTGTGGTGCGCCAGGCATGGCGGTCGGGAATCGGAAGCAAAGCCCCGAAGTGAGAGGTCCGAGGTTGTTCGTGCAGGTTTAGATCGATGCGAAGGGCCAACCGTCCCGTCATCCTTCGAGGCTCGCTGCGCTGGCGCCTCCAAAGGCAAGCGGCGAAGTTAGCGTTCGGTCACAATACATCAAAGCAGGGGTATTTCGTCGCCGGGAAGCTGGGACAGAGGTCCGAGATGGGTCAAAGCACAAAGTCGCTGCGCTCCAGCCCGCTGCGCGGGAGCAAGAGCCGAGAGGCCGGTAGCCCGTTGAGAGGATAGTGGTAGCACTGGAGAGCTCCGTCCTGAGAATCGAGGTGTTGCAA
>Ga0134126_10005397_pt1 | contig 15974 bp, 12 predicted proteins | sample KB31752_FD_96881 | JGI IMG/M metagenome (GOLD analysis project Ga0134126, IMG submission 96881) | Terrestrial soil microbial communities with excess Nitrogen fertilizer from Kellogg Biological Station, Michigan, USA - KB3-175-2 | ecosystem: Environmental > Terrestrial > Soil > Unclassified ...
AAGATACCGGTGCTCTGGGCCGATATCGCCTTGAAATATCCCGAATACCTCGATCTCCTGCCCAAAGGCACCGTGCTCGTCGACTGGAACTACGGCTGGGACCTCAACCGATTCGGCGATCATAGCAAGCTGGCGGGTAGTGGCTATGAGATCTGGGGTGCACCCGCCCTGCGAAGCGACCCCGATAATTACTATCTGGAGACCTGGCAACACCACTTCGACAACATCGCCCGGTTCATCCCCGAATGTCGCCGGCTCGGATACAAAGGCATCATCATGACCTCCTGGTCCACCTCCGGCGTCTATGATCCGATCTTTAACTCGGGCGAAGAATTGGTCGATCTCTATGCTGTCCGTCATGTATATCCGCTCAGCGGGTTTCAGCTGCTGATCAATGCCTTTACGCAGGCTTTAAAGGAACCCGGATTCGATCCCCATTCCTTCATCGTCAGCTACTGTCACGACCACTATGGCCTCGATGCCAATGCAGCCCGACGCTTCGAAAAGGCCCTCTTCAACGCCCCCTATAAGGTCGTCGATGGCAAGGTCCGATCCCCCAATGAAATGAGCCCCGAAGCCCTCCTCGACAGCGCGCGCGAGTCCGCGCATATCCTGCATGAGCTGAAACCAGGACGCAACACGCAGGAATTCGAGCACTACCGTTTAATGGCGGATATCCGTGTATACTACCTCACCTGTCTCACACTCGAAGCCCGCGCAGACGCCGCTACCTCCATCGGCAGCTTTCAAAGCCTCGCCCCCGAAGCGGGTGCGCTCATGAAAACCGAACCCGCGCTGGACGAAGCCTTCCGCCGTCTCAACGGCGATGCGCTCTACCCCGCAGCCATCCGCGAAGAAAATGCTATCCGCGTTTATCCAACCCACCAGCTTTATCAGCGACTTGCATTATCAAAGTTTTAATAATATATTCACCACGTTATTAAGACCACGCCGCTTATGCTCAAAGAAGAACGCTTCCAGTACATCATTAGCCAGATCAATATCCACAATAAAGTCCTTTCGTCCGACCTCAGTGCGAAACTCAACGTCTCAGAAGATACCATACGCCGGGACCTCAACGAACTCACCGATAGTGGACAGATCATCAAAGTCCACGGCGGCGCCATCTCGAAATCTTTTCACTTCCCCTACTCCGAACGCGATATCTACAAAAAGGAAGAGAAAAAGGAGATTGCCCGAAAGGCTGTAGGACTCATAGAAGATGGCATGCTCGTGATCGCCGGCGGCGGTACGACCATGATCGAACTGGCCCGCCTCATCCCCGCCAGCGTCTACTGCACCTTCCTGACCATTAGCCCCGTGGTCGCCATCGAACTCGGCGAACATCCCAATCTCAACGTCCATCTCATCGGCGGCAAACTCTCCCCCGACACCCAGATCCTCGTCGGCGCCCAGGTCATCCACCAACTCGCCGAGGTCCATGCCGATCTTTGCTTCATGGGCACGAACAGCCTCTCACTTCACAAAGGCATCACCGACTCGGATTGGGAAGCCGTACAAGTAAAAAAAGCCATGATCCGCTCCGCCCAGCAAACCGTGATCCTCAGCATCGCCGAAAAACTGGACTCCATTCAAAAGATCAAAGTCTGCAGCCTCGCCGACATCACCCATCTCGTCACCGACCTCCACCCCGAAGACAAGCTCCTCAGCAAATACGCCCCCCACGTCAACATCATCTAGCCACCCCTGTACCCCTGCCCCGCCGCCACCCGCACAAACCCAAATCTGCGGCTTTTTGCAGCTTTTTGCGAAAAAATGCAGGAATTTGCGGATTATCTGACTTTTATTCCCTAACATTACAGTGGCAGAATTTCGCGCCAGAACTAACCAACAGCCATGAGACACTCCATTACCACCCTGCTGGCCCGCGTGTCATCCAACGATTTGCGGTTTTGTGCACGTTTTAAATCGATTTTCATCGTCCTGCTCACCTGCAGCACCATCGCCCACGCCCAGAACCACGACGAAAACCTGCAATGGCTGACCCGTATCCATGCCGCCACCCGCGACATGGTAGTGCTTAACAACGCCTCCGGAACCCTCCCGCTAAGCGATCTGCCCGGTCTGTCGATTGCCGCCGTCCGATTCCATTTCGATCACTACCAACCGTTCGACAGCCTCGCGAACAAATACTGGAAGGTTACATCCTTCGACGGCGACACCATTGCCGATCTAAATGGCTTGCACGACCGCTTGAAGCTCTTCAACCTCGTCATCCTCGAACTGTCCGGCCCACCCCCGGCCCCGCTCACCGCTCTCATCCGCGACCTACAACTCCGCACCCGGATCATCATCGTCCTCTCCGGCTCCGGAACATCCCTCGCCGGGTTGGATCAGATCACCAGTCCCATCCTTTGGTATCCCGATGACAACGACGCCGGCGCCGCAATAGCCGCCCAGGCCATCTTCGGCGGAGTCGCCATCCCGCGCGAGAACCGGCTCAAAGAAACGTTTGGTCCCCACTATCATAAAGCCGCCGGCTATACGATCGCCAAAACCCGGCTCGGCTACTCCGTTCCCGAAGCCGCTGGCGTGATCACCGATGATCTCGATAAAATAGACTCCATCGCCATCGCCGGCATCGCCGCCCATAACGCCCCCGCCGTCGTCATCCTCCTTGCCAAAGACGGCCAGGTGATCTACAACAAGGCCTTCGGTAAACATACCTACTGGGGCAACGACACCACACGGCTGGACGACATCTTCGACATGGCCTCCTGTACAAAGGTCACCGCGACCACGCCCGCCATCATGCATCTTTATGAAACCCACCAGCTCGATCTCGACAGCGCCATCAGCGACTATGTCGCCGCACTGAGAAATATTCCCGACAAAAAGGATATCCGCGTCCGCGAAGCCCTGCTCCACGAAGCCGGCTTTACCCCTTACATAAAATTCTACGAGAAACTAACGCCGAAAGACCTTAGCACCGACTCGTCCGCCGCCTATCCGACCCCCGTCGCCGATCACTACTATCTTCGCGCCAACTATTTCAACGAGGTCATGTGGCCCGTTACCCTCGCCTCGCCGGTGCTCACCCGCGGAAAATACGTCTACAGCGACCTGAGCATGTACATGATGAAAGAGGTCTTCGAAAACATCTCCCACCGCACCCTCGACGAATATGTACTCCATGACCTCTATCTGCCCCTCGGCATGCAATCCACCGGCTACCTTCCCAGGAACCGTTTTCCAAGATCGCGTATCATACCCACCACCGAAAATGACACTTGGTTCCGGAACATGCCCGTCCAGGGCTATGTCGACGACCCCGGCGCGGCGATGGCCGGTGGCGTGGAAGGACATGCAGGCCTCTTCGCCGATGCCAATGACCTCGCTATCTATTACCAGATGCTCCTGAACAAAGGCAGCTACGGCGGAAAAAAATATTTCGACAGCGCCACGGTAAGCTATTTCACCTCGCGGCAATCCAGGACTACCTATCGCGGCCTCGGTTTCGACCGCACCAATCCCGATAGGCTGAAACCCGGCGACCATCTTTCCGATCAGGCCTTCGGCCATTCGGGTTACACCGGGACCTATGTCTGGGTCGATCCTAAATATAACATCATCTATATCTGTCTGACGAACCGGGTCTACCCGGACGATGGCAAAACCTTCGGCGTTTCAAAGGTCAATATCCGGCCTCTGGCACTGAAAGCCTTTTATGACGCCGTTGTCAAGACGTCTCACTAATACCTTTTTCAATACATTTTCATGGAACTAATCACAGAAACAGAATCCTATTACAAGAACTTACAGGAACTATCACTCGAAGAGATCTTATCCAGCATCAACAAAGAAGACCAAACCGTGCCGCTGGCCGTTGCCAAAGCGATGCCGCAGATAAAGGCCCTCGCAACCGCTATTGTCGAAAAAATGAGCGGCGGCGGTCGTCTCTTTTACATCGGCGCCGGAACCAGCGGCCGCCTTGGCATCCTCGACGCCTCCGAATGCCCCCCGACCTTTGGTGTTCCCTATGACCTGGTCGTAGGTCTCATCGCCGGCGGCGATACCGCGATCAAAAAAGCCGTCGAAAATGCGGAAGACGATCTCACCCAGGCATTTACCGATCTTCAACACTACCACATCGACGAAAACGACGTACTCGTAGGCATCGCCGCCTCCGGCACCACACCCTACGTCCTCGGCGGACTCAAGATCGCCGCGGAACACAACATCGTTACCGGCTGCATCGTATGCAACACGGATAGCCCCATCGCCAAAGCCGCCCGCTATCCCGTCGAAGTCGTAGTCGGCCCCGAATTCCTCACCGGCTCCACTCGAATGAAAGCGGGGACCGCGCAAAAAATGGTGCTGAATATGCTCACTACCTCCGCCATGATCCGCCTTGGCAAGGTCAAAGGCAACAAAATGGTCGATATGCAGCTCACCAATAGCAAACTCTACCGGCGCGGCGTCAAGATCATCGTCCGCGAGACCGGCATCGACGAACGTCAGGCCGAAGCCCTCCTGCGAAAACACGGCAGCATCCGTAAGGTCCTTGAACTAACCAAGAACCGATAACCCATGTCCCCACTGCTCCTGTTGCTGTTTATCGTCAGCTATTTCACGGTGCTCATCGGTATCTCCTTCCTCACCTCGCGGAAGCCTGCCGATGATTCCAGTTTCTTTCTGGCCAATCGCAACTCGAAATGGTGGCTCGTCGCCTTCGGCATGATCGGTACGGCCCTCAGCGGCGTGACCTTTATCTCCGTCCCGGGAAAAGTAGGAGCGGCCGCCGGCGACCAGTTCTCCTATTTTCAGTTCATCCTCGGGAACGCCGCCGGCTTCATCGTCGTCGCCCTCGTCTTGCTGCCATTGTACTATCGGCTGAACCTGACTTCTATCTATGAATTCATCGAAAGATCGCTCGGCCGCTGGAGTTACAAAACGGCTGCCGGCATCTTTCTCGTCAGCCGGACCATCGGCTCCTCCTTCCGGTTCTATCTCGTGATCCTCGTACTGCAGAAATTCATCTTCGGCTATTACCATATCCCTTTCGCGCTCACGGCGATCATCTGTTTGACACTCATCTGGTCCTATACCTTCCGCGGCGGGTTGAAGACCATCATCATCACGGACAGCCTGCAAACCTTTTTCCTGGTCCTCGCAGTCTTCCTGTCCATCTATTTTATCTGCAAAAGCCTGCATTACAACGTCCACACCGCCGTGGCATCCATCGCGGACAGCCACTACTCGAAGATCTTTTTCTGGGATCATTTCGTCAGCAGCCGTTTTCATTTCAGCAAACAGTTCTTCGGCGGCCTCTTCATTACCATCGCGATGGTCGGCCTCGACCAGGACCTGATGCAAAAGAACCTAAGCTGTAAGAACATCCGCGAAGCGCAAAAGAACATGTTCACCTTTGTGGGCGTGTTCACCGTGATCAACCTGTTCTTTTTAGGTGTCGGCGCCTTATTGTATCTGTACGCAGCCAAAAACGGTATCACCGTCGCCCGGACCGATTACCTCTATCCTACCATCGCCCTCAACTATCTCGGCACATTGCCGGCCATTATCTTCATGCTGGGACTCACGGCGGCGACCTTTGCGACCACGGATAGCGCACTAACCGCCCTCACCACCTCCTTCTGCATCGATTTCCTCGGTTTCGACAAACGGCGCGCCCCTTCCGGCTTGGGCACGATACCCGGCGCCCCGGAAGCCCGCAAACGCCGCATCCGCCACCTTGTTCACCTGCTCTTCTCGGTCCTCATCCTGCTTACCGTGATCGCCTTCAACGCCCTCAACAACGAAGCGGTGGTAAGCGCGATCTTCAAGGTAGCTTCCTATACCTATGGCCCCCTGCTCGGCCTCTATGGCTTCGGCCTTTTTTTAAAAACCTATAAGGTTCGCGACCACCTCGTCCCCTTCATCTGTCTCATTTCCCCCATCTGCTGTCTTTATTTGAATGCGTATTCGCAAACATGGCTGGGAGGTTATACTTTTGATAACGAACTGATCATAGTCAATGGAGGACTCACCTTCCTCCTGTTATTAATTTGTAGCAAAAGATGCCCATCGACCTCAACACACTGACGACCGACTATACCGGAGAATGGTATTTCGACGACTCCGTAAAACACCGGACCATAAGGATTGCCTATTCTACCGACGCTTCCGTATACCAGGAAATGCCGCTCGCCGTCGCCATCCCCAAAAATGCAGCCGACATCCGTCACCTCATCGATTTTGCCCGCACGGGCCAGCTCACCCTCGTACCCCGCACCGCCGGCACCTCGCTTGCTGGCCAGGTGGTAAGCCATGGCGTGATCGTGGATGTCTCCAAATACATGAACGCCATCCTCGAGGTCAACGCACTGGAAAAATGGGTGCGCGTACAACCCGGCGTCGTCAGGGACGATCTCAACGCCTGGCTAAAACCGCATGGGCTGATGTTCGCTCCCGAAACCTCGACCAGCAGCCGCGCCATGATCGGCGGGATGATCGGCAACAACTCCTGCGGCCTCCATTCGATGATCTGGGGCAATACGCGTAACAACCTCCTCGAGGTTACCACGCTCCTCGCAGATGGCAGCGAAGCCGTCTTCGGCCCCCTCGATCTCGCGACCGCCCGGCAAAAAGCCGCCGTCGCCGCCGAGCCCACACCAATCTCCGGTCCCGCCCCGGCACCCGACTCCGCACCCAGCCCCCTCGAGTCCCACATCTACTCCCGCATCCTCTCCCTCATCGAAGCCACCGGCAGCCGCACCATCATCACAAAGAATTTTCCCAAACCCACCGTCACCCGCCGCAATAGCGGCTATGCCCTCGATCACCTCGCCGCCCAATACGACAACGGCCGCATCAACCTCAGCAGCCTCATCGCCGGGTCAGAAGGGACGCTGTGTGTTGTCACGGAAGCCAAACTAAAGCTAATCGACCTCCCGCCAAAAGAGGTCGGCATGGTGGCCGTACATTTCAATAGCCTCCACGAGGCCCTGAAGGCCAACCTGATCATCGTGCGGTCGGGCTGCTCGGCATCCGAGCTGGTAGATCATGTTATCCTCGAACAGGCCACCGGCAATCCCGAACAGTCCCAAAACCGTTTCTTCCTCATTGGCGAACCCAATTCTATCCTCATGGTGGAATTCTTCGATGCCACCTCCGAAGGCCTGCAGGCGAAATGCAATGGCCTCATCAGCGAGCTCAGGAATGCGGGCCTCGGCTATGCCTATCCGATCCTCACCGGCGCCCAGACTAAGAACGCCTGGGACCTGCGGCGCGCCGGCCTCGGTCTACTCAGAAACCTCAAAGGCGACGCCCAGCCCGTGAACCTCATCGAAGACTGCGCCGTCGCGGTGGAAGACCTGCCCGACTATATCGCCGACCTCGAAGCCCTGCTGCAAAAACATTCCACGGCGTACTCCATGTATGCCCATGCCGGCGATGGCGAGCTGCACGTAGAACCTATGGTCAACCTCAAAACCACCGAAGGCCAGGAGCTCTTCCGGACCATCCTCACGGAAACGGCTCACCTCATCAAAAAATATAACGGCGCCCTCTCCGGCGAACACGGCGACGGCCGTCTGCGCGGTAACTATATCCCGGTCGTCATGGGTCCCGAAGTATACCAACTATTCAAAGAAGTCAAACACATCTTCGACGAGAACGGCCTCTTCAACAAGGGCAAGATCACCGACACCCCGGACATGCTCGCCAACCTCCGCTACACGCCGCAGCCGGCCCACCAGCCACCGGCCAGCGGCGAGCCGCAGCCTTCGACATCAAAGGCCCGCACCGACGCGCAGCAAGCCTCCGCCGCCACGACGATCTTCGACTTCTCCGCCGAAGAAAGCATGCTCCGCCTCACGGAAAAATGCAGCGGCTCCGGCGACTGCCGCAAAACCCATATCACAGGCGGGACCATGTGCCCCAGCTATATGGCCACCCGCAACGAGAACGACACCACCCGCGCCCGCGCCAACGTGCTCCGCCAATACCTCAACAGCAAACCCGGCGAGACTTTAGCACGAGCCGCGGCCCCCGGCACGGCCGCATCCCCCGGTAAAGCCGCCCCCGGCGCGACAGCCGCAGCCGCCGACGCCGAGACCGTCAAAGAAGTGCTCGATCTCTGTCTGGCCTGCAAGGCCTGCCAAACCGAATGCCCCAGCTCCGTCGACATCTCCAAGCTGCGGGCCGAATTCCTTCATCATTATCACCAGACCCACGGCGTCCCCTTCCGCACCAGGCTCATCGGGAATTTCAGCAAGCAGATGAAGCTGGCTTCCGGCCTGGCTCCGCTGTACAATGCCTTCACCCGTGTCCCGCTCTTCAGAAGGACCCTAAACAACCTCGTAGGCTTCCACCCGGACCGCTCACTGCCACTCGTCGCCGCCGAGACCCTGAGATCCTGGCATCAAAAGCGGCAAGCCTTTGTCGCGCAAACCGCCGCCAGACCAAAACCCAGCTTGGAGAACCATGCCGAACGCAGGTCCGCCGCCGAGCCCCCTACCGGCAACGCCGTCTACCTCTTCTGCGACGAGTTCACGAACTACAACGACGTCGAAGTTGGAAAGAAAACGATCCTGTTACTGGAAAAGCTCGGCTACACCGTCGTCATCCCCGATCACGCGGACAGCGGACGTTCCTTCCTGTCAAAAGGAATGCTAACCGAGGCAAAAGCCTGCGCCGAACAAAACGTCGAAGCACTACACGGAAAGATCACCGCGGAAACCCCGCTCATCGGCATCGAGCCAAGCGCCATCCTCGGCTTCCGCGACGAATACAAAACATTGGTTAAGGATGAGCTAAGACCCAAAGCGAAGTTGTTGAGCCGGCACGTGTATCTATTCGAGGAATGGCTTCACCGCGAAATAGAAGCCGGCCACATCGGTCAAAACAGCTTTACCACAGAAAAAAAGCGGATAATCCTTCACGGACATTGTCATCAAAAGGCGCTGTCCGACCTCGGAGTGGCCAATGCCATCCTCAGCCTCCCCAAAAATTTCACGGTCCACACCCTGTCCACAGGTTGCTGCGGCATGGCCGGCTCCTTTGGCTACGAAAAGGAGCATTATGACGTATCGATGAAGATCGGCGCGCTGGTGCTGTTCCCCTCGATCGAAAAAGAACCGGCATCGACGATCATCGCCGCTGCGGGAACCAGTTGCCGCCATCAGATCAAAGACGGCGTCCACCGCAAAGCCCAACACCCCGCCGAGATCCTGTTCGACGCGTTGCTCTAAGCCGCGGCCCTGCGGGCCGCGGCCCGCATTAGTTCCCTGATCGTTGTACAGGGCTGACTTTATCTATAAAGAACAATCCATCAAAGACCTCCGGCCATTCCCCCTTCACCGGACCATAGTCGGCGATACACCCGGGAACACTCTGCCGCAAAGCCCGCGGCGCATGGTGGTAGTCGAGGAACCCATACGCATCCCCGGTAGCAGCAAGCTGCGCCTCGATGCTCCCCGCCATCGGCGTCGGCACATCTATGATCTTGGAATCGACATAATTCATATAACTGCCCTCGGCACCCGTAAAACCAATGCAATAGGCCCGGCTGCCGAAATACCGGTGGATCTCCTGCCCCATGGGGACAAAAGCATTCGGGTCATCAGACAAAGACTTCGCACCTAGCGCGGTAAAACTTTTAGCGATATGGACATTATGCGCCCAGACGATGATCTTCTTACCGGGATAGGCCTTCTCAGCCAGCCAAATGAGATTCTTGGCCATCTGCAGATCCCGCACGCTATTTTCATTCTCATGGACCAACTGCCAGTACCGGTTCGCCTGCGATTCGATGCTGCACACTACCTGGTACCAGAAACCCGCGTTCGAAGTAAGCGAATCGGTGACTTTCGAATCATCATTCAACAGCTTCTTCAAAGCAGCCGCCTTATCGAAGAACCGCTGCTGGTCTACTATCGACGGTCGATAATCCCTCGAAGCAAACATATCACCACCCACCCGGCGAAAAAGCTCCCAGTCGGGATCGAGCACACCCGGGTGCTCCTTGCTCAGGAAGCTGCCGAAATCATCGAACAATAACGTCTTGGATTTTGCTCCGGTATGCTGACTGTCAAAACCCGTGATCACCAGCGGCCGCTTCGACGAAAGGTTGCCCTGGAGATAACCAAAAAGATCGCCCATCTGGACACTCGTCGCATACATATAGAACAGGCTGCCGACGACCTCATCCGGCACACGCCCGCCGGCTTGTTCATTTTCCCAGATCCGCGCACAGTCATAGAGCCCGCTCTCGAAAGCCAGCACATCGAAACCCATTTTTTCATGAAGGAATTCCACCAGCCGGATCTTGGCCTCGAATGTCGTCGCTTCGCCATGCGTCTGCTCACCCAATAACACGATCCGCGCATCGCCCACCGCGGCCCGCACGCCTGCGAGATCGCTGAAATCAGTATCGTTCGGGTCGATGGACCGCACCGCCACTACGGCTTTCTTCTCATCCGCTGTCTGCGCCCTAACCACCGCAGCCGTGAGAACAAATAATAAAAGGATCACATATCGTTTCATGGAGGAAAAGTACCACTATTTCACCCGCTCATTTCTCTCCGGGTCGTAATCCCGCGACACCTTTACAAATGCTTAACAAATAAGCTCCGCCTCAACGAGCGCCCACCCCGCAGCCCAGGCCCCACGCCCCTTACCCCCGCTGCTTCCGGTAATCCACCGGCGAAACCTTCATATGCTTCTTAAAAAATGCACTAAAATGCGTCGACTCCGCAAACCCCAGCCGATAGGCCACCTCCTTTACAGGCACCGCGCCATCCTGTAAAAGCGACTTGGCCTCGGCCACCGTCTTCTCCGCGATCCACACGCTCATGGCCTTCCCGGTCTTGCTCTTGATCACATTGTTGAGATAGCTGGGATGCAAATGCTGCGACTTGGCAAAATCGTTCGCACGGAAGACCCGCTCCGCCTTGCCGCTCACCAGATCGCGAAAATGCTGCTCCAGATCTTTCTTGAAGGTCTTCACGATCTGCGACCCGCGATTGCCTTCGTAAATAGGATTGTAATCATTCCAGAAACGCGCCTTTATCTTCAACAGCAACACCACGAAAAGACTCCCGACGATCTTCTTCTTATAGGTCGCATCACTTCGCTGCTCTTCGTACAACAGCTTACACCAATGCTCATATTCGGCAAACTCCCGCATCCCCATTTGCAATGGCCGCAGATTCTCGGTCAGTAAGAAAGGGAATTCCTTATAGATCTCCGCATGCACATATTCCTTCAAATAAGATTCGTTGAACGTGATCAGCCAGGCGCTTTCAATCGAATGCCAGCCAAATGTCCGGTAACATCCCGGATTGGTATAATAGATCGTACCCGGTTCGAGATCATAGGCCACATCGTCGATGGTACAGCGACCATACGCATTCCGGCAAAAAAGAAAGTTGAAATAGTTCGGCCGGAACCTCGGCGAATCAATGGGCAGTTCGGTCAATAGGTCTTTCACATCATGTACCGTGAATTCATCCGCCTGGTCGAGCATGTCCACCGGAATACCCAGCGTTTTATAGAGATCATATAAGCTTTCAGGGAATAATTCCTTCCGGTTCATGGTTAAAATTAATAACTTGTAGCCCATATTACAGTCTTGAAAGTTTATTTTATCTCCGGGATTGGGGCCGACCATCGCTTTTTTACCCATGTGCGGCTGCCGGAAGGCTTCGAGGCCCGATACATTCATTGGATCGACCCGCACCCAAAGGAAACCCTCCCCGACTATGCTTTCCGGCTTACAGCGCAAATCGATCCCGCCGAACCCTTCATCCTCATCGGCCTCTCGCTCGGCGGCATCATGGCCGTAGAAATAGCGAAACGCATCCTCCCGGTATGCACGATCCTGATCAGCAGCATCCCGCTATCGTCTCAGTTGCCCCGGGTATATAAATTGGCCGGAGCCCTTAAACTCGGTCGTCTTATCCCCGCCGGGCTTTTAAAAATAGCCGCGATCACCAAGCACAACCTCACCATGCCCGGCGTCCAAAACCGGAAGATCATGCGCGAGGTCATCCGCGAAGGCAAAAATCGTCACATCCGCTGGAGTCTAAACGCCGTCCTCGAATGGCGCAACGACACCCTTCCACACCCCCTTTTTCACCTCCACGGCACCCGCGACGAAGTCTTCCCCTTTCGCCGTACCAATCCCACGCACGTCGTCGCAAAAGGTGATCATATGTTCATTATGAGCAGCCCGGCCATCGTCAACCAGATCCTGAATGACATCCTCCCGCCACTTCAAAAGCCTATCCCCGCCTGAAAGGCATCCTTACCCCATTCCAAAACCGAACACCCGCCTGATCAAAACCGAACGGCGTCATACCCCAATAAATCATAGTTAATTGATTATCAATGTCTGTATTTATGGCATTACGCTGGCCTAGTCTAAGATGCCCGCAGCGGTGTACTTTTCGACTCATGCAGGCCAGCTCTTTGATCACTCATCCCTGTTTTTATGCCGTTTAACCCAGTATTAAGCCATTCATGGTACTATGTATTGTAAAGTACCTGCCTAATCCTATATCTTTGTATCGTAAACAACAAGCAAAAAAACTAAAAAACCTAAGTATATGTCACTCACAATCACCAACCTCAGCCAGACCCTTATTAATGGGAGTAAAAAGATCGTATTAGCCGCAGCCCTGCTCCTGACAGTCGGCATCAGCAGCAGCTTCGCCACACCTAAAGATGGTGACAATGACGCAGCAACCGTTAGCTTCCACAAAGACTTCAAAAAAGTCGAAGTCATCGAAAAGCACGCCGGTAAGAACTTCATCAAGTTCACCTTCAAGATGAACGATGTGGTCATGTCCGCCTTCTACAACGAGAACGGTCAGTTGCTGGCCATTACCCGCAACATCCAATCCAGCCAGCTGCCCCTGCAGTTGCTGATGCAGATCAAAAAGGATTATGGAAACTACTGGATCTCCGACCTGTTCGAATACGACGGTGACGGCTCCAGCTCCTACTACATCACCCTCGAAAACGCCGACTACTGCGTGATCCTGCGCTCTAACGGTACCCAATGGGAGATGTACGATAAAAAAGCAAAACAATAAACGGCCCGCTGCTGACCTATAGACACCTCAACCCTGCGCTACCCGCGCGGGGTTTTTTATCTTATACAACCACTCCAACCCAAAACCGCTGATCAGCAACCGCTCTTTCCTGTTTCCCAGCAGCTGCTGTGTCCAGTCCACGAATCCTCCGTCGGCTATCTCCCAGACACGCTCATCCGTATTTACATATAGCTTGAACTGGATTCCCTTGTAATAGTCGTTATCCGCCGGCGCATCCTCCCGCTCGATGGTCTCATCCGGCAGCGCCTGCACCAGATGAGCATGTAGCCGATCGATCAACGGGTTCCGCTCATCATATCCACCGCGTCTTCTCAGCACCAGCCGCAGCGACCCGAGTCCCATCTCCGCATGAAGCAATCCAAACAACACCCGCAGCTGCTCCAGAAGTTCACCGCACTCGAACCCGTAGCCGCCCACATCTAACCCCGAGCTTACCATGCAACCGATCTTGAAATGCGGAAAATAACCGGCGGGGAACGGCTGCGTCCGGATATGCCGGTGGACCGTACACAAACGGTTTAGCTCACTTCGGTCTCCCGTCGCCCGCACCCTAGCAGCAATATGTAAAGCCAATGCATTGGTAGCATCCGCCATGATCTCCGTATTCCGTACGGCCGAGATCACCTTTTGCTGATCCACCGTAGCGACCGCCGAACAGCTCCCGAATTGCGCCGCCGGCGATAGCTCCACCGCATGGAATCCATAGTCCCGCAAATAGCGCAACACCTGTAGCTCCAGCTCCAGCAAGCCGATCATATCGATTGCGGACGGCTGCACCAGCCGGTTATTTCGGTACTGCGCCAGCAGTTCCGCCGCATCGATCTTCGTCGCCTTCCGCCGGTAGACCTCCAGCAATAAAGAATTCAGATCCGAACCGCTCAACCGGTCCACCAATCCTTCGATTAATCCCGGTAACCCGGCCTCTCGTTCGAGCCTGGCCGATAAACGCTCTTCCATAAGTATTATCCTCCGAATCGTAATATAAATAAACCTCGCAGAATTGCACACATTTGTCCCTCACTGAGGAAAATGCTCTACAATGTTCCTCAATTTCCCCACGACCATGCGGCTCCGCACGCTTTACGCGAAGTGGACTATGATTTGCAATGGTATTAAGGCTTTTAATAGGATATTGGATTTTAGCAACGGCCTGGATTTTTATCTGGGCTTCTTTTTTTTGATTACCTTCCAATCCTAAAATCTACTTCCGTAAAAGTGCTCAGCCGGCTACTGCTTATTGCGACCGTTTTATCCTTCTTCCTCACTGCCCGGTGCCAGGACAGCACTGCCCTCCTGCTCAACCGCCTCAACCAGGCTGTCGAAGCCTCTCCCCGGTATGACTCCACAAAAATGCACACGATCCGGCAACTCACCGCCGACCTCGCAGCTACACCCCGCGGCGACCTGCATGCGCTTTTCAACGGCTATTTAAAGCTCTACGAAGAATACAAGGTGTTCAATTACGATTCCGGTTTCTCCTATGCCCGTCAGTTACAGGCTACGGCTTTAGAGCTCGGCGATCCGACCCTCACCACCTATGCGCGATTGAAACTCGGCTTCTGTCTCCTTTCCTCCGGCATGTTCAAAGAGACGCTCGACTCACTCAACAAGATCGATATCTATGGCGCGCCGGATAGTCTGCAGGCAGAATACTATGCACTAAAGGGCCGATTTTATTATGATCTCGGCGATTTCGACAACGATGCCTATAACACGCCCGCCTATACCCTAAGAGGTAACTCCTATATGGACTCGGCTTTGCAGCTTTATCCCGCAGGGTCCTTCAGCCATTCGTATTACACCGCCCTCCGCGAGATCAAGATCAACCAACGTGACAAGGCCCGCGTCCTTTTCTGGGACATCCTGCGCCGCCCCGACCTCACGGGCCACCAGATCGCCGTGGCCGCCAGTACGCTGAGCGATATCTATATCTATTATGACCGGCCCGATACCGCGATCACGCTGCTGGTCAAAGCCGCCATCGCCGATATCCAGACCTCCACCAAGGAGACCGCCGCCATCTTCAACCTCGCACAGCTGTTATACAAAAGAGGGGATGTCCGCAACGCCTCCTCCTATATCGAGATCGCCATCCGCGACGCCGTTTTCTACGGCGCCCGCCAGCGCAAAGTGCAGGTCAGCGCAATCCTTCCCCTCATCGAAGGGGAGAAGGTCAGCCGTGTCGAAGAACAAAAAACGATCTTCGTCACCTACTCCATCATCGCCACCTTTCTGCTGCTAATCGTCATCGCCCTCGCCATCACCGTCTCCCGCCAGGTTCGTCGCCTCAAGACGGCACAACGCATCATCACCGAAGCACACGCCAATGTACAGGCGATCAACGGGCAGCTGCTCGAGACCAACAACAAATTGTCCGAAGCGAACAGCAAGCTCTCGGAAGCCAATAAGATCAAAGAGGAATACATCGGCTTCTTCTTCAACGCGGACACGGAGTCTTTCGCCCGGATCGAAAAATTCAAAAAGTCCCTGGAACAAAAGATCGCCTACCGCAAGTGGGACGACATCATCACTCTCGTCAACAACACCAACTTCAAAAAGGAACGCGAAGAGCTGCTGCAAAATTTCGACAAGGTCTTCCTGAAGCTCTTCCCAGACTTCATCGAACGCTTCAACGATCTCTTTGCACCCGAAGACAAGATCCAGCTCAAAGACCAGGAATTCCTCAACACCGACCTCCGCATCTTCGCCCTCATCCGCATGGGCATCCACGAAAACGAAAAGATTGCTCGCATCCTGGAATATTCCGTCAATACCATCAACACCTACAAGACCCGCATCAAGAACAAATCCCTCGTCCCAAACGAGATCTTCGAACAGCGGATCATGGAGATCAAAACGGTCTAATTTCAACTGCACTTCCGCCCCCCGGCGCCA
>Ga0134126_10005398_pt1 | contig 15971 bp, 8 predicted proteins | sample KB31752_FD_96881 | JGI IMG/M metagenome (GOLD analysis project Ga0134126, IMG submission 96881) | Terrestrial soil microbial communities with excess Nitrogen fertilizer from Kellogg Biological Station, Michigan, USA - KB3-175-2 | ecosystem: Environmental > Terrestrial > Soil > Unclassified ...
CCGCGCCGCTACCAGAGCCGACACCGGTTAGTGGCCCTGGGAGTCGTCGTCGGGGCGGCGCTTCAGGGTTGGCTTGCCGTCGTCTTTGTTGCCGTTATCCTTGCCGTTGTCGGTCTTATTGCGCAGGGTCGGGCGATCGGGACTGGCGTCCTTGACCTTCACATTGGCCTCGATCATCTGCAGGCGCTTCTTGACGACGTCGAATTCGGACGTGTTCTCAATATATTCGCTGCGCGCGGGAAGGATCGTGGCGATTTCTTCCTGGGCGGCCTTGACGCGATCGGGCGTGGGCGGATGTGAATCGAAGAATTTGGGGATCGTGCCCGGCTGCTTTTTCTCGATGGCTTCGACGGTCTCGAAGAAGGCGACGAACTGGTTGGGATCGTAGCCCGCCTTGTACATGTACTGCAATCCGAGGTAATCGGCCTCGCGTTCGGAATCGCGCGAAAATTTCAGGAACGTCATCGGGATGGCGAAATTCATGCCCTGGTAGATGGCCATTCCGGCCAGACTGTAGGGAATGAAAATCATCGCCGGGATGGACGCAAGCTGCACGATGGTGGCTTTGCTCTGGTTGCGGGTGCCATGGCGCGCGCAGACGTGGGCAATTTCATGCGCCATCACGCCGGCCATTTCCGCTTCGTTATCCGCATGGAGAATGATGCCGCTATTGACGTAGAAGAAGCCGCCGGGCAGGGCGAACGCGTTCACCACATCCGAGTCAATCACTTTGATGGTGAAGGGCACCTGCGCGTCTGAATTGCGGACCAAGTTCTGGCCGACGCGGTTGACGTATTCGACCACGACGGGATCGTTGATGAAGCGCGCTTGCTTATCCACTTCCTGCGCGAGCTGCTTTCCGATGGCGATATCGTGCTCGATGGAATAGAACTCGGGGCCGTGGCCTACCTTGCGGTTGCCGACGGCGTTGACGTCCGCTTCGGTGCCGGGCTTCACCTTAGGATCAGCGGTTTGCGGCAGTTGGCCCTCGTTAATGGGAGACTGCGCGGAATCCTGCCGCGCGGGTTTGGCCTGCTGCGCCGGCTGGTCCGAGGATTTCTGCTGGTCCTGGGCCGCAACCGTGGCGGGCCAGGCCACGAGCGATGCCGCCAGAACTGCCGTTAGCCATTGTGCTGAAAGAGATTTCCGCATGGGGAACCCTCCGAAGCGCTTGCCCGCGTTATAGGCGCGATTATACGCGCGCGAACCGATATGCGCTGCAACTAAGAGATTGGATGGCTGGATGGGGAAAACGGTTGACCGGCCGGACGGTATTTACACGGAATTTACATATCAGGAGAGGCGAGTGGGAGGGCGGGGAGGGGCGCGTGGGGGCAGGAAAGATTTGGCTTGCGTTCGGCCTGTGGCTGCCGGAAGGGGCAGAGCGGCTGCGGGCCAATTCGGAGCTAAGTGGGGATCGGTTCGCCGTTCCGCAGCGGGATGACGAAATCGAAAAGCTGCTCGTGGAGATCAAGTCGCGGCAACAGGCGAGCAATTAAGGGAAAGCCGCAGCGGGCGGGCTCCGAATGCGCGCGAGCGGTTGCCTTGGCGAACCAGGGGCGCTCAGGCCGGTTGACGCTCGCGCGGAATCCCTCTACATTCGATGGCGTGCCCGCGCGCAAGGTTCAGGTCGGCCAAGTGTGGAAGAAGGACGGAAGCTCGGATAGCTTCCTGGTGACGAAGGTTTACAGCGAGGCGCTCGCCACTTACGCGGTGTTGCGCAAGGCGGGCGCGGAAACCGAGCCTCCGATGCGGGTGAAAGTTATCCACAACGGTGCGTCGCAAAACCTCCCCGGGTTTGCGTTTGCGCAGGAGTCGGACGAATTCTAGTTTGCCCGCTCGAAGATCGCGGCAGGTCCCCCTATTTCGCCTTGAATGACGCAATCGTAGAACAGTACGTTCCGGAAACGGGCACTGCCGGGTCTCCGTCGTCCTGGTCCCAAGTCACCTGGAAAGTGCCTGTTGCAGACACCACCTGATAGGCCCCGCTGCATCCGCCGAGGTTCACGAACTGAAACCCAGGTGTAAGTACCTCGTTGCTGAGCCATGCGCAGCCGTTCGCCGCCACAACGAGATCCTCCGGAAAGGAAGTGGTAATCGAGGGCGAAGCTATGATCGTGTCGGCGGGCTGGTTGGATAAAGATGCCGCCTGATCCACCGGCTGGGCGGAATCCACACCCGAAGCTTGCAGCAGAAACCCCGCGGTGAATGGCGGATTTAGACTCAGGGTCGCCGAGGACGTTTGCGGGGGGGACGAGGAATCGGCGACTTCGACCATGAACGTTGATCCCTGGACGTAACCCTGCGGCTCAGGGGTGCCGGAGATTACGCCGAAGGTATCGAGGTTAAGTCCCGGGGGCAGCGAGCCAATGTTGGTCCAGGTGTAGGGCGGTACGCCGCCGCTAGCGGAAAGTGTCGCGGAATAGGGCGTGGCCGGATTGACGGTGAAGAGCGGCAGCTGGCCCGTGGTGATCACGACCGGCGGGGCACCCGAAATCGCCGAGATACTTAGGGGCGCGGAGGCCACCTGCGCCGGCGATGAGGAGTCCTTTACCTGGACGGTGAAGTTCGCCGTTTGCGGGGTGGAAGGGCCCGTCCCGGAAATAATGCCGTTTGAAGCCAGGGCGAGGCCAGACGGAAGAGCACCGGACGTAACCGTCCATGTGTAAGGGGGCGTGCCGCCCAAGGCCTGCAGCGTCTCTGAATAACTGCCGGAAACGGTGACCGCTGGCAGCGCGGCGGTGGCAATTTCAGTCTGAAGGCTCGAATGGACGGTCGCGATGAGCCCGTTACTGGCAGAGGCACTGCTGAATCCGTACCACAGTTCCGCGGAGCCGCCATTCGCGTCAACGCACCGGGCCCCTTGGACGGGTTGAAACAGATCGCCCTGAGAATCCGTGACGCTGCTTACGGAACTGGCTTGCGGAGTTATTGGATACGTCGTAGCAGCCACAAGCAGGAAGTCGCCTTGGTTGACCTGAACACACGAAGCTAAGTTAACCAGGCTGCCCCCCTGCGATTCTCCGCCCGAGGGCGTGCAAGACACGGAAATAGCGGACAAGTTCGAAATTGTAATGCTGAGCGGTTCGAAGCTGCTTTGCGGCGGCGATGAGGAGTCGGTGACTTTTGCGGTAAACGAGAACGTGCCGGTGGCGGTGGGCGTGCCGGAAATTGCGCCGCTGGTTGCGCTGAGTTGAAGGCCGCCGGGAAGCGAGCCGGAGGAAATCGCCCACGAGTATGGAGTTACGCCGCCGGTGGCCTGCAATGTGGCGGAGTACGCTGCGCCCTTCGTTCCGCCGGGAAGCGACGAAGTTGAAATGGCGAGCTGGGCGGCTGAGGGACTTACCGTGATGCTTTGGTTTCCGGTCGCGGTCTGAGGAGGCTTCGACGAATCGGTGACTTGCACCGTAAAAGATGAAGTGCCGCTTGCCGTCGGAGTGCCTGAGATGACGCCAGTCGGCCCCAGGGTGAGTCCGGCGGGAAGCGTTCCCGCGGATATGCTCCACTGGTAGGGCGAAGTGCCGCCCGAAGCAGAGATCGCGGCGGAGTAGTTCGCACCCGAAGTCACCGCGGGCAATGATGTGGCCGCAAGCGCGAGCGGAGGGCCGCCCGGCACGGGGCCTTTATTTCCCGAACTGCACCCCGCGAGCCCCCCTCCGACGAGTGCGATGAATATCGCGGCCGCCCCATGACCGCACGCGCGATACACGCGCGAACTAGCAGATGAGCCCCTCATGCCGCCTCTCATTCCACAAGAAGATCACGAATTGCGAGCCGCCACGCGGGACGTGCGTGGTAATTGATGCTTATTGGAAACGGCGAGCCTGGAAAACAGCAAATCGTTTCTCGACGCGATGACAAGAAAAACGATCCCAGAGCCCACAGCTAGCCCGCCGCGCGATGGCGCAGCGGACGGTCAGGAACGCTGTGCTCCGGCAGTTTTACTCTAGCACGTGGCGTCGGTGGGAGAACGAGCGCGGCGCCGGCGAGTGCATCCCAGGAACCCCCCGGAGCGTTACGGCAAGGCGGCGCTTGATCAGGATTCCTTTCCCTCAGTGGGTGAAAAGATTTTCTCTTTTTTCCCCTTTTGCGAACCCACCCTCTCGATCCCCACGTGCGCAGCGCAGTGGCTCGCCAGGTAAATGCTTTCCCCACAGTTGGATACGGTAAGCACCTAAGGAAAGGCGCGGCGAGGGGCGCCTTAAAAATCCCGCAAAACTGGCTTTCCGTGTGCAACACATCGGTAACCGGTTTGCTGTAGACACATCGTGACAGGCATCGAACCGGAAGGGGAAAACCTCTCGTCGTGAAGATATTGGGAATCAGCGGATTGGAGAAGGCGGTCCCATTCAAGAGGTCACACTGGCCAGCCCTCGATCCTCGGGAATATCGGATTTCGCAGGGCCATGATTCCGCGGCGGCGCTGCTGGTGGATGGAAAGCTGATCGCGGCTGCCGAAGAAGAGCGGTTCAGCGGGAAGAAGCACACCGGCGATTTTCCGATTGGCGCGATTCGCTATTGCCTTGAAAAGGGCGGAATCTCGATTCACGAAATTGACGAGATCGCTCACGGCTTCGACTACGCCCCTTACCGCCAGATTTATTCCCTCGATTCGGCTTCGGCCGGATTATATGAGGAAGTGTTCTCGCGCGAGGCGCTGCTGGCGCAGGCGCGGCGCGAGCTTCCGGATTTCCCGGCGGAGAGGATTCATCAGGTTCCGCACCACCTGGCGCACGCCGCAAGCGCCGCCTACACCTCGGGATGGGAAGAGTGCCTTGTAGTGGTAAACGACGCGATGGGCGAAGTGCAGAGCCTGACGGCCTATCGCTTTAGCAGCGGCCAACTCGAAAAACTTCGCGAGATTCCGGCAAACGATTCGATTGGGATTCTCTACTCTCTGGTCACCCTGCACCTGGGGTTCGATTTCAATTCTGACGAATACAAGATTATGGGTTTGGCGCCTTACGGCGACCCCGCACGATATCGCGGGTTTTTCGAGCAGGCCGTGGAACTGCGGGAAGACGGCACGATTCGCATTCCAATCCTGCGATTGAACAAAACGCGCGACGCGCGCGAAACCTATGCCGCCACTCGCGCCTATTTGGACGAGCATCTGATCGCGCGCCGCGATCCGCGCGCGGAAGTGACCGCGGATCATCAGGACGTTGCCGCGGCGCTGCAGGAATGCCTGGACCGGACGGTGCTTCACGTCTGCGGGCATTTTGGCCGGCAGACTGGCTTGCGCCGCATCGCGATGGCTGGTGGTGTGGCCCTGAATTGCACAGCGAATGGCCGCCTGGTGGCTTCGGGGCTGTTCGATGAGGTGTATATCCAGCCGGTGGCGGGAGACGACGGAACGGCGCTGGGCGCGGCGCTCCATCGCGCATCGCTGAGCCAGAAGATGTGCAATCGCAGGATGGCGGCGCCGCTGCTCGGTCCCGCATATTGCGAAGCGAGAATTCAGCAGGCGCTGGAGAGCTCCGCAGGCCGCATCCAGCATCGCAGATTTGATTCGCGCGACGCGACTTGCGCTGAGGCGGCGCGATTGATTGCCGAAGGGCGCGTGATCGCCTGGTATCGCGGGCGGATGGAATTCGGTCCGCGGGCGCTGGGAAACCGCAGCATCCTGGCCGACCCGGGCCATCCGGAGATGCGCGATCGAATCAACGCGATGGTGAAGAAGCGCGAGGCGTTCCGGCCGTTTGCGCCGGCGTGTTCCCGCGAACAGGCGCACATCTGGTTTGAGGTTGCCCCCGGCTCGGATTTGCCTTATATGATTACCATTGTGGACGTCCGCCCGGAGCACCGGGCCGCCCTGCCTGCGATTACGCACGTAAATGGCTCCGCCCGGCTCCAGACGGTCTCTTCCGCGGATAATTGCGATTTTCACGCCCTGCTGCGCGCCGTGGGAAAAACGACGGGACGCGAAATGGTGCTGAACACCAGCTTCAACGTGAAGGGCCAGCCGATCGTGAACACGCCCGAAGAGGCCATCGAAACGTTTCTGGGCACGGGCATCGAGTACCTATTTTTGGAGAACCATCTTGTATCCCGCTGAAGCGGTGGACCTGAACCGGGTTGAAACGGCGTATCCGCGCGAGAAGACGATTGCGCAGTTCTTCGAGGAGCAGGCGGTGCGCACGCCGGAGCGGACGGCAGTGATTGCCGGCGAAGCGCGCCTTAGCTATCAAGAGCTGGACGCGCGCGCGAATCAGCTGGCGCATTATCTGCAAGGGCGGGGCGTGGGGCCGGACGTGCTGGCGGGCATCTCGATGGCGCGTTCCGCGGAGATGCTGATCGCGATGCTGGCGATCCTGAAAGCAGGGGGAGCATACGTGCCGCTCGATCCGGAGTATCCGGCGGAGCGAATCGCTTTCGTGATGAGCGATGCGTGCGCGCCCTTGCTGCTCACATCAGGCCGCGTTCGCGAGCGCCTGGGTGCGGCGGCGATATCGGGCCAGATCGTGTGCGTGGATGCGGAGGCCGCGTCCATCGCGGCGTTGCCGCTCACGCGGCCCGATTCGACGGCGAGCGGCGCGAATCTGGCGTACGTGATTTACACCTCGGGTTCAACCGGCAAGCCGAAGGGCGTGATGGTTGAGCATCGCAACGTCGCCAACTTTTTTACCGGGATGGACTCCGCGATCGGCCTTGATCCCGGGGTGTGGCTCGCCGTGACGAGCATTTCGTTCGATATTTCCGCGCTCGAATTGCTCTGGACGCTGGCGCGGGGATTCACGGTGGTGATTCATTGCAGCGAAGGGGTTCAAAGCATCCCGAGCGAAATCATTGCGCATGGCGTGACGCACTTGCAATCCACGCCATCGCTCGCGCGATTGCTGGCGCTCGATGATCGCTCGCTTGCGAGTTTGCGGACGCTCAGGATGCTGCTGCTCGGCGGGGAGGCGCTGCCAGCGTCGCTGGTGGCGCGCCTGCGAGAGTGCTTCAGCGGCGAAATTCTTAACATGTATGGCCCGACGGAAACGACGATCTGGTCTTCCACTCATCGCGTTCGCGAAATTGGGGCGACGATTCCGATCGGGCGCGCAATTGCGAATACGCATCTGTACGTTCTGAATTCACACATGGAGCCTGTCCCACAGGGAGAGACGGGCGAGCTTTTCATCGGCGGCGAAGGCGTGGTGCGCGGATATTGGAATCGGCCTGAGCTGACCCGCGAACGATTTCTTCCCGACGCCTTGCGCGGCGAAGGGCGCATCTATCGCACCGGAGACATCGCGCGCTTTCTGCCGGACGGCACCCTGGAATTTCTGGGCCGCGCGGATTTTCAGGTGAAGATTCGCGGCTTTCGCATCGAACTCGGCGAGATTGAAGCCGCGCTCGAGAATGAGCCTTCGGTGGAGCAAGCGGTGGTTGTGGCGCGCGAGGACAGGCCTGGCGATCAGCGGCTGGTCGCGTATATCGTTGCACGGCCGAGCGGCGCTGCGTCCGCGGGCGCGCTGCGCGAAATGCTTGCGTCCAAATTGCCGGAGTACATGATCCCGTCGCATTTCGTCTTTATCGAGAAATTCCCGCTCACGGCAAATGGGAAAATTGACCGAAAGGCGCTGCCGGCGGCGTACGCCCTCGCGTCCGAGACTCAGGCAGAGCCGCCCGCGCCTGGCGCCGCCGAAATCGAGCGGACAATTGCAAAGGTATGGGCCGATGCGCTGGGTACTCCGCGCGTGGAACTGAACGACAACTTTTTCGACCTCGGCGCGCATTCGCTGATGGTTCCCGAGGTTCACATGCAATTGCAGCAGGCGCTGGGGCGCGAGATGTCCTTGCTCGACCTGTTTCACTTTCCCACGGTCGCGCTGCTGGCCCGGCGCCTGCGCGGCGAGGAACATCCGAGGGCGCAATCCACGATCAAAGGCTCGGACCGCGCGCAGCGGAGGCTCGATGCGCGGCGCAATCGAGAATCGTAATGAAGAATTCCGCCATCGCAATCGTCGGAATGGCCGGGCGTTTTCCCGGCGCGCGGACGATTGCGGCGTTTTGGCGGAATCTGCGCGACGGCGTTGAATCCATCCGCGAGCTATCGGATGCGGAGCTGATTGCCGCCGGTGTTTCCCGCCGCGAACTCGCGAATCCCGATTACGTCCGCGCGGCTGCCGTTCTGTCGGATGTAGACAAGTTCGACGCCTCGTTCTTCGGCTTCAGCCCGAAGGATGCGGCGATCATGGACCCGCAGCACCGGCATTTCCTCGAATGCGCGTGGGAGGCAATCGAAAGCGCGGGGCACGTGCCTGACAACTTTCCGGGCTCGATCGGGGTCTTTGCCGGTTCGGGCATGAACGCCTACATGATTCACAATCTGCTGGCGAATCGCGCGCTTGCGGAAAGCGCGGGCCTGTTTCTAATCCGGCAGACCGGAAACGACAAGGACGTGCTCGCCACGCGCGCTTCCTATCAACTGAACCTGCGCGGGCCGAGCATCAGCGTGCAGACGGCCTGCTCGACGTCGCTGGTTGCGGTCCACCTGGCGTGCCAAAGCCTGCTGAATTGCGAATGCGACATGGCGCCCGCGGGCGGCGTGACGATCGAGATACCGCACGCGCGCGGCTATATTTATCGCGAGGGAGAAATCCTTTCGCGCGATGGCCATTGCCGCTCGTTTGACGCTTCGTCGAGCGGCACGATTTTTTCGAGCGGCGTGGGGCTGGTGGTGCTGCGGCGCCTGGAGGACGCGCTCGAAGATCGCGACACGATTCACGCCGTCATTCTGGGCTCGGCGATCAACAACGACGGCTCACGAAAGATCGGCTATCTCGCGCCTAGCGTGGATGGCCAGGCCGAAGTTGTGGCGGAGGCGCTCGGGGTTGCGGGCGTCGCCGCGGACGATATTTCGTACGTCGAAACGCACGGCACAGGCACGGCGGTCGGCGATCCCATCGAAATCAAGGCGCTCACGCAAGCCTTTCGGCAGACGACGCAGCGCACGGGCTTTTGCGCGATCGGCTCGCTGAAATCCAGCGTGGGGCACATGGACGCGGCCGCGGGCGTCGGCGGGCTCATCAAGGCGACGCTCGCGCTCGAGCACAAGAAAATACCCGCCAGCCTTCACTTCGAGAAGCCCAATCCGCTGATTGACTTCGCGAATAGCCCGTTCTACGTCAATACGGAGCTCGCGGATTGGAAATCGCGCGGGCCGCGCCGCGCCGGCGTCACGTCGCTCGGTATCGGCGGCACGAATGCGCACGTCATACTGGAAGAAGCCCCTGCGGCCGCGCCTGCGCCGAGCGCGCGGCCGTACCAACTGCTGGTGCTTTCCGCGAAGACGGAATCCGCCCTGGCTCGCGCGGCTGAAAATATGGCGGGGCATTTCGAAAGCCATCCGGAAGTAAATTTCGCCGATGTGGCTTTCACGTCTCAGGTGGGCCGCAAAGAATTCGCTCACCGCCTCGCGTTTCCCGCGGCCGATGCTGCCGAAGCGATTGCCGCCCTGCGCGACGCGAATGGAAGCGATGCGAAGCGCGTTGCGAGCGGCGTAGCTCCCTCTGCCGCGCCTTCGGTGGTGTTTCTCTTCTCCGGGCAGGGATCGCAGCATGTGAATATGGGCGCCGAGCTGTATCGCACGGAGCCGGTGTTTCGCGCGGCGCTCGACAAATGCGCCGAGCTTTTGCGCCCGCATCTGGATCTCGATCTTCGCGACCTGCTCTATCCGGCGAGCGGCGGGGACGCGGAAGCATCCGAGCGGCTGAATCGAACGTGCATCGCGCAACCCGCGCTTTTTGCTGTTGAATACGCGCTGGCGCAATGGTGGATTTCCTGCGGCGTGGTCCCACGGGCGATGATTGGTCACAGCATCGGCGAATACGTCGCGGCGTGCCTTGCCGGCGTCTTTTCGCTCGAGGAGGGAATCGAGATTACGGCGGTCCGCGGCCGGCTGATGCAGCAGATGGACCCGGGCGCGATGCTTTCCGTTCCGCTGGCCGCCGAAGAAATCGAGGTTGGCGAATCGCTCTCGATTGCCGCCGTAAACGCGCCGGGGCAGACGGTGGTTTCCGGGCCAATTCCCGCGATCGAGGCGCTCGAGAAAAGGCTCGCCGCGAGTGATATTGCCTGCCGCCGCTTACACACTTCTCATGCGTTTCATTCCGCGATGATGGAGCCGATGCTCGAGCGCTTCCGGCGGCACATGCAGCGCATCGGCTTGCGCGCGCCGGCCATTCCGTTCGTTTCGAATCTTAGCGGCACATGGATCGCCGCGGAGCAGGCCGCGAGCGCGGACTACTGGACCGCGCACGTGCGCAACACGGTTCGGTTTTCGGATTGCGTGCGCGAGGTGTTTCGTCAGCCCGGGCGCGTGCTGCTGGAAGTAGGCCCCGGCCAGGCGCTCGCATCGCTCGCCAGGCAGCATCCGGAAAGAAACGACGCGAAGGTGCTCGTCTCCGCGCGACATCCGCAGGAGCGGACTTCGGACGCGAAGACGTTGCTCGCCGCCGTGGCTCAGCTGTGGACCTGCGGCCAGCCGATCCATTGGGATGCGCTTCATTCCGGCCAGCCGCGCGGGCGCGTTCCGCTGCCCTCTTATCCATTCGAGCATCGGCGTTACTGGATCGAGCCGGACGCGAATACTCGCGCGGAGGAGCCGCGAGAAAATAGCGCGGCCGAACCTGCCGCGGCAAATCGCATTGACAGTGCCGATCGCTGGTTTCAGCGCCGCGCCTGGCTGCGCACCGCGATTCCCGCGGCCGTTTCCGGTTCACCGGGACGATGGCTCTTGTTCGCCGAGGAGTCCGCACTGAGCAGCCAGGTCGTCGCGCAATTGAGCGCTGCGGGCCATCGCGCGATTCGTGTGACGCCGGGGAAATCCTATGCCCGGCGCAATCCTGCCGAATACACCCTCCGCCCCGGCGTTCGCGCCGATTACGATCTGCTGCTCGCCGATCTGGCCGCGCAGGGCGGCGCGCCGCAAAAAATGGTCCATCTGTGGTCTGTGCGAAAACCCGCGGAGGAGATTTCCACGGATCAAGCCCTCGACCGCAGCTTCTACAGCTTGCTTTTCCTGTTGCAGGCGATGGGCGATCAGGATTGGACCTCGTTCGATTTGGCCGTGATCTCGAATGGCCTGCATGCCGTGCCTGGTGATCCGGCGGCCCGCAATGCGGGCGATCCCGTCCGCGCGGCGCTGCTCGGGCCGGTGAAAGTAGCGCCGAAGGAATTTCCCGGCATCACCTGCCGGAATATTGATTTTGCGCCAGACGTGAATGGCCACCGCGCTGCCGCACAGATCATCGCCGAGCTTTCGTCGGGATCCGCGGAGTCCGTGATCGCCTACCGCGGCGATAGCCGGTGGACGGAATCGTTCGAAATCGCGGAGCAGCCCGCGGCCGGCAAACCGCCCTTGCGCGAGCGCGGCGTCTATATGATCACCGGCGGATTTGGCGGCATTGGGCTCGCGATCGCCGAGCATCTGGCGCGCGAGTGCAAGGCGCGGCTGGTGCTCATCGGCCGCACGCCGCTGCCCGCGCAGAAGGATTGGGCCTCCATCGCGGGAAATGGCGCGCCGGAAAAGATGAAGCGCCTCTTGCAAAAGCTCCTGGAAATTCAATCCGCGGGCGCCGAGCTTCTGCCCGTGCAAGCCGATGTGACTCGCAAAGAGGAAATGGAGCTTGCGGTTCGCGAGGCGCTGCGCCGATTCGGAGCGATTCACGGCGTGATTCACGCCGCCGGAGCCATCGAAGACCGTCCGGTGCAGACGAAGACGCGCGAAAGCGCCGCCCGCGTGCTTGGTCCGAAGGTCCATGGATCGCTCGTGCTCAAAAAGGTGCTCGAGGGCGTTCCGCTGGACTTTATGGCACTGTTTTCGTCCGTCAGTTCGCTTGTGCCGCCTGCCGGCCAGGTGGACTACGCCGCCGCGAACGCCGTTCTCGATTCCATTGCCTCGAGCGAACCCGCTGCGCCGGTGATTGCCATCAACTGGGGATTGTGGCGTGGCGTCGGCATGGGCGCGCGTGCAGCGGCTTCGCATCCTTTGCTTGATCGGCGCCTGGTCGAAAGTCGCGACGAGACGATTTATGCCGCCGATCTGAGCTGCGATGAGCATTGGGTTCTCAGCGGGCACCGCCTGAAGCAAGGAATGGCAATGCTGCCCGGCACCGGTTATCTGGAAATGGCCGATGCGGCATTTCACCGCGGTTCATTTGGCGCGGGCTTCGAATTCGAGGATGTATTTTTCCTTTCGCCGCTTTCCTGCGATCCGGGGCACTCGAAGGAAGTTCGCGTCCGCTTGCAACGCGAGCATTCGGGCACTCGTTTCACGGTTTTCTCGAAGGACGCCGAATGGGTTGAGAACGCCTCCGGTCAAATCGCGGAGCGCTCCGCTGCGCAACCACCGGCCCGCGATCTGGCGGAAATTCGCGCGCGCTGCCGCTTGCGCGAAATCGTGTTTGACGATACGCGCCGCACTCGCCAGGAAACCTATTTTCAATTCGGCCCGCGCTGGCGGAATTTGAGAACCCTTCATCTGGGCGCAGGCGAGGCCCTTGCCGACCTCGATCTGGCGGCCGATTTTCGCGAGGACGCCGCCGAATATCTTCTGCATCCGGCGCTGCTGGACCTGGCGACCGGCTCGGCGCTCTATCTGGTTCCGGAATATGAGGGCACGGAGAGCCTTTATCTGCCGCTTTCGTATAAGAAGCTCGTTCTCTATGCTCCGTTGCCGCCGAAATTTTACAGTCACATTCGCGCCCGCGCGCGCAATACGTCGCAAGGCGCCATTGCCAGCTTCGATATCACTCTGTTGAGCCCTGACGGAACAGTGCTCGCCGAAATCGAGGAATTTTCGATGCGCCGCCTGGCGGAGCCTGCTGCCGCGGGCAAGGCCGCGCAGTCCTCCGCCGTGACCGCCCGAGCCCAGGCCCAACTCCAGTCGCAGGCCGACGGGGCCTTCGATGTACCCGGCATTCCCGCGGCGCAGGGTGTGCACGCATTCGTTCGCGCGGTCTCGGGCGCTTTCGGGCGCGAAGTGATCGTTGCTCCCGAGCCCCTCATTCCCGTAAAGAACGCATCCTCGCCGGCGCTCGCGCAGCGCGAATCACGCCAGGCCGCCACCGGCGACGAGGTCGAGCAGGTCCTCGCGGGCTGGTGGCGCGAATTGCTCGGCGGCGAATCCATTAGTCCCGACGACGACTTTTTCGATCTCGGCGGCCACTCGCTCATTGCCGTGCGGCTCTTTAGCAAAATTAAGAAGACCTATCGCCTTGATCTGAATCTCTCCACCTTGTTTGAGGCGCGCACGATCCGGCAGCTCTCGAAACTGATCCGCCAGGTCGGCACGCCGGAGGTGGAGGCAAGGTCGTGGTCGCCCGTGGTCTCGATTCAGCGCCAGGGCGCGCGCTTGCCGCTCTTCGTGATATCCGGGCTCGGCGGAAACGTTCTGAACTTCAGCCGTCTCGGGTCGCACCTGGGCCAGGAACAGCCGGTCTATGCGTTGCAGCCCCAGGGACTCGACGGGCGCAGGCCGTTTCTCACTCGCGTCGAGGATATGGCCGCGTTTTATATCCGCGAGATCAAAGCGATCCAACCCGAAGGTCCCTATCAGCTTGCCGGCTATTCCTTCGGGGGTTTCGTGGCGTTCGAAATGGCGCAGCAGCTTCGCGCCGCGGGGGATCAGGTCGGCCTGCTCGGATTGCTGGACACTATCGAGTGGCATTATCTCGAACAAATCAAGCAGTCGCTTCGCCCCAAGGAGCGGCTGGCGCTCTACAAAGCGAGGTTCGATCAGGTTTTTTTTGAAGACGGCGGCGCAACCTATCTGAAGGATCGCCTCCGAACGGTTTCCTCGCGCTTCGTCTATCGGCTGTTCCGCGCCCTGGGCCGGCCGCTTCCGCAGAGCGTGGGCACAATTCAGGACATCAACTCCTTCGCCGCCGCGGTCTATAAGCCTCGCGTCTATCCAGGCGCGCTGACGATCTTTCGTTCGACCACGCGTGAAATGCTGGATGGCAGCGACGAATTGCTCGGCTGGCGCGGACTCGCGGCCGCCGGCATCGAGGTGAGGGATGTCCCCGGAACGCATCACAATATGACTCGCGAGCCCAACGTCCGTATCCTTGCGGAAAAGATGCGCGAGTGCCTCGACCGATCGTCTCGCCTTGCGAGCGCCGCCCCCTCGGTCTCGCCCCAAGGCGATCGCATAGCGTCCGTACACTGAGGCGCGCCTCCCAAGCGCGCGGGTTGGAGTCCCTGCCGCCGCGTATTTTCTGCTAAGCTTTCTCACCACTGCTCTTTCGCGATAATCCTTAGCCGGGAAGGAGACCCATGAAAGGCGTTGTGCTGGCGGGCGGAACGGGCAGCCGGTTGAATCCCCTCACACGGGTCACCAACAAGCACCTTCTGCCGATTTACGACAAGCCGATGGTCTATTACCCGATCCAGACTCTGGTGAACGCCGGGATCGAGGAAATTCTGCTCGTCACCGGCGGGAAAAACGCCGGCGATTTTCTTCGGCTGCTGGGCAACGGGCGCGATTTCGGCCTCAAGCACCTGAACTACACCTATCAGGAGGGCGAGGGCGGCATCGCGGAGGCGCTCGGTCTTGCTGAGTACTTCGCCAGCGGCGAGCCGATCTGCGTGATTCTCGGCGACAACATCATCGAGAATAACGTTTGCGATGCCGTGGAAAATTTCGGCAAGCAGGAATCGGGCGCCAAGATTCTGCTGAAGGAAGTGGCGGACGCGCAGCGGTTCGGCGTCGCTGAAATCCAGGGCAAGCGCGTGGTGAGCATCGAGGAAAAGCCCCGAAACCCGAAATCCAATTACGCCGTGATCGGCATTTATCTCTATGACGCCTCCGTCTTCGAGAAAATTCGGCGGCTTAAGCCATCCGGCCGCGGCGAGCTCGAAATCACCGACGTGAACAACTTTTATATCGAGGAGAACGCCCTCAGCTACGAAATCCTCGACGGCTGGTGGACCGACGCGGGAACCTTCGAATCGCTGCTTCGCGCGAACGCGCTCGTCGCGGAAACGGGTGCGAATAAGCCGCCGATTCCCGCCGCAGCGCCGGGCCGTGCCGGCCGCCGCGGAGTCGCGCCGTGAAGATTTTGGTCACTGGAGGCGCCGGTTTCATCGGCTCGAATTTCATCCGGCACGTGCTTGGCCTCGAAGCCGGGCACGAGATTGTGAATTTCGACGCGCTCACATACGCCGGAAATCTCGCCAATCTTTCGTCGGTCGCCGCGCATCCCGGCTACCGATTTTTGCGCGGGAATATTTGCGATGCGCCCGCCATCGAAGCCGCCATTTCGGGATGCGAGATCGTGGTGCATTTTGCGGCCGAATCTCACGTGGACCGCAGCATTTACGATCCGGCGCCCGTGATTCAGACCAACGTTACCGGCACATTCGTCCTTTTGCAGGTGGCGCGCCAGGCGGGCATCCGCCGCTTCGTGCACGTTTCGACCGACGAGGTGTATGGCGATATCGAGCCGGGCGCCTTCGCCTCCGAAGATTCGCCGCTGCGACCCAACAGTCCGTATTCCGCCGCGAAGGCGAGCTCGGATTTGCTGGTGCTCTCCTACGTCCGCACGTATGGTTTCCCGGCGCTGATCACGCGCTCTTCGAATAATTATGGCCCGTACCAGTTTCCGGAAAAGTTTCTGCCGCTGCTGATATCGAACGCCATGCAGGATAAGGCGCTGCCGATCTATGGCGATGGCCGCCAGCAGCGCGACTGGTTGCATGTGGAGGACAACTGTCGCGGCATTCTGGCCGCGGTCGAGCGCGGCGAAACTGGCGCCATCTATAATCTGGGCGGCCTCGATATCGAGGAGAATCTCGCGCTTGCCAAGCGCCTGCTGCGGGTGATGGGCAAGCCCGAAAGCCTGCTCTCGTTCGTGAAGGATCGCCCCGGCCACGACCGCCGGTACGCGTTGCGCTGCGATCGCGCGCGACGCGACCTGGGCTGGAAGCCCTTGATTTCGCTCGAGGACGGGCTGCGAGAGACGGTCGAGTGGTATCGC
>Ga0134126_10005401_pt1 | contig 15968 bp, 11 predicted proteins | sample KB31752_FD_96881 | JGI IMG/M metagenome (GOLD analysis project Ga0134126, IMG submission 96881) | Terrestrial soil microbial communities with excess Nitrogen fertilizer from Kellogg Biological Station, Michigan, USA - KB3-175-2 | ecosystem: Environmental > Terrestrial > Soil > Unclassified ...
ACAACAGGTGTTGCTTTCATGATTGCAAATGACAAGGCATCTGCAGTGCCTGCCAAAAGCATCAACCTGGCAATCGACAATGTCCGTATAGTGAAAGGAAAATAAGGACAATTTTTGCCACTAAAACAATTGGGGCGATAAAGTACTGAAATTCGTAAAGGTGCATTATAGAGAGATAGTGTACCCTTTTGGGATATGTATGCGAACAGAAGAGGTTTTTTATTAATAAACCATGACCTGAGTTAGAAAATCTTAACAACAGATAAGAAAGAGTAAGAAAATTCGTTGCGTGAAACAACACCAATTTGATGCTTTAAAATTTGAATGATCTGATACAATGCTTTTCATTTTATGAAGAATCTTACTTTGTATATAATTATTTTATTCACGATTTCATCATGCACTTCACCGCCTAAACACGCTGGTTTATACTTTAGCTTTCTTCCATCCTCAGAAACCGGGATTGATTTTAAGAATACAATAATAGAAAACGATTCAACCAACATGTTTGTAAATGAATATACCTACATGGGAGGTGGAGTTGGAGTAGGAGACTTTAATAATGATGGTCTGGAGGATATTTTTTTTTCCGGCAGCCAGGGTAGCTCGAAACTTTATATCAACAAAGGTAATTTCCGCTTTGAAGATATTACCTTAAAGGCCGGTGTTTCCACCGATTCATGGTGTACAGGTGTAAGTATTGTAGACATTAACAATGACGGATGGCCGGATATTTATGTTTGCGTTTCCGGAAAAGTGCCAGGCTCAAAAAGAAAAAACCTGTTATTCATCAATCAGCATAACTTAACTTTTAAAGAAGAAGCCGCGGAGTATGGATTGGCAGACACCTCTTATTCCACCCAAGCCGTGTTTCTCGACTATGATAAAGATGGAAAGCTGGATATGTACTTGCTGAATCATACACTGAATGATAACCGGCCAAATGATATCAGGGAAAACAAAGTTGACAGCAATTCTATAGCGGGTGACAAATTATACCACAATGAAGGTAATGCACCAGGCATGAATCATCCCATCTTTAAAGATGTATCCAAACAGGCAGGAATAATAGAAGACTGAAATGGACTAGGAGTAGTTGTTAGCGACTTCAACGGTGATGGGTACCCTGATATTTATGTCTCTAATGATTATATCAGGAATGATGTCTTATGGTTAAATAATAAAAACGGAACTTTTAGCAATTGCATATCAACCGCTATTAAACACCAGAGTTATTCAAGTATGGGCACTGATGCAGCAGATGTGAATAACGATGACCTTTCTGATATCATAACTCTTGACATGCAGCCGGAAACGAATGAGCGTAAAAAGGAGATGTATTCCTTCCTAACTAATCAAAGGCACCAGATTGAAATGGATAAAGGATATCAACCAGAGTATATTCATAACATGCTTCAAATAAACAATGGCACAAGAGAGATAAATAACCAAAAGGAGCCGTTTTTTAGCGAAATAGCAGAGATGGCAGGCATAGCAGAAACAGATTGGAGCTGGAGCGTTTTGATTGCTGACCTTAATAATGACGGCTGGAAAGACATCCATATTACCAATGGATTGGGAAGGGATCCTACTAATATAGATTTCCTGCAGCACAGGCACAATACTGTTGTGCAAAGCGGCATTCCTGAAAATGATCCGCGTCAGCAAAAAATCTTAATTGATGATCTTGCTAAACTGGGTAGTTTGTCGCTGCGTAATTATTTATATATTAATAAAGGAGGACTTTCTTTTGAGGATGTTTCCCAGGCAGCGGGAATAGATCAAACATCGATTTCCAACGGTGCCATATATGCCGACCTTGATAATGATGGCGATCTCGATATTATAACGAATAATATCAATGAGAAAGCATTTATCATGAGAAATGATCTTAACAATGGAGGCGACTCTGCAAAAAGGAATAATTATCTCACTATAAAATTAAATGGCGATACACTTAATAAAGATGGAATCGGAACAGTAGCATATGCTTTCTGCAAAGGACTGCAGCAAATGGTCGAAGAATATCCTGTTAGGGGATATTTGTCAAGTGTAGATAGCCGGCTTCATTTTGGATTTGGAAAAAATATTCCTGATTCCTTAAAGATCGTTTGGCCGGATGGCAAAATGCAGGCAATAATACATCCTGCGGCAAATAAAATTCTTCAGGTAAATTATAAAGATGCTAATACAGCATATAAAAAAACTGAAGCGGTAACTGATTCCTTTTTTAATGAGGTTACACAAAAAACAAATGTGGATTTCCGGCATAAAGAAACTTTCTTTTTTGATTATTCATTTCAGCCATTGATACCACAAAAATTTTCTCAGGAAGGACCGTTTATAAGTACCGGAGATGTTAATGGAGATGGACTTGAAGACTTTTTTATTGGCGGCGCCTTTAAACAATCAGGGAAAGTTTTTTTGCAAAAGAAAGATGGCACTTTTGATAGTAAGGACCTGGTAACCGGCACTAAATATGAAGAAGATATGCAAAGCGTCTTTTTCGATGCCAACGGAGATGGATTTCCTGACCTTCTTATTGCAGGAGGAAGCAGTGAATTTGACGTCAATTCTTCTTTTTACCGGCCCCGCTTATATCTGAATGATGGCATAGGGAATTTTCATTTGGATGATACGGCTTTTTCAACACTAATCCGAACGCCGGCTAAAAGCATTGCAGTAGCCGACATGGACGGGGATGGAGACTTCGATGTTTTTATTGGCGGAAGGGTTTCATTAGGCACTTATCCCGTGCCGCCCAGAAGTTACATACTTCGAAATGATCACGGAAAATTTGTTGATGTAACCTCTTCCGTGTGCCCGGCACTTGAAGATATCGGGCTGATAAATTCAGCCCTTTGGGTTGATATAGACAATGATAAAAAGCCAGATCTTATTATTGCCGGAGATTGGATGCCTATCCGTATTTTTAAAAACAACGGCAAAACTTTAACGGAAATAACAAATGAAACCGGCTTGAATCAGTTTCCCGGACTTTGGAGAAGTTTGGCCATTGCCGACGTTGACGGTGACGGCAAATTGGATATCGTAGCAGGAAACATTGGGTTGAACAATCCCTTTCATATAAATGCAAAGCAACCTGCAGAATTAATTGCAAAAGATTTTGACGGTAATGGAGCGATAGAAAATGTACTGTGTTATTATATAAAAGATAATAATGGCAACTATCAGTTATCGTCAGGAATCTCAAGAGATGAATGGGCCATACAAATGCCTTCTATCAGGAAGAAATACGAACAAAACAGCTTGTATGCTAAAGCGACGATGGATGAGATTTTTACTAAAGAAATGATGAATAACGCGCTGGTACTCAAATGTAGTGAAGCAAGAAGCGGGTACTTTAGGAATATGGGTAATGGCAAATTTACTTTTCATCCTTTTCCGTTAGTGGCGCAGGAAGCACCGGTAAATGCTATTGTTTGTACAGATGTGACTGGGGATGGTTCACCGGATCTGATCCTTGGGGGTAATGAATATCAGGCTTCCGTAATGACCGGCCGCTATGATGCATCTTATGGTTTGCTATTAACCAATAACGGCAAAGGCGTGTTTACTGCACTTTCACCCACAACAAGCGACTTGATACTCGATGGCGATGTGAAAGATCTTAAAATGATTACGGTTGGAAAACAAAAGGTTTTATTGGCTGCCATCAATGATTCTAAAATGAGGGCTTTCGTAATAAAGAAAAAGTAAAATGAAATTATGATTTCGATAAAACTAAACTTATAAAATTTGATAAGATTTAATTGTATAAAAAATTTGATTTCATGTCTCTTTGTATTTTCATTTAATACCGGAGTTGCAAAACGTATTGTTCGTATAAATCTACTACAACCCATAGACTCTGTTTACAAATCCACTTCAAACAATTTACCTTCCGATAAACAAGCCAGCAAACAAACAAAAACCCTTTATTTCAATTTAAAAAAGCTGCAACAAAAAGGCATCATGTTTGGCCACCAGGATGATCTCGCTTATGGAGTAGGATGGAAATATGTTCCCGGAAAAAGTGATGTAAAAATCGTAACCGGCGATTATCCTGCCATCTATGGATTTGAATTAGGAAGGATCGAATTGGATCATTCTGTAAATATTGACAGTGTTCCTTTTGATTCCATGCGCAATTATATTCGAACAGTTTATGCTCGTGGAGGAGTAGTTACTTTGAGCTGGCACTTAAATAATCCCTTAACCGGTAAAACCGCCTGGGACGCTGCACCTGGAACCGTTGCTTCCATTTTACCGGGTGGCGAAAAGAATGATTTGTATAAAAGCTGGTTAGATAAAGTGGCCAATTTTATCTTGAGTTTGAAAGGAAAAAATGGCGAACAAATTCCGGTGATCCTGCGCCTCTTTCATGAGTTGAATGGCAATTGGTTTTGGTGGGGGGAAGATCATTGCACGCCCGATGAATTCAAACAACTGTGGCAATTCACCGTTTCTTATTTGAGAGATACCAAAAACATTCACCAGTGTTTGTATGCGTTCAATACGGATCGTTTCAATTCCAAAGAAGATTATTTGCAAAAATACCCTGGCGATAAATGGGTAGATGTCGTTGGCTTTGACATTTATCAACGCGAAGGCGGCGAAAAAGGAAATGCGCAGTTTGTAAAAGATATGGATCACATGCTGACCATGATTGAAGAAATTGCTGCTGATAAAAAGAAAGTTCCCGCGCTCACAGAATTTGGATATGCACAGGTTCCTGACAGCACCTGGTGGACGAATGTTTTTTATAAAGGACTCGATCATCATAAGATTTCTTATGCTTTGGCGTGGCGCAATGCCGGTTTCAATAAAGTAGGTGATGCAGAATTTTATGTTCCTTACAAAGGACAAATTTCTGAAAAAGATTTTCTGAAATTTTCTAAAGAACCAAACATTCTTTTTCAAAAGGATGTTTCAAAAATGCATCTTTATAAATGAAGCTACAACTCACCGACATAAGTATTGTAGTGATCTACCTGATTTCGATGCTACTCATCGGCATGTATTTCAGAAAGAAAGCGCGGAAAAATAAAGAGAGTTATTTATTAGCCGGGAAAAGATTGCCATGGTATCTTCTTGGTCTCAGCGATGCTTCGGATATGTTTGATATCAGCGGTACGATGTGGATGGTTTCTTTGTGTTTTGTTTATGGTTTTAAAAGTATTTGGATTCCCTGGCTTTGGCCGGTTTTTAACCAGGTTTTTAATATGATGTTTTTGGCAAAATGGCTGCGCCGTTCTAATGCGGATACCGGCGCTGCATGGTTGGCTACAAGATTTGGTCTTACTGGAAAAGGCGTTGCCTCATCTCATAATATTACCGTCGTTTTTGCGCTCATTGGCTGTCTTGGTTTTCTTGCTTATGGCTTTGTTGGTTTAGGGAAATTCATAGAGATTTTTGTTCCCTGGTCTTACGTTCAGCCTTATGTTCCTTTTCATGTTGGTGCTGAATATGTGGCGCATTTTTATGGAATTGTGTTCACTTTATTCGCGATGTTTTATTCGATTCTCGGCGGCATGAACAGCATCGTGATCGGCGATTTGATTAAATATGTGATCATGACGGTTGGCTGTATTGCTATCGGATATATCGCGATGAAACATTTGCAGGGTCAAAACCTGAAGGTTCCTGGCGGATGGGATTCGCCGTTTTTTGGTTTGGATTTGAATCTCGATTGGAGAAATATTGTTCCCGATGCGATGCAAAAAATCAAAGAGGATCAATTTGGGCTGTTCAGTATTTTTTTTATGATGATGTTGTTCAAAGGAGTGCTGGCATCTCTCGCCGGGCCTGCACCAAATTACGATATGCAAAAGATTTTGTCAACGCGCTCGCCAAAAGAAGCTTCTAAAATGACCGGTTTTGTATCGATCATTTTATTGCCGATCCGCTACACGATGGTAATTGGATTAACTGTTCTGGGATTACTTTATTACAATCAAATGGATGTAAGCAATCCGACAGGAGGCACCGATTTTGAAAAAGTATTGCCGGCTGCGATCAACGGTTTTTTGCCGGTTGGTATTTTGGGAATTGTTCTGACTGGATTGCTTGGCGCTTTTATGGGAACCTTTTCCGGAACGCTCAACGCAGCCCAGGCCTACATCGTGAACGATATTTATCTAAAATATATCAATCCAAAAGCCCCTACAAAAAGGATCATTGCCATGAACTATAGCACCGGGATTATCGTGGCAGCGGTCGGAATCGGATTGGGGTTTTATGCAAAAAATGTGAACTCAATTTTGCAATGGATTGTTGGCGCTTTGTATGGTGGTTACATCGCCGCGAACATGCTCAAGTGGTATTGGTGGCGCTTCAATGCAAGAGGATTTTTTTGGGGAATGATGGCAGGAATTATCGCGGCTTTGGTTTTCCCTTTCATCTTTTCGGGGTTGCCGCTTTATAACTGGCCTTTGTTGTTTTTGATTTCCATCATCGGTTGCATCGCAGGAACGTATTCTGCGCCCGCAACGGATGTTGAAATTTTGAAAAAGTTTTATAAGCAGGTAAAACCATGGGGATTCTGGAAGCCGATTCATGAACTGGTGGTCGCAGAGGATCCCACATTCATTGCCAACAAAAGATTCAAGCTGGATATGTTCAATGTGGTGCTTGGAATTATTGGTCAATCGTGTCTTACGATTTTGCCAATGTATTTGATTTTATGGATGAAACTTCCTTTGCTGATCACGATATTAATTCTTGCGGTCATTGTTGTTATCCTCAAAAAAACCTGGTGGAACAAGTTAGAGAATTAAATTTTTAAAAACGAAAAACCAGTGCTAAAAGAAATTATATGAGTGAATATTTTCAAGAAAGATTGCATTTTTTGCAACAGGTTCATGATGAATTATTGCAGAAAAAAAATGTAGAAAAAAGATCTGTTAACGGGATTTACAACCGCTTTGAAAATCCGGTTGTTACACCGCAGCACACGCCCTTGGAGTGGCGTTTTGATCTGGATACGGAAAGCAATCCCTTTCTTTTGGAAAGATTTGGGATCAATGCAACTTTTAATTCCGGGGCGATAAAATTCAATGGCAAATACGTGCTGGCGGTAAGAGTCGAAGGAAAAGACCGGAAATCATTTTTTGCCATTGCAGAAAGTGAGAACGGGATCGATCATTTTACTTTTTGGTATCATCCGATTATAATGCCTGAAAAAAGGGGTGAGACGAACATTTATGATATGCGGCTGGTACCACATGAAGATGGCTGGATTTACGGAGTTTTTTGTTCCGAAAGTCGTGATCCTTCGGCGCCTGAAAGCGATCAATCATCCGCCATTGCGCAATGTGGAATAGCAAGAACAAAAGATTTGCTCAATTGGGAAAGGTTGCCGGATTTACAAACATCTTCGCCTCAGCAAAGAAATGTGGTTCTTCATCCTGAATTTGTCAATCATCAATATGCATTTTACACAAGGCCACAGGATAGTTTTGTAGAAGCGGGATCCGGCGGTGGCATTGCGATTGGTTTTTGTGATGATATAAAAAATGCGGTCATTGAAAAGGAAATTATTATTGACAAAAAAAAATACCACACGGTTTATGAAGCAAAGAACGGTCTTGGCCCCGCACCTTTGAAAACGGAAAAAGGCTGGCTTCATTTAGCTCATGGTGTACGCAATACAGCGTCTGGCCTGCGTTACGTGCTTTATATGTTTATGACTGATGTGAATGATATCACCAAAGTGATTCATAAGCCTGGCGGATATTTTATGGCGCCGGAAGGAGAGGAAAGGGTTGGCGATGTATCGAATGTTCTTTTTGCAAACGGATGGATATTAAATGAAGATGGAACGGTCTTTATTTATTACGCCTCTTCTGATTTGAAAACGCATGTTGCCGTAAGTTCTATAGATAAATTGCTGGATTATGTGATAAACACTCCTGAAGATGGGTTTAACTCCGATGCTTCGGTTCATACTGTGATGAATATTATTGAGAAAAATTTTCACGAAGCGCATTCAAAAAATCCTGGTTTAAAAGCGGTGCATCATGCTTAACTTTATCAGGATTTTGGAAAGAAAAAGCTACATTCTTATCTAAACAATTTTTTTGCCTAACGATGAAGAATCTATTGCAACAATATAAGGAAGATTTGCAAAATGAATTACATAGCATCCTTGATTTCTGGCAAAAAAACACGATTGATAAATTGAATGGTGGCTTCTTTGGAAAGATGGATAATGACAACAGGATTTTTGAAGAAGCGCCAAAAGGTTCTGTTTTAAACAGCAGGATTTTATGGACATTTTCTGCCGCTTATAATCTTACACAAAATGAAAATTATCTACAAACTGCACAAAGAGCTTTTGAATATGTAAGAGATCATTTTGTTGATAAAGAATTTGGAGGAGCCTATTGGACAGTGGATTACAAGGGAAATCCACTTGATACAAAAAAACAAATTTATGCACTGGCATTTGCTGTTTATGGATTGAGTGATTTTTATATAAGCAGTAAAAATGAAGCAGCCAAAATGCTGGCGATTGAATTATACGATACTATTTTAAAATTCAGTTATGATGATAAAAATGGTGGCTACATTGAAGCACTCACAAGAGATGGGAAAGAAATTGAGAACTTAAGATTAAGCGATAAAGATGCAAACGAAAAAAAATCAATGAACACGCATCTGCATTTGCTGGAAGCATTTGCCAACCTCTACCGGTCATGGCCCGATGAAAAGTTGAATGAAAGAATTACCGAGTTGATTTATATTTTTCTCAATCACATTATCGATCCTGAAACACATCATTTGATTTTGTTTTTTGATGAAAAATGGAATAAAAAATCGCAGACCATTTCTTATGGTCATGACATTGAAGCGGCGTGGCTGATTGAAGAAGCAGCAGGAATTGTGAAAAATAAATCGTTGTTCGAACAGGTTCAGCAACAATCTGTAAACCTCGCTGTTGCTGCAATCGACGGGCTTGATTCCGATGGTGGTTTGTGGTATGAATATGATATTGCAAAAGATGATCTTATCAAAGAGAAACATTGGTGGCCGCAGGCAGAAGCGATGGTTGGATTCTTTAACGCATGGCAAATTACCGGTGATGAAATTTATTTACAACGTTCTGTTTCTTCCTGGAATTTCATTCAAAAACATATACTTGACAAAAAAAGCGGTGAATGGTTTTGGGGAATTGAAGAAGATCACACCGTGATGAATAAGAATAAAGTTGGAATCTGGAAAGGGCCTTATCACAATAGCAGGGCTTGTTTAGAACTCATAAAGAGAATTAAATTTTTTGAATTGACGGGATTGGCGGAGTAAAAGAATAAATAATTCCGATTCTTATTTTGTAAAAACACGAATTAAGAAAAACTAATCACAGGACTTAAAATACATTTATAAATAAAAACCAATAACAATGACTACAAGACGCTCCTTTCTAAAAACCACTTCTGTTGTTTCAGCAGGATTAATGATTGCTCCTTCTGCATTCAAGCCAAAAAATCAATTGATCGGTTTGCAATTATATACCGTTCGTGATGCAATGGGAAAAGACCCAAGAGCAACGCTGGCAAAGGTTGCAGCAATTGGTTACAATTCTGTTGAAGGCGCCACTTATACCGGCACCGAAAAATTTTATGGCATGTCGCCAAAGGAATTTAAAGATGTTTTGAAACAAAACGGGCAGGTAATGTACAGTAGCCATTACATGCTTGGTGAACAGGAAAATAACGGCAAACCTATCAAAGGAACCATCTTGCACGATTGGAATAAAGCCGTAGATGATGCGGCGGAAGTTGGTTTAAAATATATGGTTTGTGCTTATTTAATGGACTCAGAAAGAGGCGATCTGGATCATTATAAAAAGGTGGTTGAAGATTTGAATAAAGCCGGAGAAAGATGTAAAAAATCCGGAATTCAATTGTGTTATCACAACCACAATTTTGAATTTGTAAAACAAGGCAATGTTTATCCTTACGACATTTTAATGACTGCTGATAAGAATCTGGTGAAAATGGAAATGGATATTTATTGGGTTACAAAAGCAGGCATGGATCCGCTGCAACTATTCAAAAAATATCCCGGCAGATTTCCATTATGGCACGTGAAAGATATGGACAAAACGGCTGCAAAAGATTTTACAGAAGTTGGAAATGGGATCATCAATTTCAAAGAAATATTTAAACATAAAAACGAAGCGGGCATGAAATATTTTTATGTGGAACAGGACAAAACTCCCGGCGATCCGTTTGTGAGCATTAAGGAAAGTATTGATTACATTAAGAAGAATTTGGTTTAGCAAAAATGAACAAGCCTCTTTATCATTTTTTTACAAATGATCATCATCGCATCGATCAACTGCTGGATAAAGCGACAGAAAATCCAGGTGAGGTTGAAACGAATTATTATCACCAGTTTCGCACCGGTCTTTTGAAGCACATCAAAATGGAAGAGAAAATTCTTTTTCCGGCCGCACAAAAAGCAAATGAAAATGTTCCGTTGCCATTGGCTGCAAAGCTACGCCTGGATCACGCTGCACTGACTTCATTAATGGTGGTACCGCCTTCCGAAGAGGTGATCAAGGTGCTCCGTTATATTTTAGACAAGCATGATTTGTTGGAAGAAGAACCCGGTGGCATGTATGATGTTTGTGAAAGATTAACCGAAGGCGAAACGAACACTTTATTACAACAACTGGAGAAAGTGGCGGAAGTGCCGGTTCATCCATTCAATGAAGCGGAATATGCCCTGGATGTTGCAAAAAGAACTCTGGTCCGGGCAGGATTTGATTTTGATGAGATAGTGAATGAGGCTTTGTAAATTTTAAAATGAAAACAAAAAAATCTTAAACAAAAAATAATGAATAGAATTTTAAAGGGAATTGGTTTTATTCTTTCCTTCGTACTTCTTGCTTTGAATGGTTACAGCAAACCAACAAATAATGGCATTTTTCAAATCCAGGTTTATCATTTGAAAAATAATGAACAGGTAAAAGCAACAGGTGATTTCCTTCAAACTGCCTTGTTGCCTGCATTACATCGTTTTGGAATAAAAAATATTGGCGTATTTAAACCAATAGCTAACGATACGGCGAACGATAAACTGATCTACGTTTTGATTCCATATTCTTCTGTCGATCAATGGGTGAAAATAAACGATCGTCTCAATGCTGATCCATCTTATAAATCTTCCGGCGAAAAATTTTTATATGCTGATTCAAAAAATCCTCCGTTTGTGAGATTGGAATCAATCCTGTTACAACCCTTTTCCCGGCAGACTTTTTTAAAGATTCCTAAAACAAAAAATCCACAAAGGGTTTTTGAATTGAGAAGTTATGAAAGCCCTACATGGCACCTGGCTGATAAAAAAAGAGCGATGTTCAATAACGATGAGATGAACATTTTTAACAGGCTTGGCTTTGATCCTGTGTTTTATGGAGAAGTGATCTCCGGAAGCAGAATGCCAAATCTCATGTACATGCCTGTTTTTAAGAGCGTTGAAGATCGTGACGCACAATGGAAAGTGTTTGGAAATGATCCGAAATGGAAAGAAATTTCTGCCGATCCTTTTAATGAAAACAATGTTTCTGTGATGCATATTGACAGCATTCTGATGCATTCTACCGATTATTCAGATTATTAAAATCATTAAATTTTGAACCATGATTTTTAAATCATTAAAGCTTTTTGTAGCAACCTTTTTTGTGATTTTGTCCACAAACACTTTCGCTCAAAAGATTGGAATTTTTGATGGACAAACTGATGTTGGAAAAGTACTGCATAAAGGAATTGCGAATTATAATTCTTCTTCGCAGGATTATTTGATTTCGGGCTCCGGTGCTAACATTTGGTTTACTAACGACGAATTTCACTTTGTATGGAAAAAGATGAAAGGTGATTTTATCGTTCATGCAAGGGGCAATTTTTTAGGAAACGGAGTGGAAGAGCATCGAAAATTTGGTTGGATGATCCGGCAAAGTTTGGACAGCAGCGCTACTATGGTTGCTGCCACTGTTCATGGAAACGGACTTACTTCACTGCAATATCGCAATGCTCCTCATAGCAATATTGAAGAAAAGCAAATGGATATCAAAGGCCCCGATGTGGTTCAATTAGAAAGAAGGGGCGACACTTTTATTATGTCTGTTGCTCGTTTCGGCGATACTTTTATAACACAGGAAATTTCCAATGTGAAATTTGATGGCGATGTGTATGTTGGTTTATTTGTTTGCGCTCACAATAAAGATGTTGTTGAAAGAGTTTCTTTTGATAATGTCCGGATTGTAGTTCCGGCATCCAAAGATCTGGTTCCTTATCGAACCTTCCTTGGAAGCAATATAGAAACGATGGAGGTGATGACAGGAAAGAGAAAAATTTTATATTCTGAAAACGTATCTCTCCAGGCGCCCAACTGGATGAAAGATGGTAAAGCGCTGATCTATAATTCTCAGGGCTCACTTTACCGCTTCGATCTTAAAACCCGTAAACCTGCTTTGCTTCCGACCGGAAAAGTAAAAGACATTAATAATGATCATGTCATTTCTTTTGATGGAAAAATGTTGGGAATAAGCGCGCTTAGTCCGGATGGTAAAATTGGTTCTACCGTTTATACGGTTCCGGTTACCGGTGGTGAACCAAAACTGATAACACCGCTTCTTGGATTTTCTTATTTGCATGGCTGGTCGCCGGATGGAAAGTGGCTAACGTACACGGCTAAACGAAATAATGATCCAACGCCTGCCGGTTTTGATATTTATAAAATTCCCTCAAATGGCGGAAAAGAAATTCAACTCACTAATGTAAGCGGATTGGATGATGGGCCGGAATACAGTCCTGATGGAAAATATATTTATTTTAATTCTGTAAGGAGCGGCCTGATGCAGTTGTGGCGCATGAAACCGGATGGAAGCGATCCTGAGCAGTTGACCAACGATGGTTACAACAATTGGTTTGCGCACGTTTCACCCGATGGCAAATGGATCGTTTGTATCACATTTCTAAAAGATGAAGTGAAGCCTGATGATCATCCTTTTTACAAACATGTTTATTTAAGAATGATGCCTGTAAGCGGTGGTCCGTTGAAAGTGATTGCTTATTTGTATGGAGGACAGGGTACGATTAATACACCATCGTGGTCGCCAGACAGTAAAAAGATTGCGTTTGTGAGCAATACGCAAATGCAAAATGAAAAATTGTGAAAATTGGAAAATGAGCGCCCCATATTCAACGCTATAACAATATTGAAACACCAAAAGTTTTGGAATAAAACAATAATTGAATCATAAAAATCAATAAAACAACATGAACCGATTGAACAGAATTTGTCAATTCAGCTTTCTCTTTTTTGCAATCATTTTTACAGGGTTAAAGAGCGAAGCACAAACCAATGAAACTGCTATCAATGCTAAAGTAAACGCTTTAGTAAAACAAATGACCCTTGAAGAAAAAGTAGGACAGATGGCCCAGGTGTCTGTTGAATCTTTAGGAAAAATTGAAGGTGATAATTTTGTTTTTGATGAAGCGAAATTAAAAGATGCGGTTCAAAATTATAAGATCGGATCAATCTTAAATTCTCCCGGGGAACCTTTAACTGCAGCACAATGGAATGCTGTTGTTGAACAAATTCAAAACGCAGCAAAGCAAACAAAAATGAAGATTCCTGTTTTATATGGACTGGATGATAACCATGGATGCAATTATGTTTTAGGCGCTACACTTTTCCCGCAACAGATTGGACAATCCGCGACATGGAATCGTCAATTAATTTTTAATGCAGGTGTGATCACCGCTTATGAATCAAGAGCAGCCAGCGTTCCATGGACTTTTTCTCCGGTTCTTGATCTCGGTACCAATCCGCAGTGGCCACGCATTTGGGAAGATTATGGGGAAGATCCTTACCTCGATGCAACCATGGGAGTTGAGTTTATAAAAGGCGTTCAAAATCCATTGGGTAGTAAAGACAAACTTGCTGTAAGCATCAAACACTATATGGATTATTCTGATCCAAAATCAGGGCATGACAGAACTGATTCATGGATTCCTGAACATTATTTAAGAGAATATCATTTGCCTCCATTTGAAGCGGCAGTGAAGGCGGGTGCAAGAACGGTGATGGTAAATTCTGCATTGATCAATGGAATTCCAACCCATATCAATAAACATCTTTTGACTGATGTGATGAAAGGCGAATTGCATTTCACAGGTTTTATTGTTACCGATTGGCAGGATATTGAAAATGTATATCGCCGGGATCACATTACCAACAGCATTAAAGATGCCACCAAACTGGCAATCAACGCCGGAATTGATATGTCTATGATTCCTTACAACTATAAAGAATTTTGTACCGACCTGATTGCTTTAGTGAAAGAAGGAAAAGTTCCGATGAGCAGAATTGATGATGCGGTTACTAGAATTTTAAGAGTGAAAGAAGAATTGAATCTTTTTCAGACGCCAATGACTTATCTGAAAGATTATCCAAAATATGCAAGCCCGGAATTTCAAAAAGCTTCTTATAATACTGCGGCTGAATCGATCACTTTATTGAAGAATGAAAATAATATTTTACCCGTTTCCAAAACTGCAAAAATTTTGGTAACCGGGCCAAACGCCAATTCGATGCGTTGCCTGAATGGCGGCTGGACTTATACCTGGCAGGGCGAGAAAACAGATTTTTATGCAAAACAATACAATACTATTTTAGAAGCTGTCACCAATAAATTTGGAAAAGAAAATATTTCATATGAACAGGGAGTTGCTTATAATCCTGCGTGGGGAAAATTCAATGAAGATTCCCTGGTCAATTTTGATGAGGCCGTGAAAGCCGCTGCTAATGTGGATTACATCCTTTTGTGTCTTGGTGAAAATAGTTACACAGAAACTCCGGGAAATATCAACGACATGAATTTATCACCTAATCAAATGACTTTAGCAGAGGCGATGATCAAAACCGGCAAGCCGGTAATTTTAATTTTGAATGAAGGACGGCCGAGGGTCATTAATAATATTGTTCCGGGTGTAAAAGGCATTTTAGATGTTTACCTTCCTGGAAATTATGGTGCTGATGCACTCGCAGATATTTTGACTGGGGATGTAAATCCAAGTGGAAAATTGCCAATAACTTATCCGCGCTATCCTAATTCTTTGGTTAGTTATATTCACAAGCCATCAGAAGGAGAGGGCAATCCACAGGGGGGAGATTTTTATCCTCAATGGCAATTTGGCTTTGGATTATCCTATACAACATTTTCATACAGCGATTTGAAAATTAATAAAGACACTTTCTCCCCTGATGAAACAGCAACGATAAATGTAACGGTAAAAAATACAGGAAGCAAAGAAGGAAAAGAGGTCGTTCAGTTATTTTCTTCTCAAGTAGTAGCGTCAATTACACCAGATGTGAAAAGACTGCGTGGCTTTGAAAAAGTAGATTTAAAACCGGGAGAATCAAAAACAGTTACATTCACTTTGCCTTTGAGAGATTTGGCTTTTGTAAATACTGATAACAAAAAAATTCTTGAAGCAGGTGATTTTAAAATTCAAATTGAAAATCTTACCTCGACATTTAATGTAAATAAAACAAAGACTTTTTAAAATTACAGCTGGATTTTTTGGATCAATGGATCAATATAAAATTGATTCAACTGATTTTGCTTTACGAAGTTGCCCGGCAGAAAAATTTAAAACGATGAAATCAAAATGTTTATTGGCGGTTTTGCTTTTGAGTGCTGTTTGTTTGTTCGCCTGTAAAAAAACAAAGGAGAAACCTGTTCCGGTGCCACCACCTGTTACCGATACAGCTCAGAAGCCACCGCCTGCAGATCCAAATCCAACAGATCCTGCAACAGCAAATACAATAGGATTTTTTTTAGATGACTGGTCGCCGAAAAACTTTACTATTCCGGCTTTTAAAGACACGAGCATTCCTTCTTCCACTTCTGTTACCGTGAATATTGATGCAGGAACGATCATTACAAAAGTGCC
>Ga0134126_10005403_pt1 | contig 15966 bp, 8 predicted proteins | sample KB31752_FD_96881 | JGI IMG/M metagenome (GOLD analysis project Ga0134126, IMG submission 96881) | Terrestrial soil microbial communities with excess Nitrogen fertilizer from Kellogg Biological Station, Michigan, USA - KB3-175-2 | ecosystem: Environmental > Terrestrial > Soil > Unclassified ...
CGCATTCCGGCCGGATGGCGGCCTGTCGGCCGGCGACCATCCCGATGACCACGCGCGCCACGCGGCTGATCAAGCGCTCCTCGTCCGTCGTCGTCGGCACTGCATCCCAATCGCGCAAGGCGGCGTCGAATTTCCGGTCGAAGAAGTCCGGGTAGGCGCGCGGGCCGATGAGGTTGTAGGAGTCTCCGGCAATGGTGTAGGTCAGGCGCCAATTGTTCGTCCCGACAGAGGCCGCGCGAGCTTTCGCCACGTCGCCGAATCCGAACAACATCGCGCGCACCAGGAAATCGCGCGCGTCCTCGTAATCCGGATCCATCGCAAGCGCCCGGTTCAGTTGTTCAAGCGCTTCGGGATAACGACGCACAATTTCGTAGGTGATGCCGTATTCTCCCCAGTTCTCGCGGTTTCCCGGCGCCAACGCCAGAACGCGCCGGAATTGGATCAGCGCCTGATCGAACTGGCCGCGGCGCCGCAGGATGTAAGCCAGCCCCTGCGCAGCCCGCTCGTTGTTCGGGGCCAGTTGCAAGGTGCGCCGAAACTCCGCCGTTGCGTCGTCGTAGCGACGGAAGCCCCAGTAGTAGTAGTACGCCAGCGCCAGATGCGCATCGGGCAGTTCTGGAGCCAGCGCCAGCGCGCGATCGACCGTGGCCTTGATATCGTCCAGTTGGCCGGAGGCCAGGTGTTTGGCATACCAATGACCGGCAATCCGGCTGTAGGCCAGGTGGGCATAGGCCAGCGCAAAGTCGGGATCGAGCGCAATCGCCTTGCGGTAAGCGGTATCGGCAGTCAGGAAATCGGCTTCCCGATAGGAGTCGATGGCCTTGTACGCCAGCGATTCGGCTTTCAGAAACGCGTCGTACGCGGCCGGATTCTGGGTCGGCACCGCGGAGACGTTCTGCTGTTCGGTCTGGGTGAGTTTGGCCTTCAACGCATCGGCCACCTTCTGCGCGACTTCTCCTTCCACGCCGAAGATGCTGTCCAGCGTGCGCGGGTAAGCCTCGGCCCAGATATGTGCGTCGGTGCGCGCATCGATCAACTGCACGTTGATCAACACTTGGTTGCCGGCCTTCTGCACGCTGCCTTCCAGGATCGTGGCCACGCCCAGTTGCTGCGCGATTGCTTTCAGATTGTCCGGACGGCTCTGGTATTTCGCGGTCGAGGTGCGCGAGATGACTTTGAGGTCGCCGATGTCGGCGAGCTTGGTGAGAATCAAATCCTGCATGCCGTCGGCGAAATAGCCGTTGCCCTTTTCCTCGCTGAGGTTTTCGAACGGCAGCACCGCGATGGATTTCGCTGGGATGTTCGCAACCGTTGCAGCCGACGCGTTCGGCGCACCCGCAGCGGTATTCGCGATAGTTGCAGCGCCGGCCGTTTGCGTGACCCGCGCAAACCGCCACAACAATCCGCCGCCGATCGCCAGCAACAGCGCGAGGATCACGATTTCGGTGCCGCTGACTTTCTGCGCGCCGCGCTCGCCGTGATACCAGGCAAGCACCAGCGCGATCACGAATCCAACGGCGAGTGTGAGGATCAGGACGCGTTCGAATTCATCGGGCCACGCAAATCTTTGCGCGACGATGTCCACACCCTGCAACAGCGCGAACGAAAATGCCACGTACGCCAGCGCCCACTGCACCAGCTTGCGTTGCTTCAGGCGTTGCCAGAGATCAGTCATGCACGCGCGCCTTTGCCGCCGCTGCGGCAGACACCGGCGGCGAACCATCGTGCGCTGCGCGAGCGGGATACTTTATGGTTTCGGGCGGCGGCCAACGCAGTCCGGATTCGGCGAGCAGCGCCTTGAACCGGGGCGTGGCGTCCAGGTCGAATGGCGCGCCGCACTGACATTCGGTGACGACAATGGCAAGCAGCAGGCCGCCCGCCGGTCGCGCGTCCAGTGCAGCAGCATCGCGATCGGCTTCCGCGCGGTTACGGGACAACGCCGCCACCACCGCATCGGTGACGTCCCAATCCTGGAACCTGGAGCTGTTTCGATCCACTTTTTGCAGACTGGCGTTGAGCTTTGCCGGATCCACGCCGGCCGCCTTGCCCACAATCAGTTGCGCGATGTTGTACCCCGCCCCCCTTTGTTCGATCGAGTCCAGCATGGCTTGGGCTTCCGCAGTCCGCCCCAGCATGGCCAGCGCAATCGCCTGGTCTAACGTCGGCGTGGGGCCGCCGCCAAACGTCGCCTCGGCTTTTGCCAGTACGTCCAGCGCGCGCTGGGGGTGGCCGGTCGCCAGTGCCACCGATTCGCGCGTGCGGTAGTTGATGGGGTTCAGCGGGTCGCAGACATTGACGCGCGCGCCGAGATTCTCGATCAGGTCGCCATAGCCGAACGCGCTGGCGAATACCGGCATCCAGTTCGGTGCGCTGCAACCCGGTTGCTTGAGTGCGGTTTCGATGCGATCGGCCAAACCGTGCCAGTCGTCGCTCAGCATCTGCCGTTCGGCCAGCGCCAGGTCGCGCTGCTGCGGATCGGGGCTGGTGGCACCTGCGCGTTCCAGCGTGTGCAGGGCGGCCCGCTGGGCATCGAGGAGTTCCGCACGGCTGCGGCCATCGGACATCAGCGTGTGTTCGTAAAGATCCGCTTCGGCGTAATAGGCAAAGGAGAAGTTGGGGTCCAGCGCGGTGGCCTTGTCGAACTCGACATTGGCCTGGCGCAGTCCATCGATCAGGTTGACACCGGGTTTGGCATGCGCGTCGATGTACAGCTTCCAGCCCTTCTGATAAGCGATGAAGGCATCCACGTTTTTCACGCCGGCAGCGCGCATGCGCGCGCGCTGCTTGTCGTCCAGCACGACGTTGAGCACGCCGGCGACCTGCTCGGCAATATCCAGTTGCACGGCCAGGCTGTCGGTGACCGTGCGATCGTACGTCTGCGACCACAACTGGATACCGTCGGAGGCGCGGATCAGTTGCGCCGTGATGCGCGCCCGCTCGCCTTCGCGCCGCACGCTGCCTTCCAGCAGGTTGGCCACGCCCAGCCGCCGGCCGATCGCGGACGAATCCACGTCCTTGCCCTTGAACTGGAACGAGGAAGTGCGCCCGATCACGCGCAGGCCGTCGATGCGCGCCAGCGAGTTGAGGATTTCCTCGGACAAGCCGTCGGAGAAGAACACGTTGTCCTTGTCGTCAGACAGGTTTTCGAACGGCAGCACGGCGATGGATTTTTCCGGGATGGCCGCGGCGGCCGATCGGGGTTGCGCGTTGCCGGCGGTTGATGCCGCGGAGGGCGTCCTCGGCATCGCTTGCGCAACAAGTGTGGTCGCGGTTTCCGTGACGTCGCGGTATGCCGACACGCCAGCAAACTTCCACAGCAGACCACCGCCCACCGCCAGCACCAGCGCGATCAGCAGCAACTCGGTGCCGCTGGCGCGCTGGCGACCTTGGTCACCGTGGTACCAGGCCAGCAAGAGCGTGACGAAGAAACCCACGCAGATCGCGATGATCAACAGGCGTTCGACGGTATCGGGCCAACCGAACTTGGCAGCCACGATGTCGATGCCTTGCAAAAATGCGAACGCCGCGGCGATGTACGCCAGCGCCCACTGCACCAGTTTGCGCTGCTTCAACCGGACCAGAAATCCAGTGGCGATTTCGTTCATGGCATCGCCCTCGCATCGGTGGTCGTCGGCAAGCCGACCTTCTTGCAGAACGCCGCGAAGCGCGGGTCGTTCTGGTAACGCAATATCAGGGGATCGAACAGCATCAACTCGACGCCAGCGTCGCGGTTGGCTACAGCACGATCCAGCCACTTGAACATGTTGTCGGGATCTTTCCGCACCGCGTATATCTCGGCGATCTGGTAGCCCGTGGTACTGGCATATTTGTCGATCATGTTCTTCAGCGTGGTGTCCGCGGCGGCGCGATCCGTCCCGACTGACAATGCCAGCGTCACCGCGTAATCGTGCCAATACCCGGGCGGCGTCTTTTGCGCCGCCGACAACGCCGCTGCGGCGTCGCCACGCAGCACCGCAATGACTGCCAGGTAGGCGTAGGGACGGCTCGCACCCGGCGCCAATTTGATGGACTGGCGCAGCGCGGATTCCGCGTCGTCAAGTTGCCCGAGTCCGATAAGCTTCCGGCCCAAGCCAAAATACGCCAAGGCGTTCAACGGCGCGCTGGCCAACGCTTGCCGGTCGAGGTTTACGGCAGACGCAACGCGCCCGAGCCTGGCTTGAATGGCAGCAAGGCCGAATTTTGCCCCGGAATCGCCCGGCGCCAGTTCCACCGCGCGTTTGGACTCGGCCAATGCCCCCGTCCAGTTGAAGTCGAAGGCCTCCATCAATCCGGCAAGCGCCTCATGCGCGGCTGCCAGCTCGGGATCCAATTGCAGCGCCATGTCCGCGGCGGCGCGGGACTGGGCGATGTCGTTGCGCACAGCGACTGCATCGGTATCGAACGTCCCAGCCAAGGCTCCCCATGCCCCCGACGACGCCACATAAGCCCGTGCGTAACGAGGATCCAACCGAATGGCATGATCGAATTGTGCGATGGCCTCGTGCTGACCCGCCTCCGTGCCGAGGGACGCGTACGCAACGCCACGCTGGTAGGCGGTGTAGGCGGCAAGATTGCCGCTGGGTGGTCGGTCGCTTTGTACCACCGCGCCGCCGCCTTCGAGCAACTTTGCCTTCAAAGCGGCAGCGACCGACCTGGTGATGTCGTCCTGCAGCGCGAACAGATCCTTGTAGGGCCGGTCGTAATGCTGCGACCACAGCGTGCTGCCATCTGACACGTTCACCAGTTCCGCACTGACCCGAACTTCGTCGCCGAGCTTCTGCACGCTGCCTTCCAGCAGATGCGCCACGCCGAGTTTCTCGCCAATCGCCTGCACGCTGTCCTTGCTGCCGCGGAACTGGAACGAGGAATCGCGATTGATGACCTTCAGGCCCGCGAATTGCGACAGCGCGGTGATCAGGTCTTCCGATAAACCGTCGGAAAAATACTGCTGGTCCTTGTCGCCGCTTTCGTTGCTGAGCGGCAGCACCGCGACGGATTTGGCGGGAATCGGAATGGCTTGTGCTGCTGCGGTTGCGGATACAGCCCGTAGCCCGGATGGGGTCGCGCCGGCGACGGAATCCGGGGTGGCCTCTCCCGGATTCCGCTGCGCTACATCGGGGCTACCCGGCGCTGGAGTGGCGCGCTCGAACCGCCACAACAACCCTCCGCCAATCGCCAATAGAAGCGCAAGGATCACGATTTCGGTGCCGCTGACTTTCTGCGCGCCGCGTTCGCCGTGATACCACGCCAGCACCAGCACCACGACAAAGCCGATCGCCAGCGCGAGGATCAGCAGCTTCTCGATCTGGTCGGGCCAGCCGAATCTCTGCGCGATGACATCCAGTACCTGGATCACTGCAAACGCGAACGCGACATACGCCAGTGCCCATTGCACCAGCTTGCGCTGTTTCAGGCGGGTGAGAAATCCGGAAGCGGCTTCGTTCACGGCATCGCCTTAAAGGAGTACGCACGCAAGAATTGCATTGCAATGCTGGGGCTCGATGATCAATTTCATGCACGCCTCCACATCATTCGCACACGTAATTACCGGCGGCGTTCCTCTTGCACAGATCGGGTGCGCCGTACTTGTCCCACAACGCGGCGAACCCGACCTTGCGCGCGAACTGCGCGAACTGCGGCAAGCGCCGCGCGGCTTGGCCGTCCGTTCCCCAGAGGCCCATCCAGAGCCCCCCGTCGTCGCTGGTCGGGCCCTGTGCGGCGACCGCAAGGGCGCGCGCCGGTTGTCCGAGATAGATCAATCCGCCCGGAACGATGGCTGGCACGATGGCGGGCTTGTCGGCGAGGCAGGCGTCGAGCACGACGACAGCCCTGGCGCGCGCGGCTGCATCGCCGCCGAGCGCACCGTTGAGATAAACCGGTACATTCACGACCGGATTCTTCGGGCAGTCCACGGATTCCGCTGTCGAGATGAACAGCGGCAGCGTCAGTGCGCGCGCCTGCGCGAAGTCGCCGCGCGCGCGCGCCACGGCGCCCCGTCCGAAGACGGCGAAGGAAAGCCCGAGTTCATCCGCCTTTTTGAACAGCTTTTCGGCGCTATCGGTGTCGCCTGCATACAGGTACTGGCGGCCGCGCCAGTACAACGCGTTCGGCAGCAATGGGTCGATCGCCAGCGCGCGATCGAGATGGGCGATGCCATCCCGCGTGTAGCCGGTGTCAATCAGATTCTGCCCCGCGTACAACTGCACCGAAGCGTCATTCGGCGCCAACGCGAGGGCGCGATCCAGCGCGGCCCGGCTATCGTTGAAGCGGCGTTGCACGCGCGCCAGCAGGCCCAGTGCAACCTGTGCTTCGACGTCCCTCGGATCCAGCGCCAACGCCGCCCGCGCGTTCGGCTCGACCTCCGACAAGGATGCGCCGTAGCGGCGCTGGCCGAGCACATGGATCATGGCCAACAGCGAATGTGCGCGTGCGAAATGCGGATCGAACGCAATCGCCTGTTGCAGCCAGCCGACTGCCTCGCCCATCAATGCGTAGTCGCGCCGGTTGAAGGCGTCGGTCGCATGCAGATACAAGTTGTACGCTGCGGGATTCGTGGTTCCCGCATTCACCAGCCGCGCCTGCTGGCTTCCGCTGAGCACCACGTTCAACTGCTCGGTGATCGCGCGCGCGATGTTTTCCTGCAACTTGAACACGTCGGACAAGTCGCCATCGTAGGCATGCGACCACAGATGCGTGTCGTCGGCCACGCGGACAAGTTGCGCGGTAATGCGCACTTCGTTGCCCTGCTTGCGCACGGAACCTTCAAGGATGTTGGCGACGCCCAACGCCTTGCCGATCGTGCGCAGATCCTCGTTGCGTCCTTTGTAATAAAACGACGAGGTGCGGCCGGCGACCTTCAGATCATTGATCTGCGCAAGTGCGTTGAGGATTTCTTCGGACATGCCGTCCGAGAAATATTCATTCTTCGTGTCACCGCTCATGTTGACGAACGGCAGCACCGCAATGGATTTGGCGGAGATCGGCGCGGCCAGCGTAATCGCAGTCGCTCCCGGATTTCGCTGCGCTGTATTCGGGCTACTCGTCGATGGCAACGACCGCTCGTACCCCCAAAGCAATCCGCCACCGATCGCCAGCAACAGCGCAAGGATCACGATTTCGGTGCCGCTGATGCGCTGCGCGCCGCGCTCGCCGTGATACCACGCAAGTACCAGCACCACGACAAAGCCAATCGCCAGCGCGAGGATCAGCAGCTTCTCGATCTGGTCCGGCCACCCGAATCTTTGCGCGACGACATCCAGTACCTGGATCACTGCAAATGCAAACGCGACGTACGCCAGCGCCCACTGCACCAGCTTGCGTTGCTTGAGTCGGACGATGAATTCGGTCACGTCGAAACTCCGCTTGTTGTCGCAACCGGCTGCGCGTCTGCATATTTCTTCAACAGCACCTGGAAACGCGGATCGTTGCGCAGCGGATCCCAAACCGGGTCGAGCCGCAGCATCGCCGGCGACACCCATAGGCCCGCCGGCATCGCCAGCAATTGTTGCAGCAAGGCAATGGCGTCATCGTTGTCGCCAGCACGCACGTCAATGCGCGCGACATAACTCAAGACTTCAGGCCCGGCGAAGGCATCGCGGCTGATCGGCAACAGTTCGGCGGCTCGGCGCCCTTCGCGCAGTGCCTCGTCTTTCATGCCGAGCCCGGCGGCGGCGAAGCCGAGCGCGAGATGCCGATCCCAATCGTCCGGCCGCTCGCGCACCGCGGCGAGCGCTTCCGCATGCAGATCGCGATAGAGCGCGGCGGCTTTGGCATTTTCGCCCGCGGCAGCCAAGGCCCACGCCAAGTAAAGCCGCCGTGGTAGCGCAGTATTCCCGTTGACCGTTATCCAGGCCGGTGAATGGGATTCCTGTACCGCATTCACAGCTGCGGCATAATCTCGTGAGAACCAAGCTGACTTGAAGTAATACGCCTCACTGTAGAGGCGTTCCTCGCTCGCTGTCGGCAATGTCGCCAGCCACGTCCGCAATGGCGCAAGATCGCCCTTCCAGAGAACGGTGTTCCACGCCCGCCGCCCCAAGCCCAGTGTCGGATTGAGCGACAACTCGGCCGCGTGCGCGTAAGCCCGATCCGCTTCGGGGTAGCGCCGCAGCGCAGCATACGTTTGGCCAGTCTCGAAGACGGGCTGCGCATTGCGCGGATCGTAGACCCGCGACTCTTGAAGCCCGTCCAACGCCTGCTGCCATCGGCCCTGCCGGCGCGCAATCGCCGCGCTGATTTCCTCGACCTCATAATCGTGCGGCAACGCCTTGCGGGCCAGGCCGAGCTCGGCTTGCGCGCGCGCGTAGTCGCGAAAGCCCCAATACCAATAAAACGCTTGCGAAAGATGCGCTTCGCCAAGGTCTGGCTGCAGGCTGAGCGCGCGATCTATTGCAGCCTTTGACGCCGCCAGTCGCGCAGCGGTGCGGTCGGATGCAAAGAAATACATGTACATGTGCGCCCGCCCGAGCAATGCATCAGCCAAGGCAAAATCCGGGTCTTTCGCGAGCGACTGCTGCAACAGGTCAATTGCCTGCGGCATTTCGGACCGGGTCAACGCGTACTGGTCTTTTGCACGGTTCTCGAATGCAAGCGCCCGCAAATACAGATCCCAGGCTTCGGGATTCTGCGTCGGCACCGCTGTCACGCGCGCGGTGTCGGCCGGCGACAGTTTCGCCTTCAATGCCTCGGCCACCTTCTGCGCGACCTCGCCTTCCACGCCGAAGATGTTGTCCAGGTTGCGCTGATAACTTTCGGCCCACAGATGGCTGTCGGTGCGCGCGTCGATCAACTGCACGTTGATCAGCACCTGGTTGCCGGCCTTCTGCACGCTGCCTTCCAGGATCGTCGCCACGCCCAATTGCTGCGCGATGATCCTCAGATCGTCCGGATGGCTCTTGTACTTCGCGGTCGAGGTGCGCGAGATCACCTTGAGCTCGCCGATGTCGGCGAGCTTGGTGAGGATCAGATCCTGCATGCCGTCCGCGAAATAGGCGTTGGCCTTGTCCTCGCTCAGGTTCTCGAATGGCAGCACCGCGATGGATTTGGCGGGAATCGGAATGGCTGGCGCAGTTGCGATAGCTCCCGGATTGCGCTGCGCACCATCCGGGCTACCAGTCGTGGGCACCACGCGCTCGAACCGCCACACCAGCGCGCCACCCGTGGCGAGCACCAGCGCAATCAACAACAATTCTGGTCCGCTGACGCGTTGGCGACCTTTCTCGCCGTGGTACCACGCCACCACCAGCACCACGAAAAAGCCGACGGCCAGCGTCAGCGTCACGCCGCGCCGCAGGCCTTCGGGCCACCCGAATTGCGATGCCACGACATCGACGACCTGGATCAGCGCAAATGCAAACGCGACGTACGCCAGCGCCCACTGCACCAGCTTGCGTTGCTTCAGGCGCGCGAGGAGTTCAGCCATGCGCCGAAGACATCGCCGAACGCATGGTGTCGGAGGACGTCTTCAGCAGCGTCTGGAAACGTGGATCGTTGCGCAACGGATTCCATGCGGGATCCTGGCGCAACAGCGCGGGCGTGATCGCGGTCGCGTAGAACGCGCTGCGGTACGGCGTCTGCAGGAGGTGCTGCAGATCGTTGATCGCGCGCGCGGTGTCGCCGGTCCCGGCTTCGATGCGCGCGCGTTGTTCCTGCCACGCCGGGCCCTGCGTCGCGTCGGTCGACGCGGGTTGCAGTTGCATCGCGCGCGCAGCTTCGGCCAGCGCCTTGTCGTGTTCGCCAAGTCCTGCGTACACCAGACCGAGATCGGCCGCGAGACCGGGCTCGTCCGGGTAGGTCTTTTGCAGCGCCTCGAGTTTCACGCCCGCCGCCTGCCAGGTCGCACGCGCGGCCGCTGCATCGCCGGCGAGTTGCTGGGCGAAGCCCAACAGGTACCAGTCGTCGCCGATGCCGCTTCCCGGCGACGCCTGAGGATTCGCGACGGCCGCCTGCAACGCCTGGATCGCCGCGGCGTATTGATGCTGGTACAACCACTGCACCACGCGCGCCATGAACACCGAAGGATCGCCGGGCTGCGTCGGCAGTGGCGCAAGCAGCGCCTGCGCCTTGTCGAGCTGTCCCTGCGCCTGCGCGATCGACGCGCCGCACGCGATCAGCGACACGTCATCCGGCGCGATGGCGCGCGCGTGCGCGAGTACCGCGGACGCATCCGGCCATTCGCGCCGCATTGCGTGCAGGCGCACGTGTTGCAGCAACAGGCGGGCGTTGCGCGGATCGACGATGGAGGTCATGTCGATGTTGTTGATCGCCTGCTCCCATTGGCCCTGGCGTGCCTCGATGTCGGAAAACGCCGCGAGCACCTCGCCGCTGTTGGGCAGGCGCGTGCGCGCATTGCCGAGCGCGGCCAGCGCTTCCGGATATTTCGCTTCCACGCGCGACAAGTAGAAGCCGCGCGCCAGCCACGACTCGCCGCTGTCGGGCGCAAGCTTCAGCGCGGTGTTCGCCGCCTGTTTCGCCGCAGCGGCCAGTGACGGACTGCGATCGAAATGCATCTGATAGATCCGGCTGTCGATTTCGGAAAGCCGCGCCCACGCCAGCGCGAAATCGGGATCGCGCTTCACCGCGTCCGCATAGAAGCCCGCGGTGCGGCGGTAATCCGCGGCATTGCCGCCGGCGCCGAGATTGGAGGCGAGCCCGCGCAGATACGCATCCCATGCGTCCGCGTTCTGCGTCGGCTTCGCGCTGAGCGCCTGCTGCTCGCGCTCGCTGAGCTTGGCGTGCAGCGCCTGCGCGATCTGCTGCGCCACGTCGCCTTCCACGCCGAACACGTTGTCGAGGGTGCGCGTGTAGGCCTGCGCCCACAGGTGATCGTCGGTTTGCGCGTCGATCAACTGCACGTTGATCAGCACCTGCTTGCCAACTTTCTGCACGCTGCCTTCGAGGATGTTGGCCACCGCGAGCTGGCGCGCGACGGTTTTCAAATTGCCGGGGCGGCTGGCGTATTTCTCGGTCGAGGTGCGCGAGATGACCTTCAGGTCTCCGATGTCCGCGAGCTTGGTCAGGATCATGTCCTGCATGCCCTCGGCGAAGTAGCGGTTGTCCGGGTCCGCGCTCATGTTCTCGAACGGCAGCACGGCGATCGACTTCGGCTCGACCGGAACCAGGCCGGCCATGGTCTGCGGCAGCGCGAGGGTGCCCGCGGCATCCGCGTGCTTTGCGACACTCGATGTTGCGGATGGCGCGGCGACGACTTTCGACGGAGCCTGCACGGCCGGCGCGCCGCGATGCCACCACCAGTAACCTGCGCCCACCGCGATCGCCAGCAAGGCGCCGATCACGCCGACCAGCAAGGTGCCGCGCGAACCGCGCCGCAGCACCGGCTGGCCTTCGGGTTGGGTGCGCACGATGCCGTGTGGCGTTGCGTCGAACGCCCAAGCCAGCACCAGCGCCACCGGAAACCCCGCCAGCACCAGCAGCACCAGCAGGCGCACCGACCAGTCGGGAATGTGGAAGAACGGAAAGACCTGCGTGGCGATCTGGATGAGCAGCCAGCCGACCACGGCATAGCCCGCAGCCACGCGGAACACATGCCTTCGCCGCAACTCGCGCAACCAGGACCTTGTCATATGCCGGTGCCGCTCGCAGCCACAACCCTGTCGCGGACTTCACGTTTCCCATCGCTCGCCCGGCAACCGGCGCTGGAACGCATACTGTATGCGTCGCGCCATCGAGCCGGCAGAACCCCAGACCGGCCAACACGAGCTGCGTCGGCAGCCGCGGACATCAGCATAGCAACACCGCGATGGATCAGGGCGACGCCGGCGCCGTCGAAGCGTTCGTGCCCGGCGCGGGGGGCTGCCCGCCCTTCGCGACGCGCTCGATCAGTGCCTCGAAGCGTGGATCGCCGTGCAGCGGGCGATACCACGGATTCAGCCACAGCGCGTTCATGTGCGCCGAGCGATCGCGCCAGGCCTGTTCCAGTTCGGCCATGGCGTCGTTCTTGTCGTCCAGCGCCGCGTAGATCGCGGCAATGTAGGTGCGGTCGACGTAGTGGTGTTGCGCATCCGCCAGCAACGTTTGCAATGCTGCGCGTGTTTGCGCGGTTTCGCCCGTATGCGCCTGGCAGATGGCGAGCTGCGGGCTGGAGGTGCTCGGTTTCGCGTGTTGCTGCGTGTAGCGGTCCACGCAAGCCTGCCAATGCCCGAACGCGCCATCGACCATCGCCACGGCATCGCCGTTGTACGCGAAAGCCGGATCGATCCGGTTGACGCGCTGCGCCAGCTTCATCGCGTCGGCCTCGTTGCCCTGCGCGATGGCCGCGTAGGCCTCCCAGCGCGGATACCAAGGATTGAGCGGGTCCAGCTTTTCGGCGCTCTGCAATTCCTTGCGCGCCGCGGCCGCATCCTTGCCCACGCGCAACAGGTAGAAGCCCATCAGCGCCCGCGCCTCGGCGAGGCTCGGCCGCAATTTCAGCGCGAGTTCCAGTTCCCGCTTCGCCTTGGCGAAATCCAGCTCGTAGCTCATCGCGATGTAGCCGATCTGCAGGTGCCCTTCGGCCAGATCGGGATTCAACGCCACCGCTTTTTCCGCGGCGCCGCGCATCGCCGGCAGGATGGAAAGTGGCGCGCGGTACACATCCGCGAGATAGATGTACGCGCGCGCCATGCCCGCCCAGGCTGCCGCATAGTTCGGATCGATCGCGATGGCCTGGTTGAACAGCACCAGCGCCTGTTCGAGGCTGGCGTCGTCAGTGTGCCACGACAGCCGCGAACCTTGCAGGTACAGATCGTGCGCCTGCGGGCTGGCCGTGCCCTTGAATACCAGTTTGTTGCTGTCGATGTCGCCCAGCTTGACCTGGAGCGCTGCCACCACCGCATTGGAAATGGTGTCCTCGAGCGCGAACAGGCTCCCCATCTTCTCGTTGTACTGCTGCGACCACAACGTGGTGCCATTCACGGCGTCGTCCAGTTCGACATTGATGCGCAGCTCGTCGCCGGAGCGCTGCACCACACCGGACAGCAGGTTGCGTGCGCCCAGTTCGCGTCCGATCGCGCGCGCGCCGAGTTGGCTGTCCCCGAAGCGGAACGACGAAGTGCGCCCGATCACTTCCAGCCCCGGAACACGCGACAGTGCGTTCAGCAGTTCCTCGCTGATGCCTTGTCCGAGGTAATTTTCGTCGGCGCCGCCACCGAGCACCGAGAGCGGCAGCACCGCGATCGAGTCGGGGTTGAGCGTGGCCGACGCGGTCTCGCCACCGCCCGTGTCGCGCAAGGTGTGTTCGATCGGCCCGAAGTACCACCACATCGCGCCGCCGAGCACCGCGACGAGGATGCCGATCGCGCCCAGCGAAAGTCCGACCCTGAGCGAACGCTTGCGGCCGCGCGCGGTGACACGTTGCGGATCACCCGGTGCCTGGAACGCCCACGCCAGCACCAGCGCAAAGGGGAAACCCGCCAGCACCACGATCACCAGCGTGCGCGCCAGCCATCCCGGAAACTGCAGCAGCGGAAAGATGACCGCGACGATCTGGATGATCAGCCAGGCGACCACGGCATAGGTGGCAGCCACGCGAAACACGTGATGGCGCCGCAGGTCCTGCAGGAATCCGAATGCGGGCATGCCGAACGATCCCCATCGCGCGATCAGGCGCCGCGCCGTCACGCTTGGCGCATCTTAGCGCTTGTCCCGGTCCTGTTCGCTCCCGGTTGCATGTCGCCAACGAAAAAGGCGGCCATGCGGCCGCCCTTCTCTTCCATCGTAATGCCGCCTCAACGCAGCAGATCTTCGACGCCGTGGCGCTCTTCGCGCAGCTCCTTGTCGGTGCCGTCCATGCGGGCGCGCGAGAAATCGTTGATGTCGAGCCCCTGCACGATTTCGTACTTGCCGTTCCTGCAGGTCACGGGATAGCCGTAGATCACGCCGGGTGCGATGCCGTAGGAGCCATCGGACGGAATGCCCATCGACACCCAGTCGCCCTCGGCGGTGCCGAGCGCCCAGGAATGCATGTGGTCGATCGCGGCGGACGCGGCGGACGCCGCCGACGACGCGCCTCGTGCCTTGATGATCGCGGCGCCGCGCTGCTGCACGGTCGGGATGAATTCCTTCTCGTACCAGGCCTGGTCAACCAGCGACAGCGCGGGTTTGCCCTTCACCGTCGCGTGGTGGAGGTCGGGATATTGGGTCGAAGAATGATTGCCCCAGATGATCACCTTGGCAACGTCGGTGTTGTGCGCGCCGGTCCTGGCGGCTAGCTGGCCCTTGGCGCGGTTGTGGTCGAGCCGCACCATCGCGGTGAAGCACTTCGGATCGAGGTCGGGCGCGTTGGCCTGCGCGATCAGCGCGTTGGTGTTGGCGGGATTGCCCACCACCAGCACCTTCACTTCGCGCTTCGCATGCGCGTTCAGCGCCTTGCCCTGCGGGCCGAAGATCGCGCCGTTGGCAGACAACAGATCCTTGCGCTCCATGCCGGGACCGCGCGGACGCGCGCCGACCAGCAACGCGTAGTCGACGTCCTTGAACGCGACGTTGGCGTCGTCGGTGGCGACCACGCCGGCGAGCAACGGGAATGCGCAGTCGTCGAGTTCCATCACCACGCCGTGCAGCGCGGGCAGCGCGGGCGTGATTTCCAGCAGATGCAGGATCACCGGCTGGTCCGGGCCGAGCATGTCGCCGGCGGCGATGCGGAACAGCAGCGCGTAACCGATCTGGCCGGCGGCACCGGTGACTGCAACGCGGACGGGTGCTTTCATCGATTCAACTCCTTGGTCGATCAGGTGTCGCCCCGCAACGGATGGCGGGGAAACAGGTCAGTTCAATTCGTCGAAGAACTGCTGGATGCGCGCGAGGCCTTTCTTCAACTGCTCGGGTGCGCAGGTGTAGGAAATGCGCAGGGAACGCGGCGCGCCGAACGCGGAACCCGGCACCGTCGCGACGAACTTGTCTTCCAGCAAGGCCTTGCAGAAATCGACGTCGTTGGCGATCGGCTTGCCCTTGTGTGATTTGCCGAACGCGACCGAGATGTCGGGGAACGCGTAGAACGCGCCTTGCGGGCGCGGGCATTTCACGCCCGGAATCCTGAGCAGCGCATTGACGACTTCGTCGCGGCGTTGCGAAAAATCCTCGCGCTTGGCATTCGGCACGTCCTGCGATCCGGTCAGCGCGGCGATCGCGGCGACTTCGGTGATTTCCGGCAGGCAGGTGATGTGATTGGAATTGAGCGTCACCAGTGCCTTCACGCCGGCTTCGGGACCGGCCACGAAACCCACGCGCCAACCCGGCATGCCATAGGTCTTCGAAAGCGAATCCATGATGAAGGTGCGCTCGCGCAGTTCCGGCTTGAACTGCACGAAGTTGTGGTAACCGATGCCGTCGAACACCAGGCGGTTGTAGATGTCGTCGGTGATGATCCAGGTTTGCGGATGCTTCACCAGCACCTCGGCCAGCGCCGCGATTTCATCGCGCGTGTAGACCATGCCCGTCGGGTTGGATGGATTGTTGAACAGGAACACTTTGGGGTCGGAGACCAGCGCCTTGTTGAGCTGCGCAGGCGTCAGCTTGTAGTTCTGTTCCGGCGGGCACTCCAGGATCGTCATCTTCGCGCCGAGGATTTCGGCGATGTCGACGTAGCTGGTCCAGTACGGCGCCGCGAACACGATCTCGTCGCCTTCGTCGAGCAGCGCCTCGCACAGGTTGTACAGCACCTGCTTGGCGCCGATGCCGACGGTAACGTTGTTGCGCGAATAGCCGTCCAGACCACTCTGCTTGTAGTGCGCGACGATGGCGTCCAGCAGCGCGGGCGCGCCGCGGTTGGTGCCGTAGCCGCCGCTGTCGCGCGGCGTCCAGTCGCGCACCGCCTGGTACACGTGGTCGCCGGGCAGAAAGTTCGGCACGCCGATCGAGAAATTGACGACGTCCTTGCCTTCGGCCTTGAGCTGCTTCGCCTTGTCCGCGATCACCATGATCGCACTGGGCTTGGCGCGGCCGGTGCGCGCAGCGAGTTTCAACATGGGA
>Ga0134126_10005404_pt1 | contig 15965 bp, 20 predicted proteins | sample KB31752_FD_96881 | JGI IMG/M metagenome (GOLD analysis project Ga0134126, IMG submission 96881) | Terrestrial soil microbial communities with excess Nitrogen fertilizer from Kellogg Biological Station, Michigan, USA - KB3-175-2 | ecosystem: Environmental > Terrestrial > Soil > Unclassified ...
ATTGCTGGTTGCGGTGATGTTGATGGCGCTTTTTATATGTATCGAAAGCTTCGTTGCGGCGCCGCTTATGCCGCTGTCCCTGTTTAAGCTGCGCAGCGTGGTGGTTGCCAACAGCGCGGGCGTACTGTGGTCGGCATCGATGTTTGCGTGGTTCTTTTTATCGGCGCTGTATTTGCAGCTGGTACTCGGATACGACCCGCTTAAAGTAGGACTCGCGTTTATCCCCGCCAACCTTATCATGGCGGTACTTTCTATCTGGCTGTCGGCAAAAATAGTAAACCGCTTCGGTATTAAAAATTCCTTGGCAACGGGGCTTGCATTGTGTGGCGCCGGGCTGCTACTGTTTGCACGGGTACCGGTTGCGGGCAACTTTTTATTTGATATATTGCCGCCCATGCTGCTGATGGGTCTTGGCGCGGGCATTTCCTTTAATCCAATGCTGCTTGGCGCGATGCACGATGTACCGGAAGATGAGTCGGGGCTCGCCTCGGGGGTAGTAAACACCGCGTTTATGATGGGCGGCGCGCTGGGGCTTGCTATCTTGGCGAGCGTCGCTTCGGGACGTACGGCTCAGCTGGTTGCGCAAGGCGTGAGCCAAGCAGATGCTTTGACCGGCGGCTATGACACATCTTTTTTAATCGGCGGATTGTTTGCTTTCTGTGCTGCAGCACTTGTGGTGTTTGGTTTACGCATCGCCAAATAAAAATGCGGTAAAATAAACGGCATGAGAGCTTCACGGGGCTTTACCCTTATAGAGTTGCTGATCGTCATCGCCATCATAGGCATACTGGCCGCAATTGTGCTTGTTGCCCTTTCAAGTGCGCGCGTACAAGCAAGAGACGCGCATGTAAAATCAGACATCACCCAAATCGGTACCGAAATTGGCGTAAATTTAAACACCGACGACTACGGCCGGGTATTTACTTCTGCACCTTGTCCTACGGTCTCGGCCCCGCCCGACTCGATTTTTTATACCGATGCAACTTTAAAGGCGGTGATAGCTGCGGTGCAAAGCGCCAACGGCGGTATTACCCCAAAGTGCGCTGTCGGGGGTGCCACGGCCTCGGCTGCAACGAGTTGGGCTGTCGCTTCGCCGCTGCCAAGCATCGGCAGCGCGGGAAAGTGGTTTTCCATCGACAGCAGTGGAAACGTCACGCTTTCTTTCAATGATGATCTGGACCATGTAATAACATTGTTAGAGATGGTGACGCCGATTGCGTACGCGACACCGGTCGGCACCGGTCCCAACCTTGGCGGCGGCGCGTCTCCCGCCGTGTGTCCATAAAAAACCAAAACGGTAGGATAGAGTATGGTTAAACCTGAAATAGTCGGCGGCAATTTAGTGCTTACGGTTGAGGGCGCGGACAAATTTTTTGCCTTAAAAAGCCAGCTGGTGATACCGCTGGTGCATATTGTTGATGTCCGCCTGGATGATGAGATTGTAAAGAGGTGGTGGCGCGGGATAAAATTCCCCGGTACTAACCTGCCGGGCGTCATTACGGCCGGTTCTTTTTATCAGGATGGTAAGCGCATCTTTTGGGATATCCACCACCCGGAGTTTGCGGTCGTTATCAGTCTTACGCACGAGTCGTACAACGAGTTGGTGATCGAAGTGGAAGACCCGCGCTCCTTTATACGCGATCTGTACGCGGTGCGAAAACCGTAATAATATGGATATATGAATAAATACATAGCACTCTTTCATACACCAGTAGCAACCATGGACGAGTGGATGAAGTCCACCAACGAAACTGACCGCAAGGGACAGATGGACAAAATGATGCAGGATTGGCAGGTATGGTCCGAAGCGCACAAAGACAGCATTGTTGACCAAGGCAGCCCGCTCAGCAAAACAAAGCGAGTTGACCCTAAGGGCATATCAGACGTCCGTAATGATCTCAACTACATGATGGTTGTACAAGCAGACTCTCATGATGCCGCATGTGCATTGTTTACGGACAACCCGCACATCACTACTATACCCAATTCATTTATCGAAGTAATGGAAGTCCCCCACAACGGAATGTAAGAAAAGCCCCGCCAAGTGCGGGGTTTTCTTTTGTTACGATAAACACATGGACACGCCTAAACCCCTCGCCCCCGAAAATGATATTGAAACCGGCCTTGAGCATCTGCAAAAAATCGAAACAGAGCTCGAAGAAATAAAAGAGCGCACCGCGGATCCAAAACGCTCGCTCTTTAACGGCATACTCTCGGGCGCAGGCGCAATCATTGGCAGTATCACGGCACTTATTATTTTAGGCTGGCTGCTGTCGCTGATAGGCATACTGCCCGGCTTTGGCAGCTTTGCCGCATATCTTCACGGCATTGTTGACCGCTTTAACACGCGGTATTAAATAATTATTTATCCTGCAAAACCGAAAGGATGTTGCCGGACGGGTCTTTGAACCACGCTATGTCGGGGCCCATGTTGGCTTTGATGCCGCGCGCTACGCCCTTTTCATCCTGGTAGGTCATACTTGGATATTTTTCAAACACAATCCCTTTTGCAGTCATTTCATCGACCGACACGTCGATATCATGCGTTAAAAAGTTAAGTATCGTATAGGTTGCAGGTACATGGTCGGCTTTGGGGTAAACAAAAACGGTGTTGCCGCCGGCCAACTTGAGCGTAATACCCATCGCTCCCCTGTCTTCAACTGGCACTTCTAAAACTTCACTATAAAACTTTTTGGCCGCTGCCAGATCTTTAACCGCAAAACCGCTAAACGCATGGGTATCTTTAAACATATTTTGTAATTATTTATTAACTGTCCCCTTTAATCATTTTAATAGCCTCGTTGACGGTAGTCATAAACTGCGCCGGGAAGATAATGGTCGAATTTTTCTCGACGCTAATCTCGGCCATAGTCTGCAAAGTGCGCAGCTGCAAGGCTACCGGATGCGCACTGATAATATCTGCAGCTTGCCCGAGTTTTACTGCCGCCTGAAACTCGCCTTCGGCGGCGACAATTTTGGCGCGTCTCTCGCGTTCAGCCTCGGCCTCTTTGGCCATGGCGCGCTGCATGTTGTCGGGCAGCGTAATGTCTTTAATTTCAACCGCCGTTACCTGCGCACCCCACGGCTCGGTGTGCGTGTCGATAACATCTTTAATCTGTGCGTTGATGTCGGAAGTTTGGCTGAGGAGTTGGTCGAGCATAAACTGCCCCACTACGTTACGCACGGTGGTTTGAGAAATCTGATTGACCGCATCGTGCACATTTTCTATCGCAACCACCGACTTCATCGGGTCAACGATGTGGTAGTACGCAACCGCCGCAATATCTATCGACACATTGTCTTTGGTGATTATCTTTTGCGAAGGGATATTCATCGTGATGGTGCGCAAAGTGACTTTGGTCATCATCTCAAAGAGCGGTACAAGGATTATCATGCCGGGACCGCGCACGCCCGTTGCTTTGCCGAGGAAAAATATCACGCCGCGGTCGTACTCTTTAACAATACGCAGCGAAAGGAGAATTAGGATAATTACTATCACACCTACTATATATAGCCATATCATACGGGTAGTATACTCCTAACATGTACTACGTCTACATACTCGAATGCGCCGACAAAAGCCTGTACACCGGCATTACCACCAACGTCGAGCGACGGTTTAATGAGCACAAAAACGGCACCGGCAGTAAAAGCGTGCGAGGCAAGCGCGCGGTCAAAATTGTCTACACCGAGCGCAAACTAAACCGCAGCACCGCAAGCAAGCGCGAAGCGGCAATAAAGAAACTTTCCCGGCAAGAAAAGCTCGATCTGATTAAAAGTGCATAATTTGCTATACTAAGGCCATGAATGAAATTGACGTTTTTATATTAGCCGACGATGCTTTGGTAAAAGTGGTGAGTCAGATTAAGGATGACCAATGGCAGATGCAAATGCCGCCGGAATTTGCACGCAAAGGGCTCAAACCCGTCACACTGCGCGAGATAATCAACTATCACGCCTACGACGACGCGTGGGTGCCCGACATGTTGGCGGGTAAAACAATGGAGGAGGCCGGCAAAAATAAATTTGACGGTGACTTGCTGGGCGACAACCCTATTGAAAGTTTTAAAGCGATTGCCGACAAAGCCTGCGAGGCCGCAAAAGTGGCCGACCTTGAGCGCCCTACGCATCTGTCCTATGGCACTTTTCCTGCAAAAGAATATTTAAAACACATTACCTCATTTCGCGGCCTTCGCGCGCACGACATTGCAAAAGTAATCGGCGTTAGTAGCGACCTTAACCCTGAGTTGGTGCAGGGCATGTGGGACGAGTTTTATCCCGAAGCTGAAAGCTGGCGCAAGATGGGCGTATTTGGCCCAAAAGTAGAGGTGCCCGATGACGCGCCATTGCAAGATAAGCTCCTTGGTCTTACCGGCAGGCAGCCCTAAAAATATATGACTGATACCAATAACATTTTACAGGTAGAGGGTTTACGAATCGTTTACGGAGAACAGGTTGCCGTAAATGGCATTAGCTTTACCGTGCAGCAGGGCGAAATATTTGGTTTGCTGGGCCCCAACGGCGCCGGCAAGACTTCTACCCTTTCGGCTATTGAAGGGTTGCTGATACCAACCGCCGGCCAAGTAACCGTTGCCGGTTATGACATATATAAAGAAAAGTTAGAGGCACGCGCAAACCTTGGCGTGCAATTGCAGTCAACGAGCTTTCAAGCTGAGCTTAACGTTAAAGAAATAATTAAACTGTACGCGGGCGTGTATGGCATCGACTTAAGCGAGAGCGACATTCAAACCATTTTGCAAAATATCAAACTGGAAGACGACGGCAACAAACGCGCCGGGCAACTCTCGGGCGGCCAACAGCAGCGGTTAAGCTTGGCCGTCGCAACATTGCACAACCCGCCGCTGGTGTTGCTTGATGAACCCACAACCGGCCTCGACCCGCAGTCGCGCCGCGCGTTGTGGGACCGTATTGATGAGATGCGCAACTCAGGCCGCAGCGTACTTATTACTACGCACTCTATGGAGGAAGCGCACGCCATTTGCAGCCGCATCGCTATCATTGACCATGGCGAAATAATTGCGACCGGCAACCCCGACGAAATGATCGCAAAGTACAAAGATGACCCGGACGTACGCGCAGCGATGCGCCTGCCGCAGGTAACGCTCGAAGATGTATTTATCGGCTTAACCGGCAAAGCGCTGCGCCACTAATTGCAAAATAAAATATGGAAAAACTCGCAATCAAAAAAGTCCCCTCACCCACCGAAGCGCTCAAATATCTTTTGCGCGCCGACGCCACCGTGCAGTGGCGCTCGCGCCGCTCATTGTTTATGAGCCTCCTGGTGCCGGTAATATTTTTAATTTCCTGGAAGAGCCTTATACCGACCTTTGGCGCCGCAACGGTGCTGTCTATCTGCATATCGGTAGGTTTGCCGGCCATGGGGCTGATGGGTTACGCGCTTTCTCTTGGCCGCGACCGCGAAAAGGGCATCTTTCAGCGGTTGCGCGCAGCGCCGATACCAACCTGGGTTATCATGGGCAGCCGCATTTTGGTGCAAGTGAGTCTTATTGTCCTTATGGCGCTGGTGACTTGCGCCTTTGCGTACGAAATCGACCACATCAGCATCGGCTTTGTAAGTATTTTACTTATTATACTGAGCGCGGCGCTCGGCGGCCTTTCCTTTTTGGCGCTGGGCCAGCTTATTGTCGCGTTTATTAAAAGCAGCGACGCCATCAACGCTACGACGCGCCTGGTATACAGTGCGGTTGCGGTAGTGGGCGCAATAGGACAACTTGGCGTTTTTGGTGTCAGTGTACAAAAAATTGTAGAGTACTCGCCGCTGGGTACCAGCCGCACTATGCTTGCCGCCGCAATGACCCCATCGACTTTTTTGAGCGAACCGGTACTTATTGCTGCCGCAATCACCATAGGCTACGGCATTGTCTTTGCCTTTTTGGGCATTAGCTATTTTAAATGGACGGTTAATTAAGCCGTCATACTGAGACGCCACCCCTGTGCTAAAATAAGCTGTCTGTGGCTAAAATAACTTCTACCAAAAAGAAAGTGAAGACTGATATGAAAGAAATGCTGACACCCATGCTGCGAATAGGTGGGGTTGGTTTGTGTGCGGTTGTTCTTATATATATAGTCGCAAGTGCTAACCTTTTTCCTATGGTGGTTAAAGGCGACACGCCCGGCACGGCAACCACTACCCCTCCCACAGCCCCGCAACTCGACAAACAGGCCTACAACATAAAGCTTTTACAACTTGCTAACGCGCCAACCAGCACCTGGAATGCATACCTTGAAGCAACATCTAGCAACGCGGCAATTTCCTTGCCGACGATTAGCCAAAGCATTTTGGCATCACTTGCAACTTCGACGCGCAAATACATAAACAACGCACTCTGGCCGGTACAAAACCTGCCCTACCCAAACTACGGCGCGCTGCTGCCAAGCCACCGCATTGTGGCGTACTACGGCAACTTTTACTCAACCGCGATGGGCGTACTCGGTCAAAATCCACCCAGCGTGATGATTCCGCAACTTAAAGCCGCCGCTGCGCAGTGGGCTGCTGCCGATCCAAGTACACCGGTAATACCTGCGATAGATTACATAGCCGTTACGGCGCAAGGTTCTGCCGGTAGTGACGGCAAGTACCGCGCGCGCATGCCCGCGAGCCAGTTGGACGAGGCGGTAAGTTTGGCTAACCAGGTAAACGGTATTGTGATACTCGACATACAGGTGGGCCTCAGCAACTTACAGACTGAAATTCCTTTGCTCCAAAAATATCTTGCAATGCCTAACGTCGAGCTGGCGGTAGACCCCGAGTTTGCGATGCACAACGGCGCAAAGCCTGGCACAGTGGTAGGCAGCTTTGACGCAACCGATATCAACTGGACCATCAACTATCTTAACGGCATTGTTAAAGCCAACAACCTGCCGCCAAAAATACTTATCGTGCACCGCTTTACACAGGCGATGGTTACGCACGCGGCTAACATTGCGCCGGATGCTAACGTGCAGGTGGTGATGGACATGGACGGCTGGGGATCTGCTACACGCAAAATCGGCACCTACCAGGCATATGAAGAAAATGCACCGGTACAATTTACGGGCTTTAAACTTTTTTACAAAAACGACCTCAAAGCGCCATCAACGGCGATGATGACGCCAAGTCAGGTACTTAAACTCACCCCGCAGCCGGTGTTTATTCAATATCAATAATATATATGCCATTGAATGTCTTGGTTCTAAACGCTTCGCTTAAGCATGGCTCCGATCCATCGGCTACGCAGGAAGTAGCGGACATGGTTGTAGCCGAGATGCAAAAACTATCCCCTGTTACTGCGGTGTCTGTGCGGCTTTCAGATAAAAATATTCCGGTGGGACTTGGATTTAACGAAGGACCGGACGACGAATGGCCGGCAATTGTTGAAGAAATTAAAAAAGCGGACATAGTGCTGTTTGCAACGCCCATTTGGTGGGGCGGTCGCTCAAGTTTGATGCAGCGCGTGATTGAAAGAATGGACGCCTTTGACGAAGAGGCCCACACCGGCGGTCGCGCGGTACTTTTAAATAAAGTTGCGGGTGTGGTAATTACCGGCAGCGAGGATGGCGCACAGGCCACGATGGCAGGCATCATCGAAGTACTTTCCTTTTTAAACTTCACCATCCCTCCGCAAGCCTGCACCTACTGGGTTGGCGAAGTTGGCATGGACCCCAAAACCGATTCTGATCGCCGCCGTGCCAACAAAGCCGTCCCCGCAATGGCAGAGGCAACTGCCAAAAATCTGGTCTTTTACGCACAACTCCTCAAAGTAAATCCGCAACAGGCTTAATTGCAGAAGGTGCCCTTGCATAAGGGCACCTTCTGCAGGGTCACTATGATATATCATAGTGTTATAAAAAGAAAAGCCGCTCAAGATGAGCGGCCTCTGCGACTGAGAAGATATCTTTGACTGTTGTCTTTCTTGAAGAAGACAATAGCAGCAAGTGAAATACTGAAGAGAAGGTAGGCTGCGGCAAGGACTGAATAAACGATAATCATTATGGCCGCGCCTTCTGGGCCTTTAGCAATTTCCGTACCGAACAGGAAGAAGACAAGACCTATAAATCCAACAACCAATTGCAGCATAGCGAGGACCCACATCGGAAACTCCCTTTGTTCAACCAATTCATAGCGTAACGCCAAAAGTCACTTTTTACAAATACTTCTCGCCGTAGCGCTTCATTGCTGACTCAACCATACGCAGCCCGGAGCCTTTTTCGGTCAGTTCGTAGCAGTTATCTTTACTCTTTTTAAGAATCTTTTCTGCCTCAAGCTTCTTTAATTTAAGGGTAAGCGTGCGGGTTGAGATGCCGTCGAGCGAGCGCTCGAGGTCACAAAAGCCCTTCCCGTCTTCTAAGAGCGAGCGCACAATGAGCATGGTCCACGTGTCCGAGAGGAGCGTGGCTGTTTTAGTTATGGGGCACGTCACCGTGCCGTGTATCGCTGGCTTTGGCATGCTGATAGTATATTCCTTTTGTTGCTTAGATACTACACCACGTACAGCTACTTTACAATGTAAAGTATGAGGGATACACTATATACATATGGATTACACAACACTTGCATCTAAAGATGCTGTAGAAAAGACAGTGGCCGCATTAACCGCTAACAACTTTATGCCTGAGGTAGTACCTACCAAAGAGGCCGCACTCGCCCGTATTAAAGAGCTTATCCCTGCCGGCTCATCGGTCATGAACGGCGCTTCGCGCACGCTCGAGCAGATTGGATATGTGGACTATCTTAAAGAAGGCTCACACGGATGGCAAAACCTCCATGCTGCAATACTTGAAGAAACCGACGCTTCTAAAAAGACAGAGTTGCGCAAAGCGGGCATACTGTCGGACTTTTATTTGGGCAGTGTGCATGCGTTAACACAAACCGGCGAAATGGTTATCGCCTCTAACACCGGAAGCCAACTCCCCCACTTGGCGTTTACCTCGCCAAACTTACTTTTGATTGTCAGTACACAAAAGATCACGCCGACACTAACGGATGCGATGGATCGCTTAAACAAACAGGTGATTCCGCTTGAAGACGAGCGTATGAAGCAGGCATATGGTTACGGCACCCTGCATGCCAAGACCCTCATTTTGCACAAAGAAAACCCTGCACTCGGCCGCAAAGTGCATGTGCTCTTGGTTGAAGAAAAATTAGGCTTCTAATTACCTAAGTAGTAAGCTGGCTATATGCGCAGCCCTTATCGCATTGCCGTATTTATTGGCATCATCAGTGTCTTTTTGTACATTGCCAATTTGGTGGTGTATGAAGGTTTGGCGCTTGCGCTTGGATTAAACGCAACCGCGCAACTGGTGACGCTTGGCGTTGTGCAGGGCGTACTAGCTGCCGGGTTTATAGGCATGATGGTATTGGGCTCGTACTACTACAACTGGTTTACCAGGATTACCTACACGCTGCTGGCAACATGGATGGGCGCGTTTGGCAATTTGTTTTTTGCGAGCGTATTGTATGGGCTGGTAGTGATTGTTGCCTCGCTCTTAAAATTCACTATTCCCTATCAAACGCTGGGCCTCAGTATATTTGCCGCAGCAGTGTTGGTAAGCGTCTATGGCATTTGGCATGCCAAGCAGATTAAAGTGGCGCGCTACAGCGTAACACTGCCTAACTTGCCGGCAGAATGGAAAAATAAAAAAGCACTTTGGATCAGTGACCTGCATTTGGGGCAAATCCATGGCCCCAAGTTTGCGGCCAAAGTTGCCAAGGCGGTAAATGCCCAAAAGGCGGATATTATATTTGTGGGCGGCGACATGTACGATGGCACCGGCGCGCCCGACCCGTACGATTTGGCCAAACCGCTTGAAAGTATGCAGGCGCCATGGGGCGTTTTTTACATTACCGGCAACCACGAGGAGTTTGGCGACAACAGCGGCTTTATACACTCGGCCAACGCGGTTGGCATGCACGTCTTAATGGACGAAATGGTTAATGTTCATGGCCTTACGATTGTAGGTGTCGACTACGCGCACGCCAACGATGCGGGGCGGTTTAGAGAAATCCTTTCCGCCCAAGACTTGCAGGAAAATACGCCGTCAATTTTACTGAAGCATGAGCCCAATAATTTACAAATTGCCGAAGAGGCCGGCGTGTCTTTGCAGATATCAGGCCACACGCACTACGGCCAGCAGTGGCCGTTTGGGTACTTGGCACAGCTTAGCTATAAAGGCTATGCGTACGGACTTAAAAACCACGGCAAAATGCAGCAACTAACCTCAAGCGGCATAGGCACCTGGGGCCCGCCGGTACGTGTGGGCAGCAACGCTGAAATTGTGCTGATTACGTTTGTATAGTAAGGTGCGTGCAGACGTTCAATACATTTCCACAACTAAAGGAGGTTACCAATGCCAAGTCTTTCGGCACAGGCGTTTTTTGAAGCTAAAACCCGTGACGGCATAGCGCTGACGTTTGATGACATACAGGTAGAAACCGGCTATGCCGACTTTTTGCCGGGCGACATATGCATTGCCGGAAAGTTTTCGCGCAACGTGCCATTGCTGGTGCCTGTGGTGGGTGCAGCTATGAGTACCGTTGTGCACGCGCCAATGGCTATCGCGCTCGCCAAGTTTGGCGGCATCGGTTCTGTGCCGCGCAGCTTTGACCCGGACGCTCAGGCGCGCGAAGTGGCGCGCGTGAAAAATAACATTCATGGCTTTACCGACAACCCGGTACCCGCGCAAGAAAATGAAACGGTTGAGCGGCTTCTGCAAAGACGCCGAGAAAAAGGCTGGGAATTTGACTCATTTCCGGTCATCGACAAAAACAAAAAGCTGGTCGGGCTTATAACTCACCAGAACTTTAAGCGAACCGACGATCACTCGATGAAAATCGGCGCGGTTATGACTAAGCTTGCAGACCTGTATACGGCAAAAGTTGGCGTGTCAAAACAAGAAGCATACCAATTGCTCAAGCAGCACGACAAAAATGTGTTGCCGGTACTTAATCCCGACGGCACTTTGGCGGGCATCTATGTCTATTCGGACCTCAAGCGTATTTTGACCGAAAAGACAAATCACAACGTTGATGCGCAAGGCAGGCTCCGTGTCTGCGCAGCTATCGGCGTTGGCGAGGAGGCTTTGCGGCGTGCAGAACTGCTCGTAACCAAAGGATGTGACGTGTTTCATATTGATATGGCGCACGGACATCAAAAGGTCGTTATCGACACCGTGCGTCTGCTCAAGCAACGATTCCGCAACGGTCCCGACATTGTCGCCGGCAATATCTCAAACCGTGAAGCTGCCCGTGCCCTTTTGGATGCGGGAGCGGATGGGATTTTGGTAGGCCAAGGCGGCGGCGCTATCTGCACCACCCGGCGCATCACCGGCATTGGCAAACCCCAAGTGAGCGCAGTGTGGGAATGTATGTGGGAACTCCGCAAAGACTTTAGCGACGTCCCTATTTGCTCGGACGGCGGTATACGCGGCTCGGGCGATATATTGAAAGCGCTTGCAGCCGGGGCAAAATCTGTTATGGTCGGCAACTTGCTGGCCGGTACCGACGAAGCTCCCGGCGAAAAGCACTTTTACAACGGCCGCTATGTTAAAGACTTTTACGGCATGGGGTCGCTGCGCGCGATGAAGGAAAGTCCCGCATCACGTCAACGCTACTCTCATACCGAAGGGGTGCTTGTTCCTGAAGGAGTTGAGGCGGTTGTCCCCTACAAAGGGCCGGTCCGTGACATCCTCGAGCAACAAGTTGGCGGCCTGCGAAAGGGCTTTCTTGATTGCGGAGCCAAGACGCTTGCGCAGTTGCAAGACAAAGCAAAGTTCTTTCAGGTTACTGCAGCCGGGGTGGTCGAGTCTCATCCGCACGATGTGACCATTACGGCCGAAGCGCCAAACTACAGCAGAATGTAAAACGAAGCCCCGGAGAAATCCGGGGCTTTTTTCTTTTATGGTTTCCGCCCGACTATTTTTTCTTAGCAGCTGCTTGGAGAAATGCGGTAAACAAAGGGTGCGGGTCGAGCGGGCGCGAGAGAAACTCAGGATGGAACTGCGTGCCCAGCATAAACGGATGTGCCTCTTTGGGGAGCTCGGCGATTTCCATCAGGTTATGGTCGGGCGAAACGCCGCTAAAGATAAGGCCCGACTCGGTTAGCTTGGCGACATAGGCATTGTTAACCTCGTAGCGGTGGCGGTGACGCTCGTAGATAGTGTCTTTGCCGCCCGCCTTGCCTGACGCAAGTCGAGGCAGGTACGCATTGCGTGCAATGGTATTAGAGCGCAGTTTGCACGGGTAGGTGCCCAGGCGCATTGTGCCGCCGTAGTCTGCCTTAAGCAGTCTATCTTTTTGCTCGAGCATCACATCAATGACCACATGCTTGGCTCTAGAGTCTATCTCGGCGGTGTTGGCGCCTTTAAGCCCGGCCACGTTGCGCGCGTACTCTATTACCATCAGTTGCATGCCATAGCACAGGCCAAAGTATGGGATCTTATTTTCGCGAGCGTATTTGATGGCTCCAATAATGCCCTCAACACCCGTTTCGCCAAAGCCGCCCGGCACAAGCACGCCTGCATAGTTTGAAAGTTCGCTGTATTTTAGTTTGCCGCTCTCGAAGTCTTTTGAATTTAAATACGTTATGACCGGCTTTATATTGTTGTGATAGCCCGCATGTTTAATGGCCTCGAGTACCGAAATGTATACGTCGGAAAGTACATACGAGCCGGAGTCAAAGTATTTGCCCACCACGGCAATGGGCACCTCCCTTTTGACGCTGCGCGACTTTTTAACAAACGCGGTCCAGTCTTTTAAATTGCTTTTGCGTTTGGGTAGCCCCAGCACTTCGCACAAAATGTCGCCCATGCCGTCCTTTTCGTAATTTAAAGGCACGTCGTAAATACTGCTAACATCGGGGGCGGATATGACCCTCTCGGGCAATACGTTGCAAAAAGTAGCGATCTTTTCTTTGCGCTTTTCATCTATAGGCGTAACGGCACGCGCCAAAATCACATCGGCCTGCAAACCCGCAGAGTTAAGCTCACGCGATGCATACTGTGTGGGCTTGGTCTTCATCTCGCCAATGTTGTTGGGGATTGGCACGTACGAGAGCATCACTACCGCAACATCGTGCGGCACTTCGTGCTTTAACATGCGCGCCGCTTCTAAAAAGATTATGTTTTGATACTCGCCGATGGTGCCGCCCACTTCGACCAACGTAACGTCGGCTTTGGCTTGTTTTTGCGCCTCTTTGATGCGGCGGATAACCTCGAGAGGTACATGCGGCACCACTTCAACATTTTTACCTTTAAATTCTAAATTTCTTTCGCGCCGGATAATTTCCTGATACACGCGGCCGGTGGTCATGTAGTTGACGCTCGGGATTGTCTCGCCCAAAAAGCGCTCGTAGTTGCCCATGTCCTGATCGGTTTCGTAGCCATCGTCCAGCACAAACACCTCTCCATGCTCGGTCGGGTTCATGGTGCCGGCATCCACATTTATATATGGATCGATTTTAAGCGCGGTGACTTTAAAGCCTTTGGATTTTAAAATCCTCCCGATAGAGGAGGTTGCGACGCCTTTGCCGAGGCCTGACATGACGCCGCCGACGACAAATATGTATTTAGGTTTTGCTGCCATGTATTAGTGGGAGTATAGCAGATTTTTAGACCCGCAAATAGCGGCGAACTGCCAGGTAGCTGGCAATAAGGCCCAACACTACGCCCGAACCAACGATTATAAGGAAGAGCAGCGCAAAGTGGTCGACATAGTACGAAAAGACGCTAATACCGCCAAAAAAGCTTGAGGTACTGCGGCCCAGCCACCACGTTAAAGGATAAAACAGCAGCATAGTTATGATGCCCGCAATAAATCCGTACATGACGCCTTCAACTAAAAATGGCGCACGAATGTACCCCTGCCCCGCACCCACAAGCCGCATCACGGCGATCTCTTCCCTGGAAGAGTAAATAGTAAGCCTGAGCGTATTGAAAGAAATTGCTATCGTAACCAATACAAATATAAGAATGATTACGAGGCCGATCCACTTGGCAGACGTGGTGATTTGCGAGAGGCGGTTGACCGCGTCCTGGTGCTGCTGGTCAAAGTAATTTATTTTGTCGATGATTTGCGGAGTGCCGGTTGTTTGCAGCGCTTCTTGGCCCTGCAAAAAGTTGGCTATCGCGCCATAGTCATTAATATCTTTGGCTTTGATATTAAGCACAGCGCCCAGCGGATTTTCGCCCAGCTCGTCGAGCGCCTGTAAAGTAAGTTGGTCATTCTGATGCTGCTCGCGGAAGTTGGCCAGTGCGTCGGTAGCCGATACGTACTGTGTTGAAGCGACTTCGGGCAAAGCATTAACCTGCGTTTGCAAAGCAAGTATCTGGTCCTCGGGAGCGTCAGTCGTAAAATAAACATTCATGTCCGCCTTGTCGCGGAACTGCTGCAAGGTAGTGTCTAAAATAACACCTGTAAAAATGGCGAGGCCGATGATAAACAGCGTAAACGTCATCATCAGTACCGATGCAAAAGATACAAACCCGTTGCGCCAAAAGCTGAGGAAGCCTGTTCTGAAAATTCTTTTTATAGTTACCCAGTTCATATAGATATTATAAGATGTATTTGCCTTCCCTATCGTCGCGGATAACGCGACCTCGGTCCATGGTGATGACGCGCTTTTTTAATGAGTCGATGACACCTTTGTTGTGAGTCGTTAATATAATGGTCGTGCCGAGGTCATTGATCTTTTTTAATATCTGCACGATTTCAAACGTGTTAACCGGGTCGAGGTTGCCGGTCGGCTCATCGGCGATGATAACGTCGGGCTGGTTAACAATGGCGCGCGCAATAGCCACGCGCTGCTGCTCGCCGCCGGAAAGTTCGTCCGGGAAGTTATTTATCTTATCGCCCAGGTCTACCAACTCTAAAACATGCGGCACGTCGCTACGGATCTCTTCTTCATTTCTGCCGGCGGCCTCCATGGCAAAGGCGATATTTTCGTAAGCTGTTTTTGAAGGGAGCAGTTTAAAATCCTGGAATACGGTGCCGATTTTGCGGCGGAACTCGCCCATCTTGCGCGTGGGCACTTCGTGGACGTTGATAGATTCAAAAAATACCGAGCCGCTGCTGGGCACCTCTTCGGCCAGGAGCATCTTGATAAGCGTGGTTTTGCCGGCGCCGGAGTGGCCCACGACAGAAATAAACTCTCCGGGCTCTACCGAAAAGCTAACGTCCTCGAGTGCAACGGAGTTATCAGCGTATATTTTAGATACACGGTCGTAGTAAATCATTGAAATAGAATTTAGGGTCTAGGGTATAGCCAATAGTAAAGACCTTTTCTCATTATACCCCTTTCTGCCCTAGTGGCTATTGGCTAATCCCTAGTTACTAAAAAGGGCTCGATATTGCCCTCTAGTACGCCGGCGGCGTCGCGGACCTCTACATCGGTGCGATGGTCTTTGACCAGTTGGTAGGGGTGCAGGACGTATGAGCGGATCTGGCTGCCCCATTCTATTTTATTGGAGTTGGTCGACAGGTCGTTTACGGTTTCTTTGCGTTCCTCTTCAAGCAAGCGCAGAAGTTTGGCCTTCACAATTGCCAGAGCCTTTTCTTTGTTGGCATTTTGGGTGCGCTCGCCGTCAACATGCGCCGATATGCCGGTGGGTACATGTACAATGCGCACCGCCGTTTCGCGTTTATTAACGTTTTGGCCGCCAGGGCCGCCGCTACGCGCCATGGTAATTTCTAAATCCTTTTCATCAAGCTCGATGTTTGAAACTTTGGCCAACACCGGCAGCACTTCGACCAATACAAAAGAAGTTTGGCGTTTGCTGTTGGCGTTAAACGGCGAGATACGCACCAAGCGGTGCACGCCGTACTCAGTTTTTAAAGTGCCGTATACATTTTTGCCGTCGACTTCAATAGAAATGTTGCGGTAGCCGCCGTGGTCATTTTCATTTTCGTGCAACACGCGCATACCCCATCCTTTTTTTTCAGTATATTTGCG
>Ga0134126_10005405_pt1 | contig 15964 bp, 12 predicted proteins | sample KB31752_FD_96881 | JGI IMG/M metagenome (GOLD analysis project Ga0134126, IMG submission 96881) | Terrestrial soil microbial communities with excess Nitrogen fertilizer from Kellogg Biological Station, Michigan, USA - KB3-175-2 | ecosystem: Environmental > Terrestrial > Soil > Unclassified ...
CACTTCCTCATTGCTCCAGACGAGCTTCACGCCGAAGGCGACGACCCGCTTTACAGTGATGCCGAACCAGCCGCAGGCCAGCATCATCGCCACGCGACCGCCCATGGAGTGGCCGAGGATCACGATATCGTCTGCGGGATCGAGCAGCCGGCAACGTCCACCGCGTGCATGGCCATGCCATAGGGTGTCGCGTGGCCGGAGCGGCCGTGACCGCGCAGCTCGGCGCGAGCCAGCGTCCGCGCCAGCCCGCCTCGACGATCGGCCGCAGCCGCTGCCACGCCGCGGCATTGGCGCCCAGGCCATGCAGCATCACGAGCAGCGGCTGGCCGGTGCCGCCGCTCTCGACCCAGAGCGCCGGGCCGGGTGAGCGCCTCATCGCCGCAGCTTGTCCTTCTCGTAGCCGGCGACGCGCTTGTAGGCATCGGTAATGGCAACGAGCTCCGCGCGGCCGATGATATCGTCGATCGACTGGAAGGGCTTGTCGCCGCTGCGGCGATAGACCTCGCCGAGGATGGCGTCGGGCGGCGTCGTGCGATTGGTGCGCACGACATTGGCGGTGGCTTCGCGGCGGCGCTCGTCATAGGCGCTCAATGCGGCAATTGGATCGTCACCGGCGGCGAGGCAATCGGCGAGCGCACGCGCGTCGAGGATCGCCTGCCCTGCCCCGTTCGAGCCGCGCGGATACATCGGATGCGCCGCGTCGCCGAGCAACGTGATTCGGCCGAAGCTCCAGCGCGGCAGCGGATCCTTGTCGACCATGGGATATTCCAGCACGGTCTCGGAGCGGCGAAGGAATTCCGGCACGTCGAGCCAGTCGAAATGCCAATCCGCCATCGGCGCGAGGAAATCCTCGAGCTTGGCGGTCCGGCTCCAGTTCCAGCGCTCGTATTTGGGCGTCGCGATCTCCACCACCCAGTTGACGAGCTGACGACCGTCCGCGTCAACCTTGTGGCGGATCGGATAGATCACGATCTTCGCATGGGTGAACCAGCCGGCGCGGATCATCGCCGCGCCGGACAGGATCGGCGTCCAGCGCGTCACGCCGCGCCACATGTTGACGCCGGAATAGATCGGCTCGCCCTCGTCCGGATAAAGCTGCTTGCGCACCGTCGAATGGATGCCGTCGCAGGCGATGATCGCAGCGCCGCGCTGCGGCGGCAGCGCCTTTTGCGTCGCGATGTGGCGGAAATGCGCGACGGCCGCACCGTCGCCATCCGCGACTTTGGTGCATTGCCAACCCAGCATCAGCCGGTCGGCGCCGGCGCGCGCGATGAACGCCGCCACCAGCGCCGCTTGCAGATCACCGCGATGGATCGAAATCTGCGGCCAGTCATAGCCGCCGGCACGCCCCAGCGGCTCCTGATAGATGAGCTGACCGAAGCGGTTGAAGAAAACCGCCTCGGCGGTCGCCACGCCGGCGGCGGCGAGCGTCTCCTCGAGGCCGAGCGCCGACAGTTCCTTCATCGCGTGCGGCAACAGGTTGATGCCGACGCCCAGCGGCTTGATCTCGGGCGCCGCCTCGTAGATGCGGCAGGGAATCCCAGCCTCGTGCAGCATCAAGCCCAGCGTGAGACCGCCGATGCCCGCGCCGATGATCAGGACATCCATCGGCGTCAACGACCCTTGAAGACCGGCTTGCGCTTCTCGACGAAGGCGGTGGCGCCTTCCAGATGATCGGCGGTGGCACCGGCGACGGCGAAGGCCTCGGCCTCGCGATGGGAGTGCTCGTCCCATGAATTGTCGAACGCGGCGCGGATGAGCTGCTTCGCCTTGCCCAGCGCCACGGTCGGGCCGTCGGCGAGACTGCGCGCGATCTTCGCGGTATCCTCCGCGAGTTGCGCACGCGGGACGACCCAGTTGAGGATGCCGATCTCGAGCGCCTTCTGTGCGCCGAAGCGCTCGCCCAACAGGGTGATCTCCAGGGCGCGGCGCTCGCCGACGATGCGCGGCAGGAAATAAGTCGCGCCGCCATCGGCGGAGAGGCCGATATGGCGGTAGGCCAGCGTGAAATAAGCGTCGTCGCTGGCGATGGCGAGGTCGGCGGCAAGGATCAGGCTCAACCCGAAGCCGGCGGCGGCGCCCTGCACCGAGGCGATGACCGGCTTCGCCATGCGGCGAAGCTGATAGATCGTCTGATGCGCCTTGACGACGCGCATCTCGAGCCCCGCCAGATGGGCGTCGCGGTTCTCCGTCAGCGCCTTGTGAAAACCTTTGACGTCGCCGCCGGCCATGAAGTGATCGCCGGCGCCGCGGATCACGATGCAGCGAACCGCCGGATCGCGCTCGAAGCGCGCCGTCGCCTCGATCAGCCCCTCGGTCATCTGCGGCGACAGCGCGTTGAGCGAGGCCGGCCGGTTGAAGGTGATGGTGCCGATGCCGTCCTTCGCGTCGACCAGGACATGCTGTTCCGTCACGGCTGTTTCTCCCTTTCCGCCGATGGCCGAGTACAACATGTCCGCGTCGCCCGCGCCAGCCTGCCGCCGGCGTGCTTGCCTTTTGCCAACGCGCCCGCGACCCTGTCGGCGCAAATCGGGACGCTGGGAGGAAAGCCGATGCTGCGGACGCGCTTCACCGAGATGTTCGGGGTCGAGCACCCCATTGTGCAGGGCGGCATGCAGTGGGTCGGACGAGCGGAGCTGGTCTCGGCCGTGGCCAATGCCGGCGCGCTCGGCTTTCTTACGGGATTGACCCAGCCCACGCCCGAGGATCTCGCCAAGGAAATCGCGCGCTGCCGGGCGATGACCGACAAGCCGTTCGGCGTCAATCTGACCATCCTGCCGACCATCAAGCCGGTGCCATACGACGAGTACATGGATGCCATCATCAAATCCGGCGTCAAGATCGTCGAGACCGCCGGCAACAATCCGGAGAAATACATCCCGGTCTTCAAGGCAGCGGGCGTCAGGATCATCCATAAATGCACCGCCGTCCGTCATGCCTTGAAGGCCGAGCGTCTCGACGTCGACGCCGTATCGATCGACGGCTTCGAATGCGCCGGGCACCCCGGCGAGGACGATATTCCCGGCCTGATCCTCATCCCGATCACCGCGGAGAAGCTGAAGATCCCGTTCATCGCGTCCGGCGGCTTCGGCGATGCGCGCGGGCTCGTCGCGGCGCTGGCGCTCGGCGCTGACGGCATCAACATGGGCACGCGCTTCATGGCGACCAAGGAAGCGCCGATCCATCCATCGGTGAAGCAGAAGCTGGTCGACAGCGACGAGCGGCAGACCGCGCTCATCTTCCGCACCATGCGCAACACCGCGCGCGTGCACAAGAACAGCGTCGCCAGCCAGGTGATCGAGATCGAGCACCAGCCCGGCACCAGCTTCAAGGACGTCCAGGCATTCGTCGCCGGCGTCAAGGGCCGCCACGTGCTCGAGGCGGGCGAGCTCGATTACGGCATCTGGTCGGCCGGCCTGGTGCAGGGGCTGATCAAGGACGTGCCGAGCGTGCAGGATCTCGTGCATCGCATCGTCCGCGAGGCGGAAGGGATCATCGCCACGCGGCTTGCCGGAATGATGCAGCCGCAGGCGCGAGCGGCGGAGTAGGCCCGCCGCGCATCGGGCGACACCGCCTTATTGCTTGCCGGCCTGCAGCGCCTCCCACACGCGCCGCGGTGTCGCCGGCATGTCGATGTGGCGCACGCCCGCTTTACGGTGGAGCGCGTCGACGATGGCGTTGATCGCCGCGGGCGGCGCGCCGATGGCGCCGGCCTCGCCCGCGCCCTTGACGCCGAGCGGATTGGCCTTGCAGCGCACATTGTGCGTCGCGAAAGAGAAGGACGGCATGTCGCCGGCGCGCGGCATGGCGTAGTCGGTGAACGAGCCCGACAGAAGCTGCCCGCTCTCGGCGTCGTAGACGGTGTGCTCGAGCAGCGCCTGGCCCAGCCCCTGCACGACGCCGCCATGGACCTGGCCTTCCAGCATGATCGGATTGATGGTGCGGCCGAAATCATCGACGATGGTATAGCGGTCGACCGCCACCGTGCCGGTATCGGGATCGATCTCGACCTCGCAGATATGGCAGCCATTGGGAAAGGTGGCCGCCGGCGGCACCAGGTGCTTGGTTGCGTCGAGGCCGGGCTTCATGCCGGGCGGCAGCTTCTTCGGGTCGAGCGCCGCCTTCGCCACGTCGAACAGCTCGAGCTTGAGGTCGGTGCCGGGAACGACGAACGAGCCCTCGGCGAATTGCACGTCGGCCGCGGCAGCCTCGAGCAGATGCGCGGCGATGCCGCGCCCCTTCTCGATGATCTGCTGCGAGCAGTCGTAGAGAGCCGAGCCGCCGACCGGCAATGAGCGCGACCCGCCGGTGAGGCCGGCCGGCGTCCGGTCGGTGTCGCCCATGATCACCTCGATGCGATCGGGATCGATGCCGAGCTGGTCGGCGACGACCTGCTTGTAGGCAGTGAGCAGACCCGTGCCGTATTCGACGTTGCCCATGACGAGCTCGACATGGCGGTCCTTGAACTCGATCGATGCGGTCTCCGGGAAGCCGCCGCCGCAGCGCTCGGTATAGGTCGCCATGCCGATGCCACGCAGCTTGCCGCGACGCTCGCTGACGTTGCGCCGAGCCGCGAATCCCGCCCAGTCGGCGGCCTGCATGCACTGGTTCATCACCGTCTCGAACTCGCCGGAATCGATGGGGAGTTTGGTCGCCGACGTGAACGGCATGGCCGCGGGCGGGATGAAGTTGATGCGGCGGATCGCGTCGGGGCTCATGCCGATGTCGCGCGCGGCGGCATCGACCAGACGCTCCATCAGGTAGGCGGCTTCCGGGCGGCCGGCGCCGCGATAGGCGCAGACCGTGACCGTGTTGGTGCAGATGCCTTTGACATTGATATAGATCGCCGGCGTCGTGTAGAGGCCGGAGATGAGGTCGGACGAGCGCGTCGGGATGAACGGCCCGAGCGGCGAGAGATATGCCCCGAGATTGGCCAATATCTCGACGCGCAATCCGAGGAACCGGCCTTTCTCGTCCATCGCCAGCTCGGCGCGCGTGACATGGTCGCGCCCCTGATTGTCGGAGACGAAACCTTCTGAGCGGTCGGCCTGCCATTTCACCGCGCGCTTCAGTTTGCGGCTCGCCCAGGCGACGAGCGCCTGCTCGGGATAGACGAAGGCCTTCATGCCGAAGGCGCCGCCGACATTGGGCGTCACCACGCGCAGCTTGTCCTTGCCGATCTTGAGGATCATGTCCGCGACCGGGTCGCGCACGAGGTGCGGCCCTTGCGTCGTGGTGTAGAGCGTCGTGCGGTCGGTCTTGACGTCGTAATCCGCGAGCGCGTTGCGCGGCTCCATCGAGTTGGCGACGACGCGGTTGTTGACGATCTCGAGCCTGGTGACGTGCTTAGCCTTGGCAAAGGCGACGTCGGTCGCCTTGGCGTCGGTCATGTCATTGTCCCAGTCGAACACGACATTGCCGGGGATATGGTCGAAGAGCTGCGGCGCGCCGGGCGCGACCGCGGCGCGCGAATCGACCACCGCCGGCAGGTCGGCATACTCGACCTCGATCGCCTCGGCGGCGTCGCGTGCCTGGTTCAGCGTCTCAGCCACCACCAAGGCGACGGGCTGGCCGACATGGCGGACCTTGCCGATGGCGAGGACCGGCCGCGGCGTGTCGTGGCGCGGCTTGCCGTCGCGGCTCGTCAACGGGTGGACGCAAGGCACATCGCCGAGCTTGTCCGCCTCGACATCGGCGCCGGTCAGGATCAGCAGCACGCCGGGCAGACGCCGCGCCGCGCCGGCATTGACCCTGACCAGGCGCGCATGCGCCACCGGGGCACGCAACACCGTGGCTACGGCCATGCCTGGAAGGGTGATGTCGTCGGTATAGCGGCCTTTCCCGGTGAGGAGGCGCTGATCCTCGTAGCGCTTGAGCGGCTGACCGATTCCGAACTTCACGGCGCTGAGCACTCCTCTGCTGGCGGGTCCGCGACCCTCCCGCACAAATGCCTCGCCGTCAGACCTATTGCAACCCCGCCAGGAGCAGCCCGGCTGGGGGTCGCGCCGTCAACCTAGCGGCCGAGGCCGGCGGCGGCTGAACAAACCATTAACCGGTTCCCCATACAGTCAGGGCCATGACACACCAGGGAGTCGCCGGGCTGGTCCGATGATCAAGGCGCTCGCGGCGATCGGTTCCGTCATCTACCGTCGGTCGGCGGCGATCACCGATTGGTTCATCCCGGATTCGCTGAGGACGGACGCGGCGACGTTCGGGCGGGCGCGCATCTTCGTGTTCAGCCACCTGTTCGGCCCGTCGCTCGGCCAGAGCATCAGCGTCTATCTCTACATCCTCGATCCCAATCCAGGCTCGGCCTATTGGACGATCGTCGCGTCGATCACCGCGTTCTGGACGCTCCCCTTCTGGCTCAAGCTCACCGGCCGCCTCACGCCGCTGGCGCTGTTCACCGTCGAGAACCTCACCTTCGTCACGCTGTTCGGCTCCTATCACTATGGCGGCGTGAGCTCGCCCTTCCTGCCGTGGCTGCTCAACGCCCTGCTGCTGCTGTTCTTCTATCTCGGCGACCGGCCGCGGCTGCGCTATCTGGTGCTGGCCCTGTTCGCACTCAATGTGCTGGGATTCTATCTCGCCTACGCCGTCAATCACTCCTTTCCCGAGCATGTGCCGATCGCCGCCATGTCCGGCCTCGGCCTCACCTCGGTGCTGTCGGCGACCGTCTACATGTCGATGATGGCGCTCTACTACGCCAATGTCGTCGCCTCGCAATCCGAGCTCGAGCACGAAGTGCAGAACCATCGCGCCACCGCGGTTCAGCTGCGCGAGGCCAAGGAAGAGGCCGAGGCAGCAAACCGCGCCAAGTCGGAATTCCTCGCCAAGATGAGCCATGAGCTGCGCACGCCCTTGAACGCGGTGATCGGCTATAGCGAGATGTTGCTGGAAGACGCCGAGATCGACGGCCGCAAGCAGCAGCAGATCGCTGATCTCCGCCGCATCAACAGCGCCGGCAAGCATCTGCTGTCGCTCGTCACCGACGTGCTCGACCTGTCGCAGATCGAGGCCGGCAAGATGGATCTATCGGCGCAGCCCTTCGATCTCAACACCTTCATCGACGACGTCGTGGCGACATGCCGGCCGCTGGTGCTGGATAACGGCAATGATTTCGTCGTCGAGCGTGGTGAGGGTCTTGGCGTCATCGTGAGCGACGCGACCAAGCTGCGCCAAGCCGTGCTCAATTTGCTGAGCAACGCCGCCAAATTCACCAATCGCGGCCGCGTCACGCTGGGCGCGATGCGCGAGAAGGCCGACGGTGACTGGATCCGCATCGCCGTGCGCGATACTGGCATCGGCATCCGACGCGAAGCCTTGCCGAAGCTGTTCCAGAACTTCAATCAGGCGGAAGCCTCGACCTCGAGCCGCTACGGCGGCACCGGGCTCGGGCTGGCGCTCAGCCAGAAGCTCTGCCTGATGATGGGCGGCGGGATCACCGTCGAGAGCGAGCCCGGGCATGGCTCCTGCTTCACCATTCGAATTCCCGCCACGCTGCCGACGAGCCAGCGCGCGGCGGTGGAATCCGAGGACATCGCGCAGCGCCCGCTCTATCCGGCCACCGCCGCAGAGTAGTCGCCTCCCGACACGGGCGGGCGCCGTTCATCGCGTTTGCGCGCAGATTAGCGTTAAGCATTTACGAAGGCCCGGGCGGCTAGAATTGCGCGATGATCAGCGATGTCGCCAGCACCAGCCGTGTTCTCGTCATCGATGACGACCCGCAGAGCATCGAATTGGTGAAGCGCGTGTTAACGCGGGCCGGCTTCGGCGCCGTCGAAGCGACCAGCGAGCCCGGTATCGCACTCTCTCTGCTGCGCGAGCTCGAGCCCCATGTCGTGCTGCTCGACCTCAATATGCCCCAGATCGATGGGTTAGCCCTGCTTGAGGCCTTGCGCGGCGAGGCGGACAGGGTCGGCAGCTCGATCATCATGCTGACCGGCGCCGCTGACCAGGCGGTGCAGGTTACCGCCCTCCAGCGTGGCGCCAGCGACTTCGTAACCAAGCCGTTCGAGCACTCGGTGCTGGTGGCGCGCGTCGCCGGCGCCGCGGAAATGCGCGAGCTGCAACGCCGGCTGCGCGATCAGAACGACCGGCTGCAGGAGGCCGTCGCCGCCCGCACCGCCCGGCTGCAGGAGACCCTCGATATCCTCACCCGCGCCGAGGCCGAGCTGAAGCGCTCGCTGGAGCACACGGCGGCGCAAGGCAAGACGCGGGCAGAGGTCGTCGCCGAGCTCGCGCACGAGCTGCGCACGCCACTGAGCGCCATCTGCGGCTTCTCGGACATGATGCGCCGCCAGCAATTCGGCCCGATCCCGCCGCGCTACCGCGAATACGCCGAGGACATCCACAGCGCCGGCATGCATGTGCTGCAGGTGATCAACGGCTTCCTCGACGTCACCAAGGCCGAGGCGCGCCAGGAGCCGCTCTCGGTGTCGATGGTCGACATCGGCACCATCGTCAGCGACAGCGTCAAGCTGATGTCCGCCGAGGCCGAGAAGACCGGCGTCGATCTCCGTCTCGACGTCAAACCGGGCATCGAGCAGGTCGAGACCGACCGCGCCAAGCTCATGCAGATCGTGCTCAACATGACGTCGAACGCGGTGAAATTCACGCCGTCAGGCGGCTCGGTCACCGTCGAGGTCGGGCCCGACATCGGCGGCGGCGCCTATTTCGTCGTCCTCCGCGACACCGGGATGGCCATCGATCCGGGCGATTTGGCGGATGTCACGCGCTCCTTCGGCCAACCGCGCAGCGCCGGCGGCAAGCCCAAGGGCAGCGGCTTCGGCATGCCGCTGACGCGGCAATATGTCGAGATGCTGGGCGGCACGCTGACGATCACCAGCCGGCCCGGCCAAGGCACCGCCGTGACCATCCGGCTGCCGAAATCGCTGCCCGCCGATCAATACCGCGAGACGGCGCCCAGCCCTGTCGGCGACTGAGCGGGCAGCGCACGCGGGGTCTCTGTGCGCACGCGCAAGATTCTATGGTTAACGCCGCCGGCATGTTAACCATGAAACCGGGCGGATTTTATAGAAAATGCCGCCGGTTCAAGCCGCGAATTCTTTGAATTTACTATTCCTTTACGACTTTACGTTAGTCTTGCCGGTAATCAAGACGGTTGTCCTGGTTAATCGAGCGACGAGCCAATGCGGTTGCACCGCTCACACGGTCGCGTTGGCGGCAAAAGTCTCGAAGGCCAGGGGGAATTGCTGCCGAGCAAGGACGGGCCGATGGCGGATCCAAAAAACAACGTCGCACCGATCGAGGCACTGACGGGCAGCGTGCGCGACTATCGCGAGCCGCACGGACCCGACCTCCTTGGCCGCGTCGATCGCTTCTTCCGCTGGCAGGATCTGCGCCGCCAACACCATCTCTGGCCTTATTCGCGCTCGACCGAAGACGCGCCTGGCACGTCCTGCGCTGCCCGGGAAGATACCGGCGCCCGCTTCGCCGGCATCAATTTCGGCTCGCAGGACTATCTGAGTCTCAGCTCCCACCCCGCCATCAAGGAAGCCGCCAAGGCGGCGATAGACGAATATGGCGCGCACAGCGCCGGCTCGCCGGCGTTTCTCGGCGGCACCAAATACTCGATAGCGCTGGAGCGGACGATCGCCGATTTTTTGGGCATGCGGCACGCCGTGCTCTATCCCACCGGCTGGGCCGCCGGCTTCGGCGTGATCAAGGGTCTCGTCCGCCCGAGCGACCACGTCGTCATCGACGCGCTTGCCCATTCCTGCCTGCAGGAGGGCGCCGCCGCGGCGACGCGCAACGTCCATAGCCACCGCCATCTCGACCTCGATTCGGCGCGCCGGCACCTGACGCGGATCCGCGCGCATGACAGCGAGAACGCGATTCTGGTGGTCACCGAGAGTCTGTTCTCGATGGATTCGGATACTCCCGACATCGCTGCACTGCAGGACCTTTGCCGCGAGTTCCGGGCCACGCTGATGATCGACGTGGCACACGATCTCGGCAGTCTCGGCGACGACGGGCGCGGCCATCTCGGCCTGCAGCAGATGCTCGGCCGCGTCGACATCGTCATGGGCAGCTTCTCGAAGACCTTCGCGTCGAATGGCGGGTTCGTCGCCTGCAACTCGCCGGCGGTCCGGGAATACCTCAAATACTACAGCTCACCGCAGACGTTTTCGAACGCGCTCGCGCCAGCCCAGGCGGCGACCGTGCTCAAGGCCTTCGAGATCGTTGCGAGCAGTGAGGGCCGCGCGCTTCGCACCCAGCTCATGGCCAATATCCGCTATCTCAGGACGACTCTGGATCAAGCGGGGTTCGAGGTGCTGGGCGAGCCTTCGGCGATCGTGCCGGTGCTGATGCACGCGGAAGGCCTTGCGCGCCTCGTCGCCAGGCGACTGCCGACGCTCGGACTTGTTGCCAACCTTGTCGAATACCCCGCCGTGGCCAAGGGCAGTGCCCGCTTCCGCTTTCAGGTGATGGCCAAGCACGGCCGCAACAACATCGACGAGGCCGTCGATCGGCTGCGCATCGCTTATCACGAGGCGCAGATCACCTTCCGCGCTTCTCAGAGCGTCGGCGCAACCAGCGCCGACGTCACCGCGTCTGCAGGAGGCTAAGCGCATGTCGCAGAAAAGCAGCGAGAAGGGCCGCCTCCTCGCGGTTGACGACAGCGCCGATTCGGCCGATCTCGTCGCCCGGGTCGCCACCAAATGCGGCTATGACGCGCAGGCGACGTCCGATCCGAGGTCGGTGCGCGCCTTGGTGGCCGAATGGAAGCCCGAGGTGCTGACCCTCGATCTCTGCATGCCCGAGGCGGATGGCATCGACCTGCTGTCGGTACTCGAGGAGACCGGCTTCGCCGGCCTGGTCGTCATCATCAGCGGCCAAGACGGCTGGTTCCGCAAGGCGGCGAGCCGCCTGGCGGAGGTGCGCGGCCTCAAGGTGGTGGATGATTTGCAGAAGCCGGTCGATGTCGGCGCGTTGCGCCAGCTGCTGAGCCGGCTGAAACAGGATTTTTGACCACGGCGACCTTGTTGCCGCGCTCCGCGCCGCATGGCCGTCAGGGCGATCGTTTCGGTTGCAAAACTAACCTTTTGTAAACCGTGCCTCGGTATATGGGAGCCTGGGGTTACACAGGAAGCAAATCATGAACAAGACATTGTCGGTTGCCGTGGCGGCAGTCTGCTCCTTGGCGGCTGCGGCCGCGCAAGCGGCACCCCAGGACTTCTACGCGCGCGTCGACACCGGCGGATCGTTCTCGCGCAACGCCGGCAAGGACGTGGCCGTCGATATCGGCTCGTCGGCCATCGTGGGCGCCGGCATTGGTTTCAAGATGCTGCCCTTCCTCCGCACCGACGTCACCGTGTCTTATCGGCCGGGCTATTCCTTTGCCGCGCCGCCGACGCCGATCGAGCCGCCGGGCACCACCGGCCGCGGCGACGTCAAGACCCTCGCGGCCCTGGTGAACGCCTATTACGATTTCCCGAGCGTTGCCGGCTTCACGCCCTATGTCGGCGGCGGCGTCGGCGTGGCACGCAACCAGGTGGGGACGACCACGCTGTCCTCCAATGCCGACGGCAGCACCGTCGCCACGCTGAGCGGCGCCACGACCACGCAATTCGCCTGGCAGGCCAGCGCCGGCGTGGCTTACTCGATCCTGCCGACCGTCGCCCTCGATATCGGCTATCGCTATTTCGACGCCGGCGAAGGCCGCTCCGGCAGCACGGTCACGAGCGCCCTCGGCTCGGCCAGCTTTCCCGTGCAGCGCGGCAATATCCGGGCGCATGAGATCCAAGCCGGCATCCGCGTCGGTTTCTAAGCAGGTTTGAGAGAGACCTGAAGGCGGGCCGCTGCACTCCGAGTTGGGGCGTCAGCGCCCCTTGCCGTTGGCGAGACAGGCGGTGATCTTGCCGAGCAACCGCGGCATGTCCACCGGCTTGGTATCGAAATCCGCGCAACCGACCTCGACGCTCTTGTCGCGATCGCTCGCCAGCGCATGCGCGGTGAGCGCGATCACCGGAATGCGCGACGTTGCCGGATCGGCCTTGATGCGGCGCGTCGCCTCCCACCCATCCATCTCGCCGAGCGCAATGTCCATCAGGATGAGATCGGGCTTCTCGGCGCCGGCCATGGTGATGCCAGTCGGGCCATCGACCGCGAAGCATATGGTGTAGCCGTGGCGCTGAAGCCGCCGGCCCAGCATGTCGCGGTTCATTTCGTTGTCTTCGACGAGCAGTATCTTAGGCATTGGCGATCATCGGTTTGGCGGCGCCCCTCGTGTCGCCGGTTGCGGATGAGTCGTTCTTGCCGCGTGGGCAGAGGCGCTCCAGCACGCGCATCAGGACGTCGCGGTCGACCGGTTTGACGAGATGCTCTGCCGCACCCAAGGCAAGCGCCGTCCGCCGGTCGTCGACGATCGTGAGCATCACCACAGCGCATCCCTCGAGCGCGCGATCCGCCTTGATGGCGCGCAGGATCTCCCAGCCGTTCATGCCAGGCATCAGCACGTCCAGGATGATCACCGAAGGTTTCGCGCTCTGCGCCAGACCCAGCACCGCGCGCGGATCGTCCGCGAGCATCGCCCGGAAACCCTCCTTGGTGAGCATCCGCTGCATGAGGTCGCGCACGGCCGGGTCGTCATCGACGACCAGGATAACATTCTGCCGGCCAGCGGCATCCGCCAGCATGGGCTCGGCCATCCGATCGACCTCGGCACGACGCTGCACCGTGTCGGTGAGCGACGCCGGGAGCCGGATGGTGAAGCACGACCCGCGGCCGAGCTCGCTTTCCACCGTGACGTCGCCGCCCATCAGGCGCGAGAGCTTCTGCGTCAGCGACAGACCGAGTCCGGTACCGCCGTATTTCGTCGAGGTCGAGGCCTCCGCCTGATTGAAATTCTGGAACAGCTTGCGCAGATTGTCGCGGCTGATGCCGATGCCGGTATCGCGCACCGCGATTCTGAGCCAGTCGCCGCCGGTCCTGGCCTCGCGGGCGACGGTCAGGGTAATGCGCCCATTGCGGGTGAACTTCGCGGCGTTGCTCAGTAGATTGAGCGCCGCCTGGCGCAGCTTCGTCACGTCGCCCTCGGCGGTGCCGAGATCAGGGTCGCGCTCGACGATCAGTTCGTTGCCGTTCCTGGCGCAGAGCTGGCGGGACATTGCCACCATATCGTCGACCAGCGCGCCGCAATCGAAGCGCTCGTTGAAGAGCTCCATCTTGCCGGCCTCGATCTTGGACAGATCGAGGACGTCGGTGATGAGCGACAGGAGATGCTTGCCGGCGCCGTTGATCTTGCGCAGATCCTCGGCCTGTTGCGCCTCGGCGGCCTCTATCTCCAGATCCTCGAGCAGCATGTCGCTGTAGCCGATTACGGCGTTGAGGGGCGTGCGCAGCTCATGGCTCATCTTGGCAAGGAATTCGGATTTGGCGCGATTTGCCGCCTCCGCCTCCTCTTTGGCCTCGCGCAGCTTGATGGCGGTGGTGCGGTGATTTTGCACCTCATGCTCAAGCTCGGACTGGTTGGCGACGATATTGGCATAGGAGAGCGCCATCATTGAGACGTAAATGGCGGCGCACAGCGTCGATAGGATGCCGATGCCGGTGAGCGCGCTCAGCGGCACGTGCTCGGGAAAGGAGTTACCCAATGCATAGGAGACGTAGAACAGCGTCACGTTGGTGACGATCATGCCGAGCACGACGAGGCGTGGGCGCACCGCGGGCCCGAGATAGAAGAAAGCAAGCAGCGGCACGACCAGCAGCCACGGCAGAAACGGCGAACTCACGCCGCCGTAATGATAGGCGCCCCACAGCACGGCGAAGATCAGGTTCTGCACCGAAAGCAGCGCCAGCGCGACATACGCGCCGGTGCGCTTCAGCGCAAAGGGAAAGGCCCAGAACGCGGTGATCGACAGCGCCAACACCCAAAGCTGATAGCCCGGATGGGGATCGAGCACATAGAGATAGATGGTGATCGTATGGCCGAGGAACGGGCCGAAGATATGGGAGATCAGGAACATGCGCGCAGGCTGCTCCATCTCGCGCTCGGCCTTGAGCGCGGGCGGCATGAACCAGTCCAGCAGCGGATAGATCATCGACGGCGACAAGCGAAGCCGCGGGCGCATCAGCCTCCTCCCGACGCAACCACTCGAGGCTAAGTATTAATTGAGAATAGTTAACGGTTTCTTTGCCGGCCGGTCTTTCGCTTGGCGCGCGCTTCGCGTCCAGCCTGGCGGCGCAGTACCGGCGGTCATCATCTGTTTACCATGACAAAGGCACTGGCCAATGATCTGCGGCGCGGCGCCGAGACGTCCGCTCTACCTTACTTCCCCGCCCTGTCGAGGGCCTTGGCCCTCTCGATCTCGTCGGCGATGGTGGCCAATTGCGTCGGGTCGAGCAGGTTTTGCGCGAGCGGGAAGATCTCGTTCTCCTCCTCCTCGACGTGGTGCTCGACATCCTCGCGCAGCTCATCGAGCCGATCGGCCCAGCTGTCGCTCTCGTTGTCGCCGTGCTCGAGTGCCACCAGCGCTTCCTTGACGTCGCCATGCTCCTCGAGCGCTTCCTGGATCAAATCCTTGGCCTGGTCGTGACCCTGCAGCGCCGGATAGAAGTACTTCTCCTCGACCTCGGCATGGAGCTCCAGCTCGTGCTTCAGCTCGGCAAACAGCCGCGGCCGCGACTGAGTACCGCCCGCCGTCTCGGCGAGCCGCTCAAACAGCCGCTTGGCCTTTTGGTGATCCTGTCGGATGAGCTGAAAGAGATCCATCGGGTGCCCCCGCACAGCTTGGGATTGAACGCGGCAGGCGCATCGCTCCGGCGCCGTGCCTTCATCTTAAACAGCCGCGAGCGCCATCGGTTGCCCGCGCCAGAAAGTGCCGCGCGCGGGTTGCCGGCGTCGCCGCCCGTCGCCTAGGCTGGCGGCAATCGGGAAAGGCCGGCGAGGCGGGTATCGGGCATGAGCGATCGAAGCGACAGGGGCGATCCGGCGCTGACCAAGTTCGGCATCGGCCAACCGGTGTCACGCATCGAGGATCCCAAGCTGTTGCGCGGCGCCGGCCGTTACACCGACGACATCAATATTGCCGGCCAGGCCTATGCCGTGATGGTGCGCAGCCGACAGGCGCATGGCGTGATCCGCGCCATCGACGCCGCCGAGGCAAGGCGCATGCCTGGCGTTCTCGGCGTCTATACCGGCGCCGACATGGCGGCGGCCGGCTACGGCGTGATCAAGCCGGGCATCATGGTGCCGAACCGCGACGGCTCGCCGTCGCGCGCGCCGCCGCGCCCGGCGCTGCCGCCGACGCATGTGCATTTCGTCGGCGAGGCGCTGGCCTTCGTCGTCGCCGAGACGGCAGGCGCCGCCAAGGATGCCGCCGAGGCCGTCATCTGCGAGATCGACGCGCTGCCGGTGGTGACGAGCCCGCGCGCTGCCGCCGCCGCAGGCGCGCCGCAGCTCTATCCCGGCGCGCCCGGCAACGTCGCGGTCGACTATCACTATGGCGACACGGCGGCGGTGGCGGCAGCCTTCGCCGGCGCCGCCCATGTGACGCGGCTCGACCTCATCAGCAACCGCGTCGTCGTCAACGCCATGGAGCCGCGCGTCGCCATCGGCCAATACGATGCCGCCGCCGAGCGCTGGACGCTGCATGTCGGCTGCCAGGGCGTGTTCGGGCTGCGCGGCGCGCTCGCCCGGGACGTGCTGAACGTGGCACCCGAGAAGATCCATGTGCTGACCGAGCAGGTCGGCGGGTCGTTCGGCATGAAGGCATCGGTCTTTCCCGAGTATGTCTGCATTCTGCATGCCGCGCGCACACATGGGCGTGCAGTCAAATGGACCGACGAGCGCTCGGAGAGCTTCCTCGCCGACCATCACGGCCGCGACCATGAGATGACGGCCGAGCTGGCGCTCGATGCCGAGGGCCGCTTCCTGGCGCTGCGCTTGACCGGCTACGGCAATGCCGGCGCCTTCGTCGTGGCGACGCTGCCCTACACG
>Ga0134126_10005407_pt1 | contig 15958 bp, 15 predicted proteins | sample KB31752_FD_96881 | JGI IMG/M metagenome (GOLD analysis project Ga0134126, IMG submission 96881) | Terrestrial soil microbial communities with excess Nitrogen fertilizer from Kellogg Biological Station, Michigan, USA - KB3-175-2 | ecosystem: Environmental > Terrestrial > Soil > Unclassified ...
GCCGGTCGTCGTCCAGCGCTCGATCCAGCGGATTGCCGTCGAGGCACCGACATTGAGCAGACGCGCCGCCTCCCGCGCGCTCTCACCCTCCTCGACCATCGAGACGGCCCGCACCCGCAGGTCCTTCGAGTATCCCTTCGCCATCGCCACCCCCCGCCGTTGTCGTCGGAGGAACCGAATCTGATTTGGACGCCCGAGGGAACCCCTATAACCCTCCCGATTCAAATCAAGCGGAAAGCGCTCTAGCCATTAGCTTAAAGGCACATTTAGCAGCTTAAAGGCACATTTAGCGCAAAGGAGGTCCCAATGGCCGGGCCGACGGTTTACGTTGGGTCAAAGCGTCGGTTTGACGGCTGGCCCGCTACGTCCGGTTACTCGAATCAACGGACATCGCGAGACCGGCCCGATTGTTCTCAATACCAAATTCGGAAGCGGCCCTATCGTAATGGATCTCAAGCTCTTATTTGGATGACCGCGGGCTTGTTCAATGCTCCTGCCGAAAAGCACGGTCGATCAAAAGACTTCCCGCAAAACGATGGCAGTATACGCAAAAGCCGCCAAGATTTCCCTCGACGGCTCGTGCGTTGCGTTTGTACGTGGAGGTGCGCTGCGTCAATCTGTAATCGAACGCGGTGCCTCTTCTGTTTGGACGCACTACCTCAATTAAGCGGAGGAGTGCGTTGCCAGTGTGTCGGGCCAACGATCCCGATCACTTAAGATATGTTACCGGCGGCGATGCTGATCAAGCCAGCGCTCCTGTCCTAAACGTGAACTGCGCCGACCAGTTCGCCGAAACGGCGCTGGTCCAGGCGATCAACGTCGGCGTTAGCTGGCCTCCCGCATCCGCCGCAATGTCTCTTGCGGGTCAAACTGAGAAGTCTGAGCGGGCATGCGCGAAGTCGCCTTTGCCCTCAATAACGGACTTCGTCAGAGGCCATCGGCATGTCTCAAACGTGCCATGAACTGAGTCGTGCACCGCAACAAACAGGATGGTTATTCGATCACCTCGTCGGCGCGGGCAAGCAGCGACGGTGGCACCTCGAGGCCTATCGCACCGGCAGTCCTGAGGTTGATGATTAGTTCGTACTTAGTCGGCACTTGGACAGGCAGGTTGGACGGCTTTTCGCCCTTGAGAATGCGATCGGTATATTCTGCAGCGTGCCGGTATATACTTAAAATGTCGATGCCATAGGACGCAAGGGCACCGCTTGCGACCACATTGCGGAAGGCAGCAATGGTCGGCAGCCGATGACTGATTGCCAGCTCTGCGATCAGCGCTCGATGGGTGCCTGCAATCGGATTGGGCAAGATGATGAGGCCCCCGTTTGCTTCGCCTGCGAAGGCAGCGATAGCTTGCTCGATGTCATGGGTATTGTGCACGCCGGCTGCACTCACCGCGACGTTGAAGGTCGGCCCGGCGTTTTGCGCGCTGCGGATGAATTCAACGTTGGCCATTACCCCGGGCAAGTGGAGGACGAGCGCGCGGATCATCGCTGGCGCAATCGCCTTGAGAGTCTCCAACCATTTGGCGCCCATCGCGGGCTCGAAATGCATAAATCCGGTGATGTTACCCCCAGGGTGGGCAAGGCTGCCGACGAAGCCGCTTCCAACGGGATCCCCAACCAGCACAAAGACGATCGGTATCGTGGGCGTTTCCCGCTGGAGTGCCGCAACGCCGGGGTTTCCGACCACAATGATCACGTCGGGGGCAGAGGCCACCATTTTTCGCGCGTTAGCCTGCCACTGCTGGACATCACCATCAGCAAGAAGGTTGATGCGGATGTTCTCGCCATCAATCCACCCGAGTTCCTTGACCCGTTGCCTGAACCTCTCAACCCATGTGAGCGACTCTGCATCCTCGGCACGGCCCGTCAACACGCCGATCCGCCGGATACGTCCGGACTGCTGTGCACGTGCTGCCAGCGGCCATGAGATTGCTGACCCAGCGATTGCCTTCATTAAATCGCGCCGCTGCATTGCGTCGGCTCCAAGGTTAGGACGACAACCGATCGCCTCGGCTCAAATCTAACACTCCTGGAAACTTGCAAATGGACAAACCGATGTCTGCTTCGGCGGTTTGACGCCGCGCCCACTACTTCCGGTCCACCCCAATCAACGGACATCGCAAGACCAGCCCGGCTGGTCCGGTTTGTGCCCAACAGCGGAAGCGAGAAGTTTACTCAATCACCTCGTCAGCGTTGACTAAGAGCGAGTTGGGAACGGTAAGTTCAAGGACTTTCGCGGCCCTGAGATTAACTACCAGTTTGAAGCGTGTAGGTTGCTCGATGGGCAGGTCTCCAGGTTTTGCACCCTTCAGAATTTTATCAACATAGCCGGCGGCTCTGCGGAAGTAATCAGGTATGTCCGGTCCGTAAGAGAAAAGGAGTCCATGAGGGACCATTTCCGAAACACCCGCCAAGACTGGAATTTTGTGCGCCAAAGCCGACGAACCTACTCGTATTCGATCATTAAGCAGCATCGGCCCAATTACGACTGCTCCTTCAAAGCCGTCTCGCGCAATCGCAGCAAATGCAGGTTCAATATCATCAGGCGAAGCTACGTCGACGACCTGCGTTCGAATTCCCTGGGCTTTTGCGGAATTCTCATAGCCTGCGCGGATGCGAGCCGAAAATACGTCCCTGGGATCCACGACAATTGCGAAATGGGAGAGATTAGGAACAATTTCCCTGAGCATCCCTAGGCGCTTGCCAGAGAGATCAACGGCCATTAGCGAAAGTCCAGTGACGTTGCCGCCTGGGTGCGCCAGACTATCGGCGAGACCATTTCCAACCGGATCTGGATCGGCAACCAACACGATAGGAATCGTACTGCTTGCTTGTTTGGCTTCCTTGCCAGCTATTCCAGCGACTGCGATAATCACGTCGACTTTGCTTTCGACAAGGGCGCGCGCGAGCTGGCGAAATCGCTCGGGTCGTTCGGCAGGAAAGCGGTGTTCAAGAATGACCGATTTACGGTCCACATAGCCCAGGTCGCTGAGTGCTTTCGATAGGACCGTAAGATAAATGTCTTCCTCCGCCGCGCTTCCAGTGTGCCAAAGGACGCCAACTCGAGGAATTTTCTTCGATTGCTGTGCATACCCGGCAAGCGGCCACGCTAAACCTGCGCCGACCAAAAGCTCGATGAATTTCCGGCGCTGCATTTGCCAACCGTAAAGGGACAAAGCGCTTTTCTTTCCGAAGCGTACACCTTCTGGCCGTCGATCACGCATGGAGTGGCCATTGGTACTCATTCGATCACTTTGTCGGCGCGCAGCAATATGACGGGCGGCACACTGAGGTTGAGTGCCTTCGCAGTTTTGAGGTTGACGACTAGGTCAAACTTGGCTGGCTGTTCCACTGGCAAATCGGCTGGCTTGGCTCCCTTCAATATTTTGTCAACGAAGGTTGCCGCTCTCCGAAACAAGGCGGAGATACTCCAATCAACGGACATCGCGAGACCGGCCCGATTGCTCTCTTCAGTACCAAACTCGCAGCGGCCTTCTCGTAAAGGATCTCTGCTCTTATCTTTGGATGGCCATGGGCTTGTCCAATGCTCCTGAAGAACGGCGTCGCTCCATGCTGAGCCTGCGGCTGACACGGGCTGATGAGCGGAAGCTTGGGTAGCGGAGGCCTGCCTCTAAGGACCCGGCCTGCAGTGAGCGCGTGAGGGCATTGCAACCACCGCCGATCACATTTGGATCGCGCGAAATCGCGTGAAGTTCATTCGGATCACCCGCGTCGATTGGACGCAGCCGGTGTTGTTCGGTAGTTCGGCAATGAGGCCGGATTGCAAAGAAAAAAGGAAAGAACAATGCTCAGGAAGTTGCTCGGTGCAGCCGCGATGGCTGCGACTGCCTACGCTTTTGTGCCCGCATATGCCGCGCACGTCCATCATGCCGCACAAATCGGTGTCGGATGTAGCGGCGACAACTTCGCTAAAGCTGAAGGCGCGGTTGAGACCATGGCCGACAGCCCCGGCAAGTTCATGGCGGAAAGGGAGATTGCTCAGGCGCAGGACGCAATGCTCAGTGGGAAGATGAGTGGATGCGCAATGCATCTTAGCCGGGCATTGCGCGCTGAGAGCGTGGCCCAAACTCCTTATCCATGGACGATGGCCCCAGTTCCGTTCGCAAGTCCGGCCGCGCCAGCCCCGGCCGAAACCACACAAGAAGCGCCGCAGCCGCAAGGGAATTGGACACCGCTGAAAGGCGCGTACTAAGCTTCAGTGGGGCTGACCGCGCGGCGATCGGCCCAGCTGAACAGACTCGGAGCGGCGCTCCTCGTTGCAAGCTTGCAGGGCCACCGTGCCAAGCCAGGCGTCGAACGCCGCTCTTTCTGGATTTGTTGTGCATGGCGCGTGGCGCCCATCCACAGAAACGAGCCATCCCGAATGAAGACCTAAAAGCCCGGAAACTCGGCCGCGGAGACGCGCTCGTGGACATTAGGCGTCTGCCTTATTTGCCCTCTGCCAAGTTCAGCTGATGCTGGTCCGCCTGTCGGTTGAGGGTCGTCAATGGACCTCAAGTCACAACAGCCGGGCGTCGCAATAGCGGCCCCCGAGCCGAGAGCATTCGGGAAAAATCGATCAAAAGGCTTTTGGTGCTCTACCTGGCGGGGCGCCAGGGCGAGGAGCCGCTTGTACGCCCCGGTGTCCAGGCCCACGATGGGCTACGCGGAGAAGGTTCGATTCCAGCTCCTCTCCCTCCGCCACTACATATCGAGATATAAGGATATTTTTTATTTCGATCGTTGACTCTCCAGAACCGACTCGGGCCTCGAAGTCGGCGTGATCCGCTCTGAAATTCGCTCAAATCGCGCTTTGCTTTTGTATCTGCGTCCTTCACGTCAACAAGATACCGCGCACAGATCCATTGGTACAGGTCGACCTCGTGCGCGTCGTAGATTTGGATATTGGGTCGAGCAAATCGGACAATCTACGAACAGCAGTCAATCCCTATGTCTCTGCGGGCCCCATAAGCAAACGTCGCGTTTCAGGTCCGCTGATCACTCTGAACAGAGTTCAGCGAGGGCTCAGGGCACTGGGAGTTTTTTCACGCGAATAGAATCACGCTGTCATTCGCCTGCTGATGCACCTAGCGGCTTCATTCAACTGTGGGAGAAAGCGTTCGACAATGACGGGCACAGTGGCGACCCTGGCGATCCAGGTGAGATTGATGCATCCAACGACTTCGTCGCCAGCACAGACTGGAACAGCGATGGAATTCCGGCCGTCATTTGCTTGACTTCTTGGAAGGTCATAGTGACCGCCAAAATCCCGATCACGAGTGCCGCATCCGCGAGCACGTACGTCGGCGAGCACCTTGTCAAGCTTGGCCGCGTTGTGCGCAAGCGCATCACCTGGACGGCCACTTTTCCGCAAACGCGCAAGAATTGCAGCTCTTTCCTTCGGCGAACAAAACGCGAGGTAGCATCGCCCCGAGGCTGAGCGCAACATGTTCACGTTGAACGAGCCAACGGGGTTTGGAGAGATGATATAGTCAAAATCGGACATAGGTCGGTTGGATTCAATAGTCACCATATGATCGAGCCGCGGACTGAGCAAAGCTGATGGCCAGCGCACACGCTTGCAGAGGTCCGCCAAAATCGGTGCCGCGACTTCTGCAAGATGGGTTTCCTCGTCAAATACTCTAGCTCGCTTTGAAAATGTATAGCTCGGGACATAAGCGCCATCAGCGATCCGCCGCCAAATCAGATCACTCCCAATCAGTGTTTTGAGAATTCGCAGCAACGTCGCCTTTGACAGCCTCGTAGCCAGATGCAGATCATTTAGGCTTACAGCCTTCGACTCTTGAATGATCCGCAGGACGTCTAACCCTCGATCCAAGGCGCGTATCGCTTTTGTGCTCATGCGGTAAGCCGAGATGTTTGCCCCAGTGAAAGCCGAATCTCCTGGTGGGGACGGCGCTGGTTGCCGCCGCACGCCGCGCGCTACCCGCCGCAAAGCCCGTGTTTGGCCTGAACCCTTTACCCCCGATAACACGGTTTCACCTGGTGAAACAGAGGTAGAGTCAACCAAACAAGCGTTCTGAAAGGTGTAAGAGTCACTCTAACGAGACAAAAACCGGCCGGAAGCGGGTCAAGATGGGTGTCCAAGACAGCGATCGCTACGTAGTCGCGTTTGAGCAGGCGTCGAACCATGACGTCTCGCTCATCGGCGGAAAGTGTGCGGGCCTCGCCTCGCTCATGGCGGCGGGCGCAATGGTGCCGCCAGGATTTGCAGTGACAACCCGGGCTTACCTGGAGACGTTGACGGCGCGCAATCTGGCGTCCGAGATCCGAACGCGCATCGAAGCGGTCACCGAGCAGGACGTCGGGGCGCAAGCCAATGTCGCGTGCGAGATCCAGAACCTGATCAGGTCGGAGCCCATCTCCAATCGGATCGCCGACGCAATTCGGTTTGGTTATGAAAGTCTTTGCGCACGGGTATCCTGCGATTTGCCGGTGGCCGTGCGCTCTTCCGGCACCTCCGAAGACATGCCCGACGCCAGTTTCGCGGGCCAGGGCGACACTTATTTATGGACGGTTGGCGCAAATGCGGTCGTCGATCGGGTGCGGGACTGCTGGGCGAGCTTGTTCACTGCGCGCGCGATGGCGTATCGCGGCAAACATAACCTCGTCCACCTCGATCAGGCCATGGCCGTAGGTGTTCAGCAAATGGTCGATGCTCGCGCTGCGGGCGTCGCCATGAGTCTCGATCCCTCGAATGGCGACCGGTCGAAGATTGTCATCGAGTCCGTTTGGGGACTGGGCGAGCCACTGGTGTCCGGCCAGGCCACGCCGGATTACATCGTCGTGGACAAAGTCTTGCTGGAGCCGATCAAGCGGGTTGTCGCCAGCAAACCCACTGAGCTCGTGGCCGACATCGCCAATCAAACGACTGTTTTGCGTGAGGTGGAGGAAGCCCGGCGGAACGTGGCGAGCCTCACCGAACCGCAAATTCGTGCCGTTGCACGGATCGTCAAAGCGGTCGAGCGGTCGTTCGGTGCTCCCCAGGATGTCGAATGGGCGATCGATCCGCGAAGGACCGAAGATGAGGGCGTCGTCCTGCTTCAGTGTCGACCGGAGACAGTATGGAGCCGGAAAGCATGTAGCCCGGTCGCGTCCAAAAGCTACGCGCCCGGCATCGAGGGCGTGCTGAGCACCTTGATGGCGCCTTTGGCATCGCGGAAGCACTGACCGAAGAAAACGAGGGGAGAGAACATGAACGCGCAGGCAAAATTTCCGAGCCCCTACGAGCTCAAGGCGCCAAAAGGCGCCGAGGGATGGCGTGATCTCTATCCGTATTATGCCCTGTTTCAGAACGAACGAAGGGAGGGCGACGAAAAGCAGTTTTGGTTCTGCGACGCGCAGCACTGGCCGACGCCATTTCGGCCGTTCGACACCATCATGGCGGACTTTGCGGTCAAGTGCCTGGGTCAATACAACACGCGTCACCTCCTTGTGCCTCCGGCCAATGGCGTCGACTACCGGATTCACAATGGTTATCTCTATTTGAGCCCCATCGCGGTTGCGCCCGAAAAGATTCCCGAACGCGTACCGCATTTTCTGGAACGCGCGGGCTTCTATTTCCAGAACTGGAACAAGCTGCTGGATAACTGGCACGTCAAAGTGCGCGGCGTCATCGATGCGTTGGAAGCGCTTCGATATGAACCGTTGCCGGACATGGTCCCAAAGGAATGGGTGCTCGAAGGGCGTGGCCTCGACAACACGTACTACTTGCTTGAAAATTACGAATCGGCGCTGCGGCTTTGTTACAAAGCCTGGCAGTATCATTTCGAGTTTCTCAATCTCGGTTACGCGGCGTACCTTGATTTCTTCGGTTTTTGCAAAGAACAATTTCCCAATGTTCCAGATCAAGCTATCGCCCGAATGGTCCAGGGCATCGACGTCGATCTGTTTCGGCCCGACGACGAACTGAAGAAACTTGCCCACCTGGCCATCGAAACCGGCGTCGACGCTGCGCTGATGAGCGGCTCGGTCGAGCAGGCTCTCGGTGCGGTCGCGGCTCTACCCAAGGGCAAACAGTGGCTTGAAGCCTGGACCGCTGCGCAGAATCCGTGGTTCAACTTTACGTCGTGGAACCGCTTCTACTCGTCCGACAAATATTGGATCGAACACCTCTATATTCCGCTCGGCTACCTGCGGAACTACATCGTTCAACTCAGGAAAGGCATCACGATCGAGCGGCCGACGGTGCAAGTGGCCGCCGAGCGCGAGCGTATTACGAAGGAATACGCGGAGCTTTTGAACAAGGAAATGCGGCCGGTGTTCGAGCAAAAGCTGGGTCTTGCACGCACGGTTTTCCCTTACGTCGAAAATCACAACTTTTACATCGAGCATTGGTCGCTTGGTGTGTTCTGGCGAAAGATGCGGGAACTGAACCGGCTGTTCATTGCGGCCGGCTTTTGGTCGGACCCGGAAGGGCTCTTCTTTCTAAGCCGGAACGAAGTTCGCGACGCGCTGTGGGACTACTGCTGTGCCTGGGCCGTGGGCGGCGTCCCGACTGGCCCCCATTTTTGGCCGCAGCGGATCGCGCAGCGGAGGAAGACCATGGACGCCCTGGCGGAACATCGGCCCGAACCGGCTCTCAATGAGCCGCCTGAGGTCGTGACTGAGCCTTTCACGATCATGTTATGGGGCATTACAACCGACCGCGTTTCCGCCTGGTTGAAAGGCCCGACCGATAGCTCGCGGCTTGAGGGAATGGCGGCATCGCCCGGAGTCGTCGAAGGTCTGGCGCGTGTTATTCGCTCGCCCGACGAACTCGATCAGATCCAGGACGGCGAGATTCTCGTCGCACCAGTTACAGCGCCCAGTTGGGCCCCGGTTTTCAGCAAGATCAGTGCGACCGTAACCGACATCGGCGGGATGATGTCGCACGCGGCCATCGTGTGCCGCGAATATGGACTTCCCGCCGTCACCGCGACCGGATCGGCGAGCGCGGTGATCAAGACCGGCCAAAGACTGCGGGTCGATGGCACCGCCGGCACGGTCGAAGTGCTGGCGAACTGAGCAGAGAACCCTGATGAATGCCGCCGTTCCAGCGCTTGATTTTCACGGCCGTACGGTCCTGATCACCGGCGCTGCAGGTGGGCTTGGGCTGGCGTTCGCGGAAGCATTCGCCGCGGCGGGAGCGGACCTTGTGCTCGGGGATGTTGCCGCGGATGCGGTGAAGCGCGTCGCCGGCGACATGGCGAAGCGCCACCGCGATCAGCGCATCCTCGGCTTGCCGCTCGATGTGACGCAAGAGGAAAGCGCGAAGAGATTCGCCGAGGAGGCTGCGCACGCCACGTCCGGCCGCGAGCGTATCGACGTGCTCGTCAACAACGCGGCGATTTACGCCGGACTCACCCGCGCCGGATTCCACGAACTCGAGCCGTCGGAATGGGACCGGGTGATGATGGTGAACCTGAAGGGGCCCTTCCTGATGGCGCGCGCAGTGCGGCCATGGATGCTCAAGTCAGGCGGACATATCGTCAACCTCGCGTCGGCCACGGTCTTTAGCGGCACGCAACTGTGGGCGCATTACGTCGCCAGCAAGGGCGGTGTAATCGCCTTGACGCGCGTACTCGCCACCGAGCTCGGCCCGTACGGCATCACCGTCAACGCGATCGCGCCGGGCCTTACGCTCACGGATGCCAGCCTTGGCTTGATCCCGGATGCGGCGAACTACGGCGCGCAGCGCGGCGCGATCCGGCGCGCGGCCATGCCCGACGACGTCATTGGCGCAGCGTTGTACCTGGCCTCGCCCCTGGCCGCGTTCGTCACCGGGCAGACCCTCGTCGTCGACGGCGGCAAGCAATTCATCTGATGAGGAGGATACTTCCATGATGCAGATCGAGACTCATGTCGACCGCTTCGTGCGCAATTGTTGGTATGTCGCCGGTTGGGCGGACGAGATTTCAGCCGACAATGTGCTCGAGCGAACGCTGCTCGCCGAGTCGATCGTCCTCTATCGCAAAGCGGATGGTCGGATCGTTGCGCTTGAGAATCGCTGTTGTCACCGTGGCGCACCGTTGCACGCGGGCCGCCGGGAAGGCGATAGCCTGCGTTGCCCGTATCACGGCATGCTCTTCAACGCCGAAGGCCAATGCACCGAAATCCCCGGGCAGGACAGGATTCCCCCGCGCGCTTGCGTGCGCTGTTATCCGGTGGCCGAGTGCGACGAGATGATATGGATCTGGATGGGCGAGCCGGCGAAGGCCGACCCCGACAAGATCATCCGCTTCGACTGGCACACCGACCCGGCATGGCGCAAGAAGCGCTCCTACCTGCACTATCAGGCCCCGTACACGCTCATCGTCGACAACTTGCTCGACTTTTCGCACCTGACCTATGTGCACAGCACGACGATTGGAACGCCCAGCACGGCGTCGACGCGTGCGCAGGTCGAGCCGATCGAAGGCGGCCTCAAGATCACGCGCCGCTATTACAACGACCAGATCCAGGCTAACCGAAGCAGCATCGCCACCTTCCAGGGGCCGGCCGACCGTTGGCAAATCTACGAGTGGTTCGCGCCGTCGTTTGTGCGCTTGTATACCGGCTCTGCGCCCGCCGGCACCGGCGCGCATGAGGGGCGGCTCGTACCCGAGGCGATGCAGTACCGGCACTGCTCGGTCCAGACGCCCGAAACGTCGACCAGCACCCACTACTGGTTCACGCATGCGGCGAACTTCAAGACGGAGACCTCGGAAGCGATCGACGTCGTGTTCGACGGCGTGAGCCGCGCCTTCAAGGAGGACAAGGACATCATCGAAGTGCAGCAGAAGGCACTGCAGAGCGGCCGGCCCTTCCAGCCGATGAACATCGCGCATGACCAGGCATTGGTGCTGGCGCGGCGGCTGATCCAGCGGATGCTCGATGAGGAGGCGCACCCAGACGGGCAGAAACCCGCGCAAGCGGCATTCGAGCCTGCTCAGTAATCGTGCTCGCCCAGGATCGTATCAATGACTTCGCCTGAAGTACCGATAGCGCTTGTACTGGACTACGGCGGCGTCATCTGCCGAACCACCTTCGAACGTCAGCCTCAAGTCGAGCGCAAGCTCGGCCTCGCGCCCGGCACCCTGCGCTGGCGCGGTCCGTTTGATCCCGACAACGACGAGCTATGGCGCGACATGCTCGCCGACCGGATTAGCGAGCGGGAATATTGGCACCGGCGCGCCGCTGAAGTCGGTCGCCTGATCGGCGAGGAGTGGACCAGTCCGCGCATGATGATGGCCCCTGCGCCGAACGATCCGATCGACGCCACGACGCGCCCCGAGGCGCTCGCCACGGTGCGCGCCGTCCGGGACGCCGGTCGGAAAGTCGGCGTGTTGTCCAACGAGCTTGACCTGTTCAACGGTCCCGGCTTCGGCGCCAAACTATCCATCCTGAAGCTTATGCACGCAATCGTGGACGCCACGTATACCGGCATCCTGAAGCCTGACCGGCGCGCATATCAGGCTGCCGCGGACGCGCTCGGTGCGCCAATTGAACGCTGCCTCATGGTCGATGACCAGCCGCGCAATATCGCTGGTGCACTCGCCGCTGGCATGCAGGCCGAGTGGTTCGATGTCACGCGGCCGGCGGAAACGTACGCGCGTGTGCTCGCGCGGCTGGGTATCGACGCGGCGGAGAGCGTTGGCTAAACACAAGCGACCGCGGCAAAAATCGGAGAGCACGCGGCCGAGGCACTTTCCCGGCTTGCGCAGACAGATCGAACGAGGGGCAACTCACGAAGCGGAAGCCATCCGATGGGCCATTGGCTGGTAGCCAAGACCGTAGGTTCCCACATGCTAGAATGAAAAACAGCTTATACATCAATGGGGATTGACTGACACTCTCTCCGCCAGTCAAGACTAAAAAGCCAAACATTATCAATATTTGGCAATTTTGACTCACCAAATGCGACTTTGGTCGTCCGGACGATCTCACGCGGGAAATCATCGTCAATGTGCTAGTCGTTCCAATCCCTACAGCGAATTGAAGACCCGGTCCTCCCTACGTTCACGGTAGTGGCCAACCCATATGGCCGCTGCATCTGCGCGGGGGAGCGACAAAGAGAACCAAGGCCAACCCAGGTAAGGCTTCATTAAGCGACGCAGTTCTTAATGCTCGTCACATGTGAATTTGGCGGGGCCGTCCTCGTTCCCTATCGGACAGGGAACTAATGTACAGAGTTCACCACCAATTGACACGCGCCTCGGCGACAGCAGGCGATCGAAATGAATGAACAGCAGCTCAACGATTTTCTTGGCGACAATGAAGAGAAGCACCTAGGGACAGGTTGGTGGGCCAATGTGCTTTCAGCATTCTTCGGCGTCCTGGCGTTTGGCGGCGTGCTCTGCTTGTATTTTCCGCAACTGCTGACGACGCCCGAGCTGCGTGCCCATTATCCCGTCGCCATAATCCGCCTGCTCATCCAAGGCCTGATCTGGTCATCTCTGCTATTTGGGACAATCGGCTCATTGCTGCGCAAGAAAAAGGTCCTGGCCCTGTGCGGCCTCGGCCTGGCGACTGTAGCGGCATTGCTTGGTGGCGCCAATGTCAAGCTCCCCGGAGAACTCTCGGACGGTCCCGCCATCGGATTAGATTATTTTCTGCTCGACCTCTTCGCGACGGCATTAATTTATGTCCCACTGGAACGCATTTGGCCGCGATACCCTGATCAGAGCACCTTCAGGCCACAGTGGACACTGGACATCATTTATTTTCTGTCGACGCATATTCCCGTACAAGTCGTTTCGTTCCTGGTCCTGTTGCCTGCGACCGAAGCTACGCGCTACCTGGCCATCCCACTCGTGGCGCAGTTCATCGCTTCTCTGCCCATTCTCATTCAATTCTTTTTGGCCGTCATTGTAGCCGATATCGCGGAGTGGACGATTCATTTCGCGCTACACAAGATTCCATTCTTGTGGCGGTTTCACTCGATCCATCACTCCTCAAAGGAACTTGACTGGATTGCCGGCTCTCGTTCTCACGTCGTCGACGACATCCTGGTTCGCGGTTTCATTCTTGTTCCAATGATGTTCTGCTTTTCGCACGAGATCGTGCTAGCCTATCTGATATTCGTGACTTTGCACGCCACCTGGACGCATTGCAATTTTGGTCCGAGCGTCAAATGGCTAGAGCCATTCCTGGTGATGCCCAGATATCATCACTGGCATCACTCCTCGCAGACTGAAGCGATCGATAAGAATTTCGCGATCCATTTCCCTTGGATCGACAAACTATTTGGGACCTATTATTACCCCCAGCACTGGCCAGAGAAATACGGCCTGGATGGGGAAGAAATTCCGAGTGGCTTCCTCCGCCAGACGATCATGCCGTTCTTCAAGCCGAACGAAAAACGGCTAAAACCCCAGAGTTGAAAGCGGTACATCCGGAGGAATATGCTTCCCTTTTTCCGTCGCCTCGACCAGACCAAGGGACTTCATCCGCTTAATTGTATGATACCCGAAGTCGTATTCTTGATCGCTGTGGCTCAATCGTAACAAGCTTGGATAGTGGTGGTGGTTATTCTGCAGGCACGCGCTGAACGTAGCTGTGACCGGTAGCCATTCACCGATGTTCATCGCGTTGTCGTGCTCATCATGATAACGACGATAGCCGAATTTGTGCGTGTGCGTCCAATAATTCTGCACCATGTTAACCCATAGCGCAAAGATCCTTAGACCGATCCACAGGACGATGGTGAATTTCACGTCGCCGACGACGTACCACAGCAATGCGAAATTGAAGATTTGCGATGCCACTAGGTACACGTTGCTCGAGCAAACCAGGAAGGTGCGCGACTTCAATATGTCGTCTTTCGCCAGGTTTTCGGTGCAGGGATAGGGGAACAGGCAAAGATAGAGTGTTCTCCAGAAGCCGTCCTCGCTCAGTTTGTTAGGGTCACCGTCATGATCCGAATACTTGTGGTGAAGGCGATGACGGTTGACCCAGTCGATCGGGCTGACATAGACGCCGAAAAGATTGTTGGCGATGGTCACCGACTTGATAAACCAAGGTTTGAAGTTGAGCGAGCGGTGCGCGATGCCCAAATGGAGTATGTCGGCAAGGTAGACGCCTGCAAGGAACCAGAAGACGACCAAATAGATGCCGCCGATTGCCAGAGCGCTCAACGTTCCGATTTTTTCTGGAGCAAAAAATGCGCAAGCTACGGCGTAGAGCGCAAGGATGAAATAGCCAACGATGTTGTATATTTTCACTCTGGCGCTCCCCGAATCGCAGCTGCCGTCCTGTGCCCGGAAATCTACAAGCCCTCGCCGCGTTTGACAAATGGTGGCCGGATGCTGACGCGGCTGGCCGCGCGGGCCGAACGATCGTCCGTGCTAAGACAGTGAGTGCAGCAGTGATGATGAAGCTGTCTCGTGGTGGGGCTTTGCTAGCAGCTGGTCCGCCATGCAGCGCGCGATCGAGCAACGTGGCGAAGCGTGCGACACAGTACTTCGGTTTTCAGCACCTCACCATCAATGCGGACGGTTGGACCTCAAATGTTACTGGCAGGCGTCCTGGCACTTCGCCATCGACGTCGAGGAGCACCGGGCGATCCAGTACAAGCGGTTCGGCTACTATTCTTCGACCGCGCATTATCTGGACCGCGGAGTGCCTAAGATGTTGGCCCGTATAGACGAGACCCATCGCGGCGATGAGCCGGGATTTACTCTCGCCTTTGACGACGACGACGTCCAATTGGCCGTCGGCAGGGTCCGCCATCGGTGCGATGTGCATGCCGCCCCCAAAGTGACTGCCATTTGCGACGACGACCGTCGCCACGGGCCCTTCGAACTGCTGGTTCTCATCCACTGTTACTCGCACCGTCGGGAAGCTGTAGCGCAATAGCTCGGCCACGCTATGATATCGGAACATGGCGCGTGCTCCAAGAAGCCGTGTGAGCCCGGCCCCATTGACGGCTTTGGATATAGAGCCAGAGAGGCCCAGACTCGCTATATTGCTGAAGTAACGAACGGTGTGCTGAAGCCGGTCATCGAGGAAAGTTAGCCGTCCGATATCGATCCAGCGAGTGCGTCCGGATGCCAGTCGCTCGCACGCGGCGCGTATTCCGGGCGCGATGCCGAGCGCCCGCCGGAAATCTTCGCCGGTCCCGCAACTGACGAAGCCAAAGACGATCTGGGATCGCGAAGGCAGCTCGGCGCCGAATAGTCCATTTATCGCCTCGCTGATGGTGCCGTCGCCACCCACCGCCACCACCTCTTGCGCGCCATTTGCGACTGCCTCGCGCACGAGACGGGCGGCATCGTCGCGACAGCACGTCGGGGCCGACGAGAACGGCCCGATCGCCGCCTCGACAAGCTTCGCGATCTCAAGCCAGTGGCGCCCAGTCGCCCCGCCATTTGATTGCGGATTGTAAACGACAAAGCGCACGGCTCACCCCTCCAAAGCGGCATCGCTTTTCGCAGGTCCCAGCGCCTAGGGGAAGCGGCTCAACGAGGGTCCGTTCTATCGGCGCGCATGGCAGCGACATCAGGACGATCCTGTTCGGCGGCGTGGCGGTCGCACCAAAAGATGACTTAGCGCAAGTACGGCTCCCGCTTCCAGTTTTTGTATCCCTCTTGCCAGACGAGTACATCGTCGCGCGATTGCCTCTGCGGTATGGCGCCCATGCTTTTCGGTTGCCTAAAGGTGCTCCCGGCGACGGACCCCCCGTGCATCCTGTACCTAGCGTTTGCCATCGCTGGCGACGGGCACGGCTTCCCGCTCCGCGTTCGCGCTCAGAGGCAACCGACAGCAAGTTCGATGTGCAGTTGTCGGCGGCTTGATGGGGCATTTGCCCGCGACAGCCCATGAAATCGCGCAAATTCGTAGAATATCAAAATGGCGCGCTATCCAGAGCAAAACTGCGAACTCGGATGTCATTGAAATAGCCGTATAGACTAGCTGAAATCCTCTGATGGAATGGAAATGCGGCATACAAGACCAGCCGGATCAAAATCGAA
>Ga0134126_10005408_pt1 | contig 15957 bp, 14 predicted proteins | sample KB31752_FD_96881 | JGI IMG/M metagenome (GOLD analysis project Ga0134126, IMG submission 96881) | Terrestrial soil microbial communities with excess Nitrogen fertilizer from Kellogg Biological Station, Michigan, USA - KB3-175-2 | ecosystem: Environmental > Terrestrial > Soil > Unclassified ...
CTCAAACAAAGCGTCATCGTCAAGCACGATCGGTTCGCCCGCATGAATGCTTAGATTCTCAAACGGCACGTTACGGAGATGCGCCAGGTGGAGTTGTCGGAGCGTCTCTGCATCGCACTCCAAAGGTCCGCGATAATTAATTCGATCAAGGTAGGCAGCAATGTCCATCGGCTTAGGCAAGTCGTGCCTGAGCATTATATGCAAGGGTGGAACAATTCGCCGGGCGATAGACTCTAATTCGCTGTCGAAAGGAGCATCACAATGAGTAATCACGCGGAGCGATCCAGCGGGGGAGAGAACTACGCCCGGCCAAACATCAACGTCACGCCTTTGATCGACGTTCTTTTGGTCATGTTAATTATCTTCATGGTGGTGTCACCACTAAGACCTGCGCGCTTTCTCACGAAAACAGCCTCGAAGCCTGACGATCAAAAACTGAATCCGAACGATAAAAGCCTGACTGTTACGATCAGACCTGACCGCTCCTTAATGCTGAACCGCGAGTCAGATATGGGAACGGTTTACGATTCTGCAAAATTGATCACGAGACTGCATGATGTGTTCGAGCAGCGATTTCAGAACCGCGTCTATCGCGACGAGTTGCGCGACCGGAATGACCTGCCGGACAGCGTGCGCATCGAAAGAACCGTATTCATCAAAGCGCCACGGATGCTCTCTTATGCGGATGTAGCGCGCGTGCTCGACGCCATCAAGGGCGCGGGTGCTATGCCGGTTGGTCTGCAAATCGACAATCTGGACTGACGGCGCCTCGTCGAATCAAGGACATTCAGTTATCCCAATCTGGCGTTGAGATGTTTCTTAATTTCCGGCCATTCGGAATCGATGATGCTGAAGACGACTGAGTCGCGAATGCGACCGCTGGGAAGAATCAAATGCTTTCGCAGGATTCCTTCCTGTTTCGCGCCGAGGCGCAGGATCGCGGCCCGCGACTGTTCGTTGCGAACGTCCGTGATTAGTTCGACGCGGTTACACTGCCAGCGCTCGAACGCATGTGTGAGCAGTAATAATTTGCTTTCTGTGTTTATCGGAGTGCGTTGCGCACTCTTGCTGAGCCACGTATAACCGATGGCTGCGGCGTAGTCGTTTGATCGAATCTCGTAGAAGCGGGTTGTGCCGACAATTTTATTATCCGGCAATCGCGTGATGACAAACGGCAGCTGATTTCCTTGCTTCAATCCATCGAGCGCGAATTGAATGTAGCCCGTCATCCCCGCAGGTTCGGGAATGATGGTGACGTCAGTGCTCCAGAGTTCGCCGTCGGCCGCCGCGTCATTGAGTGCCGCTCCATGGGCGAGTGTTAACGGCTCCAGCCGAACGTGTTTGCCTTCTAGTGTGACCGGAGCGACTTGCAATTGTGCACGAGCGGATCGATTCATATGCGAAGTTATAGCCGCACTCTGAAAGCGCTACAAGGTCGCGGAATAAGACCGGACTTCGCTAAAAGTAAAGTTTCCGGGCTTTCTTCGTCCGCTTCGCGGGCGAAATGAAAATAACCCAGCGCTTCAGCGCTGGGTTAGCGTGAACCAACTAAACCAGAGCCCGCAAAGCGGGCGACAGAATTTACAGAACCGCGAACGATAGTGAGCGGGACAAAAAACTCGCTTTCAGTTGTAGTCGAATTCTTAACCCGCTTGCTACTGCAAGCGGTTCTGTATCTGTCGTCCGTTTCACGGACTTGCGATCCCACTCTCGCTTTGATCCCAGCGCTGAAGCGCTGGGTTATTTTCACACCGTCCGCTTCGCGGACGGACGTACCGCCTACGATTTCCTGACAAAGCCCAAAAAGAAGCGGCCCCTTGAAATCAGGAGCCGCTGACGAACCAATAGCTGTATCGAACCTTATTGAAGCTTGAACGAATTGATGAAACGGCTCCCGAGCGGCTCGCTGCCGGCGCGCGTAAGCGCCATCATTACGAATACTTCTTGCGCATCGCCGACCTTTCGCGTTAACACGCGCGCGGTTCCTCCGAATGCGGCGGAATGCAGGATGTACTCTCTGCCGGAAAGCCCCGCCAGCGTAATCGTGCGCGAGGCTTTGAGCGTGATCACGCGATCGCTTTCACCATGCTCCGACGCGCCCTGATTCATTCCGGCGATTAAGCCTTGCATCATCTGGTCCGAGAAAGTTGCGTCCGCCAACGCCACTTGTGGCCCGGTAGCGGCTAAAAAAGTGACGATAGCTTCCGCACTGCCACCCATCAAAAAATGAAACGACGTAGGTTGCTTTTGCTCGTCTTCGCCGGCAAACGATCCTTCGACCGAATTACTGGGCACCGAAATCGAAAAATGCTCCCGTGCCGAGTCGATGCGAATCCAACGATCGGGTGTGCCGTGTTCATCGACCGGTCGAACGTTTGGAGTTGCGCTTGATGAGTTGCCGCCGAAGATATTTCCGAACAGGTCTGTATTAGAAAGCGAGCGCTGGGGCCGGAGGCTCGCCGCCGGAGCGGTGCGCCCGGTGACGGTAGCGGCCGGACGTTCGATTCGTGCCAACTTTTCCTGCTGCGCTTTCCGGAATGCCCAGGGAGTTATGGGATTTGCCTCACTCCACAGACCACGCTTTTCGCTTCTCGCCAATTCTTCACATTGCGAATAAAGATTCTGATCTGCCTCGATCAAGGCATAGTTGTCGTTGCGATCGTACCAGGCGACTCCGTCGCGAATCATTTGTGAAGCGACATCGACTCCATTCAAGGTCACACGGGCTTCCAGGTAACCGTCGGACAGATCCGTGTATTCGACGAAAACTGCCTTGTCGAATACGAGCGACTTCAAGTGTTCGCGCGCCGCATCCGCGAACCGCTGGCCAACTTCAGGAGGCGCAATTCCTTTCAGACGGACTTTGAGCGGACGATTGATGTTGCTGACAACGATCGTGTTGCCTGAGGGAACATCCGTGACTTTGGCCTGCAGAGTCGCTGCTTGAGCGACGGCCGCGACCGAACACAGTGCGCAGAGCGTAAGTAAGACGCGGGTCACGTGCGGAGCTTTCATTGATTAATCCCGAAAAGAGAATTGCAGATCTTAGACGGTAAATTCGGCGGCGAGTTGAAGTTCTGCTTTGCGCAGTTCGTAACGACCGCGGCCCAGGTTGCCTTCAGGTGAAAGCGCGAGACAAACGAAGTAATCGCGATTCAAGAGTCGCATCAGGAAAGTGACTTTTCCCAGGACGACAACGATTTCATTAAGGTCGCCCAGATCGAGATCCTTTCCTGAACGCATCGCTGCGCGTACCAGGGAAGTGAACTCAGCGGCGGCGACATCCAGGTTGGCGGCAACGCCTTCTTGCGTGAAAAATTTTTCCACCGAGAGACCGTCAGCACCCATGATAAGCGCGCCGAGACTGCCATCGGTCTTTTCCACAATCGTTTGGAGGGCTTCTTTGAACATCATCGGTCCAAGTTATCTCAAAAAAACGTCCGGTGGTCTATGCTTTCGCTTCGACCACCGGCTAACACAGCTTTCGAAGCTGTAAAATTGTGGGAGTAAAAGAACTCTTACCTTTGTTCCGGCCGACGGCCATCCAATGCGCCCGGTCGCGCCGTGTTAGTCGGGGAGGGATTGTTCGCTCCCGGTGCGCCGATCACGCTCGGAGTTGTGTTCGGAGTCGTGTTGGGTTGCGGATTCTGCAACTCAGTCGGCGTGGGCGTGTTGGTTTGCGGATTGCCGAGTGGCACAGGCTGCGGCACTGTGGTTGTGCGCGGGCCCTGGCTTGGCGTGGTGGAGGTTGGCTTGCCGAAATAGTCAGGCCGGTAAATATGCGGCGTGATGAAGAACAGAATCTCGGTCGAACTCTTGTTCACGAACTTGCGCTTGAACAAGTTTCCGAGAATCGGAATGCTCGCAGCACCCGGCGTGCGTTGACGAGAACTGCTGTCAACATCGGCCAGGACTCCGCCCATCACCGTGGTACCGCCATCTGGCACCAGCACTTCAGACTGCATGCGCTGCGTGTCGATGCCGGGAACGCCACCCACCGCGATGCCGGAGTTGATGGTATTGTTTTCGATCGTAACGCGCAGCACGACTGTGCCGGCATCAGTAATCTGCGGCGTAATAGACAGACGCAGCGGAACGGAGACGAAGGTCGTGGTCACGACTGCCGTGCCACCCGCGGCCTGTGTGGTTTGCACCGGAATCTGAGTCCCACTTTCGATTTGCGCCGGACGATTGTTCAGCGCGGTCACGCGCGGTGTCGCCACAGTCTTGGCTTCGCCACGAGTCTCGGCCGCACTAATCATCAAACCAATTTGCGCGGTTCCGAAGATACCGGTCGTCAAACCGATCACGGTGTTCGGATTGGCGGCTCCCAGGTTGCCGTTCGGTTGGAACGGGCCCAGTAACCTCGACGTTGCGTCACGAATCGGATCCGTCGAACGCGTCGCGACGTTGTTCTGATTATTCTGATTGCCGCCGGCGACACTCGGCTGTGGAAGCGTGCTGAGCGAACCCAACGACGTGGAACCCGGACTGAAAACGCTCATCGAGAGTTGAGATCCGAGATCGCGGCTGAAGTTGTGCTGCGCGATGACGATGCGCGTTTCGATTTCAACCTGCGGCTCGGGCTGGTCAAGGATCGCGACCAACTGGCGAATCGCCTCGATGTTTTCTTTGACATCAGTAATGATCAGCGTGTTGCTGCGGCCGTCAACTTCGACTGCGCCACGGCGCGACAAACGCCGCTTGATAATGGGCAGCACGCCCTGATCGCCACTGCCACCAGTCGCATCGCCACCGGCGCCGCCACTGTAGCTCAAGTTCGTGGCGCCACCAGCGAAGGCCCCCGTGGAACCCGCGGCTTGCGCCAGCGTGCCCGAGGCGCGCGCGTAATTCAGTCGCACAAACTCAGTCACCAGCGGCGAATTGTCCAGACGAGCATCGCTGATCACCTTTTGCACTTCAGCTTCCTTTGCCAAAGTTTCAGAAGTCGCCACCCGTAGAATGTTGCCATTCACTTCGACGCCCAGTCTGTTCGCGCGCAGCAAAGCATCGAGCGCGAAGTTCCACGGGACGTCCTGGACATTGACCGTCACGGGTACGGCCGCCACTGAGCTGTCGATCACGAAATTGATACCGTACTGCTCAGTGATGTAGTTCAGGATGTCGCGAATGTCGGCGTTGACGACATTAAGATTGATCGGCTCGCCCACAAATCCCGTCGCACCATAACGGCGGCCCTGCTCGGGTTGCTGCATCTGGTTCTGAGCAGCCGGCGAAATCCCAGGCCGTGCCGGAATCGGCGACGGCTCGGGACTCGGCTCAGCGGCCGGCGCGGCCGGGGCCACGCTGACGGATTTGTTTCGCTCGAACACGATCGATTTGCCTGCCACCACAAAGGTGTTGGCGGACAATCCGAAGATGCACGCGAGCGCGCATGTTTTGGCGACAAGAGTTTTCATGGACTGCTTAGGCATTATTCCCTCCTCAGGGATTCGACTGTCTTCCGCTACGCGCTCGTTCGAGATGCCTACACAACGAACATCCAAAACGCGCCGCACCAAAGCGGCAGGTCAGTCATCGGTTGTCAAAGTAGAAGTCCCGATTTGTCGGGATTCGACGGGATCGACGGTCGCCATCTCAAGCAAGATGACGCCGGCAAAACTGTTATTACTTTTCGGGCGTGCCGGGCTTTGCAGCTTCGGGCGCCGGGGCATTGGCGGGCGCCGCTTTGGCAGCCATGTCCTCGACGGGACTGGGTTTGCGCAGCGGTTTAATTTCGACAGACTTCTCGCGACGGCCGTCGTTCCAAACTACGTCGCGACGAAAAACCAGGCGGTTTTCTTCGATGGCCACGAGCTGGCCGTCGAAAAACGTTTCGCCGGGATAGACCACATATGAGAGTTTGATCGGAGTTGCCTCGACCATCGCGGCCCAGCCGCGCGGCGTGCGAAAGACGCCCGTGACCTGCAATTCGTTGAGCAGCAGAGCTGTGGTTGGCTTTGGCGGCGCAACATGTGCTGCGGCCGCAGCCGCTTTTTGCGCACGATAGCGGTCGATGCGAGCCTGAATTGTCGGGACATCCAGCTTCGTAGACTTCATCAACTTCACCGGCGGTTCATATTTCTTGAAGGGATCGCGTCCGCCTTTTTTGGCTGACACGGCCGGTTTCGAAGATTGATCCTGTGCCTGGGCGATAGCAAGTCCGCTGGTCGCCACGGCCATCGTCGCGATCAAACTAGCTCGAATTATGCGTTCGTATTTCATTTCGGTTCTTCCTGGTCAGAATCGAGACGTTCTCTATTTTTGGGGGGCAGGTGGCGCTGGTAGCGTACCCGCAGGTGGCGGCGGCGTGGCCTGCTTCTGAAGTTTCTCGCTCGAAACGTAATAGGCGGTTAGATCGAAGCGGGCTTCCAAAGTTGTGTTGTTCAGCTGCTTGTCCAATTGCTTCACTTCAAAATTGGTAATCGAAACGATGCGCTGATATTTGGCCATTTGATCGAAGAAGGCGCGCAATCCTGAGAAGGAACTCTGCACGGCAACGTCGATCTTCTTGCCGCTATAGAAATCCTGCTGCACATCATCTTTGGGCGTGAAGTGGCGCACTTGCAGACTGGTCGCGCGGGCGCGATCCTGGATTCCCTGAAGTACGTTGGTAATTTCTTTTTGCTCAGGCAGCAACGCGCGCAACTCATCCAATTCTTCCTGCTTGTTCTTATAAGCAGTGCGGAACTCGTTCAAGCGCTGTGACGCAGCTTGCGCTTCCATATTGGCCGTTCTGAGCACCTCAATCTTCTCGGTAAGCTCTTTGGTGTCCTTGCGCGTACCGCGCGTGACGAAGTACCAAAAGCCGGCATAGACGCCCAACGCGACCGCGACAAAGACCACCAGGCGCACGTACCAGGGAATGTTGTTGAGACTTCCGATTTTCATATTCGTTTCCTTGGCGAAGATAATTTGCGATCGAGTCTATTTCTTGGCGACCTGATTTGTGGGCGCCGGAGTTTGGGGAGTGTTGGGACGCGCGTAACTGCACTTGATCGTGAAGCTCACGACTTCAGGCGGCGGCGCGCTCGTGTCGACAGCGGCCCTGGCAGCGGCGGCAGCCGCAGCGGAGGGAGTGCTACTCTTGGGGACCTCACGAACGGTTTCAATATTCAAGTTCGTGAACAAGCCGGACGAGAACTCCATACTTTGTCCGAAGCGAGTAACCGCAGCTTCGTTGGGCGACTCGCCCTTGATGGTGATCTCGGCTTCTTTCTGCTCAACGCTCTTCAGATAAAGACCGGGAACAGCGTCGAACCGGGCTTTGATTTCTTCCAGCACCTGACTCGGTCCTTGCTGCGAAGCGCGCAGTTTCTGGATCGCCTGGACGCGGAGATTGATGTCGGCAATCTTCTTTTCCAGTTCCGCCTGTTCCTTCTTGACGGCGTTCATCTGGTCGTTAATACGTTTTTGCCGATCCAACTCTTCGACGGCGGCCGTGTGTTGGCGACTGGTGCTGACGTATTCATAGCCAATACCTAACACCAGCAAAGCGACCACGGTCAGGGCCAGCAGGAAAGTTTGCGTGCGCGTGCTCGAGACTCTGTCTTCGACGAACGCAACGCCGACGGAACGATCAGTAATCGAATCTAAAAGGTTAACTTTGATCACCGCGCGTCAACTCCTCTCAGCGCTAAACCAACGGCAATGGCCATTTCCGGGACGATCTCGCGCATGTACTCAGGGTCGAACCCTCGAGAATCCACTTTGATTTTGCGAAATGGATCGAACATTTCGACGGGCACTTCGAACCTCTTCGAGAGAAATTCGATCAGGCCGTTCAGTTTCGAACCACCACCCGACACCAGAATCTTAGCAACTGCGGAATCGCCTTCTTCGACAGTGGCGCGATAGAAATCCATCGTCTTCTGAATTTCGAGCGCCAGAATGTCAGATACCGTGTCGAGGATTGGCGAGATCTCTCGCTCCTCCACGCCTTCAGGTACCGGCATGCCGCGCTTGACGGCTTCCGCCTGGTCGAAGGTCAGGCCCAATTCCTTTTGCAGTAACGACGTGTACTGATTGCCTCCGAATGTCGCGTCGCGCGTGAAGACCGAACGCACGCCATTCAGGATGTTGATATTCGTCGTTGACGCACCGATATTCAGCAGCGCCACTATGGTTCCTGGTTGCGGGTCATAATTCAGTTCGTAGCAATTCTGCAGCGCGAATGCATCAACGTCGACGATCGAGGGTTGCTTTCCGGCGAGTTGAATTGCCTGCTTGAGGTTCGCAACTTTGTCGCGCTTGCACGCCGCCAACAACACGTGAATCGCGTCATCGGATCGATTCATCACGTGATAGTCGAGATTGACGTCAGAGATATCGAAAGGAATGTGCTCTTCCGCGTGCCACGCAAACGACTCCTGAAGTTCCTCTTCGGTCATCTGCGGCAGCACAATATTCTTAACGATTACAGAGTGGCCGTTCACGCCGGCCGCAACTTTCGTTGTCTTGATCTTGTGCTCGTTGAAGATGCTGCTGATCGCGTTCGAGACGACGTTCAATTCCATGATTTGACCGTCCACGACTGAATCCGCTTGCAGGGTTTCGAAACCCAGGTTCAGCAGCTGCAGATCACTGCCTTTACCCTGGAGCTCGACGGCCTTAACGGAACTCGAGCCGATATCAACGCCGACCATGCTTGTCTTTCCACGTTTGAGCATCATGCGTGACTCCTTGATATTTTAAAGATGAGCAGGCGTTGACGCCGCACTCGGGCTCGGGCGCGGCGGGCACGCGACAGGCGCGCGCGCGCAAACCGAATCTTGGGGGAACAACTTACTCTTTTCATTTAAGGTCTCGGCAAATTGGATTTGGAAGCTTCTTCCGTGAAGGTGGGGCAACCGTATCCGGCGGGGTTTCCGCGACGATGCTGCGGAGAGAAAGAGAAGAGAGCGTTTGCTCGGAGAGAACCCGGCGCTCAAACCGCCAAACCGAGACTACAATAGCGTCAGAAACATTGTCAACATCATTTTGCTTCGTTTAACGTCACCTTGGTTGACGATATCCTGAGCATTCCGCGATACCGGTCTAACTGAACGAAAGTTGTGCCGCCATCGCAGAGACGATACGATGCCCGCCTTGGCCCGCAAGCTGCGCAAATCACTGCTCTTCACGATTGTCGTTCTCGTAGGGGGGGGAGCGCTTCTGATTTTTTGGAATCGCCCGCACCGCGTGGACATGGCGTCCTATGTCCCGGCGGAATCAGTAGCCTTTCTGGAAGCAAATGATACTGCGGAGCTCGCGAACGGCCTTTCCGGTACGGAAGCGTGGCGCGCACTCGCAGTCCCTTTGGGTGCTCCTGAGCGGTTGATCTCTCACCCGTGGCTCGTGAGCTTTGCACGTTGGAGTGGAATTGGATCGACCGAATCAGTTTTGCTTGCGCGTTCGCAGTTTGCCCTCTGCGTTACCCAGGCGCAAGCAACTGAAAGCGGCAGCACCTTGACGATCAAACCATTGGCGGCCCTGATAATCGAAACGCACACACGGCAGGGCCGAATGCAATCCACGATCGAGAGATATGTCGATCAACTCGCGCGCGAATCGTACGGCAGCACAGTCGTTGTGATACAGAAGCAAGTCAACGGCGCTGACTTTAGGGAATGGTCCACCGCAGATAACTCTCGCAGGTTGGTGGTGTCGATTGTGGATACGGTCGCGATTATTGGGAATGACGAGTCGATCGTGATGGCATGTCTCGATGTTCACGCGCGCAAACACAAATCAATTGCCGAAGACAGCCAGTTTCAATCAACGCGTCAGACAATGACTGACGCGCGATCTGCCGTCTTTGCTTATGTACCTAAGGCGGGCGTCAAACTTGTCATCCAGGCGTGGGCCTTGTCACGCACCAGCAATTCGCCCGATGCCGCGTCGATGGCCCCATTAATTTCCAACACCTTTGGAAATCTCATCGACAGATTTGCGTGGACTTCCCGATTTGACGACGCGGGCGCAGAGGATAGTTGTCATGTGGCTCTCGCTCAGGATGTGACTCAGCAATTCAGCAGCCTCGCATCAGCCGAGCCAGTGAGCTCGCTCGATCATTCGCTGGTGCCGGCGGGCGCGGTATCTGTTACGTCCTACACCCTGAAAGATCCGAAGAGTTTCTGGCCTCAATTGAACTCGGTGATTTCCTCACACTCCGACGTGCTGGGGGCGATTGCGTCCCGACCCTTGCTGCAGGGCCTGCTGGAGCCGTATGGAATTCGCGACGCGGACAGATTTTTTGCGGCCATTGGCCCACGTATTCAGATCATTCGACTGGACCAGAGTGCGCCGGCGGTCCTGGTTGCTGAGGCGGCCGACAGCCTGGCCCTACGAAAGATTGCGGCGGAGAGAGTTGGAACAAATCCCAAACTCGAGCACACAGCGCAAGCGGAAATATTGACCTCGGCTACCGACGATTGGAGCGTGGCTTTCATCGATAAATATTTTCTCAGCGGACCTGCGGACGAAGTCCGTCGCTGCCTGGAAGCGAAGGAGCGTGGCGAATCCATCCCAAACGTCGCGGCATTTCAGCGGGCTAAGTCGGTGATTGATATGTCGCTGCCGATTTTCTCACTGACTTTCGCCGATGACCGGACCTCAGCCATTTCTGTTGTTGAGCAGTTTTCGAAACAAGAGAGGTCGGCATTTTCCACGAACGCGGCCGCCATTCAACAAGGCGCTGCGTCGCTGCAGTATTTGGCCAGCGTTACATCCATCAGAAATAATTCGGTCGAATGGACGTCGCGGTCGTCGTTCGGTTTAGTCGGTACGCTCCTCAACATGTTCGCGCGGGAGAAGATGCCTTGAGCGCACAGCGACTGCTTATCGCGACCAGCAATGACGGAAAGTTGCGAGAGTTGCGCGCCTTGTTAGCCGCTCAACCTTTTGAGCTTCTCAGCCTCGACGATATTCCAGACATTGAAACAGTAGAAGAAACGGGTTCGACCTTCATTGAGAACGCTTCCTTAAAGGCCGCGGGTTATGCGCGCCAGGCGCAGGTATTGACGTTAGCTGACGACTCCGGGTTAGTAGTTGATGCGCTCAGTGGTGGTCCGGGCGTTCGTTCGGCTCGATACCTCAGTGCTGACGCCTCTTACCCTGATCGAATACGATCATTACTCGCAGAACTTAACGACCTAAGCGATCAAGATCGCACCGCGCGGTTCGTCTGCGCGATGGCTGTGGCGTCTGAAGCTGGAGAAATGCTTTTCGTCACAGAGAACGCGTGCGACGGTCGAATCGCCAGATCTCCGAAGGGCCGCGGCGGCTTTGGTTATGATCCCATCTTCATTCCGAACGGGTATGACCGGACGTTTGCGGAGTTATCAGCCGAAACCAAGAACCAAATCAGTCATCGAGCAAAGGCGCTCTTTGCTACCCGCGACTTCCTCTCCTCCTTGACCGTCTCACGACGCGGCGGCTAGAATGGCGCGTCAATCGGCAATTAGCCGAGATTCCCTAAGAAATTCGGGGCGTAGCACAGCCTGGTAGTGCGCTCGGTTTGGGACCGAGAGGTCGGAGGTTCGAATCCTCTCGCCCCGACCAGCTCATGGTGTCGCCATTCCCAGAAGTTTTGGCACCCATAAGATTCCTTGCCACGCAATTTTTTTAGAAAAACCTCGAAAATTCCCGCCTTTTTTGCAGACTTTCTCGCTCGTCTGTGATATACGTTTCAGGCAGTTTTTCAAATTTGCTAACGTTTTGGAGGTGGGAAACCACAAATGGCGACCACGGCAGCTGGCAAGAAGCGCATGACGCAGTCCGAAGTAATCAATCACTTTGCCGAAAAATACGGAATGAAAAGAGCGCAAGTGAAGCAGATGTTCGAAGACATCGCGACCCTGGCGGTCACCGAAGTCAAATCGAATGGAGAATTTGTCCTCCCCGGCTTCGGAAAACTCGTTCGTTCCGAGCGGAAAGCTCGCGAAGGCCGAAACCCGGCCACGGGCGAAACTATTCAAATCCCCGCGAAAACCACGCTTAAGTTCCGCGTTGGCAAGGCGATGAAGGATTCCGTCCTGCCGCGTAAATAGCCGTCAGATCGAGCAATCGACGCTCGCGGCGGAGAAGTTCACACCGGCGTAGTGTCCCTGAAATTAGGGCACTTTCGCCGGTGTTTCCCTTTTTTTGACGGGAATCGCGGGTCTTTCCACCTCTTCACCCCCAAATGTTTACAATTTGTGACTAAAAAACTCTTTTCGGCAGTCGCGGCTCATGTTATAGTCTCCGGTTTCGTAGTCACAGTTTAGCCTTTCTGTGGTTCCCCGCTTGGGTTCGTACTGTGCAAAATTCACCCGAAACTGCAAGGACTTTGCATCCTGCGAAGTTTCGGACGCATCTATACTTGGTTCAAATAAAAGCTGATTTTTGGCTGTTTAGAAGGAGACAATGTCAATCGTGAATCTTGATAAAGGACTTCCGCTGTCTGAGCGGCTTCAGAGACTGGATCATATTCAGGCGCGGCGCTTTTCGAAGCTGGCCGGCACCGTTTTGGAAATTGCCACCGAAGGTATTCTTCGCCATATGGCGGCGTGTGATCGTATGGATGTCAATCCTGACATCTCCGCCGTTCGCGAGATTATTGACGACGCGCTCAACGGCCGGCGTGTTTACGCCGAGGCCGCAGAGATTACGCGCGCTGCCTAATCGAGCTTGAGTCTTGCCATGTTGTGCGAGAGGCCATCCCGCGTGGGGGGTGGCCTCTTTTTCTTGCACTTCCTGCTTTGTTGCAACGCCATGCTAACATCGGCGCGCGCTCCCGTAGCTCAGCGGATAGAGCATCTGCCTTCTAAGCAGAGGGTCGCAGGTTCGAGTCCTGCCGGGGGCGCCATTTACGGTCCATCCTCAGACGCTGCCGCCTCAGTTCTTGGTGCCGCGGATCGATCTCTTCCGACCCCAAGGTTGTCGTAGTTGAGTGCCGCATTAAAGAGCAGGAAGAAACTGCCTTGCGTCTGATGCCGCCACATTGGATTGATAGCGAACATTACGACGTGACCTTTGCCCGCTGGGACATCAACCACCGCCGGGGCATTCGCGAGTTCCGATCCACCCGCAAGCATGCCGCTTATCAGGAGACTCTTTTCATCCGAGGAGAATCTCAACACCACGCGAGGTCGCATAGCCGGAGGAACAAAAAAGGCGCCTTGCTGCAGCCTTTGCTCCTGTGTTAGTTCGCCGGGCTGACGTGGTGCGGGTGGGGCCGCCAATGGCATTCCCTGAACAATATCGGGATCGTTAAGTGTCCCTCGTCCCGAAGGACGACCCGGCGCGCCGCCCGCTGCGCCTTCACCACCACCTCCAAAACCACCGCCGCCTCCAGCGGCAACCTGAAAAAGCGGCGCTTGATTGAAGTAAACAGGCAGCGTTTCGGTGTAGCCATATGCGATTGGACTGCGACGATCTGCAAAAGTGCTGTTGAAGACAGAGCCGGCCGCCTGAAGTTGGCGAGGCTGCTGAATCGTGACTCCAGTAACAATTCCATAATCGATGGGAACCCGCGCACAGTTTGAGATCGGAATGAACAAGCCGCCGTCTTCGACAAACTTTTGTAAGTTGACGACGCCGCTCAGGCTCATGCCACCGCGCATGTCGTCAGTCTGGTCGGGTGCCAGCGCCATATTCGGTGTGACATCGCTTGCCTTCCACGGAATTGGCGCGCCGCGCATCGGCATTCCGTTGACGATCGACTGCGCCGATCCTCCCACCGGCGGGAAAATAATCACATCGTACTTGTCACGCAGATTCGGCGTGTTACGAATTACCTGATCGGAAATGTAGGCGTACGGAATTTGAAGTCGATCAAATTCGATGCGGAACCAGCCGTCGTTTTGCGTATTCGTCCAGGTGTGAAGGATCGCGATCCGCGGAACTGACAACGGGTGAGTCTTGATTTGCGGTAGCTTCTCGATGCCGATCGCTTTCAATCCGGAATCCGCCATTGGTCCGGACAAGACTTGTTTCAAATCTCCCGGATTGTCAGCGGCCTTAATTACGAAGCTACCGGCATTGAATTTCTGTCCGTTGGCTTCAAAGCCTTCTTCAGCGGCATCAATCTTCAAGTCCTTCAGTTTGTAACGCAGCGTCATCAACGAATTTTCCGCGTTGTGATTGATGACATAAGCGGCAGGCGTCGCAGATGACGAGATGCTGCCCGTGACCCTGGCGTCCCGAGACAGGAGGGTCATCGGCGTTTGCAGCACGCTCTTGTCGACCACGCGAACCGTCTTCACGTTTCGCAACGCACCGAGCGTCCAGCCGGTGTCGTCATAAGGGCGCGGATCGTTAACGTTGTAATACTGCGTGTCGAGCAGCATGTCTGCCATTCGAGAGTACGGTTGATCCATCCGAATGACGTACGATCCGGCGGGAAACTTCTGATCCTTTACCTGGATCTCTTTATCAGCCGTGTGCACTTCGACACCCATCAAACGCAAGAGATTAATCATGTCGGCCGCTTCGACTATGCGGCTTTGATCGCCGGGAATGATCCAGGCGGCCGGACCTTCGTTGGCTGCCTTCGCGACTGAGCGCTTGCTTTTCAAATAAAAGTTTTTCAGGAAGCGATCTTTATTGTTTGAGACAAAGTTCATCGCCAACAAGATGGCTGACTCCTGCATGTTGATGTTGTTTCGCAATGACCACTTCACTCGTGGTTGCGGAGGGTTCGGCCGGAACCAATCGCGTTGCGATTGAGCACCCACAGTGCGATCCATCGTATCCGCGACACTGTTGCCGAAGGTTTCGTAAAACCTGCCAATCGAGTTATGACCATTCGCTACGTAGAACATGTAGTTTGGGGCCCACCCATCATAGAAACCGTGCGTCCAAACACCCGGCACGCCGCGTTTCGTCATTTCTTCGATTTCGTGGAAAGCCAGAATGTTCCACTCATCGATCACGATTGGATCCAGCCAGGCGTTATAAGGCCCGGTTCCCGTCGACGTATAAAGAAAGGGCACCGACTCATGCAGGTCGTGCAGAATCGTGGGATGGTATTCGAGAAACGTTTTCATCTGATTCCGGGAAAGGGCCAGCGCCATGCCGAGACCGTCTCGATTGTTGTCGTGCGCAACGTACTTGCCCCAATAGACAAGTGGCGGTGCGTTTTTGTCGGGATTGGCTTTGCGATAGTTGTAGGTATCGACCATCATGTCGCGGCCATCGACCTCGAGCGCCGGGGTAATCAACACGATCACATTTTTGCGAATGGCCTGAATGAAAGGACTCTCTTCAACCGCCAGACGATACGCGAGTTCCATTAGCATCTCGGGCGAACCGGTCTCAGGCGAGTGGATCGATCCCGAGGCCCAATACAGCGCCTTTCCTTCACCAATCAGCTTGTCCGCTTCGCCGTCGGTAACCTTCCGCGGATCGGCGAGCTTGGCGGTGATGTCCTTGTAATGATCAAGTTTCGCAATCGCAGCTTCATCGCCTACGGCGATCAGCAATTGCTCTTTGCCTTCTTCGCTTTTTTCCGGCGCGGTAAACACCTTGACGCGGGGCGTGGTTTTCTCTAACTCGCGATAGTAGCGATACAAATCCTTTGTGTAGGTGAGATGACCAGGCTCGCCCACCGCGTAACCTAAAACTTTGTCGGGCGAAGGAATTTTGTCCGAGGCGGGCAAGTGATCTACCAACTCAGTGATGAAGTACGACTCGGTAGTGAATTCTTTGACCTTCGCACCGTACTCGGCGTTATTGGTTGTCGCAGGCTTTGTTTTTGCGTCGCTCTTGGCAGATGAAGCGGGATGCGCAGTCTTCTTGGCTGACTTTTGCGCATGGACGCGAACAGAGAATTGCCAGCCGGCGATCGTAACGGTCAGCAGAAGCAGGAAAGCGGCGATTGGGCGAACGCGCATTCGGGTGTTCATGGCTCACTCCTAAAACGGAAAGGTAATCGGGCGCGCGAAGAATACTGCAACAGCGGCAAAGGGCCAAGAGCTAAGGGCCAAGAGCTAAGAG
>Ga0134126_10005409_pt1 | contig 15957 bp, 14 predicted proteins | sample KB31752_FD_96881 | JGI IMG/M metagenome (GOLD analysis project Ga0134126, IMG submission 96881) | Terrestrial soil microbial communities with excess Nitrogen fertilizer from Kellogg Biological Station, Michigan, USA - KB3-175-2 | ecosystem: Environmental > Terrestrial > Soil > Unclassified ...
AAACTTCCTTTTGCTGACGTGGAAAGGGTGATTACAGGCGAGAATCCTCCTATATGAAGGGCCTGAATGAGCGACCATCAACACCAGCCGACAGCGAGTAGTGATTCCGGCGCTTCCGCCAGTCGCGGAACGCTACTCACTACGATTATCCATTTGTGGCCCTATATCTGGCCATCGGATCGCGGCGACCTGAAACTGCGCGTCATCGGCTCGCTGTTTTTGCTGCTTGCCGCAAAGCTCGCGACCATCTCGGTCCCATTTACTTTTAAATGGGCCACGGACGCGCTTGCGGGCCACGGAACCGCGCCGGTTGCCGCATCGGACTGGTTGCTATGGGCGATCGGCGCGCCGGTCGTCATGACGATCGCCTATGGCGGAATGCGCATTCTGATGGCGGCCCTTACGCAGCTGCGCGATGGACTGTTTGCGAAAGTGGCAATGCACGCGGTGCGGCGCCTCGCCTATCGCACCTTCATCCACATGCACGAATTGTCCCTGCGCTTTCACCTTGAGCGTAAGACCGGAGGCCTGACGCGAGTGCTCGAGCGCGGGCGCAACGGAATCGAGACAATTGTTCGTATGGTCATCTTGCAGCTATCGCCGACCATTATTGAACTCGCTTTTATTGTCGTCGTCCTGATGTGGCAGTTCGACTGGCGCTATGTTGCGGTGATTACAGTAACTGTCGCGCTGTATATGACCTACACATACCACGCGACAGAATGGCGTATCGGCATCCGCCGAAAAATGAACGACAGCGATACGGACGCCAATATCAAAGCAATTGATTCGCTGCTCAATTATGAAACGGTGAAATATTTTTCCGCCGAAGAACGCGAAGCTGCGCGCTACGACCGTGCAATGGCGCGTTACGAAGATGCCAGCGTGCGAGCTTACACATCCCTTGCCGTCCTAAACGCTGGCCAGGCCGTGATCTTCACGGTCGGGCTCGCGGCCGTCATGGCGATGTGCGCGTTTGAAATCCGGTCTGGCAGCAAGACGGTCGGCGACTTCGTGCTCATCAATGCCATGATGATTCAGCTTTACCAGCCGCTTAATTTCATGGGTATGGTCTATCGCGAGATCAAGCAGGCGATCACCGATATCGAGACGATGTTCTCGATTCTCGCGCGCGAGCCGGAAATCAAGGACGTAAAAAATGCGCCCGCGTTGAGGGTAAAAACCGGCACTATCCGCTTTGAGGACGTCAGCTTTGCCTACGATCCGGCCCGGCGTATTCTCAAAGCGATAAGCTTTGAAGTCGCCGCGGGTAAAACCGTTGCGGTTGTTGGGCCCTCTGGCGCTGGCAAGTCCACGATATCCCGGCTGCTCTTTCGATTTTATGATCTTTCGGGCGGCCGCATCCTGATCGACGACCAGGACATCGCCATGGTGACGCAGAAATCTCTCCGTCAGGCGATCGGCATGGTACCGCAGGACACGGTGCTTTTTAACGATACGATCCGTTACAATATCCGCTATGGACGCTGGGAAGCGACAGACGCGGAAGTCGAGCAGGCCGCGCGACTGGCACAAATCGACGCTTTAATCCGCATCGCACCTAAAGGGTACGAGACGGAAGTCGGCGAGCGCGGGCTGAAATTGTCCGGCGGCGAAAAGCAGCGCGTTGCCATCGCACGCACTATCCTCAAGGGGCCGCCAATCTTGGTGCTCGATGAGGCAACGTCCGCATTGGACAGCCATACGGAAAAGGAAATTCAGGACGCACTCGAGCGCGTCTCGCGCAATCGCACGACATTGGTGATTGCGCATAGGCTTTCAACCATCGTCGGCGCGGACGAGATCATCGTATTGGATCGTGGGGAAATCGTAGAGCGCGGCACGCATTACGCTTTGCTTGCGAAGAATGGACTGTATGCCAGCATGTGGAACCGTCAGCGCGAAGCAGAGGAAGCGCGCGAAAAACTTGCGCGTGCCGATGAGGCAGTAACGGCCCCCAATCGCAATCCGCCTCCGGTGGAGGATCCCGACTCTGCCCCCGCGCCGGTTGAAGCATCGGCGCACGCCGCGGAGTAGGATGCCGCATGTCGATCTACGATTCGATTCGTTCGCAAATCGTCCCGGTCACGCCCGAGGGTTATCCATTCATCGGCGTTTTTGCGCTGGTAAGCCTGATTCTGTTCTGGCTCTGGAGTCCACTTGGATGGATTGGGACCGTGGCGACAATCTGGTGCGCTTACTTCTTTCGCGATCCTCCGCGGGTGACCCCCGTGCGCGACGGGTTGGTGGTTGCGCCGGCGGACGGCCGCATAAGTCAGGTCACCACTTCCGCTCCCCCTCCGGAACTTGGCCTCGGCGATAAACCGCTTCCGCGAATTTCGATCTTCATGAGTGTGTTCGATTGCCATGTGAACCGGAGTCCGGTCGCTGGCAAGATCGAGAAAATCATCTACCAGCCCGGCAAGTTCTTCAACGCCGATCTCGACAAAGCGAGTGTTCATAACGAGCGAAATGCATTGGTAATTGCGATTCCCGCGGCCCGCATTGCGGTTGTGCAGATTGCTGGGCTCGTGGCCAGGCGCATTGTCTGCTTTGCCCGGCCGGGCCAGGCCATCGGAGCTGGGGAACGCTTCGGTATGATCCGCTTTGGGTCGCGCCTCGACGTTTATCTCCCTGAAGGCACGCCTTCCCTCGTGGCGGTCGGCCAGACTTCGGTTGCAGGGGAAACGGTTCTCGCCGATTTACGCGTTGGCGATGCCGGACGCGTATTTCGCGGCGGATAAATCGTTAACGAGGCGGAGCGAAAATACGTATAGGCCGTGGCGCCGCTGACGTTGCACGCTTATATTATTGCCATGGTCTTTCAACCGTTCGATCCCGCCCCGCCGCCGTTCCGCCGCCGCTTCAAAGCGATTCCGGTGAGGACGCTGCTTCCGAATTTGATCACCTTGCTTGCGCTCTGTGCTGGTCTCACGGCGATCCGTGTCGCTGTTGAGGGCAAGCTCGATCTTGCGCTGGCTGCGATCGTGTTTGCGGCCTTGCTGGATGGGATCGACGGACGTATCGCGCGGATGCTCAAGGGTACGTCGCGGTTTGGCGCCGAACTCGACAGCCTTGCCGATTTTGTCAATTTTGGCGTCGCGCCTGCGCTTATCCTGTATTTCTGGGTGCTGCACGAACTCAAGTCCGCCGGTTGGATTGCCGCGCTGGTGTTTGCGATCTGCGCAGGGCTTCGCCTCGCGCGCTTCAATGTGATGATTGACGACCCAAACAAGCCGGCCTGGGCGGGAAATTTCTTCACCGGAATTCCGGCGCCGGCCGGAGCCATTACGGTTCTTCTGCCTATCTATTTGAACTTTCTTGGGGCGCCGGCCGGCCTGGTCACCGCCTGGCTTACATTCATTTACACCTTGGCGATCGCGTTACTTATGGTCTCTCGTCTTCCGGTATTCTCTGGCAAGCGAGTAGGCAAGCGTGTTCCACCCGAAATGGTATTGCCCGTCTTCGTGTTTGTTGTTTTCTTCTTCGGGCTTTTGTTCAGCTACCCTTGGCACGTCTTGACCATCGGGACATTGGCTTACCTGGGTTGTCTGCCGTTGGGATGGCTCTCTTATCGGGACTACCAGCGAAAGGACGCGGCGGCGGCCGTTGCGGCGACTGCCGTTTCGAATCCGACATTTGAGCCTGATTCGGTCGGTCGCGAGCCCGGTGGTAACCGACCCGCGAGACTCAACTGAACGCTAGTTCTTCCCTGTAGGGTAACCAGGCATAAGGTCATAGGGATGCTTCCACCCGGGAAGAGCCTTCAGGCGTTCAAGCCAAGCGGCGATTGCCGGGTGATCCTTGGCAATATCGAAACCAAACTCATCCGGCGGATAATAGAAATAGGCCGCCATCGAAATATCGGCGATCGTCGGTCTGTCGCTTACAAGAAACTGGCGTCCCGTCAGCCGCTTGTTCACGATGGCGAGATTGTTGTCGATGCGTCCCTTTAGAAAGCTCAACACTGCCGGGTCGCCCGGAGGTTTGGCAAATATTCTGAGAAAGCGAAATGGGCCGAGGAACCCATTGACCTTTTGGTTGTCGAATATGATCCAGCGCAGTGTCTCGAGTTCTTCGTCCTCATCCTTCGGCTTGAATTGCCCGCTGCGCCGCGCGAGATACGTCAGAATTACGCCCGACTGCGTCAATTTCTTATTTCCATGCACCAGAACCGGTGCCTCGCCCATTTCGTTGACGTTTCCACGAAATTCCGGCGTGCGTTGAACCATCGCGCTAAAAAAATCAATCCAGATTGGCTCCCAGTCGGCGCCGATCAAGTTGAGCATCAATGCGGCGCGATAGGCGTTTCCGGATTGCGCAAAACAGTAAAGTTGAAACTCAGCCATGAGAACCCCGATTTATGCCTACTGGCGTGACAGCGTGATCTTAATGCCGGTCGTAGAAAGTCCCTCGAACCGAGTACCTATAAAATTAAGCCGGGCGAGGAGCTGACTTTCGGCGTCTTTGATCGTTATAGTATTGCCCTCCATCGACCAGAGCCGGCTCAAATAGAAATTGCCGGGACATCCACCATCAGGGGCAATCGTCCCGGTGTGCGCTCCCTGCGCCCCGCTGAGTTCAAATCCGCAAGAAGGCGCGTTTGGAGTGGCGAGAATCCAGCGACCGGGCGTTGAGGCGTCTTGCGGCGTCGCTGTTTCCAAAGGGATCTGTTCGCCAGCACAGCCTGTCAAAATCAGGGCGACAAGCATTCCGTTTGCCGTCCTAATGCAAGCCATTCCGCGATGCGCCTCACTTCATGGTGGGTATGACGAACTCGGCACCTTCCTTGGTGCCGGTCGGCCAGCGCGAGGTAATGGTTTTGGTCTTTGTGTAGAAGCGGATTGAATCGGGACCATGTTGATTGAGGTCGCCGAAACCGGATCGCTTCCAGCCGCCGAAGGTGTGGTAAGCGAGAGGAACAGGGATGGCGAAATTCACGCCGACCATTCCAACCTGAACGCGGTTGACGAAATCGCGCGCGGTATCGCCGTCACGGGTAAATATGGCGACACCGTTGCCATATTCGTGTTCGGATGGAAGACGCACCGCTTCTTCGTAGTCTTTCGCGCGCACGACTGACAATACGGGCCCGAAAATCTCTTCCTTGTAGATGCGCATGTCAGGCTTTACTTCGTCGAACAGACATCCACCCATAAAATTGCCGTTCTCATAGCCCTGGAGTTTGAATCCTCGGCCATCGACAAGGAGCTTGGCACCTTCCTTTATGCCGAGGGCGACGTAGTCCTTCACCTTGTTGAGATGCATTCTGGTTACAAGTGGCCCATAGTCGGCCTGCGGATCGCTCGAGGGTCCAATTTTCAGGCTCTCGACCCGCGGGATCAGCTTCTCGACGAGAATATCGGCAGTCTTTTTGCCGACGGGGACCGCGACCGAAACCGCCATGCACCGCTCGCCCGCCGAACCGTAACCTGCGCCGATGAGCGCGTCGACCGCCTGATCCATGTCGGCATCGGGCATGACAATCATATGGTTCTTGGCGCCTCCGAAGCATTGGACCCGTTTGCCGTTCGCGCAACCTGTAGAATAGATGTATTCGGCAATCGCCGAGGACCCTACGAATCCAATTGCCATGACGCGCGGGTCGGTGAGCAATGTATCGACAGCCTCTTTGTCGCCATTGACGACATTGAGTACGCCCGCCGGCAGACCAGCCTCGACCATCAATTCCGCCAGACGCATCGGAACGGAAGGATCGCGTTCCGACGGCTTGAGGATAAATGTATTGCCGCATGCAATTGCGGGAGCAAACTTCCACATCGGAATCATCGCTGGAAAATTAAACGGGGTGATTCCGGCAACAACGCCAAGCGGCTGACGAACTGAATAAAGGTCGATGCTCGGCCCGGCGCCTTCGGTATATTCGCCCTTCAATAAATGCGGGATGCCGCACGCGAATTCTACGACCTCGACGCCGCGTTGAATGTCCCCGCGAGCGTCAGGGACGGTTTTGCCGTGTTCGGATGACAGGAGTTTGGCGAGCGGCTCGAATTCCTTCTGAATCAGTTCAAGAAACTTGAACATGACGCGCGCGCGGCGCTGGGGGTTGGTGGCCGCCCAGCCGGGCTGGGCCGCCTGCGCATTTGCAATCGCGTGTTCGACCTCGGAGTGTTTGGCGAGCGCAACTTTCGCCTGAACCTCTCCGGTATTGGGGTTAAATACATCGCCGAAGCGGCCAGACGTACCTGGAACCGTTTTTCCTCCAATAAAATGGCCGATCTCACGCATGGGTCGAACTCCTTAAATTTCTTAATCGTTCCAGGAACGGGTCGATTGACATTTAGTGCCGGTTTACGGCGATTTTTGCAGCATTTTGCCGACGGGTCACGGCGTGGCCGCCCAATTCGGGGCGTTATTTTTTCACCAACGGCTAGCCTTTACCCCCCTTTAACAGCGCCAGTCTAGGGTCGTTCTGGGAACGGTTTTGATTGTTCGTCCAAAGTGGCGTGCGCGTCTGGTGGGTAAATAATGGATATTTCCACGGGTCTTGGGCTCCTGGCGGGCGCCGGCGTCCTGGCAACCCTCATTCTTCTGGGCGGCGACTTGCGCATGTTCGCGGACATGCATGCCGCTATCGTCATTTTTGGCGGATCCTTTGCGGCGACGCTTATCCGATTTCCGTTGGCGTCAATCTTTCACGGACTGCCACTCGGCGCAAAATTCGCCTTCACATTACGGCGAATGAGTCAGCGCGATTTGGTCGATGAATTGGCTGGTCTTGCCGAAATCGCCCGAAAGCAGGGGCCTATTGGTTTGGAAAAAGTCGAGGTGGAAGACCCCTTCCTCGCCAAGGGCATTCGTTTTGTCGCCGATGGATACGACGGAAATTTCATTCGCGATAACCTCGAACGCGATCGCGATAACTTTCTAACTCATCTGGATGAAGGCCAAAAAATCTACCGAGCGGTCGGAGACTGTGCGCCGGCTTTCGGCATGATCGGCACATTGATTGGCATGGTTCAGATGTTCGCCAACATGACCGACCCGTCAAAGCTCGGCCCGTTCATGGCGGTAGCGTTGCTGGCGACTTTTTATGGTGCGGCAGTCGCAAACCTCCTGTGCTTGCCCATAGCCGATAAACTGCACCTCAAGCTTGTCGACGAAGAGATCAATCGGACGTTGATCATCGACGGTATTTTGATGATACGCGAAGCCAAGAGCCCAACCTTGGTTCGCGAGATGCTGCTTGCGTACTTGCCTGAAAAGCATCGGCATACCGAGGAAGAAGAGGAAGAAGAACAAGCGGAAGCAGTTCCGGCGTAGGCCGCCGTTCGAAAGCGTATCGTATCAATGGGCAAGCGCAGAACAGAAGCACACGGTGGCGGTCACGGGTGGTTTGTCACCTTTGCCGACTTGATGGGGCTGCTGGTAAGCTTTTTCGTTATGCTGGTTGCCTTCTCCACTCAAGATCAGGCCAAGCTGCAAGTCGTTGCAGGCTCGATGCGCGATGCCTTCGGAGTACAGGATCGCGTGCGATACTCCGGCATCATCGAAGTTCTCGGATTGCCGACGCGGCCCAGGCTCAAGAATGCGGCGCATATCGATCCGTCCGAGGCCTCGGCGACCCCTTCGCCAGAGGAGCACGATCGTCAGCGTACCTACGGTGCGCGCTTCAAAGAAGATCGCAAGTTTGCGCTCGCATCCGCTTCATTGCGCCAAGCTTTGCAAGAAATGCCGGAGATCACTGAGGCCTCTAAACACATTATGCTTGAGGAGACCAAGCAGGGTCTTAACATTGAAATTGTCGACCAAGACGGGCGCTCGATGTTCCCGGATGGGGCCAAGGAGCCATATGAGCGTACTCGCAAAATTATCCAAAAGATCGCACCGCAGCTAAAGGCGATGCCGTATCGACTTTCGATTATTGGTCACACGGCTTCCAGCAAGGTGCCGCCAAAGCCAGGCTATGGACCGTGGGAATTATCCGCCGATCGCGCAAATGCCATTCGTCAAATTCTCGAGGCCGAAGGTGTACCGTCCGGCAACGTCTTCATGGTCGGCGGTAAGGCCGACACCGAGCCTCTGTTCCCTGATGACCCATATATGTCGCCAAACCGACGGGTCACCATTACGCTGATGCGTGAGGAGCCGCCGCTGCCGGAGAACTTAACTCCCTGATTCGCGTTGAACCGGGGCAGGTTTCCAAAGGAAAAGGCCGTATTCTCCGAGCCGATGCGATGATATAACGCGCGGCTTTCAAGGCCGGTGGCGGATACATCCAGCAACAATGAATAATGGCGTAAAGGAAACGGCGGCGCCGGTGCGCACGGGACATGACGCGCATCCTGGACTTTTGGCGCTCGCCCTTGGCAGCGTTGGAGTCGTTTACGGGGATATCGGTACAAGCCCGCTATATGCATTCCGCGAGGCTGCAATCGCGGCGAGCAATAATCACGTTGTCACACGTGGAATTGTACTCGGGGTGCTTTCGCTCATTGTCTGGGCTCTAATCATAACGGTCACGCTGAAGTACGTGTTAATCCTGCTGCGCGCCGATAACAACGGGGAGGGCGGTACGCTGTCACTGACAGCCCTTGCAACCCGCGCTCTTGGCCGGCGCACCGCTTTTGTTTTCATTCTTGGTGTTATCGGCGCTTCGATGTTTCTCGGCGATTCCGTCATTACGCCGGCAATCTCCGTGCTCTCGGCGGTCGAAGGGCTTAAGCTCGCAAGTCCCGCATTCAGTGAATTTGTGGTGCCTCTTACGGTCGTTATTCTGATCGCGTTATTTGCCGCACAAAGCCGCGGCACCGCGAGGGTCGCGGCGATGTTCGGGCCCATCATGGTCGTTTGGTTTATATCGATTGCGGTCGCCGGCGCACTGCATATCCGCGACGACCCTACGGTCTTGACCGCTATCAATCCGCTCTATGGCATTGAATTTCTTGTTCGTCACGGCGAGATAGGTCTCGTTACTCTTGGCGCGGTTTTCCTTGTCGTTACGGGTGGCGAAGCCCTTTATGCCGATCTTGGCCATTTTGGACGAAAGCCGATTCAGTTGGCGTGGCTTGGTCTTGTGTTACCCGCATTGCTAATCAACTACTTCGGTCAGGGCGCAAAGGTCCTTGCCGATCCCGCGGCGATCGAGAATCCGTTCTATCGTCTCGTGCCGGACACTTTTCTCCTGCCTATGATCGTGTTGGCGACAGCCGCGACGGTGATTGCGAGCCAGGCGGTAATTACCGGCGCATATTCTTTAGTACATCAGGCGATCCAACTTGGTCTCCTGCCGCGGTTGACCATATTGCACACGTCAGCTTCACATGTTGGCCAGATTTATATACCGCGCGTGACGGTGTCATTGATGATTGGCGTGCTCTTGTTAGTTGGCCTATTTCGTACGTCAAGCGCGCTCGCATCGGCATACGGGATTGCGGTTGCGACGACGATGGTCGTCGATGGTTTGCTAGCCTTTGTCGTAATCTGGAAAAGGTGGCAATGGCCGCTTTGGCAAACGCTGCTATTGATCGCTCCATTTGTAATTGTCGATGTGGTATTTTTCTCCGCAAACTTTCTCAAATTGTTCGAAGGCGCGTGGGCGCCACTGTTGTTCGGCGCAACGATGGTGCTGTTGATTCTGACGTGGCGGCGCGGCACGGGAATCCTGGTGAGCAAGACCAGGCGTACAGAAGTTCCGCTCGATACCTTATTTCGCAGTTTGGAAAAGAAGCCACCGCACATTGTTGCGGGGACAGCCGTATTTCTTACGAGCGATCCGGAATTTGCGCCCACAGCACTCTTGCATAACCTCAAGCACAACAAGGTGCTGCACGACCATAATGTCATTCTCACGATTATTACTGCGGACATGCCGCGCGTATCTGAAGATGAGCGAGTTCGGATTACGCCGATGTCGAAGCATTTTTCGCGCGTGTCGTTGAAATTCGGCTACATGGAACAGCCCAACGTTCCAAAAGCACTGGCGATCGCGCGCAAGCACGGTTGGCAATTCGACATCATGTCGACGTCATTTTTTCTGTCGCGGCGGGCGCTCAAGCCTGCCGCGAAATCCGGGATGCCGTCCTGGCAGGACCACCTTTTTATTGCGCTCGCACGATCAGCTAGCGATGCAACCGACTTTTTCCAAATACCGACCGGACGCGTGGTGGAGGTGGGGACCCAGGTGACCGTATAGGTGCCGCGCCCATCTGAATTGCCCAACTAGTTGATTTCTATACTGAAACGCACAAAGGTATTTGTGCTTTTTTGCATGGCTTGATGATTTGGATTGCGTATTTGGTGGTGCTGGACGAAGGATCGCAGAGTTATAAGCCGCCTCCCGATAGAAATATTGCATTGCAAAAATCCAAGGCAACTGATGTCTCGTAGAGCCGCCGCAGTCGGTGGCGCCTCGATTGCTGGCGCCAATGGTGGGGACGCGCCGTCCAAAATCGGTTTCTGGCCCCTCGCGCTCGGCAGTATAGGGGTCGTCTACGGGGACATTGGCACAAGCCCCTTATATGCCTTTCGCGAGGCTGTGCTGGCCGCGACCGGAGCTGGCAGTCAGGCAGACCAATCCGTAGTGCTCGGCATTCTGTCGCTGATCGTTTGGGCGCTGTTTCTTGTGGTCACGGCGAAATATGTTGTGATCCTTCTACGCGCCGACAACAAAGGCGAAGGCGGCACGCTCGCGCTGATGGCGTTGGCATCTCGTTCCCTGGTGCGCAGAGGCGGAGTCATTATCTTCCTCGGCATCATTAGCGGCGCACTATTCTACGGCGATGCCATCATTACGCCGGCACTGTCCGTTCTCTCCGCGATCGAAGGAATAAAAGTCGTCACCCCGGCATTTGACGCATATGTGGTGCCGCTCACCGTTGTAGTACTCGTTGTGCTCTTTGCCGTGCAATCGCGCGGTACCGCAAAAGTTGCGGCATTTTTCGGACCCATAATGCTGTTTTGGTTTGCCGCCATTGCCGTTGCGGGGGTATGGCATGTCAGTCAAAATTTGATGGTACTGTTGGCATTCAATCCTTGGTTCGGCATAAGTTTCCTTATTCAGCATGGAATAATCGGCTTTTACACTCTGGGCGCCGTATTCCTCGTCGTAACGGGTGCGGAAGCCCTATACGCCGACCTGGGTCATTTCGGCCGCGGCCCGATCCGTGCGGCGTGGCTCATTGTTGTCCTGCCGGCGCTCGCCATCAACTATTTGGGGCAGGGGGCGCTCGTTTTGGCAAATCCAAAGTCGGTTGAGAATCCATTTTTTCTGCTCTTCCCAGATTGGGTACTTCTGCCGGTGGTATTGCTCGCGACCGCTGCAACGGTGATTGCGAGTCAGGCAGTTATCACTGGCGCCTATTCACTTACGCGGCAGGCGATACAACTCGGCTTGCTGCCGCGGCTGGAAATCCGCCACACCTCGGAGGCGTTGTTCGGACAAATCTATATGCCCCGAGTCAATACGCTGCTGCTGTTTGGCGTGCTGCTTCTGGTAGCATTGTTCCGTTCATCAGGCGCGTTGGCTTCAGCCTACGGCATCGCTGTTACAGGGACGATGGTGGTAACCGCCATGATGGCTATCGTGGTGATCTGGCGGGTTTGGGGATGGCCTCTTTTTGGCGCCTTGGCATTAATGCTGCCGTTTCTCTTTATCGATTTTACCTTTTTATCCGCCAATCTTCTCAAGGTTGTGGAAGGCGGATGGATGCCGCTGGCGCTCGGCGTGCTGGTAATGGGTGTTATGTACACTTGGCGTCGTGGCAGCCGGCTGCTGTTCGAGAAAACACGACGTCTGGAAACGCCTCTTGAATCCTTGGTGAAAAGCCTCGAAAAAAAGCCTCCTGCACGCGTGCCGGGCACCGCGGTCTTTCTCACCAGCGACCCTGTCAGCGCCCCGACTGCGTTGTTGCACAGCCTCAAGCACTACAAGGTCTTGCACGAAAAGAATGTGATTTTGACCATCGAGACCGCCGACACCCCCCGGATTGACCCCGCGGAGCGCGTGCGCATCGAGCCGGTTGGCCAAACGTTTTCGCGGGTGGTCCTCCGGTTTGGGTTTATGGAAACTCCAAACGTTCCAAGGGCTCTCGCCATCGCACGCAAGCTAGGCTGGCAATTCGATATCATGTCAACGTCATTCTTCTTATCGCGCCGGTCTCTGAAGCCGTCGTCGCATTCGGGGATGCCGCGCTGGCAAGATAGATTATTTATTGGGCTCACGCGCGTTGCCAACGACGCGACAGACTATTTCCAGATACCGACCGGACGGGTCGTCGAGGTCGGCACTCAGGTGACTGTCTAGACGACTTAAATAAGTACTGGTCCGCGCGCTGGGTTTCCGGCTAAAACTGCCGAAACGATGGATATGCGAGGAGTTCGGCAATGGCCGATGAAATGCCGCGCGCGGATGAGGTTACAAACCTCACTCCGGAAGAAGTCGCTGCCGGGCTGCGCGAAGGGCGGATCCTACTGGTTGATGTGCGAGAGCCCAACGAAACAACAATCGAAAGCTATCCAGACGCGGTAATCGTTCCACTCTCCAATTTTGATCCTGCGGCGATTCCCGACCCGCGAGGCAAGCAAGTTGTATTTGCCTGCCGGTCTGGCCGGCGTTCGATCACAGCGTCGGTAGCGGCACAAGACGCCGGTTACCCGTATTCCGCTCATCTTGCCGGCGGCATAATCGCATGGAAGTCTGCAGGCCTTCCCACAAAGACCTGAACGAACGGAATCGATGATTTCGAAGCCGCGGATATTCCTAATAACGGTTGCCGCCTTGAGCCTTGGGATGTCACGCCCGGCGTCGGCGCAATCTTCGCGCGTGGTGAATGTCTACAATTGGTCGGATTATATCGACCCGAAAGTGCTGGAAAATTTTACCGCGGAAACCGGCATCAAAGTCCAATATGACACGTTTGACGCCAACGAGACGCTTGAAACCAAACTCCTTGCGGGCAAGTCTGGATATGATGTCGTAGTCCCGACAGCATATTTTTTGGAACGTCAGATCAAAGCCGGTGTCTTCCAGAGACTCGATAAAGGCCGGCTGAAAAATCTCGGCAATGTCTGGCCCGAAATCGCCAAGCGGCTGGCTGTCTATGATCCGGGCAATCAATATGCCGTCAATTATATGTGGGGTACCACTGGAATCGGCTACAACATAAATGCGGTACGAAAGAGAATGGGGCCGGACGCAAAGATTGAAAGTTGGGACATTGTTTTCCAACCGGAGAATCTGGCGAAGTTTCGTGACTGCGGCATTCAAATGCTTGATTCTCCCGATGACATAATTCCCGCCGCACTTCATTTTCTCGGATTAAATCCAAATTCAACGAACCTTGCCGAGCTCGACAAAGCCGCCACGCTACTGGAAAAAATCCGGCCTTTGGTGCGAAAATTCCATTCGTCGGAATATCTAGACGCGCTGGCAGTTGGTGAAATTTGCCTGGTTGTAGGTTGGTCGGGCGATATCAAGCAGGCCCAAAAGCGTGCTCTCGAAACGAAAAATGGCATTATGATTGGCTATTCAATCCCAAAAGAGGGCGCGCAGATGTTTTTTGACAATCTCGCAATTCCCAATGACGCTACGCACGTCGCAGAAGCGCACGCCTTCATCGACTATCTATTGCGGCCCGACGTGGCTGCAAAGAACAGCGACCTTGTCGCGTACGCCAACGGCAATCTGGCAAGTCAGAAATTCATCGAAAAAAGTGTGCTCGAAGACAAAAGCATTTATCCCGATTTTGAGACCATGAGCCGGCTTTATACTGTCGGCGCAAGGGATCAGAAGTCGCAGCGCCTCGTCAATCGGCTCTGGACGAAAATCAAGACCGGTCGTTGACGGACAGGTGGTCCTCAGGACGCCACCGTCGGTGCAACCACAGCCATTGTTCCGGGTGTTCGCGGATCCACCCTTCGATAACCGTTGTAATGACTTGGGTCGTGCCGGCGACGTCTATTTTTCCTTCGGCGTCACGTATCGGTTTGATCTCTTCGGTCAATTCCGCGCGAAAGCGATGATTTGGCAGGCGTACTACGCGTGTTCCGTGAATAGGGCAGTCATAATGGCGCGCAAGTCGTGCTAACAGCGGATTGGCCTTTGTGCGGCGTCCGAAAAAAATAACGTCAACACCACGTCCGTAGTATTGATCTACGAGCATTCCGACATGGGTCCCGCGGTCGAGCGCGTCGGCAAGTTTTACCGGTGCGTCAAGCCCGGTCGGAATCAACGTGCCCATTGTTGCCGCACGCGTCTTATGCAGCCATTTGTCGATAGCCGGTATATTCGGCCGCCTATAGAGGACCGCGCTGTCGATCTTGCATGTGGCGGCGCAAACCGCCGGCAACTCCCAGTTTGCGAAATGCGCGGCGAAGACCAGGCCAGGCTTTCCGCCGCGCATCAGCTCGAAGAAGCGACCTATATCGGCTTGAGGCGCTTCGATGCGTGCGTGTCGTTCGGGATGCCAGGGATCGAAATCGGATAGCTGATCGAGATGAGCGAATTCGGCCGCCATGCGGCCGACATTATCCCACACGCCGAGCAAGATCTTATCAATCTCAGCAGGCGATTTTTGCGGGAAGGCGTAAGTCAGATTGGCACGTCCAATGCGGTTTTCCGGCAACAGTGGACCAATGCGGCGCATGAACCAGCCGGCGGCATTCGCCATAGTGTCGGGGTTCGTGAGACGCAGGAGTTTGAGCAACGCAATTGCCGTTGCGCCGACCAGAGCATTACCGACGCGTTTGGTACCACGGGCCAAACGCCGGACGATCTTCTCCATAGAGGGTGCCTCAGAACGTCACAACGACTTTGCCGAATACCTTCCGGCTTTCCAATCGTTCCAGACCGCGTTCGAATTCCGCAAGTTGAACTTCGGTGTCAATAATTGGGGTCATACCTGCCGCAATTTTTGACAGACTGTCGCGGATATTGCGCATCGAGGCACCGAAAGAACCCAAAATCTTATATTGTTGCTGGAACAGCTGCATCAGGTTGATGGTCACGGTTGGCCCTGCAGTTGACCCGCAGGTCACGAGTCGTCCGCCACGCTTGAGGCACAGCAGCGATCCGTTGAATCCGTCGCCCCCGACATGCTCGAATACCACGTCGACGCCTTTTTTTCCCGTGAGCTTGCGGGTGACACCCTCAAAGCGCTCGGTCTTGTAATTAATCACGTAATCGGCGCCTAGCGCCTTGGCTTTTTCCGCTTTTGCATCATCGCCGACAGTGGTGATGACGGTGCAGCCAAGAGCCTTGGCCATCTTGATGGCGACCGAGCCGATGCCTGAGCCGCCCGCGTGCACCAGAATGGTTTCGCCCGGTTTAAGTTTAGCATTGTCGAACAACATGTGTTCGACGGTGCCAAAAGCAATCGGTGCGCACGCCGCGTCACGGAGCAATACATTCTCGGGCACCGGGATAACGAGCCGCGATGGAAAGTTGATCAGGTCGCGTGCGAAACCGTCGATATGGAAGCCCATTATGCCGCCGACATTCTCACAGAGATTGTCGCGGCCTTCACGGCAGGCCGTGCATCGTCCGCAGGTCATCGCGCCATACATGACGACCTTGTCGCCCGGCGCGAATTTCGCAGCGCCGCTGCCGACACTGACAATCTCACCGGAGGCTTCGGCGCCGACTACCAACGGCAGTTGCCGCTTGGCAAAAGCCATGCCGCGGAATCCCCACAGATCCAGATGGTTTAGTGCCACCGCCTTGACGCGGATTTGCACTTCGCCTTCGCCCGGCGGTGAAGGTGGCAGCACGTCAGCAAGTTCGAGCTTGCGATCGGCGATCAGTCTTAACGCACGCATGCTGGGTTGACTCGCCGGGATTTAGGCCGGCTCGAGCCCCATCACAAGCGAAACGTTCTGCCCGCCAAAGCCGAAAGAGTTTGAAATGGCGTGCCGTAAGCTCGCGTCCCGCGCCTCGTTGGGCACGACATCCAGCGGGATTGCCGGATCGGGGATGGTATAATTGATCGTCGGCGGAAT
>Ga0134126_10005412_pt1 | contig 15949 bp, 7 predicted proteins | sample KB31752_FD_96881 | JGI IMG/M metagenome (GOLD analysis project Ga0134126, IMG submission 96881) | Terrestrial soil microbial communities with excess Nitrogen fertilizer from Kellogg Biological Station, Michigan, USA - KB3-175-2 | ecosystem: Environmental > Terrestrial > Soil > Unclassified ...
ATTTGTGCGTGCGGCGCGCAGCGGCAAGCGCCCGTCAGATGGCTACTACGTTCAATTCTGGCGGATTCTTTTGCGCTATCCGGAACTGGCCGCGTGGGAGATGTCCTTTACCGACAGCCTCCGCGAGACGTATGCCGCGCTCTACAAAACCGTAAAAAACATCAAGCCGGATCTTCCTGTGGGCTGGCATATCTGGCACAACACGTCTTTCAATCCCATCTATCGAGCGGAACAAGACTGGCAGGAGCTTTCCAAATATTCCGATTTCATTAAAGTTGTGATGTACAACAACTGCGGCGGCGAGCGCTTTGCATTATATGTTGATAACATCGGCTCGACACTCTACGGGGACCTTACCAAACAGCAATTGACGGATTTTACAGACGAAGTGATGGGCTACAAGGAGAGCAGCTACAACCAACTTCCTTCTAGCGGACTCCCTGCGGACTATGTTTACCGCGAAACCAAACGCGCAATGGAGGGAGTTGCGGGAACAAAAACTCAGATCTGGTCCGGCCTTGACGTGGACATTCCAACCGAACCGGGGAACAGTAAACGCACTCCGCAAAGCGTGAAAGAGGCGGTTTTGGCGGCCTTCCGAGCAGGAGCACCCGGCATCATTCTCTCTCGCAAATACTCCGAGATGCGCCTGGCAAATCTTGGCGGAGCCGGAGATGCAATTCGCGAGTTGAAATTGTCGAGCTGAAATCTGCCCAAAGAATCTTCGCTTGAAAGCCGTTTGCGCAGCAACCCCCAACTACTCTCTTGCTGCGAATGATAATATCGCGCCCCGTTCCAGCGGCGGCAACGTAAACTCGACGAGCTGTCCTCGCTTTACTCCGTGAATCATTTCGGCTTGCCCGAGAAATGGGAGAAAGGACAACGTATCTCCCATCGCGGCTGGGACATTCACTCTTATATTTTTTGCTGGCGCAGGTACAACGACTTTGCCGGGAACCAGGCCGCCAAAATTCACCAGGTACACATGAGGCGCGCCGTTCACGAGTGCAAAATTAGCCGCCACGGTGGTGGGAGCATTTAACTTTATCTCTTCTTCCCCTTTCACTGCGTCGAGCAATTCCTGGGGCGGATTGGACGAGCCGGCAACAAAGTCGGCCTCCAACGCCTTGAAATAGGTGCCGCCCGGATCATCGGACAATACAACCTTGCTGTCGGATTGTGGCAGGCCCGTGGCATCTTCTCCCAATATGACCAACCGGCCGCCCTGGTCCACAAACGCTTTCAACGCCTGCCGTTCGGCTTCATCAAGCGTGCTGACTCCCGGCAGGACCAAGGTCTTGCCATGGAACGCATCAATCGTGCGCGGAGTCACAACCTGCAACGCTTTGTGCTGTTGGATCAGCAACACCATCGCCCCTCGATACGATGGAAGGAACGTTTTTGCCGTGTAGTCACGGCTTTTCGGCGAGAAGTAAACGCCTACAGCGTGGAAGGGAGCTCGCGGAGAATAGAGTTCGTTTTCATTCTTCTCAATCCACTGAAAAATTTCTCTTCGTGTCGGCAGATCATTGGATCCTGCCATCGAGTGCCCCGGCGCGTCCCAGAAATTACATCCGGTCATGATGATGGAATTTGCCAAATTCTTCATTGGCTCTGGCGCCGTAACTGTTTTTTGCTGGTCCCACGAATAATTCAGTATCCACGAAGCTTTGCCTTGAGCGAATGCGCGGAAGGACAACATCCCCGCCTGATAGAGGAACCAGTCCACTTGCGAGCGCATCGCCGCCATGTGCTCTCCATTGCCGAACTCATACTCATGCGCGATGACGTCTATCACGTTGTACATCTGATAGACATCAGCGCCCACGCGCGTGGCCTCTTCCTCGATCCCTGGATAAATTTCTGGAATCACCATGATATTGGGATTCACAGAGCGCGCATTCTCGCGAATTTCCTTCACGAAGTCGGTCATGGTCTGAATGCGAAAATCGACCCATTTACGGAAGTTGGCGTCGTTGAAATCGCCCAACTTCAAATCTTTTTTTGCGTCCAGTCCGGTCTTTTCCTTGAAAGCCGCAACAGTGTAGTCATCGAAACTCGCCCAACTCGTCTCCCAGCCTTCGAAATGGGTCATCCAGTAGGGAATATCCACATAAATTCCGTCCATCCCGGTTGCCGCAATTTGGCGCACCCGCTCCATGTATTGCTTGCGCCACTCTTTCGCATAAGGAGTGATCCACACATCCTCATCGCCTTTCCTGATCCAGAACGCCGCGCCGCCGGTGAACTCCGCAGGCTCTCCAGTTATCTTCCGTTGCACCCAGTCGGGATGGTCTTTCATCACCGAATGTTTGGCTTGATCGGCGTTGGCTGTAATGCATTCCGTGCCGGCGATGTACACATACACCTTGTTATTTGCCTTGTGAACCTGTTCCGCAACGTTACGCAAGACGCTTAGTTTTTCTGTGGGATCCAGAAAGCTTTCGTAGCGGCCGGGAATGTCATTGTCCACCTCAATGCCAAAGACGTGGTCCTCTTTCGCCTTGCGGACGATCGCGTCCGCATTGTTACGGTCCAAACCGTAAGCGCCGATGCGAACGGTATGAGTCCAATCTTGCTGTTGTTGTGCTGCTGCATGGACGGTCATTCCGCCGAGCGCCGCGAAGACACACAACATAGATGCACGCTTCATAACTGGATTCTCCTGGTTTTGCGTAGAGGGTAAGGGGCGGCTGGCATTTCAACCGCCCTCTTCTGAAGAGACGAAAAACTGGCTCTAGAACTGGTAGCGAATGCCAAATTGCATATGCCGCGGGTTATTCAGCGTGCTTTCCACATCGCCAAAGTCCGAAGCGCCAAGCGAGGTGACCGGGAAACCAAATCGCGGCGTGTTGGTGAAGTTGAAGAACTCCGCGCGAACCTGGAGCTTCATATTTTCTTTAATGGAAATTTCTTTGCTCAGAGATATATCCGAGTTGTGAATGCCATCGCTGCGCAGGTTGGAAAAGTACCGAGGCGCATTGCCCGCCACCTGATCGCCGGGGTCGGCAAAGCACGACTCATTGAAGATTGAGGGATCGCCCGTCCCGTGCACGAAATTGAGCGCCGCCTGGTGGTAGCTGATTCCCGAAGAAATCTTGGGACACACCACATCAGGGCGCTGAGCGCCATCAGCCAACTGTGAAGACTCCATGCCGATGTGGATAGGCGTGCCGGATTGGAAGGTCAAAATTGTAGAAACAGACCAGCCGCCAATGATCGTATCCAGCGGCCGACTCATGCCACGGCCAATCCACAGGCCGCGGCCTATGGGAAGATCCACAATCGTGGCGAGGACCATGCGGTTCGTGGCGTCGTTGGCGCTAATGGAACGCTCCGCCGCCAGGTTGTCCGGTTCCTGCGGCATGCTGCCGTTGCTAAGCGAGTCGGTAATAAACGAGTTCGCGCCTGCCGAAGAATCATCTATTGCTTTGGCCCAGGTGTAATTACCCTCGAAACTCAAATAGTGGCTCGCACGTTTTTGGAAACGTATCTGCAGCGAGTTATAGGAGGCACTCGCGCCCAGCAAGGTCAGTCCTGAAAAGCTCCCATCAAATTGCGGGTATCGGCGCAAAAGGTTGACCAGGGGAATTGTGCTGTTGTTATAAAGTGAGCTGGGCTCATTAAACATAGCGCCCGCTCCCTGGAAGAACGGCTGGAAGGGGTTGTTCACCTCTTCGCCCAGGACATTGGTCGGGGTCGTGCAGTCATTGTTGGGGTCCGGGTCTGTCGCGACGCACTGGTTGTAATTTGCTACGATCTGCTTTCGCACCGAAGACGGAAGGGTGTTTCTGTTGGATGTTCCCGAACCGGAACTAAACGGCAGATGCCGGCTCTGGCTGCCCGAGTAGTCCACACCGACCGTAATACCTCCCGGAAGCAAATGCTCGACTCCGAAATTCCACTGATAAATCTCAGCGTTGCGCGCTTCAGTCACTCCCAAAGAATTGTTGTCGTCATAACCCCACATGGCCAGCTTTCCATAAGTGTTACCCTGCGGCGTTGCGAAGCCCCCGGGGAAGGGATCGGCCAGCGTGGCAAGCTGGGTTTGAAACTGGTCCACGGAGAAGCGGATGGGATTTGAATTTCCAAAGGCCGGCCCCGGAGACTGGAAGTTGGTGGCAACGTTTAACCCGTAGTAAATTCCCGCGCCTCCGCGGATGACGGTCTTCGAACCCAGCGAGTAGGCAAAGCCCGCGCGGGGGGCCCAATTGTTCCGGTCCACGGGAACATTGCGATTCCCGGACGTTGGAAATACTGTAGTGCCCAACAAATTGCCTGACCGGCTGAGCAGCGTTGTGCCCGTGTTCGGATCGGTGACCGTGTACGGCACCGCGATGCCTGTATCTCCCGTAAAATTAGTAAATTGCACCTGGTTGTTTCGTTCCGAGTAAGGCGTGCTCCATTCGTAACGAAGGCCAAGATTCACAGTTAACTTGGGCGTCACTTTCCAATCATCTTGAAAGTAGAAGGCCGTTTCTTTCGATTTATTGGCAACCGCGCCTGAAGTGCCGACGAACGAGTCGAGATCGCCATATCCAAGCAGAAGACTTGCGAAAGAGTTGCCTTGGTCGGAATCTCCGGCGCCCACGACTTGTTCAGTCACGCCCTGGGTAAAGTGGAAGAATCCGGTGGGATTTCCCGGCTGAAAGAAATTATTAAAGAACAACCGTTGCTCGCCGCCAAATTTCCATATCTGCCGTCCCCGCGCCCATGACATCGAGGAACTGTAAGAATAGAGCGTATGTGCGAATACCGTGTCGGTGCAACATTGATTGAACAAAGAGGTCGCGTTGTTGTCCATCTGGATGGTGGGGAAACGCGTCAGATGGTTCGCTTCCCCGAGAGGTGCATCACCTGGCTGGTCGAAAACCGTGTTCAAATTCGGATAATTCTCCGTGACCGGAGAAACGGCGCGGTCCAATCCAAAACGGTTTGTCCACACTACATTTGGTGAGATAAGGAAATCTTCTTCCAGCCCAACATTGTGCACGTCGGTAATGCCGCTAAGCCCATCTCCGCAGCAACCCCAATCTCCATCGCCAAAAACTGTAGGGATGCTGTTATCACTGTGAAGATTGCTGTATCGCGCGTTGACCCGGTTTCTGTCCGAAAAGTTGTGGTCTATCTTGATATCAAACTGTCTCCCGGTTGTCTTATTCAGTACCGCTTGGTGAAAATTGGGCGTCCCCAGCGGCGCATTGGGATCGGTGGGTTGGGGATACATGTTGATGATTTTCTGGCCCATCGGATCAATCAGCCCTGCGTCAATCACATTCGGGACAGTAAAGTTAGCTCGAACACCATTTGAGTCGACGTTAAATGGATTGAAGATCGGCTGTAGTGATTGGCTAAAATCGCCGGTCCGCTCCAGGGCGGTTGGCACAAACGCATCAATATCAAACGGGTCATTCTGTCGAATGCCTTCGAAGTCAACAAAGAAGAAAGTCTTATTTTTAATGAGTGGGCCGCCGAGCGAAAATCCATACTGATCGCGCGCATGATCGGGCTTGGCCCCACCGTTCGCCTCATTAAAGAACTCATTGGCGTCCAGCGCCGAGCGTTGCCCGAACCACCATCCGCTTCCGTGGAATTGGTTCGTTCCCTCCTTGAGTACGACATTGACCACCGTGCCCCCGTTATTACCGTACTCAGCGGAGAAACTGTTGTTCTCGACCTTGAATTCCTGAACTACTTCCACTGATGGCTGGTAATAAACATTGGTGGTTGCTCCCTCGCCTTGTTCCGGCGCGCTCGTCAGCGCTCCATCCAGGCGTATTTCGGCCGTCGCGTTGCGCTGGCCATTGGAAACAAAATTCGTGCCGGAGGGATAGGAATCGTCTGTGCCCTGCCCTGCTGTTTCAGTCACGCCACCGGCAAGAAAAACAAGTCCAAACATGCTGCGATTGGACAAGGGAATATCGCGTACGTATTGATTCGTAACATCTGTGCCCAGCGAAGCGTTTCCGGTATCGAGAAGTGGCGCCTCGCTCGTAACAGTAACAGTTTCAGAAACGCCCTGGGGCTTCAGGGAGAAATTGAGCGTTGCGCTTTGGCTGACCGCGAGAGTAACTCCCTTGCGTTCCTCCGAGGCCAATCCGTGGGCGTCTACACGTATGGTGTAAGTCCCAGGGCGCACATCGGTAAACAGGTAAATCCCGCTGCTGTTGGTAACACTATTCGCAGCGATGTTCGTTCCTTGGTCGGTGAGAGTGACGCTCGCTCCAGGAATTACAGCGCCTGAATTATCGCTAACGACTCCAGTCAGCTGGGAGGTGTACGTAGATTGCGCGGCCGCTTGATTTACCGTGCACAGACTCAGCAGAACAACCATCAAGACTGTTCCACAACGCATGCCAAAGCTTCGAATGAGACTCCTCATCGCCCCCCCTAACTCGTTTGACCAAAGCAAGATTTGCAACCGACCAAACCACCCGAGATAACGCTTCCGCAATGTCGAAACAGGCATTCACGACTCTCATTTCCCTGCCTAAAAGATTCGACGAGAATGCATAACTGCTGAGAATGTTTGTCAACAGATACATTGAGTTTGGTTACGTTGTCAATCGAAATATTTCGAAATCCTTCGGATTGTTGCTTATTTTCTCGATGATTGCTTTCATACCGTAACGAGCCGAAGGAAATAAAGGGGTTAGCTGAATCTGCGAAGGGTCACTTCCCTAACCATAGGCGAAAACCCTGCGTGGATACAAAGATGTCTTTTAGGGAACTTTGCGGGGATATTAACCCGCGCCGATTTTCAATACAGTCCTGTGGAGGAAAATAGCCTGGTCAACGCTCGAAGGAACTGAGAAAGAAGAGAGCGCGCTAAAGCACCGGAGCAGACAAAAAGCACTGCTCGTCTTAGATGTAAAAAGTGTAGGTATTTCCGATCAAAACCGTAGGCTGCGATACCTGGTCCCAGGATATATTTTTGGGATTCCGTTCGGGGGAACAGCAGAGGTAACGGTGGATATAGCGCTGCCGTGGTATTGCAAGGTGGCGTCAGGATTTGCGACTGGCACGATCCCTGCTCCGTGGTCGTCTTTGACGATCACAATATGAAACGTCCTGTCCTTTAACATTCCAGGAAAGCTTCCATTGCGCTCACCGAGAGAAATCGTTTTGGTCTTGTCGTTCCAATGAATGGGAATGATCGAATATGCTCCGTGCTCGTAGGCGTAAGTGTCGCCTTCGTCCTCATAGAGGGAAAAATCGGCGTTCGCTCCGGCATAAACGCGCAATTCGATAGGATCGGATTTTGCCGATGTGGACTCCACTTGAGGGCCCAGCGCGACAATGGAACCTGCCTTGGCGTAGATCGGAATCCTTTCGAGCGGAGCTTCGGCAGTAATGCTTTCGCCGCCGCTAATGCGCCTTCCTGTCCAGAAGTCCACCCAATCGCTGCCCGCGGGTAAATATACGGTGCGCTGCGCAGCGCCTTCGGTGGTTACGGGATTAATCAGCAGTGCTGGTCCGAAAAGAAACTGATCGGAAACATCGCGTGCTTTTGGGTCAGAAGAAAACTCGAGAGGAAGCGCCCTCATCAGCGTTTCACCTTCATTAGTCACACCCCAGGCAGCCGAATAGGTATATGGCAGCAGCCGATAACGCAGCTCATCGTACTGCGTAAGAATTTTTTCAACTTGCGGCCCGTAATTCCAAATCTCGGCGTTCGACTGGTATCCGTGAACGCGAAAAATGGGACAAAACACACCGTACTCGAACCAGCGCACCAGAAGCTCATGGTAGGCTTCCGACGTGTATTGGTCGCGCGGCCGGAAAAATCCTCCAATATCTGTCGTCCAATACGGTATTCCCGACATGCTAAAACTCAGACCTGCGAGAACCTGACGGCGGAGTGTTGTCCAGTTTGCACTGATGTCGCCCGACCAGGAAGCAGCCGCATTTCGCTGTTGTCCGGCAAATGCCGAACGGGTAAGAATTACAACTCGTTTTTTATCGGTTGTCGCCCGCTGCCCTTCATAGATCGCTTTTGTCACATAGAGCGGATAAGCGTTGCGAACTGAGTCTCCGTCGCCCAGAAATGTTTGTTTTCCATGAAGAACGTCGCCTTCCGGCTCCGAAGCATCCATCCACCAGCCGTCCATGCCATCCTGAAAGATTCCTTTGTTGAGTTCCGACCAGAAGGCCGTTTGAGCCTTTGGATTAAAAAAATCCATCCAGGGCGTATCTGGAATAAGTAAAGAATGCGCCGCCATTCTTTTGTAAACGTCCGTGTCCTCGCCGAACCTTGACCAGATTGAGATCACCATATGCAGATCGTTTGCGTGCAACTGATCGAGCATTGCCTTGGGCTGCGGATAGTAATCTTCGTCGAACTTCATCGCGCTCCAGCCATACTTACCCCAGTACTGCCAATCCTGCACCAGAGCATCCACTGGAATTTTGCGTTTGCGAAATTCCGCTGCAATATCCAATATTTCCTGTTGGCTGTGATAACGTTCGCGGCATTGCCAATATCCATAGGCCCACTTCGGAAATAGCGGCGCCTCGCCGGTGAGTTTCCGGTAATCAGAAATAACGCGGTCCAGCTCAGGGCCATAAAAAAAGTAGTAATCAATGGCTTGCCCGATTTCAGAGCGGAAAGTAGTGGTGTCCTGGGGAGGTCGAAGAGTCAATTGAAGACCGCCAGGGCCACCCTTCGCCAAGACTTCATATTTTTTATTTGCGTCCAAATCTGCGAATCCTGACGCCGAGGTGGGAGTCCACATGTTGTGCAGGTCAATTACTGGTTTCCCTTCCACTTCAAGCGTCAGCTGATGCTTGTTGTCGCTCGTCATGAGGAAGCCATAAGTGCCCTTCACTGTAGTGGTGAAGCTCCCCTTTCCAGTAGCTGGGTCGATTGCGATAGTTTGATCCGCAGGATTGAAATCGGTGAGAGAAGGATTGTTCCACAAGATGCCGTATCCCTCGCTCGAAAGAACGAACGGAATGGAAATATTGGTGTTCGCCTGACTCAAACGGACTGGGACTCCGCGAACATTGAAAATACCCTCTTGATGCTGCCCAAGACCGTACATCGCTTCATCCGGCGGTGAAAGGAAGGTTTGTTGTACTTGCCAGACTTTATTTTCAAACGCTGAAGGCACGGCAAAGGCTTTGCCTCCCTCGCGGGGTTCGGCGAGGACGGTTTTGCCATCTTTCGACAAAAACGTTAGTGCACTGCTCGTGCGGTTTACTTTCACCGTAAGTACTGCGGTCGTCAGCAGGATGTTGTTTCCGCTGCTACTAACCTCAAGCCCATCAGCCCGGCAAGCTTCCGTGACAACAGGAACTTTGGCGGCTGGGATTTCTGAGTTGGGGCTAGCCACAACGTGCACGACGCGATCTCCGCATACTTCAATGCGGATTGTTCCAGCCGATGTTCGCAACGTGACGCCGTTCGGATCTTTTTGAAAGTCCTTGATGGGGAATTGAGGGCCAGTCACGGCCCACGTTGACGGAACGGCAAAAGCAATGAGTAGCAGAACAACACGGTATGTATTGGCCATCGGGTCTGATTTGCCGTTCGTTTCAAGTGAACAAAGTTTTCCGGCTACTGAGTAGGTCCTCCAAACTTGACCCGAACAGCGTAGGCAAAGTTGGATGGAAACTGCTTAGGCAATTGAACATGGAGCCCATCCGGCCGCTGCTCAAACTCAAGTTTTGTATCGTTGCCGAGCAGTTCGACGGATCGTACAGGAGCGTCACCCACATTCCGTGCGAGTGAGTGAATCGTAACTCCTCCATCTGTCGGGAAGCCGAGTCCGATGGCGTATAGCACATCTCCGTGAGTTGTGAACCGGAAATCCTCGGCTGTGTACTTTGTTACATCGGTGTCATGAAATGAACCGGCAGCCGCTTTGGTCGGACCCTCTCCGTAGGTCCTCCAGGGCCGGGTCCCATAAATCGCCTCGCCATTGACCTTCAGCCAGGCGCCAACGTCGAGTAGCACCTTTTGCACTTCCTGGGGAATCGTGCCATCCGAGCGGGGACCGATGTTCAACAGCAAATTGCCATTCTTGCTGACGATATCTACGAGCTGATCAACAACAGATTGCGGAGACTTAAAAGTGTCATCTTTGATGTAGCCCCAGGATCTGTTACTCACGGAGGTGTCTGTCTGCCAGGGAAGCGGTCGAATGTCGGCGAGTTGTCCACGCTCGAGATCAAGCACGGCGGAGTGCTCCTGCATTGCATAGTCCTTGTAGTTGATCACTCCAACATGATCGCCATATTTCAGCGAAGTGTTGTAATAAAAAGCGGCAAAGCGGGTTAAATTCCGGCGAATGGACGCCTGCCCGATCCACCAATCGAAATACACAATGTCGGGATGATATTTCTCCACCAATTCCGCGTCACGCGCCAGCCAATCGTTGGGCCAGGCGGCGGAAACATAAGTGAAATCATTGTTCAACGGAGTGCCCGCGGGATTAATCATCCAGGTATGAGCAGGGCCATAAAATGCGGCGTATTGCGGATCATTGACATCCGAAACGATCTTACGGCCGGGGCCCAAAAAGAAATTGTGCTCCACCCGATGCGAGGACAATCCAAAATGCAATCCGGCGGCCCGCACTGCTTTGGCCAGTTCACCGGTAGTGTCGCGGTGCGGTCCCATCTTGACGACGGTCCAGTCGCTCAGTCCGCTGTCGTACATCGCGAAGCCATCGTGATGCTCAGCCACCGGCACTACATATTTCGCACCAGCCCTTTTGAATAAGTCCGCCCACTCCGCGGGATCGAAGTGATCGGCTTTAAACATCGGAATGAAATCCTTGTAACCGAACTTGTCCTGTGTTCCATAGGTGGCGAGGTGGTGTTCGTATTCGCGAGATCCCTTCACATACATCATTCGGGGATACCATTCGCTGCCGAAAGCCGGAACGGAATAAACTCCCCAATGAATAAAAATTCCGAATTTTGCGTCCCGATACCACGCAGGCGCTTCATATTTCTGAAGCGAGTCCCAGTCGGCGCGAAACGGCCCTTCCCGGTCGGCGTTATCAACATCTTTCAAAAGGCTGGCGCGCTGCGCATCATATTTGCTGCTGGCCTTCTGCCAGATTTGATCAATAACTTCGGGATCCTGGGATTCTGTGGGCGCCGTGGCGCTCTGGGCATTCAGCATGGAACAAGTAAGCAGCAGTACTGCAACAGCGCCGATTTTCCGAATAAACCACGATGAACGATATGAAGGCATAGTGTCCTTTCGTGCGCTAGCGAAATCAGATTTATTTCTACCCAAGGTGCGCGATCGTATTTTTGCTGTCCCAAACATTGTCTATGTTGCTGGTTTCTAAATCTGCGAAGTGTCCAGCGTGCAAATTTTGGCCCAGACAATTCCGTAAAGAGCAATGAATACAAAACAAACCAGAGGCACCACAAAGCCGGCGCGCATCGAATACCGGTCCGCAATGTGGCCCATGAATGGCGCGGCAATGGCTCCGCCGACAATGGACATTACGATGAGCGACGAGCCTAGCTTGGTATGTTCGCCAAGGCCGCGAATGGCCAGCGCAAAAATAGTCGGAAAGCCGACCGACATAAAAAAGAATGTCGCAAACATTGCATACAATCCAATTTTTCCGCCACCCATGGTGACCGCGACGAGCGCGACATTCACGAGTGAATAGGCCGCCAATACACGATGCGGCCTGAATTGACTGATGACCGCGCTGCCGCAGAGCCTTCCAACCATAAACAAGCCAAAGCCAATTGCCCCGAGCCATTTTGAAGCTTCAAGGCGCGTCACACCCGGATCATTTTCAAGGATGTAATTGACGCAGAAACTGAAAATTCCCGTCTGTGCAGCAACGTAAAGAAACTGAGCGGCAATACCCAGGGTGAAATGCTTGCGCCGGAACATGTCCCAGTTCCTGGAAACCAACAAGAATGCGGCGACGTAGGCGACGATCAACAATCCATATTTCACCGGCTGAAAGAATGCCTCGCTCATGTTAAGCAAGGCCCAGATAACTTCCAGGATCGGGGCGATAAAGAAATACAACACTCCGCAAACCGCAGCCAGAACGATAGCGATGCTGCCCAGGGGCGCGCCCGGAACTTTCGCGAGCTTCTCCGGAATGGAAGGTTTAAGGTTTTCATCTTTAACGTGTAAATCCGGAATTTTCGCCACCACAAAAACCATAAGCAGCAGAAGCACGAATATGCCGATCCCCATATAGGGAGTGGAAAGGCCGGCATTGCTGTTCACGTGTTCGCCCCCGGCAAAAACAAAGTGCCCGCCAACGATTGGGCCGAGAATCCATCCCAGACCGTTAATTGTCTGGGCGATGTTGATGCGGGTGGGGCCACCCTCGGGCGCTCCCAGAACCGTCGCGTAAGGATTCGCAATGGTTTCCAGGCACGTCATGCCTGCTGCGATTACAAATAACCCAAGAAGAAAAGCCCAGTATGTGCCGATATTTGTGGCAGGAATGAACCAGAAAGCGCCAGCCGCAATCAGCGAAAGACCGACCAGGATGCCACCTTTGTATCCAAACCTTTTGGCAATTAAGCCGGCGGGAATGGCCATCAGGAAGTAAGCCAGATAGTTGGCCGCCTGGACTAGTCCTGACTGTTCCTTGTTGATATGGAGAGTGTCCTGAAAATGCTTGTTCAGGATGTCAATCATTCCATTGCAGAAGCCCCACAACAGAAATAGCGAGGTAATCAGCGCAAAGACAACAGTGAGGTCCCTGCCATCGGTGGTGCGAAACAAACCAGAGCCACGGGCGCCGGCTGTGGAAGAGGTTGTCGAATCGCTGGTGTACGTATTCATGGCAGTCAATCCAGGGAAACTAAAATCTTCTTAAACTTCGACGGGTTCTCGCTCCAGGAACGCAATGCCCCGGGCGCTTCATCAAGCGGAACTACCATGCTAACCGCGCGATCCACCGGAAATTTATGCGCCTCAAGCAGTCTGATGACGGCACGAAAGTCTTCGGGCTGGGCATTTCGCGATCCAAGCACATCCAATTCCTTTTGCACGAATAGCCGAGTCTCATAACTCACCGGCTCTTTAGCGTAGCCAATGTACACCACTCGTCCGCTGAATGAGACTTCTTCGACCGCGGCGCGAAATGTTGCCGGCGTGCCTATGGCTTCGATAACCACTCCGGGCCCCCGGCCATCGGTAAATTCCAAAAGGCGGTCGTGCAAGGATTCCCGCGCACTGTTAATCGTGTGCACGCCACCCGCGGCCCGGGCGAGATCCAGTTTGTCGTCGTCCACATCAATACAAATTGTTGTTGCGCCTCGAGCATTCGAAGCCGCCACGGCGCCAAGCCCTACGCCACCACAACCAAAAATTGCTACCGTGTCATCAGCGGTGATCCGCCCTCGCGCCGCGGCGTGAAAACCCACCGTGAGTGGTTCCACCAGTGTCAGCTCTTTCGGCGTGAGCTTCGCCGGATACAACTTCTCGGACGGCATCACAATAAATTCCGCGAGCGCGCCGTCCCGTTGCACCCCAAGAGTCTGATTGAATTGGCAGGCATTGGCACGCCCCGCCCGGCACGAGGAACATTTACCGCAACTGGAATATGGAGAAAGAGCCACGTTGGTTCCGGCGGACAAGCTGTGGTCCCCATTCGCTTCCAAAACCGTGGCTGAAACTTCATGCCCCAGAATGCGTGGATAAGAGACCAGTGGATTTAGACCGCGAAACGAATTTAGATCGCTTCCGCAGAATCCCACCATGTGCACTTTCAGCAGGACGTGGCCATTCGCTGCAATCGGCTCCGAAACAGTCTCGATTGACGCTTGGCCGGGTTTATGAAGTACGAGGGCTTTCATACTCTGTTCATTCAAGCTGGAACTGAGGTTTCAAGCAAGCGCCTTCCGCCGACGTTTTGTAGAACCAGGAGCGGGGCGTTTCCATCTCTGCTCGGAGCATTCGACAACTTCGCCGCACTTGCCTGATGCCATACGAGCATACGCTTTTGTGGCGTCCTGAAGGCAAAAGCGATGGGTAGTAATACCGCAGGATGCAGGTTCAGGCGCTCGACTAATTCGTCCACATCCGCCAGGTTGTTTTTACCCATGAGCCGTAAATTGCTCTTTAACGCTCATGAAAGAACTCCAGAGCTTTTCATTGGATCCAGCATGAGAGGCACAAAATTAACGCCATTGTTTTGCAGGATAATATTCGGTAAAGTTACCGATGTCAATGCGTAAACTGCGCAGGCTGGTTCGCAGACTAAACGCACCCCTAGACCGAGTGATCCGCAAAATAACGCTTCCTTAGGTCAAGACGAATACGGCGGAGACAAACTTTCACCTTGGGAAATTGAGCGCTTTGAGCACGCGCCTTTCGAACGGCGCGCATGAATTTGCAAAATGTGCATTTTGTATACTGAGTCGATTTTATGAGCATCCGAATGAAGGACATTGCGAAAGATCTTGGAGTGTCGGTGATCACTGTTTCCAAGGTCCTGCGCAATCATCCTGACGTAGGGGATGAGACGCGTGAGCGAGTCCTGGCCCGCGTGAAAGAACTTGATTATCGTCCAAACCTGGCGGCCCGCAGCCTTGTTACCGGGCGTACTTATCTGGTTGGTCTGGTGGTCCCGGACTTGCTCCATCCCTTTTTCGCGGAAATCGCCAAGTCCCTTTCCGGTGCGCTCAGGAAGAACGGCTATTATTTGATCGTCTCTTCCTCCGAAGAAGATCCCGATCTTGAAGAACAGGAAATCAATCAACTTCTCGAGCGCAGGCTTGATATTTTGATCATCGCCTCGTGCCGCTCCACGGTTGATCTCTTCTTCCGTTTTGAAAGGCAAAAAGTCCCCTATGTATTGATTGATCGCGTCCTGCCGGGCCTTTCCACAAATTTCGTTGGTGTGGACGACGAAGCAGTCGGAATGGTTGCCACCAAACACCTGATTGATATCGGCTGCAAAAGGATTGCGCACATTCGCGGGCCTGAAACCAGCCCCGGCAGCCGCCGCGTGGAAGGCTACAAGCGAGCGCTGAAGCAAGCAGGCATGAAGGTCGTGGAGGATTACATTATTTCCGAACCTAAGGGAGATGTGGAGACAAGGCAACGCGGCGCGGAAGCGATGCGGCAATTGCTTGCCCTTAAAGCCAGACCTGACGGCGTATTCTGCTTTAACGATCCACTCGCAATGGGCGCCATGAATTATGCACTGGACCAGGGATTGCATATACCGGAAGATATCGCCGTGATTGGCTGCGGAAATCTTCATTACGATGATGCGCTAAGCGTTCCGCTCTCAAGCGTCGACCAGCACAGTTGGCGGATCGGGCAGGAGGCTGCGCGGATCGCGCTGGCGATTCTGAGTTCGAAGGTGCCTCCAAAAAACGAAATCGTTATTCTGCAGCCCGAACTGTCCATCCGCCGTTCCACGCAGCGGCGCTCAGGCAAGCAGGCCTTTTCTAAAACAAAGGCGCGATCATCATCCCGAAAGTAAGTCGGCTCCCCTTCCCTGATAGTGAACGAGATTGCGGTAAAGTTATCGGTACCGAGATACTCAGACTTAACTTATTAAGCAGAGATAAATTTTTCAATACGAGAAAAATGGCCATGCCTATTGATCGTAGAACGTTCCTGGTTTCCAGTGGAGTTGCCGCATTCGGGGCTCTAATGCCGTCGTTTTCTACTTTTGCGTCTGCTGCACAGATTGAAGACTCGTTTGAATGGAAAACGAGCGACTTGGTTTTCCATTTCGAGGTATCCGCAGGAAGACTGCGCCAACAGCGCTTCGTTCCGGCTAACGTCCCGGAGCTTCCCATATCTTCTTCCTCCGGGGTTGAAGTTGCGCTTCAGTGCAACGGCGAAAATTCTCCGGATCCAGGGATGAAATCCGCAACCGGGGAACCGGGGGCCCGCTTGCAATTTGCCGGCAAGCGCGAGGAAACAATGCCGGGCGGCAAGCGTCTCATCTGCACCCATTCAGATCCAGTTTTACAGTTGAGCGTG
>Ga0134126_10005413_pt1 | contig 15949 bp, 10 predicted proteins | sample KB31752_FD_96881 | JGI IMG/M metagenome (GOLD analysis project Ga0134126, IMG submission 96881) | Terrestrial soil microbial communities with excess Nitrogen fertilizer from Kellogg Biological Station, Michigan, USA - KB3-175-2 | ecosystem: Environmental > Terrestrial > Soil > Unclassified ...
CCGACGAGAGCCGTTGAAACGTCAATCTTGTCTTTCTTCGCTAACTCAGCCTTGCGCTTCCACGCGGCAACCACTGGGCTTTCTGATTCCTCGTTGTTTGTGTTGCCGGCTGCGGCTGCGCCGCTCGTGCTATTCGAGGCATTGGATTCGCTTGTCTCGTTCGGAGCGCCGGATGCGTTCTCCGAATTATCTGGCGTGCCGCCGCCCCTCGTGGTTTCGGCAGTCACAGTTGAGCCGTTCGGATTTCCGTTCTCGTTGCTGACGCCGGAGCTGTCGGCCCCAGCGCTTCCGTTAGCTGGGGCATTCAGGGGTGCTTTCGGCTTGCTGCCGTCGTTTGGCGCGCTCCATGGAAAGCGCGTTGCCGTCTCGTGCGTAGCGCTTTGAACTATCGAGCACTCGTGCTTGGAATAGTCGTATTGGACCCAGTACTCGTCAGCCAGCGCGGGGGTGGCGAGAATTGCTACGACGAGGCCAATAATCAATTTCAGCACACATCCCTCCTCGATTTCCGTTCTTGGCCCGATTGCTAATCCGCGAGTAGTACTGCAAATGCGGCGTAGGCTGGGGCACCCGCCGCATCGAGCGCGCCTCTGCGGTCGCCTCAGTAGTCACTCGCGACGCTTCACAGCCGCAAACTCGGCAAAGCGCCGCCAGCCGGGCGCCGTACGGTCTTCGCATCTAAGGACGCCACCATTGACATGTCAACCGCCGATATTAGTAGCGGTAAGCTGCGCTCGGCACTTCTGAATTCCCACTGGCCGAGGGAGTCGGGAATTGCTCGGGCGCCGAGATATTGCCGTTAGCGATAGAGCTGGATCATGTCGTGACTATCTGGATCCGAGCGTTTTACCAGCCCTAAGAATTCGCCATAGGGGTTGCCATTAGTGCCGCTTGCCGCGGGCAAGGCCAAAAAAAACCGGCCATACCCTGCGACTGGTACGTTTTGCGCACCGGTCAGTACCGGCACCGCGCTGCTGCCACAATTGACAATTGCAGCGGTAATGATGCGCCGGTTGGGCGAGCCCAGCGGCACGCAGCGCGGGCCACCATACTCAACTCCTGCCGAACGATCGCTCTGAAAAGCGAGCTCGTAGTGGTACACAGCGTAGCGCGAGATCGTTGCTGCTTCTGTGCATCCCGGAGGAGGGAGATCCTTTCCGGGGCCGATATAATGTTCCGCACTCCAATAAGCGGCGCAATTCCAGACGCCAGACCCCAGAGCGACTGCTGTGTTGAGGGTCTGGCTTTCTGTGATCATATTTTGATCGACGCTCAAAGCTGCACCTACAGCAGCCGGCATTGGCCATTGCGCGCTGCCGGGTATGGCGTTGTTGCACCAGTCCACGTTATTAATGGCCGTGTAGCCCTTGCGCACGTCCACGTCGGGCGGATAATTGTGACAGGGGCGAAAGCCGTTGGCATATACGTCAAAACGCGTATTCAACCCGTCCATGGCCGGTGGATTGTCGGTCGGTACAAGTTGGACGCGGCTTAGCCGAAAGCACGCTCGCACCTGCGTCGCTGCCAGCGATTGCGGGATGCCGCCCTCACCACCGGGCCCGCAAGCGTTTCCCGGCAGATAACCGGTTGCAGGCGCGATGTACCCGAGATCACCGGGTCCAAAGCCGCCGTTCTGAGCTTGATTGCCGGCTAGTCTGATGAGGCGGCTGTGACTCGCAGGATCTTGATCAGCCGCGACGAGCGCCTGCGTCGCTTGGTAGTAGGTCATTCCTGACGTTTCGAAAGGGTTACAGACCAGAAGCGGCGGAGCATTGCAGACGATCTGGTCATATCCGGCGACGGCTTGGGCGCCCACCGTGATGGTGCGGCGTCCCGGCAACAGCGAACTTGGAAATATCATTGCCATCTCGGCCGGACGCACGCTGACCTGCACATAGGCCGCCAATGTGGGATCATCCGTGAGGTTCGCGTCGCCAACTGGTAGATCGTCACTCGCCGGCAGCGACCGCAAGAAATCAATCCTGGCGACCTGCGCAACCTCGTCACTGCCCGCCCCCTTCACCGGGTTGGCAATGAGACCATGAACGGCAGCTTGGGCCCGGATGATTGAGTCTGGGCGCCGATCAAGTTCGGCAGCGCCGGCGAGCGCAAGCGCATCGGCGGCATTCTGCAGTTGCGTCTGCACGTACATCAGCCGGCTGGCGTCAATGGCAAGTGCCGAGAGGCCGATGATCGCCACCAGCATGATGGCGAAATAGGGCAGTACCACCCCGTCGCGGTCAGTCCAGAGTCGCTTCACAAATGCCACTTACGCAGAGTTCAGAAATCGAAACGTCGCGGCCATGACTGGCCGCGACGTCAGCATGTCAGCAGCGACTAGTTCGACAGTTGCGGACTGGCCACGTCGTCGCTGTCGTTACCCGAGTTTTGGTAGACGTCCACTTCTCCAGAATTCGGCACGAAGACTTGATTCGCGAACGAGTCGATCGCGACCGAGTGTTGGCTGACGGTCCCGAACGTTGGAAGCGCGAGCATTTGGTCCACCGCACCAGCGCCGGTGCCATCGAAAATGTTCAATGTATGCGGCGTACTTTTGGTATTGGTGAGGGCGTAGTGAGAGTCGGTGGGATTAAACCAAGTCTCGTCCGCTCCGCCCAATCCCCAGGCGATCGCCAGGGTCGCACCGGTATGTTTGTTGATGATCAGTGAATTGCGGAAGCCAGCTTTGTCCGGAGCGTTGCAGCCGAGCAGGAGCTGGGGCTCCGGTCCGACCGACATTCCCTGCGGGCCGGCACAGTGCGCATTCGCGATGTCGATGAAGTACCTGGCGACCAGATTGCCATTCTTGTCATAGACATACACCGCGCCATCGCCAGTGTCATCGCCTGGCCCATTTACTTCCGGAAGGTTGATGAAGAACAGGCCGGTTGTCCTGTCCCACTTGCATTGCTCGATGCCGTTGCTGGCCTCGGGGATCAGCACCTGCTTGGTGATCTGGTAGGTGTCGGTCGAGACGAAGCTGATGAACGGCGTGCCGAACGCAAAGTCCTTTTCTGCGTCATTCGCAATCAGGACCACATGATCGACGGGATCGCTGCACAGTTCGTCCGCCCGCGCCGCACCATTCGTCACGATGGTATGCGTCAGCGCGCCAGTGTTTGCGTTCAGCACCTTCATTACGCTGCATTTCGCCAGGAAGCTTGCGCAGCCCGGGTTGGCTTGCGGACCATCGCCGACCCAGAGTTCATTTTGGCCGGACGTGGTATTGTTGAAGGCTAGCACGCCATTCGGCCCTGAAAGATCATTGTTGACGGCGCCGCTCGAGTTCGTCGCGACACCAACAAAGTTCGCAGTGTAAAAGCCATTGAGTAAAACGGCACCGGGGAAGACGTCGATTGATGCGTTCGATCGATCGGCGAGATACATGGTACCGGAGACTGGATCCCACCAGCTGATATCAAATGAGGTCATGTTGGGGACCGGGATGACCCTGACATTGTTGAACGTCTCATCAGCCGCTTTTGCCAAACTCGGTAATGCGAGCAGACCAGCGGCCGCCACGAATGTAACAGCTCTAAGCTTTTTGGTAGTGTTTTTCGAGAGTAGTGCCATGACTGATCTCCCTATTTCTCTGGCACGAACCACCAACCGTGGCCTCCTAGTACGCACTCGTTACGCATCACCGACCATTTGAGGCGGACAATAGCCGGCCCGACACATCGTCAGCGGTCTTGGATCAGGGAGAAGATCCAGCAGCTCCCGAACGTATGCATATTTTGCGCGAGATGTTGCTTCCGACTCCCCGACCTGTTCCGCGGAACCAAACGCTCGAACCACGCGAAAGTTCCAATGAGGCGTGTTTTTTTTACCCAGCCTCAATCATGATTTTGGCGCTAAACCGCCATCCTGGCAATAGGCTCGGAGTGGTACCCGGCGCATCCTGAAGTCGGTCAGCAGTGCTGACCTAGCGCGCCATAAAACCCTGCGAAACGCGCAATCTGGAGCAACCTCGGCCGTGATGGGGCAGGGCGAGCCAGCCGATGCCGCGCCGTCAGCCGCGTTTCAAGGCGAAATGCCGCAAGAACACACCCTCGCTCGCGTCAGACCTCGCGACAGCTGGCGTGCGCTCCTGTCCGGGTCGGCCAAGTCGCTATCAAAGAGGTTGATCGGCGGTCGAAACCAGATATTCCGGTGAGCAGCGGCGGCAGATTGGGTGAGCGATGACGATCTCGATCGTTCTCTACGGCAGAAACGATAATTATGGGTACAACCTCCACAAAAGAGCTGCGCTCAGTCTCAATTGCATGGCGGAGGTCTTAACCGACACGTCCGACGAAATCCTGTTCGTTGACTACAACACGCCGGATGACTTTCCTACTTTCCCCGAAGCGATCCAGGATACGCTGACAAAACGCGCCCGAAACATCCTGCGCATCCTCCGTGTCAGGCCGCGCGTTCATCAACGGTTTAAGTCGCGAACGCGTTTGGTAGCGCTAGAGCCTATCGCGCGCAATGTAGCAATTCGGCGGTCAAGCGCCGCCAACCGATGGATCTTGTCGACGAACACCGACATGATCTTTGTGCCGCAAGGCACCGGTTCGCTTTCCAGACTTGCTCGAGATCTCGCTCCGGGGTTTTATCACGCACCTCGGATAGAAATTCCTGAAGTGTTATGGGAGAGCTTCGACAGACAGGCTCCGGCCGAGATAATAAAGACCATACGCGAATGGGGCAGCACATTACATCTCAACGAAATCATCCTTGGCTCAGAGTACATCCTTTATGACGGGCCCGGTGATTTTCAGCTTTTGTTGCGTGATGATCTCTTTGCTCATCATGGCTTCCACGAAGGAATGCTGCTTGGCTGGCATGTGGATTCGAACATCGCCCGCCGCATGTACGTGAAATATGGCGCGATCGGTGATCTGGGTACGCACATCTACGGCTATCATTGCGATCATACCCGTCAGGTCACCCCTGCACACAGCCACAGACGGCTGCAGAACGACTGGAGAATTTTTTGCGATCAAGTCGACACTGCCGACGTTCCGGAGCAGGCCGATACGTGGGGCTGCCCAAATGACAGCATAGAAGAGTTGGGGCTCGTTTCTAACCCCGCCAGCGTCTACGTTGGAGCTCTGCGTGAATCAGTCGGCAGTCCCTTAAGAGAGCCACGGCGGATCAAGTACACTCACGAAACCTTCAATAAGATCGATTACGACCCGAGCCACGTGTTGCCATTTCTGGCAGACCTGTTTGTGCCAATGCCAAGGGCTTTCAATGTTGCCTGGTTTGGCGTCCGCAGGGAGATGCTCTCCAAATTCGCAACTGTATGGAAGCGGCTGGCCTTCGCCGGAAAAATCCTAGTGGATGACGAACTCATTGAGCCAGGGGAGTTTGATGTACCGATCGAGAGCGACCCCACGTCACAGCTGGTAAGCGCGGCCGATGTATTCGTTTTCGATTTCGGCGGCCTTCCGGCGCCGCCAAAAGACATTGAAAAAAAACAGGTTACGGCGAAACTATTGCATCGATTTGTCCAAGTGGTGCGGGAAGAGCGCTGTCGCTGCTCAGCAGGCTTAGGTGGGCGGCGCATCGTCGCGCTAAACGCGATTAATAACCATTTCGAGTGGCTGGTGCGCGGATACGTAGCAGCAGCGGCGACGCCGTGCGGCACGTACATGCGACATGGGTTTGTGTTACCTGCCGAACCCAAGGAGGATTGGTTGCCGCTGCTCTATATTGGCCAAGCGGGCATTCGCTCAGATGCCCACCTCATCAACAGCGATCCGCGCAATCTCGGCGTCGTCACTTACGGCCCTTACAGATATCTGGATCCTGGGTATTACCGCCTCGCCATCGGAATTGAGTTGGCAGGCGATGAACTTGAAGGGGGTGGAAACGAACCTTGCATCGCCATTGAGGTTCGTGTTGGACCGGAAGTTCTCGCTGTTCACCTAATCCGCCGAGCCGCTCTCAGAAACGCCGACCATGATTTTTATTTCAAGGTCACGCGAGGTGTCGCTGACGTACCTGAGGGCATTGAGACGCGAATCACCCTATTTAATCACATTCTACTCTCTATTCGGTCACTGACCGTCGAATCGATGCCGTCAGATAAAATCGATACTGAAGTGCCTCTACAGTCGCCTGCCATTGCATTTCATATCGAAGACTGGTTGCCCTATCTGTCCATCGGTCCGTTGGGACAGGCGGATGATACGGGCGTGGTGACCCGAACGGGGCCACCAGACTTTGTAGTATACGGGCCGCACTGGCCCCTACCGCCTGGTCACTATGAAGCGATCTTATCAATTGAAGCTCTCGAGCCGCAGACCGCGCCGCGCCCCGCCACAAGCTTGATCAGAGCGGACGTGGTGTCGGGTGAGCAGCAGCTTGCTGCTGCAATTTTCCATCTCAACCAGATTGCGTCGCCCGCGGCCACACCAATTCGTTTGCCATTTGAAATGCCCGCTGACTCGTCTACGCTGCAAGCGATCGAAACCCGAGTTTGGAGTTCTGGCGGAGAACGCTTCCGAATTCGACGCTTGGCCGTCCTAGCACTGGAGCTATCAACCCGGAGAGACCTGATACCGTTCCTTCTGATTGGCGAGGCGGGTCAGCGGTTTGGCGCCGGAATCAGAAGTGTCGCGGGCCGGACGGGCACCATCGCTTACACACCGACGATGAGGATCAAGGCTGGTTTTTATAAGATAACGTTTGAAGTGGCGGCAGAGATCACTGACCAATCGGGGGTCACTCACAAATGCTGTGCGATCGCGCAAGTGAGCAAAGGGTCCGAGTTTATTGCAGTCAAGGAGATACCACTCGATGCAGACCAAACGAAAGATCAACAACTAATGTTCGCGGTCCCGCTCGATTCAGGCCTTTCGGGTGGCATCGAGTTTGCCCTGCGCAGCGTCAGTACTGCAAAAATCAACCTCCGGGCCTTAACTCTCGAGCCGGCAGAAAAGCCGGTTGAAGGGGCTGGCTTTGCGCCCCTCGCAGTGAGCAATTGGCTACCATATCTGCAAACCGGCACTCACGCGCATGCGGATCTATTCAGCATCGTGGTTGACGAGGGCGAAGCCGGTTTTGCCGTTTATGGCCCTTATTGGACGCTTCCTGCTGGACACTACGAGCTGCGCGCATCAATCATTCCCCATCCGGAAAATGCCCATCCAGATGCCGTCGTTAGGGCCCAGGTCAGTGCGGAATTGGGGGCGCGTATATTAGCGGAAACGATATGGCGGCTTAACCGATACCGGCTGCCGAGCACAGCCGCGGCGGCCGAACTCCGCATCCCATTTTACTTGAGCGATAATCTTTCGCCCGCAGCGAGGACGATTGAAACCCGTATCTTTACCCGAGGGGATATCAGATTCCGCATAGTTTCGCTTTCTGTAATGATCACGAGCGCGGTCCCTGAATCGGACTGGTTTCCGTATTTGACCGTCGAGGAGTGCGGATTTCATACCGGAACTGAAATCAAAAGCTTGCAAGATAAAGCTGGTTATGTTGCGAGCACATCTCCTATGTCAATTGGTCCAGGCCACTACCGCCTATCATCGAAAGTTTCCGGCGAGGTGTCGGAGCGCCACTCAGCCTTGTTTGAAGTCCGGTGCGGATTAGATGTTCTGGCGACCGAGATAGTTAGATCGGATGGCGATCATGGGCTAGAATTCGACCTGCCCCATGAGTTATCCGGACAGCCAGTAGAGGTCCGCATTCGGGTCATTGAGCCAACTAGTTTGGCAGTCCACAGTTTGGCTCTCAAAAAGCTTTCCGAGTCGATTGATCCGGGCTGGCGTGAACGGCTCAGCCGAGCACAGCGCCAGAGTCGCCTGAAGCGGATACACGTGCGTTTGAAAAACCTGAAAGACCCCACATCATTTTTGAAGTTCGCGCTTTTAGTGGTGCGAAAAATGATGGGCCACAGGTTTGGAGAGCCGTGAACGAAGGCTCGCCTCATCTGATAGTTTGCTCTAGAACAGCGCCTCCCATTCTTGGCTACGTTCATTGGGCACTAAGAAGAAGTCCCAAAGTGAGTAGTCACAAACCAGACCCCATTCTTCCGCTTCGGTTATTAAATTTCCGAACAAGTCAGATGGTATGTAGCCATTTTCGCACCCCCACTCGAAAAGCGTCATGGCTGAATGCCCAAAGAGCGAATAAGTTGGCCTGCCATACTCGACGCTAATCCATGGTCGACAGCGAGCCACCGTTTGTCGCGCACCGCGCAAGCAGCTGATCTCAGCCCCTTCGACGTCTATCTTTATATAATCAAGGCAACTCAACTCGGCCGCTTGGTGATCGAGGGTATCTACTTGCACCACGATTTTTTTTGCGCCTTGATCGCCGCACCCAGTTCGCTGCTTAAAGCCTGACATCCCAAGAGCTTCGTGCAGGACGAGGAACTCTGACGGCCCCGACTTGTCGGCAAGCGCTAGAGTTCGAATCTCCACGTTTGACGCGTCTCGATATTTATGAGTTAGACCTTCGGCCAGTGATGGAATCGGCTCAAATGCAATCGCACGACCAGAGGGACCGATTAGGGCGATAAATTGCTCAAGATGTAGACCGGCATGGCACCCAACGTCAATGACGACTTGTCCCCGCTTGAGAAATCGCCTGTAACATTGCCTGAGCAGGAGTTCATAATCAGGAACGCAGACCCCATGATGGAGCTGGCCAAATGACTTTGCGACGGCGATTGCTGGCGTAACTAACGGTTTCCTTGTCACTGAAACTCCCGAGCGTCATCGCTGGACAAGCTGGCTCCGCAAGGCAAGGTGGATTTTACGTATCCTTGCGTCGGCTGCAGGCGAGACAGATGCGCGCTGGTTCCCGACCTTCTGCCGAGTCTTAGCGTCGATATGATGCCGTAGAAATTTTCCGCGGCCTCATCCCAGCTGATGGGCCGATATTTTCTTTGGATACTACGCTCCCACTCCCGGACTTCAGCGGACGAGGACATCAGCCGAGCAATGGTGTTCGACCATAATAATGTATCTTTCGGATCCAATCTCAGGACAAGATCTCCGCCAATCTCCGAGAGTGCTGCCGCATTGCTGCTGACGCAAAGCTTTCCGTAGCCAAGTGCCTCCGCGAGCGGCAAGCCGAAGCCCTCGTAAAGTGATGGAAAAAGCACAAATGAGCAGTTGCGGTACAACCTCGCCAGCTGTGCATCGGAGACCTCGTGAAGAAGCACGATCGTCTCGCGCGTCAATGGGTTGGTCTCAATTTCGCGCAACAAGTCGCCCGTGGCCCAACCGCGGCGGCCGATAAAAACAAGCCGATGTTGCCGCGGATCAAGTTGTTTCGTTCGAATGCATTCGTCCCACGCATCGTAGAGCATGCGGTGATTCTTGCGTGGCTCAATTGTGGACACATAAATGGCAAAATTCTTACCATGCAGGGCGGACGGCAGCTCAGCGCTCTCATCCTTCCAAGAAGGAAGATCACAGCCCAGTGAGAACACACTGGAAGGTACAGGTTGCGCACCCACAAGCGAAGCATGGTTCCACCAATCTCGTCTCGTTGTTTGCGAAATGCATACCGTGTGGTCTGCAAGCCACAATAATTCACCGAAATAGTCCGTGACCTGTTCAACGTAGCCAGGGACCACGAAATGAGGGAAATAGACGCCAATTAGATCATATATGATCGCACAATATGAAAAGCCGTAACGCTGCTTAAGGACCCACAGTGTGCGCAAATCCTTATATTGCCAATCAAGTCCACCCGAAATAAGCATCGTCTCGGCATCAAGGCGCGCTGGCTCACATGGCAGCTCCGAAAGCCTGATGTATTGAGTTCGGATACCGGCGATTTCTTTTTTGGGGACCGGCTTGGTTCTCGCTAGTTCTGCAGCTTGGATCTGCAAAATTTGCGCGTGTGTTAGGGTACGTCCTCTGCATCTCTGATATAGATAGTAAAGTGTCGCATTCTTTAAGAGAGCGCTGCGAATTTGCCGTCGTAGTGGATTTTGAAAAATGTCTGCCACGGAATATTCGGAGCAAACTCGGATCCGGCCGTTTATGAGGTCATCGACCACAGTGTCATCGATGATCCGCATCGCAGAACGGCAGGGATCGTAGACAGAAAAGGCTAGCTCGTTCCCAAGATGACGGCGCGCGCGTCTGGCTAACTCCTGTTCGACGCGAACGATACCGACGGCAGCGCCGTTCCAGTGCACCGTCGTCGTGAGATCGAACAGGTACCGCAGGACTTGGCTCCGGGTTGGAACAGAGGCAATGTGAGTAGCCATAAAGCAGGTTGCGCTTTTCTGCAACATCCGTATTTTGCGCGATAACCCGAAGGGCAGGAGCTTCGTCTGCATTACTTTTTCGACATCACTACTGCAGCACACTGGGGAGGCGCGCCTGTCGGGATCTTGCGTGTCGAACGCGAGCTCGCGCGGCGAGCCCGACAACATTTGGGCGACGCTGTTACCTTCGCGGTCTACGACCAATCACGCAATCTCGTGCTCGCCGTCTGCGAGGAAGCTGCGCTCGACATCATCAACGGCAAGGTTCAAATCGAGTTCCCCGGCCGTCCGCGACCGGGACGCTTACGACACCGGCCGGCCACAGCTCGCCAGGAGATCCGACGCAGAATTATGGCCAATCCAACTGCCTATTACTTGGCGCAACGGGCCCGCGGCCGATCATTTAGTCGCGAACAAATTCTAGATATCTGTGCTCGCGAGATGGAGAAAATAAATGCGACCTCACCTCAAAGCTCGATCTCTTTAAATAAAGCCACCCATCTCGCCGCCAAGCTTGATTCCAAGACGTGCGTCATCTCCGGGGGACTCGACTGGGAATTCAAAAATCTTAAATCGCTTCTGGCACTCAAGAAAGACCGTGGGTTTCGCTATTGTACAGTAGTGTACGATCTCATACCACTCATGTTCCCTCACTTCGTCGTACCCGATCTTTTAAAGATACTGCCGAACTTTTTCGCCAATCTCGCTCAACTAGCTGATTACGCGATGTGCATCTCTGAAACTACAAGGAGAGATTGGCTGAGCTATTGCGAACATTACGTCACCGGGCGCACTGTCCCATCTGGAGTGTTTCCGCTTGGCTCAGATCTGGAACCGCTAAGTCCTTCGAAATCCGAACCATTACTACCTGATTCATTGCAGGGCAAAAGATTCGCGTTATATGTATCCACCATCGAACCGAGAAAAAATCATCGCGTTCTCTATGAAGCGTGGGATTCCTGTGTTGCCGCGGGAACAATCGACACGGAACGCGATCGTCTCGTATTTGTTGGGCGCTGTGGCTGGTCCTGCGGTGACCTGCTGGGCCAAATTTCTAACAACCCCCGAACGCGAGAGAGCATTCTCATCCTTCAAGATGTTTCGGATCTGCTGTTACGACTGCTCTACAAAAAGAGCGCTGTCGTCCTGTTCCCATCTTTCTACGAAGGATACGGTCTTCCTCTGGCCGAAGCATTGAGCCTTGGCAAGGCTTGCGTCAGCAGCAACTCGGGCGCACTTGTTGAGATCGGTGGCGATCTCGTTCAGCGGCTACATCCAAAAGACGTGCCAGGATGGGCGAACGCAGTTGCAGGCTTGCTTTCTGCACCCGCCGGCGAGCAACATCCAATCACGCGGCCACAAACGGAATACCGACCCGTTACCTGGGACGAATCTGCGCAACGCTTCTTTACAACACTGAAAGGCTTGGTCTCGTGACCATTGCATGCGTTCTCGGTTTGGGGACATATCCGATTCAGCGGCCGGTCCATGGCGGACAAAGGCGCGTCGCAGCCTTTAGACAATATTACGAAGATGTCGGCATAGCATACACGTATGCTTGCGTGTACAACCCGGCTCATTACGACGGTTCAGACGTCGGCGTCCACGATTACAAATTGGATTCATTTAAATGCCCATCGCTCAGTAATGTGATCGGGGATCTGATGTCAGGTCACCAGGCCGCAGCCGATGCTAAGACGTTTCGACATTTTGCAGCTCTCCTGGAGGAGACCGCTCCCGACGTTATACAGCTTGAACAGCCGTTTATGTGGCCGCTGGCCAAGAAGCTTCGGCAAATGTCCGGAAGGCGCAAGCCGGTTCTGATTTATTCGTCGCAAAATATTGAGGCTCCCCTTAAACGAATGGTACTAGCCAGCAGCGGCGCTTCGTCGGAAGAACGCAATAGGCTCTGTTCCGAAATAGATGAAATGGAGGCGGAACTAACGCGCGAGGCAGACCTCATTATCTGCGTCTCGCACTCAGATCGGGAATTTTATCTGAGCCACTTTCGGGCGTCAGCTCAAACGCTTATTGTCCCGAATGGAGTTCAGCGAGTTGTAAACTCTGAATCGCATAGGGTTCCTGACGGGCTGTCCAGCTTCGAGGGCCGACGTTTTCTTATGACCGTCAGCAGCTCGCATGTCCCCACAATCGACGGACTTTGCCATTACGTTGTTAGGGGAGGCATATTCTGCGCTCCGCCTGTCCCCTCTATTGCTATTTGTGGGAGCATAGCGGCCTCTGTGGCCGAAAATCAAGAGTATCAACGCTACGTTGTCGCCAATCGCAAGCGCGTACAATTTTTCTTTGATGTTTCCGACTCAGAGCTCTTGGCAATTAAACGGTGCTGCCATGGCGTGTTTTTGCCTATACGAAGCGGCGGTGGCACCAATCTCAAGACAGCAGAAGCGCTAGTAGTGGGAAAGTGGATTATCGCAACAACCACTGCGTTGCGCGGCTTCGAAAGGTTTATGAGGGCGGAAGGCGTAATTCTAGCTGATAGCCCGGCAGAATTTAGGCAAGCGATGAGAGAAGTCCTACAGCGTCCACCACTCGAAATCAGTGAGCGTTCCCAGGCCGCGCGAGATGCGCTTTTCTGGGACCGCTGCTTTGCTGATAGCGCGTTGCCGACGTTTTTGCAGTCGCTTGGATGACGGGTCCGAATGCTGCCTTGCCAATGAATCATGCTTGTTGAGTGCGCCAAAATCGCCTATCCAAGCTCATCGCTCTGCCCACCAATGTATTGAACTGGAACGCACTATGGCAGTGTCAGTCATCACCGGTATTACGGGCCAAGATGGCGCCTATCTGGCCGAACAACTACTTGGCCAGGGACACAAGGTCTATGGTGGATTCCGAAGGACGAGTTCGGTCAACTTTTGGCGTCTTGAAGAGCTTGGTATCCTAAGCCATCCAGCGCTTCAACTGGTCGAGTTCGACTTAACTGACGCAAGCGCGTGTTTGCGGCTCGTCCAGAAGACGCAACCTGACTGCGTTTACAACTTGGCTGCGCAAAGCTTCGTCGGCGTTTCCTTTGAACAGCCCATTGCCACGGGCCAGATCACCGGGATCGGTGCGCTGAATCTCCTTGAAGCGATTAGACATGTTAACAAAAAGATCAAATTCTACCAAGCGTCGACGTCAGAACTTTATGGCAGGGTGCGGGCGGTTCCTCAAAACGAGAACACGCCCTTTTACCCGCGTAGCCCCTACGCCATAGCCAAGCTCTTTGCGCATTGGGCCACAGTAAATTATCGAGAAGCCTATGGCATATTCGCCAGCAGCGGTATCCTTTTCAATCATGAATCACCATTGCGCGGACGAGAGTTTGTGACTCGTAAGATCACCGACGCCGTTGCCAGGATTAAACTGGGCAAACAAGATTGCCTCGAAATCGGAAATCTAGATGCGCGGCGTGACTGGGGATTCGCCAAAGAGTACACGCACGGAATGACTCTGATCATGAATCATACGGTGCCCGACACGTTTGTATTGGCCACTGGCAAGAACGCCAGCGTTCGTGACTTCGCTCGTTTAGCGTTTGCGGCGGTTGGCATTGATCTGCACTGGCGGGGCAAGGGGCGGGCCGAGGAGGGTATTTGCAAGAAGACCGGAAAGACCCGCGTCAAAGTGAATCCAGACTTCTTTAGGCCGGCAGAAGTGGACGAGCTTGTTGGCGATGGTGCCCGGGCAAAAAAATTGCTCGGATGGGAACCCCATACCGCTCTCGAGGATCTGTGTCGGCTGATGGTTGAGGCTGACGTCCGGAGAAACGAACTTGGTCTCTCGTTCTGATTCGGTGTTGATCACCGGTGGCTCTGGGTTCACCGGCCGTTCCTTGACCGAGCGGCTGCGTAAGGATGGATATTCGGTCACACCTGTAAGTCGCCGCGCTGGCGATGCTGGATCGCTCAAGGTGGACTTATACGATCTCAATGGCTTGACGCAGGTCCTGTCGCGAATCCAGCCGAACGCGATTGTGCATCTCGCAGGCATTTCGGCGCCCAGTCACAGTAACATCCCAGAAATTCATAGCGCCAACGTAATCGGAACCGCCAACCTGTTCGCGGCGATCGAGCGGGCAAAGCTCGAGCCGCGGATCATCATCGTCGCAAGCAGCGCTCAACTTTATGCCGTGGCAGCTGAGAGCGCTCCCCTCAAGGAGGCCAATCCGCTTACTGCAAGGACACATTATGCAATAAGCAAGCGCGCCACCGAAGAGATTGCAGCGATCTATTCGCGAAAATTTCCGGTCCTTGTTACGAGACCCTTCAACTATACCGGTCCGGGTCAAAGCACTAATTTTCTTGTGCCGAAAATTGTCCAACATTACGCCCAGCGACGAAGCGAAATTCGGCTTGGCGATCTTGACCTGTTCCGCGATTTTTCCGACGTCGTTCGCGTCGTCGAAGCATACGCGAGATTAGTATCTCGCCCCGTCAGCCCAACTACGGTCAACATTTGCTCGGGGAGAGCTATTCACCTGCTCGATATCATAGATATCATGACGGACTTGTCCGGCCACCAGATTCGCGTGATCTCCGATCCCTCGCTACTTCGGTCTGATGAGCCGCGCTCGATTGTGGGGTCGCCAGCCCGTCTGGAAAGCTTGATCGGCGAGTTGCCCAGTCCTGAGTTCAAAGAAACCTTGCTGCGAATGCGTGATTCATTCTGCAAATCCATTTCGCAATGACAGGTGCGTGAACGTTAATGCACAACGATCCAAACGACCGATTACAGGTAGCATAAACCCTCTGCGCGTCAACCTTTCGGAGCGCGTTCAAGACGTATCTAACAGGCAACGGGCTTTAATGGGATTGCCGATTCCGCACTGGCTCAATTTGCGTGCGGTCTAGAACGAGCATCTCCTTCCAATTTGAGTAACCGCTACATCAGCGCGGAGCTGGGACTTTGGCCGAGCAGACAAGCTTTGCCGCTCAATCGCGTCACACCGCCTCTCAGTTTCGACCGTACTCATCGTTCAATCGAACGATGTCGTCTTCCCCAAGGTAACTGCCGGTCTGCACCTCGATCAGCTCAAGCGGAATTTTGCCTGGGTTCGCAAGGCGATGAGTACTCCCAATCGGGATATAAGCGGATTCGTTCTCGTGGACGATCCGGTTTTCCGTTCCCACAGTAATCTCCGCCGTTCCACGAACCACGACCCAGTGTTCCGATCGGTGAAAATGCTTTTGCAGCGATAGCTTCGCGCTTGGCTTCACAACGATGCGTTTTACCTGATAACGCGATCCCATATCGACCCCCTGATAGTAGCCCCAGGGCCGATAGATGCGGCGGTGTTCGACTGCCTCCTGCCGATTGTGTGCCCTCAACTGCTCGACAAGACCCTTCACCTGCTCAGCATTTCCACGAGAGGTTACCAATACCGCATCGGGCATCGCCACAACGATGACATCATCGAGCCCAACGACTGTGGTTAAGATCGTGTCGTCGGAACGGATAAGGCTGTTCCGGCTATTCAGAAAAACCGCTGGTCCCATCCCCGCGTTTCCGTTGGAATCGCGGCTCACGACATCCCACACAGCGCTCCAACTTCCTACGTCAGACCAGCCCAGGTCGACTGGTACGACTGCGGCGCGATCAGTGCGTTCCATGACCGCATAATCAATCGATTTTCGCGGGGCAGCCGAGAACGCTTTCAACGGCAGGCGCAAAAAGTCCAAGTCGCGTTCGATGCCGACCACAGCGGCTTTCGCG
>Ga0134126_10005414_pt1 | contig 15945 bp, 16 predicted proteins | sample KB31752_FD_96881 | JGI IMG/M metagenome (GOLD analysis project Ga0134126, IMG submission 96881) | Terrestrial soil microbial communities with excess Nitrogen fertilizer from Kellogg Biological Station, Michigan, USA - KB3-175-2 | ecosystem: Environmental > Terrestrial > Soil > Unclassified ...
CCCTTGGTGCTGAACACCAGCTTCAATGTAATGGGCAAGCCGATTATTCACTCCGTCGAGGATGCCGTGGCCGTGCTGCACACGACGGGACTGGATGCGCTGGCCATCGAGGATTACTGGGTCGAGAAGGAATAATTTCGTGCCGAGGCACCCATGTCCAGCGATCGACAAAACCAGACGCTCGCCGACTACGTCGCCCTGGCCATCAGTCCGGCGCTCATTATGGGACTGGTCGCCAGCCTGGTATTCTTCCTCATCAACGTGCTGTACGCCGGCGAGTACGTCGCGCGCTTGCAGTGGATCTTGTTCTTCTTCGTCTTCGGCGCGGTATTGATCGCGCGCATGACCATGCTGGATGACACGTCCAGCCGGGCCGCGCTGTACGGTGTGCCGCTGGGATTTCTCACCTGGCTCGGCATGCAAATGTTCGTCGAGTATCCCGAAGGCGGCGGCATCCGTGAGTTGAGCTTTTTCCTCAATGCGGGATTGATCGGCCTTGTTTGGTGGTGCGCCCATCGGCTGACCTGGGATTGCACCAACATCGATGAGGAAACCGATGTCAACGCCGAGGGATTGCTGCAAGCCGCCGGCCTGGAAGATGAGCCGGCTGATCGAGAGTCCGCCGACCAACTCGCGCCGGCCCCGCGCGAAGGCTGGTTGCAGCGCTGGCGGCGCTATCGCGAGGAACGCAAGAAGAAGCGGACATTGGGCGTCTGGGTTGTCTATTTTTCACTGGCGGCGCTGCCGTTGTTCGGACTGGGTCAGGCGCTAATCGATGCGGGCGACGAAGCACGCCGCCGCACTTCTTTCTGGCTGATGATCGTGTATGTCGGCTGCGGTCTGGGATTGCTGCTGACGACGTGTTTTCTCAGTCTGCGCCGCTACCTACGGCAGCGCAAACTGCAAATGCCAGCGGCGATGACCGGCGTTTGGCTGACGGCGGGAGGCTTGCTCATCGTGACGTTGCTCGGCGTCGGAGCCGTGCTGCCGCGGCCGGATGCGGAATACTCGCTGTTCAATCTCTCTCCCAGCAAATCGCCGAAGCGCAACGCCTCGAAGTACGCTCTGAAGGGCGACCGTCCCGGCGAGGGTGAGGGTCGGCCCGGCGCGGACGATCCGGAGGGCAAGAAGAATGCGCCCGATAGCGGCGGTAACGATGGCAAGCAAAAAGGCGAGCGCGGCGAAGCGGCGAAGCAAGGCGAGAAAGGCGCGGGAGGCAAGGACGGCAAATCGGGACAGAGCAGCGGCGAAAATCGAAATCCGCAAAACGCCGGCGCGAATCAAAATAAAGGCGATCCCGCCGCCGGCCGTGATCGAGCCACGCCGAAAGAGAACAACAAGCAAGCTCAAAGAGACAGCAACGGCCGTACCTCTCCCGAGGACCGCGAGCAGGGAGCGAAGGAGGGCCAAGCGGAACGTGACGGCTCCCCATCGACCGCGAAGCCGTCTGTCTCCGCGCTGCGCCATTTCATGAGCCGAGCGGCGCCGGTCCTTAAATGGATTGTCTTCGCCATCCTGGGATTGGCGGTATTGTTTTTCTTGCTGCGCTCGGGGTTACGATTTTTGGCGAACTTTACCGACTGGGCGCGACGATTGCTCGACGCGCTGCGCAACTTTTGGGCGAATCTATTTAGCGGCTGGCGGCGAACCGAGGAGGAAGTCGAGGAAAGCGAGGACGAAGAGCCGGCGATACCGGAACGCCCGTTCGCCTCGTTCGGCAATCCGTTTGTTGGTGGGCAAAGCGTGATGGCGACGCCGGAGCTGATTCGCTACACATTCGCGGCCGTGCAAGCATGGGCGCGCGAGCATCATCTCGGCCGACAGCCCGGTGAGACAGCGCTGGAGTTCACCGAGCGCGTCAGCATGGAAGTGCCCGCTTTGGAGGCCGACCTGCGCCGCCTGGCGATCCTTTACGCACGGGCCGTCTACGCGCGCGGCGGTCTACCCGGCAACAGCGTCGAGGTATTGCGGCAATTCTGGCTGCGATTGGAGGCTGTCGCCGAGCAGCCATTGTCCGCGTGAGCATTGATTCACCAGCCCGCAGCGCCAGCAAGGGAAACCCCTTGCGGGCGCTGCGGGCTGGCCGGCTGGATTTCTGGTAAAATAATTCAAGACGGCGAGATTCATCGGTGTGCCTGTCCGTCTTGGAGGGAGTGGTTGGGATACCCGTGTTTTGTCACGGAGATTGTCAATGAAAAGCTCGGTCTCGAAGCGTCCTTATGTCATGGCCGTCGTCATTGGGACGGCGTTGTCCGTGTACGCCGCCCCCGGACAGGCGGCGGCGACGCAGACGCCGTCGGCGACGGCGCAAGCCATCGCCGATATGAGCCGCTACTGTGTCACCTGCTGGCGAAACGCACGGCTGCCGGCCGACTGCTGGACCGATTGCACGCAAGAGGTTTTCCGCCGTTTGCTCGAACGCATGCCGGCCGACGCCTGGGATCAGGTGTTGCGCGGCGAGGGCGAGGAACGGCGTGAGTTCTTGCGCGCCATCGACACGGTTAAGAAGCGCTCGCAGCGGCAGCGGAAGTTCTCACCGGCTATCGACAATGTGGCCGACGCGCGCGATTCGTATCGCCGCGATCTGCGCGATGAACGCGAGGTCGTCCGGCAAGCCGCCGCCGAGGTACTCACGCCGCGCCAGCAGCGCATCCTGCAACTGAGCTTCGAGGGCTGGTCCGTACAGGACACGGCGGAAAAGCTGCAGCTACCCGTCGAACGCATCAGCGATGAGAAATACAAGGCCATCCGTAAATTGCGCACCCATCTGCTAGGATGAATTGCCCGCCGCGGCGCCAGCAAGGGTTCCTTTGCTGGCGCCGCCAAGATGATTCTATACAACTTCGCGCCGATTCTATAGAATTAACTTGCCTACCTCTCCGCGCGCCGGTAAGATCCATAATTGTCAACCCTACCGCTCGCCGCGCTATTAACCGAGATTCAAATTGTGCCCATGCCGCGTGAAGCCAAGACGTTGAACTGCCATCACGGACAGCGGCGTCAGACCATCGTGCAATCGCTGTTGGCCGACGTGTTTCAGGGCCGACTGCGAGCCGGCGAACATCTCGTCACGCAGGAGTTGGCCGCGCGTTTCGGCGTCAGTCATACACCCATTCGCGAAGCCCTTATCACGCTCGCCGGCATCGGCATTATCGATCTACCGCCCAACCGCGGCGCGATTGTGCGTCGCGTCACGCCGCATGAGGTTCACGAGGTCTGTCAGGTTCGCCGTATTTTGGAGTGCGAGGCGGCACGTTCGGCTTGTGGCCGCATTGAACTGGCCGACCTGCACGCTCTGGCGGACAAACTGCGGCGGATGACGTTGGCCAAACCACGCTCGGGTTCGCGCTTCATCGCGGAGGCCCGCGCCGTGGACAGCCGGTTGCACGATCTCATCGCCGATTCGTGCGGCAATGTCTTTCTCGCCCAGGAAATCGCCCGCTTGAAGACACTCTTCCGTGCCTTCCGCGATGTCGCCTGGCAGCGCGACGAAGCACGCAACGACTTCCATCGCTTGACCGAAGAAGCCCACGAACACCTGGCGATTGTCGAGGCGTTGTTGGTCGGCGACGCCAAAGCCGCCAGCCGAGCCATGACCCATCATATCCGTTCCGGCGCGCGCTACTGGAGTCGAGCTTTGCCGGTTTCGCCCAAAGAATCTAACCACAGAGACACCGAGACACAGAGAAGATAAGAAAGGGACCATCCACCATGAAATGCTCTCGCCGTACCTCTATGAGTGCTTTTTTTTCTCTGTGTCTCGGTGTCTCTGTGGTTAGCGCTTCCGCGCAAGCTGCGGAGAGAAAGATCGAGTATAACCGCGATGTTCGGCCGATTTTGTCCGAGAATTGCTTCGCCTGCCACGGTGCCGATAGCGCCTCACGCAAGGCCGACTTGCGGCTGGACAAGCGCGAGGATGCAATCAAGGCCGACGCCATCGCTCCCGGCGATGCGGATAAAAGCGCTCTGATTGATCGTATTTTTTCGGATGACAAGTCGCAGGTGATGCCGCCGCGCAAGACAAAGAAGAAATTGACCGATGCTCAAAAGGAGACGCTGAAACGCTGGATCGCTTCGGGCGCGCAGTACGAATCGCACTGGTCGTTCATCGCCCCGAAACGCGCCGCGCTGCCGGCGGTCAAGAACGCCGCTTGGGTGCGCAATCCCATCGATCGCTTTATCCTCGCCGATCTGGAGAAACACCAGTTGATGCCGGCGCCCGAGGCGGATCGCCGCACGCTGGCCCGACGGGTCAGTCTCGACTTGACCGGCTTGCCGCCGGAACCGGCCGATGTCGAGACGTTCATCAATGACAAACGCCCCGACGCCTACGAACGATTTGTCGATAAAATGCTGGATTCGCCGCACTGGGGCGAGCATCGCGCCCGCTACTGGCTCGACGCGGCCCGCTATGCCGACACGCACGGCATCCACTTCGACAACTACCGCGAAATGTGGGCCTACCGCGATTGGGTCATCAACGCCTTCAACCGCAATCTGACCTTCGATCGCTTCACCATCGAGCAGCTGGCCGGCGATCTGCTGCCCAACCGCACGCTCGATCAGCAAGTCGCCTCCGGCTTCAATCGCTGCAATATCACGTCCAACGAAGGCGGCCTCATTGCGGAAGAATACCTCGTGTTGTACACGCGCGATCGCACCGAGGCGACGGCGCGCGTCTGGCTTGGCCTGACCGCCAACTGCGCGGTGTGCCACGATCACAAGTTCGATCCGCTCAGCCAAAAAGAATTTTATTCACTGTCGGCGTTTTTCAACAACACGACGCAAGGCGCGATGGACGGCAACATCAAGGACACGCCGCCGATCGTGTTCGTGCCAAGCATGGAAGATCGGCCGCGCTGGAATGTGGTGGCGAAGGAACTGACCGAGGCACGCAAGCGGGTGGAAGCGCGCAAAAAGACCGCCCGCGCCGATTTCGATAAATGGCTCAACCAGCCCGGAGCGCAAGCGACGGGACCGATTTCCACCGACGGCCTACGGTTCCACGCGACACTGAGCGAGGGCAACGGCGGCGCAATCCATCTGTCGGTGGACGGTAAACCGCGCACGACGGCGCTGACATCGGCGGCGTGGGACGTGGGACATGTGGCGGCGAAGGCATTCAAGAATCAACCCGGCGGCACGCTCGAAGTGTCGGACGCCGGCGATTTCGATAACAATCAGGGCTTTTCTTATGGGGCGTGGGTGAAGCTCACGAAGAATGTGGCGGGCGGTGCGGTCTTCGCGCGCATGGACGATCAGCACGATTTTCGCGGCTGGGATTTGTGGATTCAGAATGGCCGCGTCGGTGCGCACATCGTCCACAAATGGCAAGAAGACGCCCTCAAGGTGGTATCGCGCAATCCGATCAAGGTGGGGCAATGGAACCACCTGTTCATCACCTACGACGGCTCCGGCAAGCCGGCCGGCGTGAAGGTGTACATCAACGGCACGGCCCAGGAAACGACCGTCGAGGCCGGCAGTCTGCGCAACACCATCCGTACCCAGGTGCCGTTGAAGATCGGTCAACGCCACACGACCTCGCGCATCGACGGCTGCGTTCTTCAAGACATGCGCCTCTACGGTCGCACTCTATCGAGTCCGGAGGTTGAGCGTCTCGTCAAGAGCACGCGCGGCGCGTGGTTGCTGCGCAAGCCGGCGAAACAGCGCTCGGCCGCGGAAACAACCGAGTTGTTCGACTGGTGGCTGACCGCCCTCGACACGACCTATCAAGGGCTGGCGAAGAAGGTCGGCGCGTTGCAGCAGGAGGAATCGACCATCAAGACGCGCGGCACCATTGCGCACGTCATGCAGGAGAAGCCGAGCGAGCCGACGGCGTATGTGCTGTATCGCGGCGACTACGATAAGCGGCGCGACGCAGTGAAGCCGGGCACGCCGAAGGCGTTGCCGCCGATGCCGGCGGATTTGCCGCGCAATCGCCTCGGCTTCGCGCAATGGCTGTTGCGGCCGGAAAATCCGCTGATGGCTCGCGTCACAGTCAATCGCTTTTGGCAGGAAGTGTTCGGCACCGGCATCGTGCGCACCAGCGACGACTTCGGCACCACCGGCGAACTGCCCACGAACCAGGAGTTGCTCGATTGGCTGGCGATCGAGTTCCGCGAAGGGAACTGGGACGTCAAACGCTTCTTCAAACTGCTGGTGACATCGGCGGCCTATCGCCAGTCGGCGCTGGCGACGCCGGAAAAGCTGGAGAAAGATTCGGACAATCGGCTGTTATCGCGTGGTCCGCGCTTCCGCCTCGACGCCGAGACGATCCGCGATTACGCCCTGGCGTCGAGTGGCCTGTTGGTGCGCAAAATTGGCGGGCCGAGCGTCAGGCCGTATCAACCGGAGGGCGTATGGGAGGCCGTGGCCATGATCGGCAGCAACACGCGTGATTACAAGCGCGACAGCGGCGCGCGCCTCTATCGCCGCAGTTTGTACACGTTCTGGAAGCGTGCCGCGCCGCCGGCGTCGATGGATATTTTCAACGCGCCAAGCCGTGAAGTTTGCACGGTGCGCCGCGAACGCACCAACACTCCGCTGCAAGCACTGGTCACGCTGAATGATCCGCAGTTCATCGAGGCCGCTCGCTATCTAGCGCAGACGGCGCTCAAGGAAGGCGGCGACAAGGAAGAGAGTCGTATCGATTTCCTGGCGCGGCGTCTGCTAAGCCGGCCGCTGCATGCTGAGGAAGCGAAGGTAGTGCGGGCGAGTTTGGCGGAGTTGCTGGCGCATTACAAGACGCATGGTGAGGACGCGAAGAAACTGCTTGCGGTGGGTGAAGCGAAGGTCGATACGTCGCTGGATGCGACCACACTGGCGGCGTGGACGATGCTGGCCAATGAGATGATGAATTTGGATGAAGTGTTGAATAAGTAAGTGATGCGGCGCTCGCAACTGACACAGCACAAAGAGAAGAGGGGAACCATAGTTACATCAGAAGAAATTCTCGAACTCAAGCGACTCGTTGATACGCTCCGCGCACGCGATCAAACGTATCGGGTTTTCGGGTCTGGAGAAAAATGGGGAGGCCATCATTATTTGTTTCGCCCCGTGTTGGCTGATCGTCAACTCGTTGAATTTGAACGACGGCATGGCGTAGAGATACCAACGGATTATCGCCTTTTTTTGTCTTTGATCGGAGACGGCGGCGCGGGACCGTCGTATGGCGTCGTACCTCTTGCCGAAGCTTCCCGATGCAATGATTTATCCACCCCGTTCGTGTGGGTAGATAAACATCGGCTCGACCGTGAGGAAGAATTCGGCCTTTGGGAACGTCGGCCAGGATGCCTTGAAATCTGTCACCACGGATGTGGATACTATGATTTGTTGGTTGTCAACGGGGCCACCAGCGGCTTGCTGTGGCAAGACATCACGGCGGCGACAAATGAATTTATCCCTCTCCATAAGACATTTTATGTGTGGTATCGTGAATGGGTCGAAGACAAGCTGAGAAAGTTAAACCGCGAGCCGCTGCTGGATCAAATCAGTGAGGGGGTACACATAAATGCCTTGGTCGATCTCCTAGGCGGGGATATGGACACTTGGAAGGGAGCAGGCCTTCAGCCGGATGAGTATTACGTTTCCTTCCGTGATGCTGCGGCATCCTTCCTCTTGGACGCACACAGCAAGGTGAAGCGGATCCACCGTTTCTCCCTCTGACCTACAGGGAATACCGTCGGAAGTGGGACTGAACAAGAGAGGAGAATTCGCCCGTGGCGAAGAAGAATCAACCTGTTCCGGTTTCTGATGACCAGATGGAGGAGAAGGTCCACATCATTCGTGGCCATCGGGTGATGCTGGATTCCGACCTTGCTCGGCTATACGAAACCACAACGATGGCACTCAACCAAGCGGTCAAGCGCAACAGAAAAAGATTTCCCGAAGATTTTGCGTTTCAGCTTACCCCACAAGAACTTAGAGACTTGAAATCACAATCTGTGATATCAAGTTCTGGTCATGGCGGTCGGCGGTCGCCACCTTGGGTGTTCACGGAACATGGCGTTGCCATGCTCTCCGGGGTGCTTCATTCGCGGATCGCCGTCCAGATGAGTATCGAGATCATTCGAGTCTTTGTGCGTCTTCGACGTTTGCTTGCCACGCCAGGCGAATTAGTTGCTCAATTGCAGAAGCTGGCCGAGACTGTCCAGTTACACGACGAGCAAATCAAGGTCATAACCGATGTCTTACGTCATTTAATGCAGCCGCCGCCCGTGTCCACCAAAGGCCGCATTGGATTTCAAGTTCCCGAATCACCGAATGCCGAAGACACCAAGGAGTAATCCCCATGAACCCGTTCGACGAATACGGTCGCCACATCACGCGGCGCTACTTTTTCCGTCAAGGCTCGCACGCCCTCGGCACGGCGGCGCTCGCCTCCCTGTTGGGTGCCGACCGCGCTCAAGCGGCCAGCGGGCACGATGACGCCGCTGCCAAACCGCATTTTCCCGGCAAGGCCAAGAACGTGATTTATCTGCACATGGTCGGCGGACCACCGCAGATGGACCTCTACGACTACAAGCCGAAAATGGGCGAGTGGTTCGATAAGGATCTACCCGATTCCGTCCGCATGGGGCAGCGGCTGACGACCATGACCAGCGGCCAAAAGCGCTTCCCCATCGCGCCGTCAAAGTTCAAGTTTGCCCGGCACGGCAAGTCGGGCATGTGGGTTTCCGAATTGCTGCCGCAGACGGCCAAGATGGTCGATGACATGTGTTTCATCCGCAGCATGTACACCGAAGCCATCAACCACGAACCGGCCATCACCTTCATGCAGACCGGCAATCAAGTCACCGGCCGGCCCTGCCTCGGCGCCTGGGTGTCTTACGGATTGGGTTCACTCAACAGCAATCTGCCGACGTTCGTGGTGTTGGTCGCCAAGCCGAGCAACACCGAGCAGGTGCAGGCCATCTCGGCGCGGTTGTGGTCATCGGGCTACCTGTCCGGCGAACACTCCGGCGTTTCCTTCCGCACCGCCGGCGATCCCATCCTGTACATCAACAATCCTCCCGGCGTGTCCAGTGATGTACGCCGCAAAACGCTCGATGGTTTGAAGGCGCTCAACGAAATGAACTATCGCGCCATCGGCGATCCGGAGACGCACACGCGCATTCAGCAATACGAAATGGCCTTCCGTATGCAGGCCAGCGTCCCCGATCTGACCGACCTGGCGAAAGAACCGGAATCGACGTTCAAGCTGTACGGCGATGCGTCGAAGAAGCCGGGCACGTTCGCCAATACCGCGCTGCTGGCCCGCCGCATGGTCGAGCGCGGCGTGCGTTTCGTGCAGATTTATCACAACAACTGGGACACGCACGGCAACGTCGCCGGCCGGCTGCCCGATCAGTGCCGTGACGTGGATCAGGCGTGTTACGGCCTCATTCAAGATCTGAAAAGAAAGGGATTGTACGATTCGACACTGGTCATCTGGGGCGGCGAGTTTGGCCGAACGATTTATTCGCAGGGCGGATTGACGAAGCAAAACTATGGCCGCGATCATCACCCGCGCTGCTTCACGATGTGGATGGCCGGTGGCGGTTCGCGTCCGGGTGCCATTCACGGCGAGACCGATGATTTCTCGTACAACATCGTCAAGGATCCGGTCCATATCCGCGATTTCCATGCTACCGTGTTGAAATTACTGGGCTTCGATCATCAGCGCTTCACCTATCGCTATCAGGGACTGGATCAGAAATTGACCGGCGTGGAACCGGCGAAGGTTATCAAGGATCTGCTGGCGTGAACGGGAGCGATCCATGTTTCGACCTCTCTGCACAACGGGGCTGGTAGTCCTCAGTCTGTTTCCGGGACTGCCGGCCCCGGCGCGGGAACGCGATGCGACCGAACAAAAAGCGATCGCTTATGTCGAAAAAATCGAAGGGCGAGTCGAAATAGATCGCGATAAACCGGAAAAACCGGTGATCGGCGTCGATCTCGTCGGCTGCAAGTTGCCCGAAGGCACACTCGCCCGCTTGGGCGTCTTCAAGAAACTGCAACGGCTGAACCTCGGACAGACGGCCATCGCCGATGCGGAGTTGACTCCGCTCAAGGGATTCACGGCGCTGGAAACATTGGAGTTGTCCGGCACGTCGATTACCGATAAGGGACTTGCCCATCTCGAAGATTTGCCCCGGCTGCACACGTTGGGTTTGCGCGGCGATGCCATCCGCGACGCGGGCCTCGTCGCCCTCAAAAAGCTGCCGAAACTGCAACATCTCGATCTCAGCGATACCGGAATCAGCGATAAGGGACTGGCGCATTTGCGTGGACTCCACGAGTTACGCTCGCTATCTCTGTACCACACCGCGATCACCGATGCGGGTATTATCTACTTGAAGGACATGAAAAATATTCAAATATTGAGCCTGCCGCAGACACGGATCACGGACGCGGCCCTGACGCATCTGGCCGGGTTGAAGGAATTGCGCACGCTGTCCTTGAGCAGCACGGATGTGAAAGGCGTGGGACTGACGCACCTGAAGGAACTGTCGCGTTTGCAATCGCTGGGACTGGCGAATACGCCGATCACTGACGCGGGGCTGGCAGCCGTGAAGGATCTCGGCAAGCTGCAACAGCTTTACCTCACTGGGACGAAGATCACCGACAAGGGATTGGTTCATCTCAAAGGGTTGACGCATTTACGGCAGTTGGACCTCGGCAACACCAAGGTCAGCGAGGCCGGCATCGCCGACCTTCGCAAGACCTTGCCCAAGGTCAACGTGCTGCATTGACCGCCATCACGAGGAAGCGGCGGCGTCCGTTCCCGGCGACGGTTTGCGTTTCCGCCGGCGGACGCCGCCGCGTTTGGTGCAGGGCGGCAGCGCGATAGGCTGCGGCGACTCGGACGGCACTTCTTGCAGCGCGATGAGGCTCAGCCAGTGGCGGAAATCCAATGTGCGAAAACAGAGCGGGCAGCGCAGACGCGGCAGATGTTTGTGGAAGTGCGCCTTGACGCGCACGCGGACGGCACGCACCGGACAGGGCGAATGGGAACACACCCATTCGCCTTCGTAACAGGTCGGATGGTCGGGTTTGTCGGCTGGCACTTCCGTATAAACGCGATCTAAAAAGGCGCTAGCCGGTTCGATGCCGCTCAGCGGTGGCACCACGCGATAATGCTTGTTCATTCGCTCTCTCCCTGGCACGAAGGGGCGGACAACTCCTCCAGATAGCGCTCGATGTCGGCGGCGCGCCAGCGTGTGCTGCGCGCATGCGGATGCACCGGAGCCGGCAACAGTCCCAGCGCCGTCCAGCGCCAGACGCTGCGCTCGCTGATCGATAACCGTTGCGCCACGTCGCGGACGGTCAGTAAAGCCGGTGTCAGCAGAGGCATTGAAAGCATGAGCGACCCGAAAAAGAAGTCCCATTCGCGCATGCCGGGCAGGGAACGACATGCACGAACCTTTTCGAGAATACTGTACAACTGTCCATGTTACAAGAGAAAAAAAGAAGCATCGAACAGATGGCGCGAACTGGCACGAATTGGCGGAGAATGACAGGGTCACGGCGAGAGGACTTCGTTTTGGTAGCGATGACGGCTACCATGAGGAGGCGAACAGAATACGTAGGTGCCGCGAGCCGAGCGGCAGGCATTGGGTAGGTGCCGCGAGCCGAGCGGCACTTGTGGAGTCAAAGTCCGGCTCGGCTCGCCGGACCTACTGCATTCCGTTATCATCTCGAAGCGTGGAGGTTCACCATGAATGAATTACCGACTCCACCCGATGCCGCGAGCGATCCGCAGTCCGTGGAATTGTTGCGGGCGTGGATCGTGCGCGAGACGCTGCAATGCTCGCTTCAAGCCGACGTGTTTCCCGATGTGGGCGCGTGGGGTGAAGTTCTGGCGGATGTGGTTCGCCACGTCGCCAACGCTTTGCAGCAACAAGAAGGCGTCCCCGCGGCGCAAACGACTCAGCGCATTCTCGACGTGTTGACCGAGGAGATGCGTTCTCCTCCCGGCGAAGGCGACGCGACCAAGGAGTAAGCCGGCGTGCGGATGCAAGGTAAGACCGTCCTAATTACCGGAGCCACCGACGGCATCGGCCTGGTGGCGACCCGCGAGCTGGCTCGCCTGGGTGCCACCGTGGTCGCCGTCGGCCGCAATGCTGACAAAACCGCCGCCGTGGTCGAGCGCATCCGCCTGGAAACCGGCAATCCGCGCGTCGAAGGAATGTTGGCCGACCTGTCTTCGCAGCGCGACATCCATCGCTTGGTCCAGCAATTTAGAGAACGCCATGATCGTCTGCATGTCCTGCTGAATAACGCCGGCGCGCTGTTCCATCCGCGGCGTGAGAGCGTGGACGGCATCGAGATGACGTTCGCTCTCAATCACCTGGGATACTTCCTGCTGACGAATCTGCTGCTGGATGTGCTGAAGGCCAGCGCGCCCGCGCGCATCATCAACGTGTCGTCGGCCGCGCATCGGCGCGCCAAATTGAACTTCGACGACTTGCAGTATCGGCGACGTTATCGGGGGATGGGCGTGTATTCGGCGTCGAAGTTGGCGAATCTGCTGTTCACTTACGAACTGGCTCGGCGACTGCAAGGAACCGGCGTGACGGTGAACGCGCTCCATCCGGGTTTGGTGGCGACGCGCTTCGCCGTCGGCAGCAGTTGGGTAGGGCGAGTGCTACGCGGCCTCATCTGGTGCTTCGGCATCAGTCCCGAACAAGGAGCGCGGACGCTGATTTACCTGGCCTCGTCGCCGGAAGTCGAGGGCGTGACGGGCAAGTATTTTCAGAACGAGAAGATGGTCGAATCTTCGCCGGCCTCGCGCAACGAGGATGCCGCTCGCCGACTATGGGACATCAGCGAGGTGCTGACGCAGCGGGCAATCTAATTGCAACGTAATCCCCGTTTCGCTCCGGATTATTTCCCGATCTTTTGAATGCTCAGGATACGGGAGCGTTCAAAGTCGGTGTAATAGCGAATGGCGACGTTGTCGCCTTTATGCAGTTCCTTGATCTTTTCCACGGTGGCCTTCCAGCGTTCGGCCGGAAAGGTGGCGGAGAAGCCTTCGGGCGAACCGTTCCTCGTCTTCACCTCGACCCATGACTCATGCGTCGCCAAAATGACGGCCGTTATCGTGCCGGTTCCCTTCCTGCCAATTCTCTGGATGCCGACGAGTTGCCGGGTATCGCCATTGGTCTTGTAGGCCAGGCGGACGCGAGCCACAGTGAAAATGCCGGCGAGCGCCTTGCGCGTGTTTTTGTCGGAAGCATCGACGACATAGGTAATGGGTTCTTCCTGGCCATCAACTTTCACCTTGATCGACATATCGCGTTTGTCGATCACGATACCGGACACCGTTCCTCCGGTTTTCGGCGGCTTCTCTTTGCCCGCTTTGGTATCGCCGGCTTCGGTCCAGGCGGCGCCGAACAAACCGACAACAACCAACACGCTCCGCAGCAGAAACCATCGAGTCATGGCCATTCCTCCAACGATGAAAGACGGCTGTGGTGGATTATTCGGCGTTGTTGCCGAACACATAATTCTCCAGTTCTCAGCCGTCTATCATTGATCCGCGCCCATTCCCCGTCAAGAAAATGTTTTGCTTTGTCGCGCTAAATGAATTGCCAGCCCGCAGCGCCAGCAGGGAAACGCTTTGCTTCGCTGGCGCTGCGGGCTGGTGGTCCGTCGGGAGGCGTAATTGCTAGCATGTCGAGATGGCAATTCCCTCCTGCGAAGGATGTCGCGAGCGTGACGCGCGCATCGCCGAGTTGGAAGCACGGCTGGCGGAGTTGGAACGATTCCGCAGCGAAACCGCCTTTCTGCGCGATGAATCCAAAGCCGATCGCGATATGCGCCTGTTGACCGGCGAGAGCCGGGCGATGAAGGCGGTTCGGCTCGCGGTCCAACAAGTCGCCCGTACCGACAGCACCGTTCTGATTCTTGGCGAGACCGGCACCGGCAAGGAATTGGTTGCTCGCGCCATCCACCAACTCAGCCCGCGCCGCGATCATCTGCTGGTGGCCGTCAACTGCGCGGCCCTCGCTCCGGGGGTGATCGCCAGTGAGTTGTTCGGCCATGAACCGGGAGCCTTCACCGGCGCGCTGCGCCGGCGGCCTGGACGCTTCGAGTTGGCTCATCAAGGCACCATTTTCTTGGACGAGATCGGCGAGTTGCCGGCGGAGATTCAAGTGATGCTCTTGCGTGTCTTGCAGGAGCGTGCCATCGAGCGCGTCGGCGGAAGTGAATCGCTCGCCGTGGATGCGCGGGTCATCGCGGCCACGCACCGCGACCTGACGGATGCGATGCGTGAGGGCCGCTTTCGAGCCGACCTCTTCTTTCGCCTCAATGTGTTCCCGATCCATGTTCCGCCGCTGCGCGAACGCCGGGAAGACATTCCCGATTTGGTCCGGCACTTCTTGCATTCCTTCAGCCGGCGCATGGGCAAGACGGTTGCCGAGGTCAGCCCGAGTACGCTGGCGCTGCTGACGGAGTACGCCTGGCCGGGGAATGTGCGCGAACTGGAAAACATCATCGAGCGCGCCATGATCGTCACCGTCGGGAACACCTTGCAGGTCGATCCGAACTGGCTGAAGTCGGATGGCTCGTCGCCACCGCTCCAAGAGACTTCGGCGAGCCTGGCCGAACTGGAGCGACGCGCCATCCTCGACGCCCTGGAGCGCTGCAACGGTAAGATTTACGGATCAGGCGGGGCTGCGGCTGTTCTCGGATTGCGACCGACTACGCTCTACGGAAAAATGCGCAAACATCATATCTTTCGACATCCACCCTCGACACCCTCACCGTGACGAGAGTGACTTCTATTGGTTGGCGCGACCTCATTTGGTCGGTTTTATCCACTTTTCAAGGCGTTTATTTATTCGTCGTAATGCCATCTATTCATGTGACTTCGGATAATAGCGCGAACAATTTCGCCTATCGGCATGCGAATCGCAAAAGTGGGGCGATCTGTTGCCTAACCCGACCAGGAGAAGCCATGACCTATGTTGTTTGCGAACCGTGCCGCGAGTGCAAGTACACCGACTGCGTTGTCGTCTGTCCAATGGAGTGCTTTTATCAAGATGACAAGATGTTGTACATCGACCCAACCGAATGTATCGACTGCGAGGCCTGCGTTCCCGAGTGCCCGGTGGACGCGATCTTTCACGAGACCAATGTGCCGGGGCCGTGGACCGAATTCATTCAACTCAACGCCGAGCGCGTTCAGGAACTCAAGGAGAATGGAGGCCACATCAGCGAAAAAAGGCACTAACAGAATGACCTACTAGCCCGGAGCGCCAGCGACGGGGCGAACCCGTCGCTGGCGCTCCGGGCTAGTCGTCAAAAGGTAGTGCCTCTTAACTCGGTGGGCAACATCGGCGGCTTCGTTGGCCCCAATCTCATCGGTCAACCGCACGATTACACCGGCAGCTTCACGCCCGGCCTGCTGGCCACCGCAGGCACGCTTTGTCTGGGTGGTATCCTCGCCCTGTGCGTCCGGCCCGATCGAGGAGGGTAAGGGCGAGACAACTCCATACCAATCCGCGAGGGTGGCTACAGAAAACTCACTTCAGCGGCGAATAATCGGTGGGTTTCATGTACACCGACTCCGGCGGCTTGGCGAGCAGTTTGCCATCCTTCTCGGACTCCGCCCTGGCTTTCTGCCATACCGGATCTTCGCGGAACGCCTTCCAACTCTTGTCGGCGGCGTCCTTGCTCGGATAAGCAAGAATGTAAATCAACTTTTCCGCGCCCTCTTTCTGTTTCGTCGGCATCCAGAACCCGATGATCGTCATGCCGTGCTTCTCGAACAGCTTATTCGTATGATCGCGGAAGCGCGCATTGAGCGCGTCCATTTTGCCCGGTGCGGCCGTGTACTGACAGCTGCGCTCGAAACTAAACTTTTCGTCCTCCCAAGGACAGCCCGGCGGCGGCGAAGAACGATTGAATCAGTCGCGGTTTCTGCCTCAAGCGGCCCACAGCGAGGTCAAATTCCAG
>Ga0134126_10005416_pt1 | contig 15942 bp, 12 predicted proteins | sample KB31752_FD_96881 | JGI IMG/M metagenome (GOLD analysis project Ga0134126, IMG submission 96881) | Terrestrial soil microbial communities with excess Nitrogen fertilizer from Kellogg Biological Station, Michigan, USA - KB3-175-2 | ecosystem: Environmental > Terrestrial > Soil > Unclassified ...
AATCAAGCGATGCTCTGCAGTCCCTGGGCGATGCCGCCCGCGCTCGTCAGCAGCGCCTCGAAGAGGTCGCGGTCGCCGCGGCCGCCGGCGCGCCAGCGCTGCAGCAGGTCGACCTGCATCAGATTCATCGGGTCGATGTAGGGATTGCGCAGTCGGATGGAGCGCTGCAGCGTCGGCTCGCCGTCGAGCAGGTCGGTGCTGCCCTTCAGCCACAGCACCCGCTCCCGCGCGCGCTCATACTCGGTGCGGATCTGTGCCGAGAATCGCCGCAGCGGTTGCGGCACGAGGACGTCATAGGCGGCGGCGATCTCGAGATCGGCCCGGGCGAGCATCGCCTCCACGTCATCGATGAGGCTGCGCAGGAAGAACCACTCCGCGTATGCCGCGCGCATCCGCTCGGCGCCGTGCCGCTCGATGGCCGCGGCGAGCCCGGTGCCCGCTCCGAACCAACCGGGAAGCATGTGGCGCGTCTGCGTCCACGCAAAGACCCACGGCACCGGCAGCAGGCCTTCGATGCTGCGCTCGTCCTCGCGATGCACCGGCCTCGAGCCGACCTGCATTCTCTCGATCACATCGATGGGCGTGACGGCGCGAAAGTAATCGTCGAATTCGTTGTCGCCGTAGATCATGCGCCGGTAGGCCTCGCGGCTCGCCTCGGCCAGTGTCGCGGCGCACTCGAGGTGCGCCGTGGAGTCGGCGGGGGTCTCGCGGCCGGCCACGGTCGCCAGGCTCAGAGCGTTGAAGGCGCGCTCCAGCGTGCGCATCGCGATCGGCCGCAGCCCGTAACCTTGTTTCAGCGTCTCGCCCTGCTCGCGCAGGCGCAGGGTCCCGTTGATCGTGCCGGCCGGCGCCGATTTCACCAGCGCGTCGATCCGGCCGCCGCCGCGCGCGATACTGCCGCCGCGCGCGTGGAACACCAGATATCTTTCTCCGTCGGCGGCGGGCATGCGTGCGAGCGCGCGCTGCGCCTGATTGATTGCATAGCGTGACGCGCACAGTCCCGCTTGCCTGTTGCTGTCGGAGTAGCCGAGCAAGACGCATTGACGACGGTCATGAGCCTCGAGATGTCGCCGGTAAACGGGCTCGGCGAGGAGCTCGCGCAGCGTCTCGCCGCATCGCTCCAGCGACTCCAGGGATTCGAATTGCGGGGCGATGTCGAGCGCCACCTGGCCGGTACGCTTGTCGTAGACGGATGCCCAGCGGGCCAGGGTCAGCGCAGCCAGCATGTCGTCGGCGCCACGAGCTCCGCTCACAATGAAGTAGCCGACTGCATCAGGTCCATAGCGATGCCTGGCCTGAGCAAAGGCCTCGAAGACAGCGAGATTGCGTTTGCCGAGCGCGTCCAGATCGACACGCGGCCCTGCATCCTTCTCGAGCATCTGCGCGAGCAGTTGACGGCGCTCGGCGCTGGAACGGCTCAGCCAGCCGGGATCATCGTTGCCGCGCGCGATGATCTCGTGAAGAACACTCGCGTGCTGACGCACATCGAGACTCGCGAGGTGAAATCCGAACGTATCGATCCGATGCAGGAGCCTGCGGATGTGGAAGAGGCCGGCGTTGGCACCCTTGTTGGCGGCGAGGCTGGCGGCGATGAGGCGCACGTCGTCGCGGAACTGGCGCGCGCTCTCGTACCCGTTGGCGCGACCTTCGTACGCCAGGCGCAGCCGCTCGCCAATCTGTGCGAGAAACACCCGGTAGGGCATGCGGTCGTGCCGGGCGGGGGTGGCGCTGCGCGCGCCCGGCGCCAGCGTCATGTAATCCTCCAGTCGCTGGCTCAGCTCCGGGGATACCGCAATGCGTCCGGCGCTCTGCGAGAGGCGCTGGGACAGGGTGCGGCAGTCCTCGAAATAGCTGTTGAGGATCACCTGCTGCTGCCGGGCGAGGGTCTCGCGAATGGTCTTGGCATGGACGTCCGGGTTGCCGTCCATGTCGCCGCCGACCCACGAGCCGAAGCGCAGGATGGGCGGCAGCTCGATGGAGTCGGCGGGCACGCCGTAGTGCTTCTCCAGCGCCTGTGCGATCTCCTCGTAGAAAGCGGGTACCACTCGATAGAGGATCTCGATCAGATAGAAGAGGACCTGCTCGCGCTCGTCGCCCACGGTGAGCCGCTCGCGCGGCAGCTCTTCGGTCTGCCAGGCCGTGGTGAGCTCGACCCGGATGCTGCTCCACAGGTTGCGCGAGTCCTGCGGTGTCAGCATCGGGTCGAGCCGATCGAGCAGATGCTGCGCCACACGCTGCTGCTTACGCAGCAGAGTGCGGCGGGTCGACTCCATCGAGTGAGCGGCGAACACCGGCTCGATGCGCACGTTGGCGAGGAGCGCCAGGACCTCCTCGAAGCGGGCGCCGCGGGCCTGCAGCCCTGCGATGCCATCCTCGACCCCGGAGGGTTGCGGGCGGCCGCTGTCCTGGCGGAAATATTCCCGGCGGCGGCGGATGCGGTGCACCTTCTCCGCCAGGTTCACCGCCTGAAACCACATGGAGAAGGCGCGGACGAGGTCGCGGGCGAGCGCCGGCGGCCGGTCGCGCACCGAAGCGGCCAGCTCGCGGGCCGCCTGCTCGTCGCCGTCGCGGCGGCGGATGGCGGCGTGGCGGTCGAGCTCCACCAGCTCGAAGAGCTGCCGTCCGCCCTGCTCGCGCAGGATCTCGCCGATCAGTGCGCCGAGCGCATGCACGTCCTCGCGCAGGGCCTCGTGCTTGGGCGGAAAATGAATGTCGCTGCGGCTCACGAAGCGGCGGATGGTAGCAGGAAGGCGCCTGGCTGCCCCGGGCTCCTCACCCGGCCAGCAGAATGGACTCGGCGCGCTCGAGCTCCTCGGGCTGCCCATAGAGCACCACCACATCGCCGTCGCGCAGCACGGTATCGCTGCCCGGCTCGCGCCCCAATATCCCCTGGCGGCGGATGCCGGTGAAGGTCACGCCGACACCGCGGCCGCGCACGTCCCGCAGCGTCCGTCCCACCGCCCAGGCTCCCGGAGGCACGACCACCGACTTGATCTCTTCACGGTACTCGTGGCTCTCGTCGAGCGGGCGCGCATCCCCCCGGCGGATGATGTTTCTCAGTACGGAGTAGCGGTGGCTGCGGATGTCACCCATCGTGCGGACCACCCGCGATACGGGGACATGCAGAAGGATCAGCACGTGTGAGACCAGCATCAGGCTGGCCTCGAAGGTTTCCGGCACGACGTCGGTTGCACCGGCGTCCTGCAACTCCTTGATGCGGGCGTCATCCTGAGTACGCACCAGGACCGGCACGTCGGGCCGTATCCGCCGGATGCTGCGCAGGATGCCGACCGAGGTCGCCGGATCCGAGAAGCTGATCACTACCGCCGTCGCGGTATCGAGGCCCACCTTCGCCAGGATCTGCTCGTCGGCGGAGTCGCCGAAGATGACCGGGTCACCGGCCTGCCGCGCCGCCGCGATTCGCGCGGGGTCGAGATCGAGGGCGATGTATTCGAAACCCTGCGACTCGAGCACGCGCGCGACGTTCTGGCCGACTCGTCCGAAACCGCAGAGGATGACGTGGTCCCGTTTGCCGATGTCGCCCGTCGCCGCGCTCTCGCGCTCGAAGGCGGTGCGCGGCGGCCCGGACTCCCGCAGCAGCAGGCGGGCGATGCGCTTGTTGTTGTTGAGGATCAGCGGACTCAGGACCATGGACAGCACGATCGCCAGCAGGAGCGGCTGACCGAAGCTGCCCGGAATCAGGCCCGTCGCGAGCGCGATCGTGCCGATCGCCACGCCGAACTCGCCGCCGATCGAGATGACGATGCCCGTGCGCAGCGCCTTGAAACGCGAGCCGGTGAAAGGGCGGGCCACGAGCGTCGCGACGGCCGTCTTCAGGATGATGATGGCGGCGAGCCAGAAGATGACCTGGCCCAGCTCCCCGGCGAGCAGGTGCACATCGAGCAGCATCCCGACGGAGATGAAGAAGAGTCCGAGAAGGATGTCGCGGAAAGGCCGGATCACCGACTCGATCTGATGCCGATACTCCGTCTCGGCGAGCATCATCCCGGCGAGGAAGGCACCCAGCCCCGGCGACAGCCCGGCGAGGCTCGACACCCAGGAGGCGGCCAACACGACGAGCAGCACGGCGAGCGTGAAGAGCTCCCGCAGGCGGCTATGGGCCATCTCCCGGAAGAGCGGCCGCAGCAGCCAGCGGCCAGCGGCCAGCACCGCCCCGATCGCGAGTACGCCGCCGGCCACGGCCTCGAGGCTGGTACGCAGGTCGAAGCCTCCGCGCCCGGCGGTGAGCGCCGAGGCAAGCGCCAGGAAGGGAACGAAGGCCAGATCCTGGAAAAGGAGCATGCTGAAGGCGAGCCGTCCGTGAGTGCGGTTGAGCTCGGCACGCTCGGTCAGCTGATGCAGGAGGAGGGCGGTCGAGCTCATCGCGAGCGCGCCGCCCACCACCACCGCGGCAGGCCAGGCAATGCCGCCGGCGAGGTGTGCCAGCGTCGCGAACACCGCCGCGGTGGCGGCGACCTGCGCGAAGCCCAGCCCGAATACCTCACGCCGCATGGCGATCAGGCGCGGCAGGGCGAACTCCAGTCCCAGCGTGAAGAGCAGGAACACGACGCCGAGCTCGGCGAGAGTCGTGGTCGTGGCGGTGCTGGCCACCACCGCCAGCGCATGGGGGCCCAGCGCCAGGCCGACGAGCAGGTAGGGTATGGTCGTCGGCAGCCCGAGCCGCCGGGCCAGGGTGACCAGCAGCACCGAGGCGGCGAGGAGGATCAGGACCTGGCTGAGCGGCTGCATGGGCCTATTGTATGTTGGATGCCCATGCAGAAAACCGGGGAGCGCGCGGGCCGCTCCCCGGAGAGGCCGATTGTTAGAGACTAATCAGAGGCTGAAATGGGACTGCGCCGGCAGCCGGCGATCCACCGAGTGCCGCCCCAGCGGGAAGTCTTCGACGCGTACCTCGTCGGTATCCCCCTCGCGGGCCTCGGGCATGGGCTGGCGTCCTTCCAGCATCTCGAGCAGGGTTTCCCGCGCGCGGGCGACCCGGCTCTTGATCGTCCCCACCGCGCACCCGCAGATCTCCGCCGCCTCTTCGTACGAGAAGCCGCTCACGCTCACCAGGATGAGCGCGGTGCGCTGACCCGGCGACAGCGCGCCGAGCGCGCGATTGAGGTCGCGGAGCTCGAGTTTGCCGTCGTGGTCCGGCGGCACGCTCGGCTCGGGCAGCAACTCGATGTCCATGCCCTGCGCCTCGAATTTGCCGCGCCGCAGCTGCGAGTAGTGCTCGTTGCGCACGATGGTGAAGAGCCACGCCTTGAGGTTCGTTCCGGGCTTGAAGCGCTGGATGTTGTTGATCGCGCGCATCAGCGCTTCCTGCACCAGATCATCCGCGCGCACACCGTCGCGGCAAAGTGATCGCGCGAAGGTGTGGAGCTGTGGTACCAGAGCCACCATGTCGTCGGTCACCATTTGCACCTCATCTTCCCCGGCCCCGCAATGGGGCCCGATTTGTGTTTCGTTGCTCATGTGGGCAAGTTACTTGCTGCCGGGCGCCGCTGAAGTCGGCCGGGGCGCGGAACGGACGGGGGAGGCTTCTCAAGCTCGTGTCGGACGATTCCTACCGCCGCGGCACCGCTGTTGCCGCAGACCGACAGTCGGAGGGCTCCTACGCCGGCATCGGAGGCCGATCGACGTGTCGCCGCCGACCGACCGATGGCACCCCGATGGGCCGCGGAGGAGCATGCCTTGAACGCTTGTGGAACGGAGCGGAATGGCCATGTCAGAAGCAGCGATACTCATCGAGAGACCCCAACCGGCGCGGGGCTGCAGCGCGCCGTGTGCGCGCATCGTCGCCCTGTCCGCCCTGGCGGCATTGACGGCAGCGACTCTCACCGGGTGTGCGAGCGAGCCGAAGCCCACCGCCGAGCTCGTGCGTGCGAGCACACTCGTCAGCGAGGCAGAGAAGAACGAGGCGCAGCACTTCGCGGCCGCGGACCTGCAGCGTGCCCGCGACGAGTTGAGCAACGCGCAGACCGCCGAGTCCGCCGAGAAATACGACAGCGCACGCCGCGAGGCGGAGAGAGCGGCCGCGGATGCCGATCTGGCGAGCGCCCGCGCGGCGAGCGGCAAGGCGCACCAGTCCGCCGAGCAGGTGCGTCACAGCCTGGACACGCTGCGGCAACAGCTACAGCAGAACCCGGCTTCGTCGGGCGGCCCCACCGGGCCGGGCGCGGGCGGCGCCGGTCAGGATCAACCCTAGGAGGAGCCCACCATGAGATATTCCACGAGCTCTCTTGTGGCCGCCGCGGTGGCCGGTGCGCTCCTCGCCGGCTGCGCCACGACCCCGCGCAGCAGCCCCGAGCTCGCGCGCGCCCGCGATGCCGTCGACACGCTTTCGAGCCGGCCGCAGGCCACCGCGGCCGCCGAGCCCGATCTGAAAGCGGCGCGCGCGGAGGTGAGCCGCGCCGACACCGCGCTGCGCAACGGCAAGCCCATGGTCGAGGTGAATCAGCTGGCCTACCTCGCGCTGCGGCATGCGCAGGCGGGAGAGGCGCGGATCGATGCGGCGCGGTCACAGGCGCAGGTCGCCCGGGCAACCGAGGAGCGGCAACAGCTGCTGCTCGAGGCGCAGAAGCACCAGGCGATGACGGCGCAGCAGCAGGCGCAAAGCGCGCAGCAGCAGGTGGAGCAGGCGAAGAACGAGGCGCAGCAGGCGCGCAGTCAGGCGCAGGCGGCACAGCAGCAGCTCGCGAGCGAGCGGCAGGAGTTCAAACAGCTGCAGACCGAGCAGCTCGGGGCCCATCAGACCGACCAGGGCATGGTGGTGACCCTGAGCAACGTGCTCTTCAGCACCGGTAAGGCCACCCTGCAGCCGGGCGCGCACCTGCAGCTCGACCGTCTGGCGGGCTATCTGAAGGATCATCCGAAGGAGCGGGTGCTGATCGAAGGTAACACCGACAGCACGGGCTCCGCCGTCTTCAACCAGCAGCTCTCCGCCGCGCGGGCGCAGGCCGTGGGGCAGGCTCTGCAGTTGCAGGGCGTTTCGCCGAGTCAATATCAGACGCTCGGGCTCGGTGAATCCTACCCCGTCGCCGCGAACGACTCGGCGGCCGGACGGCAGCAGAACCGCCGCGTCGACATCGTGTTTTCAAACGCGACCGGTCAGTTCTCCGAGGCGGCGCTGGCGCGCCAGGGTCACAATGCAATCAGACGGTGATCGTGATGAGATCCGAGCAAGACAGACGTATGAACATGGGCCAGCGGCAGCGTCATTCGCCCGAGGACGGCGGCCAGCGCTTCGAGGGGCAGTATGAGAAGGACCCCTGGCGTCCGGACGGGCGTCAGGAACCGGAGTCGTCTCATCACTGGCAGGAGTACCGCGGCCGCCGTGGCGGCCGGGGAGCGGGATATGAGCGCCGGACCGAGCGCCGCGCCGAGGGCGATGAGCCGTACGAGCCCTCCGAGGGCTACGAGCCCTTCGAGCCCGGTCATCCCCGCCAGGAGGGCGTGCCATTTGGCCCCGGGACACCGCCCCGCTATCTCGGCACCGGCTTTCCGGGGCGCGGCGGACCGGGATTCACGGGCGGCTACTACGGGTTTGGCCGCGGGACGCTGGAGCCGGAGTGGCGCGCCGGGCACCGCAATCCCGTCGGTGAGGGGAGTCCGGAGCCCGAGTGGCGCCCGGAGCCGCGCCGATATCCTCCCGGCCCTAAGGGCTACCAGCGCTCGGACGAGCGCCTGCGCGAGGACATCTCGGAGCGGCTGATGGAGGCGCAATACATTGATTCCAGCGACGTGACCGTCGAGGTCACCGGAGCGAAGGTCGTGCTGGAGGGTACGGTACCCGAGCGCCGCATGAAGCACGCGATCGAGGACCTGGTCGATGCGTGTCCAGGGGTCCTGGACATCGAGAATAGGGTCCGGGTCAAACGCTAGCGACGCGTGCGCCGAGCGATGCAGCGGGCGCGTGGCGGTGGCCACGCGCCTTTCCTTATGCGCGCCGGAAATCCACGGCGGGAAGCTGCATCGAGCGGCGGTACTTGGTGACCGTACGCCGCGCTACCTTCACGCCGCGATCCGCGAGCAGCTCCGTGAGCTGCACATCGGACAGCGGATTGCGCCGATCCTCGGCTGCAATGAACTCGCGCAACAGCGCGCGGATGGCCGTGGCGGAGCATGATCCGCCGCTGGTGGTGGCAAGCTGCCGGGAGAAGAACCGCTTGAATGCGACCACGCCGCGCGGCGTCGCCATGAATTTGTGACTCGTGGCGCGCGACACCGTCGACTCGTGCAATCCGAGCTCGTCGGCGATCTCGCGCAGCGTCAGCGGCCTCATCGCGAGATCGCCGTACTCGAAGAAATTGCGCTGCCGGGCGACGACCGCCTCGGCTACCCGCTGAATGGTGAGGAAGCGCTGCTCGAGGTTGCGTACCAGCCAGCGGGCCTCCTGCAGATGCTGCGCCAGGAGCGCGGTTTCGCCGTCGCGCGCCTGGCGGAAGTAATCCGCGTACTGTTGGTTGACGCGGATGCGCGGATAGATGGCCGAGTTGACCGTGACCACCCAGCGCTTCTTCTCCCTGCGCACGATCACATCGGGAACGATCGCGCGCGGCTCGAACGTGCCGACCTTCGATCCCGGACGCGGATCGAGGCTGCGGATCAGCTCCATGGCCAAACGCAGCTCTTCCTCGGTGCAGCCGAGCGCATCGAGGAGGCGGGTGTTGTCTCTCGCCGCCATCATGGACAGCCTGTTCTGCACCACCTCGATGGCGATGTCACGTCCGGGCGTTTCGCGGGCCATGGCCTCGAGCTGCAGCGCGAGGCACTCGCCGAGGTTGCGCGCCGCGATCCCGCTCGGCTCGAGTGTCTGCACGATCCGCAGCGCCGTCTCGATCTCTCCCGGCGGCGCGCCCGGCACCAGCGCCGCAACGTCTTCGAGGGGCAGACGCAGGAACCCATCGTCATCGAGGGCGTCGATGATGAGATTCGCGAGCACGTGATCGCGCTCCGTCAGCCCGAGGAGAAGCAGCTGATCGCGCAGTGAGTCATGCAGCGTCGAGGGAGAGGCGGTCCATTCCGTCCAGTCGGGCGTGTCATCGCCGCTGCCACCGCCGCCGCCGCTGGAAGAAAAATCGAGATCTGGCCGGGAGCTGTCTTCGGCCGCCTCCTCACGCTCGGAGCGTGGATCCGATTCCGGCGATTCGGCCGATTCAGCGCTCTCTTCGAGGAAGGGATTCTGCGCGATCGCCTGGTGCAGTTCTTGCACGCATTCCAGAGCGGAAAGTTGAAGCAGTTTTACCGACTGCTGCAGCCGAGGTGTCAGCGTGAGCTGCTGCTTCAGGCGCAGTCCCAATACGGCATTCGACATTCGAGGAGCCCTCTCTTACAAGTCAGTACCGCCCCAAACCCCGGCGACGCGGCGTGCCGCCGGGGAGAACTTGCAAGGGCGTGTAAGAACGCCAGTCGCGCCCAGCCCTGGCTCAAACTCCCATACGAGCGACATGACATCAATTCACGACGACGACCCCGGTTCCCGCCCAGATGCGGCGCACGCACAGGCTCCGCCCGCGCGCGCGCTGCCGCCGGAATGGGAGCGCCTCGCGCGTCGCATGGATGAGCTGGAAACGGTGCTCGCGGCGGGCCGCATCGGCTATTGCCGGCTGCGCGCCGCCGATCTCGCGTTGCGGGCCAACTCGCAATTCAAGGCTGAATGGGGCTGGCCTCCGGATGAGGCTGTGGCGTGGGATGCCGTGCAGTCGCGCGTGGATGTGAATGATCGCGGCCGGTTCTCGGACGCGGTGCGGCAGGCACTCGCGGGTATCTCGTCCCTGGATCTCACGGTGCGGGTCCGGCCGGCGCGCGATGCGCAGCTGCGCTGGATCGCATTGCACGGCCGCGCGGTCAGGAACGGCGCTGATCCCGGGTCCACGGACCTCGTCATCACCTCGCGCGACGTAACGGGCGAGCACGAGACCGCCGAAAGCATGCTCAGCGAGCGTGCGCACCTGCAGCTGCTGGCAGGCGAGCGACGGGCACGCGAGGCGGCGGAGACCGCCAACCGCTGCAAGGACGAGTTCCTGTCCGTGATCTCGCATGAGCTGCGCTCGCCGCTCAATGCGATTCTCGGCTGGAATCGCATTCTGGCGTTGAAATGCGCCAACGATCCGGAGGTCGCGGCGATCACGCCGCGCATCGAGCAGAGCGCGAAGACACAGTTGAAAATGGTCAACGACCTGCTGGATCTCGGACGCGTGAGCACCGGGAAGCTCAAAGTCGAGACGCGGCCCACGCAGCTCGCGCGCGTGGCGCGGCATGCGATCGATGTCGCGCGGCCGGCGGCGGCCGCGAAAGGCATCGAGATCGTGGCCCGGTTCGATCCGGGCGCGGGGGAGGTGCGCGCCGACCCCGATCGCCTGCAGCAGGTGATCGGCAATCTGCTCTCCAATGCAGTGAAGTTCACGGGCTCCGGAGGCCGGATCACCGTGGGGCTGCGCGAGGACGGCGCAGTCACCGAGCTCACGGTCGAAGATACCGGACAGGGCATCGGGCCCGAGCTGCTGCCGCACATCTTCGACAGGTTCCGCCAGGGCGACAACTCGAGCACCCGCCAGGTATCGGGGCTCGGGCTGGGTCTGACGCTGGTGCGGGAGATCGTCGCGCTGCACGGCGGTTCGGTTTCCGCGCACAGCGCAGGACGGGGCGCCGGCGCAACTTTCGTCGTTCGCCTGCCCGCGTCGCGATCGTTGGCGGGGTCGCCCGCACAGGCGGACGGTGCCGTGCCTCAGGCGGAGCAGCTGCAGCAAACCCTCGCAGGCCTGTCGATCCTGGTCGTGGACGATGAGTTGGAAGCTCGCACGGTGGTCGCGGAGATGCTGCGGCTCGAAGGCGCCTCGGTGGCCATCAGCGATTCCGCGCCCTCCGCGCTGCGGCAGCTGCAGGCCAAAGGGGCTCACTTCGACATCATCGTCACCGATATCGGCATGCCGCTGGAGGACGGCTACTCTCTCGTGCGCAAGCTGCGCTCGAGCCAGGCCGGCAAGCGGATGCTCGCCATCGCCGTGACCGGCTATGCCTCCCGCAGTGATGTCGCGGCTGCCATGGATGCCGGATTCGATCTGCACGTGCCGAAGCCGGTCGACTTCGACACGTTCGTGCCAATGGTCAAGCGGCTGACGACCTGGCGTGGTTTCACGGGGGCGGCGCGCGAAAGCAAGCCATTGAGCGGTCCCGGGCCGCTCCGCCCTGAGCCCCGTCAAGGCTAGAGAGGTGCCCCGGGAAACGGGCCGCGAGGGCGATAAAGCTGAAGCCGCGCTCGAATCAGATGCCGGATTGCCAGGTGCTCGGCATGCCGGCAGCCTCGATCGCCTGCTCAATCGTGAGACAGGCCGCGCGCGCCTCCGGCTGGGCGCGCAGGCTGCGCGCGATGGAGTTGAGGAAAGTACACATGAGGGCGGTGTTGGGATGCGAGCAGTGCAGCTGCTCTTCCACCCGGTCGATGAGCTCGATGAGATCCTCCTGATCGCACCGCGGAAATGTCATCCCCGTGACCGCGCTCTGCACGGAGATGAGCGCCTGGTGGATGGCGGTGGCCTGCTCCGTATTCATCATCTGGTGCATTGGCGACCCTCCGCTTGCAGCGATGAGCCCCGAATCTGAACCCGACGAGTTGCGAAAGCAAGCCGACCGACCGGTCGGGCCTTTTCTGCTTGCAGCGTTCGAAAGCGATTAAGAAAGTGGCCCCCGGGCGTTCCCGCCCTGAGACCCATCGGCGCTAGCGGAAGTGCCCCAGGAAACGGCCACGAGATGAATCCCGTCACAGCCGCGCGCTCGCGCAAAGCGGCAGGACGCCGCACTTTGCGCCGCGGGACGCAGACAAAAAAAGAGCGGGCTGGTCGCACCACAGCCCGCCAAACGGGGGGTCTGGCTCCATCATGCAACCCCTATGCCAGCGTGCACCGGGTCTCGGAAGGCCCGTTTTCGAGGGCCGACGCGTGGCCGGCGGGCCTGGAACGTCTGTAAAAAGGAACAGGACAGGAAAATTGTGCAGCCGGCCCATGCGGGGCAGCCGAGCTGGCGGCGCCGGTGTGGTCGCACCGCGTGCGCGCGCGTGACATATCGCCTGGCACAACTCCTGCTTAGCATTCGCCCCTACTTCAATCCCTTGTCCTGCCGGAGCGGTCAGGGACCGCCACCGGAGGAGATGCGCATGACAAATAAGTACACCATAGAAGCGCTGAGGGAACTCATTTCCGTTCGCCGCGACAGCGAGCAGGCACTGCGCCTGTGCGCCTCGTCGTTGGCCCCAGGTCCACTGCGGGAGCTCTGTTACCAGGAAGCTGCGGAGTGCGAAGCCGCGATGCGCGAGCTGGAGTCCCTGGTGGAGCAGTTGGGCGGCACACGGCTGGCCCATGGGGCGGTAGCCGGCTTCTGGCGCAGCGGCTGGGCGGGTCTGCGCGCCGCTCTTGCGCGCGGTGAGGATGCAGCTATTCTCGATGCGTGCGAGCGCGGGGAGAGCTGGATCCTGGAGGCGTATCGCAACGCGTTGGACGATCACCTCCCGGAATTCGTGCGCGAGACCGTGCTGCGCCAGTTCGAGATCCTGATGAGCACTCACGATGCGATCCGCGGCTGTCGCATGGAGCGAGCTGTCCGCGGCGATGCGGCGGCTCCCGGTGCGCAAGCAGGTCCACACTAGAACCGACTTCCCGCTGACGCGATGGTCCACCAGCCCGGTGATCCTGGGGATCGGTGTCGGTTTGCTCGCCGGCCCTCTGGGCCTCAAGCTCATCGAGCCGCAGCTGGCGGAGGACGGCGCGCTCATCCAGTCGCTGAGCGAAGCGGTCCTGTTGGTATGCCTCTTCTGCACCGGCCTGCGCCTGCGCGCTCCGCTCCAGTGGGCGCCCTGGAGGGCGCCGCTGCAGCTCGCCTCGCTGACGACGGTCTCCGCGGCGCTGCTGTCGGCCGGGGCGGCCTATCTGATTTTCGGGATGAGCCTGCTGCAGGCGCTCCTGCTGGCCGTGATTCTCGCGCCGACCGATGCGGTGCTGGCTGCGGACACACATGCTGCGGCCGAGGGCGAACAGGAGCTCGTGCCGTCCGCTCTCGCGGCCGAGGGGGCCGTGACGAGCTCGATCGTGCCCCCGGTGGTCCTGTTGGTACTGACGCGGATGGGCATGACGGGCGCGGGCACCGCCGTGCTCGGATCTCTGACGCTCACCGTTCTCTGGTCTCTCGCCGGCGGCGCGACCGTCGGATGGCTGATCGGGGTTGCCTCGTCACGCTGGCTGGCCGCGATCGATCGCGACCGGCAAGGAGATTTGCTCGAGGAGATGATCGTGTATGCCACCGGCGCGCTTGCCTACGTGTGCGCACTCGCGTTGCGCGCCGATGCGCTTCTCGCCGCCCTCGCCGCCGGCCTGGCGCTGTCGCACGCCGGAAAGTGGCGCACGACGCGACGCAAGCAGCCTCTTGGAGCACGTGTCCTCAGGTTCGCCGGCCGGGCCGAGCGTGGCGCGACAGTGCTCGTCATGGTATTGCTGGGCGCGCTCCTCGGCACCGCGGATTTCACTCCGCGCGCGGCGCTCTACGCCGCCGTCCTGTTGATTCTGGTGCGACCGGTCGCGGTGCGCCTCGGTCTCGGGCAACCGGTAGTCACACCGGCGCAGCGCCGGATGCTCGAGCTCTTCGCCGCGCGCGGGCCCGCGGCGCTCTACTGTCTTGCGCTGGCGGCCGGCCACGATCTGCCTGCGGCGTACGCCCGGCAACTCGAGAGCGCGGTTCTGGTGGTGATCGTCGTATCGGTGATCTCGGGCGCGGTAACGGCGCTCGGCGCAAGAAAACCCAATCCAGGAGCGGCCCTTTGAGCGGCCGGGCCTATCGCTGCGCTGGCGCTTGGCGGCGCGCTCCGGACGGCATAGAGTGAATGGTTCTTACGGGCTGAAGGCGAGCAAATGGCACACGCTTTGATCATCGACGACGACGCGGACGTGGTGGAGTGGCTGCAGGAGGTGGCCCGCATGGAGGGTTTCACCGTCGCGCGCGCCCAAAGCCTGCGGGATGCCCGGATCGAGCTCGGCCGGCAACGCCCCGACGTCCTGCTGACCGACCTTGCGCTGCCGGACGGCGAAGGGATCGAGCTGCTGCGCGAACTCGAAAAGCCGGAGGCCACCGAAGTCATCGTCATCACCGGGCATGCGACGGTCGACAGCGCTATCGCGGCCCTGCGGGCCGGAGCCAGCGACTATCTCATCAAGCCCGCGGACCTCGAGCGCGTGCAGGCGGTGCTGCGCCATGCGAAGAAAACCTCTGCGCTGCAGCATGAGATCGGCGAGTTGCGGGATGAGCTGCGGCGCATGGGCCGCTTCGGCCGCATCCTCGGCAGCTCCCAGCGGATGCAGGTCCTGTACGATCAGCTGACGCGCGTCGCGCCGACCTCCGCGACGGTCATGTTGATCGGGGAGAGCGGCACCGGCAAGGAGCTTGCGGCGCAGACCATTCATGAGCTCTCCCGGCGCCGCACGAGCGCCTTCCTGCCGCTCAACTGCGGTGCCGTCGCGCCGCAGCTCATCGAGAGCGAGCTCTTCGGGCACGAGCGCGGCAGCTTCACAGGCGCCGACCGCCAGCACAAGGGCTTCTTCGAGCGGGCCAACGGCGGCACGATCTTCCTCGACGAGATCACCGAGATGCCGATGGAGCTTCAGGTGAAGCTTCTGCGGGTGCTGGAAACCGGTACCGTGAACCGCGTGGGCGGAACGCAGCCCATCGGCAGCGACGTGCGGGTGATCTGCGCGACCAATCGGGAGCCGGAGAGAGCCGTCTCCGACGGCAAGCTCCGCGAGGACCTCTACCATCGGCTGAACGTATTCCCGATCCGGCTGCCGCCGCTGCGCGACCGGGAGACCGACATCGAGCAGCTCGCGCAGTACTTCCTCGACGAGCTCAACCGTGCCGAGGGGACACACAAGACCTTCTCGCGCGATGCGCTGGTGCGTCTCTACCAGTACGGATGGCCCGGCAACGTCCGGGAACTGCGCAACTACGTGCAGCGTGCCTTCATCATGGCCGATGACGTCATCGAATGTGACATAACGCTGACCGATGCGGCGCCGCCCAAGCCCGATGACGGCACGACCATCACCATCCGCGTCGGCACCCCGCTGGAGGAGGTGGAACGGCGGGTCACCATGGCGACGCTCGCCTACTGCGGGCACGTGAAGCGCAAGGCGGCGGAAATCCTCGGGGTCAGCCTGAAAACGCTCTACAACCGCCTCGAGACCTACAATGGCAGGGACTCGGGTGGCCGGCCCTCCTCCGGCAAGGACGAAGAGTCCGAGACCGGTCGGGATTCGCTGCGTTGAGGCCGCGTCGGACGATTCCTACAGTCCGTTGCGTTGCAGCTCCCGTTGCTGCTTCCGTATCTCCCATAGGCGCGCTCCCGACCGCGAGTTTACGCTGCGCGGCGCATGGGATGTGACGACCCATGCCGGCCATTCGAGTCGCAGTCGTTGACGATCATCAGCTCGTACGGATCGGGCTGAGGCAGATCATCGAGGCGCAAGCGGATTTCGTCTGGGCCGGTGAGGCGAAGACAGGACGTGAGGTTCTGACGCTGCTGCGCACCACTCCCTGTGATGTGCTCCTGCTGGACCTGTCGCTCCCCGACATGTCGGGGCTCGACGTGCTTCGGCAGATCAAGTCGCATCATGAGTCGGTGGCGACGCTGGTGCTGAGCGCCTATCCGGAGAGCCAGTATGGGCTCAACGTGCTGCGGGCCGGAGCAAGCGGCTTCGTGAGCAAGAGCGCCGATGACGGCGAGCTCTGCCGCGCGATTCGCGCCGCCAAGCGCGGCGGCCGCTACGTCAGCCCGGAGCTGGCGGAGATGCTCGTGAGCGGCATGCAGGGCGCGCCGGGCGAGCCGCGTCACAGCGTGCTATCGGAGCGGGAATTCCAGATCTTCTGCAAGCTTGCCGAGGGACGCAGCGTTTCCGAGAT
>Ga0134126_10005417_pt1 | contig 15942 bp, 13 predicted proteins | sample KB31752_FD_96881 | JGI IMG/M metagenome (GOLD analysis project Ga0134126, IMG submission 96881) | Terrestrial soil microbial communities with excess Nitrogen fertilizer from Kellogg Biological Station, Michigan, USA - KB3-175-2 | ecosystem: Environmental > Terrestrial > Soil > Unclassified ...
TGCCATAAGGACAAGCTCTCCACGTATCACGATACGTTTCATTCCCAGCTTGGCTCGCTGGGCGGCTACGTCGAGACGGCGCGATGCTGGGATTGCCACGGCGCGCACGATATTCGCGGCAAAAACGATCCCGCATCGCCCATTCATGCCGCCAACCTGGTGACCACCTGCGGGCGCTGTCACGCTGGGGCGAACGTCAAGTTCGTGCAGTATCAGCCGCATGCCAATGCGCACGACCGCAAGCTGAACCCCGCGCTCTATTTCGTGCGGTTGTTCATGAACCTGCTGCTGGCCGGCGTTCTCACTTTCTTTGTGATTCACACCATCCTGTGGCTGGTCCGCTCGCGCTATGACCAGGTCAAGCACAAGACAAACGGAGGCAATCATGCCTGAGCTGGTAGTAGAGGCCGAGAAGACAACTGAACACACGACGGCCACCGGCAGGTTTTTCCAACGCTTCACGCGCGCGCAACGGACGCTCCACGCCGTGCTGTTCACCACGTTTCTGGGCCTTGCTGCCACGGGTCTTCCGCTGCGCTTCAGCGAGAGTATCTGGGCGCGCGGGCTGGCGGGGTTCGTAGGCGGATTCGGCGCCATCCTTTTCGTCCACAAGTTCTGCGCGCTGGCACTCACGGTGGCGTTCTTGGTTCACGTGAAGGACATCTTCACGCGGTCTTTGGCGCGGCACGAAAAGGGCATCTTCTGGGGAGCAACCTCGATGGTGGCGAACTGGAAGGACGTGAAGGACCTCGTCGGGCACATGCGCTGGATGGTGGGCCTCGGGCCCAAGCCGAAGTTCGAGCGCTATGCCTACTGGGAGAAGTTCGACTACTGGGCGGTGTTCTGGGGCATGATCGTGATCGGCTTTTCAGGCTACGCGATGTGGTTTGCGCCGTTCTTCGCACATTTTCTACCCGGCTGGGCTCTGAATGCCGTACTGGTGATTCACAGTGAAGAGGGCTTGCTGGCGATCCTGTTCATCTTCTCGATTCATTTTGTGAACACCCACCTGCGCCCCGACTCGTTCCCCATGGACATGGTGATTTTCACCGGAGTCGAGAGCGAAGAGGAGTTCAAGCACAAACGCCCGCTCGAATACCAGCGTCTGGCGGCGGAAGGCAAGCTCGAAGCCAAGCTCGGTGAAAAGCCGCAGGCTTGGTACGTACGGTTCTCGAAGGTCGTCGGATTCACCGCGATCGCGATCGGCGTTGTGCTGCTGATCCTCACACTGACTGCGTATTTCGGCTGAGCCCAATTTGCAGAAGGAACAACGGCGTGGGGATCGATCCCCGCGCCGTTGTGTTTCGTGATCGATGCGCGATGTTCGCAAGCGCCGCGCAGGATAAGTTAGAACCGGATGCTCGGACCGAAGGTGACGCGCAGGTTATTCCGTACACCGTTGCTCAGGAAGATCTCGTCGCCCGCTTCCAGCCGGAGACCGATCGGTCCGAGAAAGCCTTCGATGCCGCCGCCCGGATACGCGGCGAAATGCGTTCCGTTATCGCCGAACTGGCTGAGAGATCCAGTGAACGTCGACCCCGATGGATTCACCATGCTGCTGCTGGTCTGCAGGAACCCAGCTTTGCCGGTGAGAAACGCGCGAAACGGACCCGAGGTGCCGAACTGGAATTTGGGACCGAACAGACCGGTGATCGGCCGCACGCGCGCCGTCATGGTTGTGCTCGAGCCACTGCCCGACGTCCCGTTGGTTGTTACCGTGGTGTAGTTCTTCTCGAAGTCATAGTTCATCTCGGCCTCAAGCGCCACGTTGGGATGCACGTTGAATCCTACCCGGGCGCCCAGGCCAAGGAAATTCGCTGTGGTGGAATTCTTCGGCGTATAGCGGAACATGTCGCCGTACACGGCAAACTCGCCATGATTCCATGTGTGGGGGCTCTCGCCTGAGTTTTGCATCGTCTGAGCCGTGCCTGTGAGGGAGAGGGGGAGGGCCAGGGCGGTGATCAGCCCGGCATAAATCAGTGTGCGCTTCATAGGGGTACTCCTATTAAATTTATCGATCTGTAGAACCACAATCTCCGTAGATATCTGGCCCGCACGGGTTGTGTCCGAACAGCAGCGACAACCCATTCTTTGACCCTAGATGCCGGCGGTCCGTGGCAGGTTGACCTGAGCTCCGGGTTAAGGGTGGTTTAGGGCGCAACCTACGCTGCATGGCGGACTTATGAGCCCTGTCCCGGTAAGAAAAACTGCGCCTCGCATCAGAGCCGTCCGTTTGTGATCCGAGTCACGGCGCCAGGCAACCCAGCGGGCGCATTGTGGTGGCGTGAATCCGGCTCGTCTAGTTCTGTCACGAATTCTGCTCTTCTGCCTTCCTCTCTACGTAATATCCATCCACGCGCAATCCAAGCTGAAGAACGAGGACTGCCTCGCATGTCACGGCGACTCCTCGCTCTCAGTGGACGTAAACGGAAAGCCGCAAAGCCTGTTTGTGGATGCAGGCAAGCTGAAACATTCCGTTCACGGCGGCATGTTCGCCTGCGTCGATTGCCACGCCGACGTGAAAAGCCTGGCCCATGACACCCCGCCAAAGAAGATCGCGTGCTCGGAATGTCATGCCGATGCGCTGACCGCGTATAAACACAGTTCGCACGCCCGGCTCACAAGCGCGGGAAAACCCGCGGCGACGTGCGGCGACTGCCATGGCAGCCCGCATGAGGCAGTGGCTGTGGCCGACGCGGCATCTCCCGTCAACCACGCCAACATTCCTTCCACCTGCGGCCGCTGTCACGGACAGAAGTTCCTGATGGAGTCGAACGGGCAAAGTGCGCAGCCGTTCCTGTCCTATCAAGATAGCGTGCACGGACGCGCAGTGGAGAACGGCTCTCAGAAGGCTGCGGTGTGCACCGACTGTCACGGCGCGCATGCCATTCTTCCCGCGAATCAGCAGGAGTCGCCAATCTACAAGTTCAACGTGCCGGCCACCTGCGGCAAGTGCCATTCGCAGATCCAGCACGCGTTCATGGCCAGCATTCACGGCCAGGGGCTGGCGCGCGGCAACAAGCTCGTGCCCGACTGTACGGATTGCCACGGCATCCACTCCATCAAGCAGCACCAGGATCCGAATGCGCCGGTGTCCGCCGCGAACGTTTCCCGCGACACCTGCGCGCGCTGTCATGAAGGAGTGCGCTTATCGCAGGAGTTTGGATTGCCCGGCCACCGCGTCTCCAGCTACTTTGACAGCTATCACGGGCTTGCGACGCAGGGCGGCTCGGTGGTCGCCGCCAACTGCTCCAGTTGCCACGGCGTGCATGACATTCTGCCGTCGAGCGATCCGCACTCCAGCATCAATCGCGCAAATCTTGAAGCTACATGCGGAAAATGCCACAAGGGCGTGACGGCGAAGTTCACGCTCACGAAGGTGCACATGCAGGATGGGGCCGCCGTACCGGGCTCATTCAGCGCCGACATCGGGGGAAACACCGTGCGCTGGGTGCGCATGATTTACATCCCGCTCATCGTCCTGGTCATCGGCTTCATGGCGTTGCACAACCTGGTCATCTGGCGGCGCAAGCTGGCCGACCGGAAAAAGGCGCACACCATCACCGTGGTGCGCATGACATCGAATCAGCGCTGGCAGCATCTCGTTCTGCTCGTGAGCTTCATCGTCCTGGTGATCACCGGCTTCGCGCTGAAATATCCGGAGTCGTGGTTCGCTCAGTTGCTGCACATGAGCGAGCGGTTGCGCAGCATCGTGCATCGCGTTGCAGGAGTGGTGCTCATTGCCGCCGGAATCTATCACGTATTCTACGTGGCCGCGGCGCGCGAAGGCCGCAGCTTGCTGCGCGATCTGGCACCCGGCCCGCGCGATCTGCGCGACGCGGTGGCCGCGATGCTCTACTACATGCATCTGCGCGCCGAGAAGCCGAAGTTCGGCCGGTTCAACTATGCGGAAAAGGCGGAGTACTGGGCGCTGGTGTGGGGCACGGCGCTGATGGGCGTCACCGGCGTCATGCTGTGGGCCAAGGTCTCGGTGGGCAACCTGCTGGCTCGCTGGTTGGTCGATGTGGCCACCGCCATTCACTTCTATGAGGCGATTCTCGCCACGCTCGCCATTCTCGTGTGGCACTTCTACCAGGTGTTCTTCGACCCCGACGTGTATCCCATGAACACCGCATGGTGGGACGGAAAGATGCCCATCGAGCACTACCGCGAGGAACACGAACTGGACACGGAGACCCTGGAGAGTCCGGGCGAGCCATCTCCGCCGCGCCAAAGGCCACAGACGGACCGCGGCCCGGTAATCGACCCTGGGCAGGACTGAGCAGCCGGCTCGCTACTCAGTGCGAAGCGCCCGTATTGGATCCACGTTGGCGGCGCGCCGCGCCGGCACCAGCGCGGCAATCCCCGAGACCAGCACCATAATTCCCAGTGCAAACGCCAGGCTCATGGGATCGAAGGGCGACATCTGGTAGAGCATGGCGCGCAGCGGACGCACCGCCAGCAGAGCCAACGGAATGCCCGCAACAAGCCCGAACCCCAACACCCACAGGCTTTCGCGCAGAACCATGGCCAACACGCGTGTGCGCGAAGCTCCGAGAGCCATGCGTATGCCGATTTCAGCCGTGCGGCGGCTCACGCGGAACGAGTGCGTTCCGTAGAGCCCGGTGGCGACGAGCAGCACCGCGAGAAGCCCGAAGAATCCGCCCATGGCCGCGAACATGCGCTGCTGCCGGTAGCTGTTTTCAAACTGTTCCTGCTGCCCAATGGGCTGCTCGAGAGGCAGGTCGGGGTAGACGTCAGCCAGAGCCCGGCGCAGGGGCGGCAGTATCCCCATGGCGTTGCCGCGCGTCCGCACCTCAATGTGCATGGTGCCCAGAGTCGGGGCCTGCAGCACGGCGTTGTACGCCATGGGCATCGGCTTTTCGTCCACGCTGTCATATTTGCTGTCGCGCACCACGCCCACGATGGTCATCTTGATGCCCATGCCGAGCACGTGGCCGATCGGGTTGGTATTGGCCAGGAAACGCTTCACGAAGGTCTCGTTGACCAGGCACACGCCACTGCGGTGGTCCTTGGCTTCTACGTCGGAGTTGGCGATATCGCGTCCGGCCAGAATAGGCACACCCATGGTGTGAAAGAAATTGGGACCCACGTCGTTCGAGCGCACGATGACGTCTTTTCTCTCTACTCCATCGAGTTTGAGTGCGTTGTTGTTGGACCAACCGGTGCCGGGCCGAAGCGAGGCCATTGAAACCGACTCGACTCCCGGAAACTGCGCAATGCGGTCGAGCAGATCGCGATAGAACTGGTGAGAGTCGCCTTTGCCTTGCGGCGTGACACCAAAGACCAGCAACCCGTGCGTGTCCATGCCGAGATCTACCGCGGCATAATTGCGCAGCGTGCGCAGAAGCAAGCCGGCGGCCATCAGCAGCACCAGGCATAGCGCCATCTGGCCGACGAGGACGATCTGTCCGCCAATCATGCGTGAAGCAGTGGCAGTCGTGGTGTGGGACGTGGACCGCAAAACCGCTCCCACGGGCGCGCGCATGGCCGTCCACAGCGGAATCAGTCCGAACACGAGCGCTGCTACCGTGGAGAGGACGAGCGTGAACAAAAGTACATTGCGATCGGGGGCCAGCCCGGTCTCGATCCCTGACCATGTAGCGAGCGCCCGCGTGGCCGCGAGTGCGAATGCCCAGCCAAAGGCGGCGCCGGCGACCACGAGCAACAGGCTCTCTGTGAGCAACTGGCCGAAGAGAATGCGCTTACCTGCTCCAATGGCCAGGCGCAAGCTGAATTCCCGTTGCCGCACTACGTTGCGCGATTGCAGCATCATGGCCACGTTGGAACAGGCGATGAGCAGCACCAGCGCAACCAACCCCATCAAAATGCGAACAGGTTCGCGATACTTGTCGTTGTAACCGACGATACCGCGCGCCGGAAGAAAATCGAGCAGCGGCTTCCATGCGGTGGTTTTGTAAGTTCCCAGGGTGGAGGTGATCGCTGCGGCAAACGTACCTTGCAGCGCCTGCTGCGCCTGGGCCGGCGTAACCCCGGGGCGCAGGCGCGCCATCATCATCAGGGCGCACCATTTCGGGGTTCCGTAGAGAGAATCGTAGATAACCGGTGTTCCCCAGGCATTCAACTCTGGGCGTGTCTGCAGGGGAATCCAGAAGTCGGTCGACGAGGCCGGCTCCACGCCCTTGAAACCGCGCGCCGTGATTCCAACGATGGTCATGGGAATGCCACGCACGTAGAGAGTCCGGCCGAGGACGTTCGGGTCGCGCGCGAAGCTGCGGTTCCAGAAGTCATAGCTCAACACGGCCACGCCGGCGTGGGAGTTCTCGTCATTCATCGAAAAGCCACGGCCCGACTCCATCCGCGCGCCCACCCCTGAGAAGAAGTTGCCGCTGACCTCATCGCCGGTGGCCTCTTCCGGCAGTTCCCCATGCCGCACCGCCACGCTGCCGGCGTATGAGAGCGGCACGTAGCCGACAAGCTGTTCGAAAATATCGGTCCGCTGGCGGAGGGCCTGGAATACCGGCATCTGAAAGGTAGCGGAGGGATCGCCCGAACTGTCGCTGTTGGGCGGTTGCCCAAAGGGCTTTGCCATGCGCACATAGGAGAGGCTCTCAGGATGGCTCACAGGAAACCACTCGAGAAGGATCGCATTCATGACGCTGAAGACGGCTGTATTGGCGCCGATTCCCAGTGCAAGCATGAGCACGATGACGGCGGCAAATCCAGGCGACTTGCGCAACTGGCGCAGCGCGTAGCGCAGATTCTGCAGGAACATGCGACTCTCCAATATGGCCGGTGGGATTGGGGCTCCGACCGAGTTCATCCACGAACTTTAAGAGCACCCACGATGCCAAAGGAGCTGCTCACGAACTAGCAGAAAACAAAGCGCTTTGCGGCTGCCACCGCTCGCTCGCCCGCGGTCCGGTGATCGGCGCTGCCGAGCGGCGTCCGTTTTCGGACAGTGCGAAACCGCTTTTCCGGCGCAGGACGCAGCTATGCTCCGGCCTGGCTTATGCCCGCGGCTCGAAGCTGAATTCCTTCAAAGCGATTGAGTCAGTTGCTCAAGCCCACTTCTTTCCCAATTCGTCCAGTCCGGCGCGGCCCAGGTCCTCCGGCGTCATGGCCGGTTGGAAACTCACTTCGGCGTTGAACGTGAGAAAGAACGGTTCGGCAAACCGGGGAATGTCGGACGGATTATCGAGATTGACAATCAGAATGCCGCCGCGGTGTCCGTTCTGAGCGGTGAAGTATGCGGCTTCGGGCTTGATGTCTTCCAGGATGGCGCGTATTTTGCCAGCCGCAGTTCCGTTACGGACCGCCGTATTGAACGGCTCAATCGGCATCTTGACCTGCATCATCATGCGCATAGAGTCTCTCCGGTTCGAGAATGGGGAGGGGAGTTCGAACCGGACAATACTATGCGCCGCGAGCAACGGTCAAAACATTTTGAGGGAAAAGAGCGCGGGGCCGGGTTGAGCGGCCCCGAAGTTCAGCACACCAGCCGCTGGCGGTTCAGCTTGATCCCGTCCAGCCGCCCAAGAAGCGTGACGGCGATCCGTTCAGGATCGAACAAGCGCTGCGCCATGGCCTGCACCTCGGCTGGCTGCACCGCTTCGATGCGCGCAATGATTTCGTCCGCGGTAAAGAACTGCCCGAAGTAGATTTCCTGACGCGCCAGGTTCGCCATGCGCGAATTCGAGCTCTCCAGGCCCATCAGGATGTTGCCCTTGAGCTGGTCCTTGGCGCGGGTTAATTCTTCATCGCTTAGCAAATCTTCCTTCAGCTTGCGGAACTCCGCCAGAACAAGCTCGATGCATTCCAGCGCTTTACCCGCGGACGTGCCCGCATACACGCACAGCGTACCCGTGTCGCGGTAGGGGCTCAGATCACTGAACACGGAGTAGGCCATGCCGCGTTCTTCCCGGATCGTTTGAAAGAGCCGCGAACTCATGCCGCCGCCCAGCACGGTGTTCAGGATCAGCGTCGTGAACCGGTTCGAGTCGGTAATGGGAGGCGCCGGCACGCCCATGCAGATTTGCGTCTGCTCCAGCGACTTCTTGTTTTTCAGCAGAATGCGGGCACTCGATTGCGGGGCTGGCAGTTCGCTCAGGGGCTCGCCGCTATGCAGGGGCGCAAACTTTTCAGCCACCGCTTCCACAAACTTGTCGTGCTCCAGATTACCCGCCGCGGAAAACACCATGTTTCCGCCATGGAAGCGGCCGGAGTGGTAGTCCAGCAGCTTCGGCTGGTCGAGCCGCCCAACAGTGGCGGTGGTGCCGAGAATCGGCTTGCCGAGCGGATGATCTTTCCAGAAATTCTGTGTAAAAAGCTCGTGCACAAGGACATCCGGATTGTCCTCGTCGATCTTGATCTCCTCGAGGATGACCCCGCGCTCCCGCTCAATGTCAGTGGATGCAAACACCGGGTAGAGCACCAGGTCGGCGAGCACGTCGAGCGCCACCGGAACGTGATCGGCCAGCGACTTGACATTGAAACAAATGGTTTCCTTGCCGGTGAAGGCGTCGAGATTGCCGCCGATGGAGTCCATTTCACGCGCGATGAGCTGGGCCGACCGGTTCCGTGTGCCCTTAAACACCATGTGCTCAACGAAATGAGAGATTCCGTTCGTCTCGGCCGCCTCGCCGCGCGAACCCGATTTAATCCATACACCCATGGCAACAGACCGCAGGTGATCCATGCGTTCGGTCAGCACGATCAGGCCGTTGGGCAGCACGGTGCGGCGGAGATTACGCTCAATGCTCATCTTCTACCTGGTTCGATTCAATTCTTGGGCCAGCGGTTCAGAACTGCGAAGGTGGGTCGCCCGGTACGCGCTCCGACTGCCGCGACGGCGATTGCTCTCTCTTGGATGGCGAATGTGCCTGAGCGGCTGCATCGCGGGAGCAAATGCACTAGTCTCAAGAGTAGCGTGACTGCCGCTCGTCCACAACTCGTTTCGCTCAGTGTGACGCCGGTTTCAGAGGTGAAATCTCTCTTCGGAATGAGCCGCGCAGAGCTGGCTGTCCTGGCCGCGGAACTGGGTGAGCCGGCCTACCGGGCAGAGCAGCTCGCTAACGCGCTCTATTCGCAACGGGTTACGGAAATCGGGCAGATTTCCACGCTGCCCCGTGCCCTGCGTGAGCGCCTCGAGACCGGCGGTTGGATTGTGGGACGTCCCCGCATCGCCCGCGCCTTCTGCTCGGTAGATGGTACGGAGCGTTACCTCGTGGAGGGCCACGCCGGCGCTGACACCGTTGAAACCGTCTGGATGCCGGAAGGCGACGAAGGCGAAGCCGGTGATGGCACAGAAGCCGGTGCGCAGGGAAACAAGGAGCGCCGTCGCGCCACCATCTGCGTTTCCAGTCAGGTGGGCTGCGCGGTCAACTGCCAGTTCTGCCTGACCGCCAAACTCGGCCTGCAGAGAAACCTGACAGCGGGCGAAATCGCCGGGCAGGTCATCGCCGTGCTCGACCGCCACAATGTGGAGATTGGCCGCGCCCGCGTGAACCTGGTTTTCATGGGGATGGGCGAGCCGTTCCTGAACTACGACAGCTTCATGAGTGCCGTTCGGCTGCTGGTGGGGGAAACCGGCATGAGTCCGCAGCGCATGACAGTGTCTACTTCCGGCATTGTTCCCGGCATCGAGCGTTTCGCGCTGGAACCAGCCGAGATTCGCCCCAAATTGGCCATCAGCCTGAACGCGCCCAACGACACGGTGCGCAGCCAGGTGATGCCGATCAACCGCAAGTGGCCGATTGAGGCTGTTGTCGATGCCGTGCGGCGCGTCCGGCTCCGCCCACGCGAGCGCGTGACGTTTGAGTATGTACTGCTGGGCGGAGTGACCGACCGGCCGGAACACGCACGCGAAGTGGCACGCCTGGTGCGGCGTACCGGCCTTCCCGCGAAGGTAAACCTGATTGCCTGGAATCCCGGACCGGAGGTGCCGTATTCCACACCTTCTGCCGTCGCCCTGGAAGAGTTTCACAGCGCGCTAGCCCGGGAAGGTGTTCCCGCCTATCTGCGGCGTCCGCGAGGCCGCGACATCTTTGCGGCCTGCGGACAATTGAAGCGCACGACGGAGGGATAAGAGTGTGCATCAGCCTGCAACCTGAACCGAGCCCGTTTCCTAGTGGAAGTGCATCTCGCGCTGCTTGCCTCGAAGGTCCTGCCCGAGCGCATCCGCGCACTCTCTGAGCAACTGCAGCGGACCGCCCGTCAATGGAAGCTTCCGCCCCACTTCCCGTTCCTGGCCCTTCGTCCCGGGCCCCAGAATGGAAAGGAGTGTAGGTTGCGGGCGCTGGTGACGTACCATGTCAAGAATCTGCCGGCACTCCGAATTCGACAAGGTATCGCACAGCACGATCAGGTCGAACTCCCGATTGGCGAGAATAGAGCCCGCCTCCGAGATTCGTCCCGCTGCTTCCACATCAAAATATGTGCCCAGAATAAGGCGCCGCGTTTGTAACAACATCTGGTCGCGGCTGACCACCAATATCTGAGAATGTGTATTCATGGCATGCACTCAGTTCACCGTCTAATGGCAGACATGAGAGCAAAAGAACTTCATGCGGCAAAACGCAAGTCGTTTCTCTAAAACCTATAATATCGTTGAACTGCGAATCCCTGGTTCTCACTGGTCGGGAGTTCTCAGGGTTTGGAAACTATCGCATCGTTCCACCACAGAATAAGGTTTGCAGCGCAAAACAATAACTAGGACGATTCCTAGGTTGCCCGGTTCTGCTGCTATATGACTTAAAAGTCATCGAGATGCGCGCGCCTGCCGAAAAAGTCGCGATCCGACCTTTATGCCCCTTGCCCAGGCACGTGATTGGCCTGAATCGGAGCTCCGGAGTGCCGGAATGCTCTGTTGTGAATGCGAGATTGCGTCAGCGTCCGATCACACGCGTCGCGCCAGGTGCGCCTGGCCCAGCGCCAGCAGGGCGCTGGTGACGCGTCCTGCCGCGTGACGCACCACGGCGCCTTCGCTGGCAAAATCGCCCGCGATGCACCGCACACCCAAGGCTTCGATACGATCGATGTCGGCCTCGATGGGCGAGGCATTCTCAGCGGCATAGCGCTCCAGCGTCTCCGGCTGGAACCGAGCTGTATTCACCAGGGCGTAGTCGAAAATGGACGCCCCGGCATGCTCGTAAATCTTCTCGATGTGCTCCGCCGCCGTGAGGCCGAGGCTTTCGTTGGCTTCGGTCATCAGGTTGCACACGAACACGCGCAGCCCCCGCGCGCTCGCCAGCGCGGTCGAAATGCCCTCCACCAGAAGGTTGGTGATGATCGACGTGTAGAGGGAACCCGGTCCGACGGTAATGAGATCCGCCTGCTCGATGGCTGCAATGGTTTCCGGCAGCGCCGGCGGATTCGCCGGCTCGATCATCAACTCGTCGATATGGCCTTCGCTGGCGTTGATGTTGGTCTCGCCGCGCACGATCGTTCCATCCACCATCCGCGCTACCAGCGTCGCGTTGGTTGTCGTCACCGGAAAAATGCTTCCGCGCGTGGCCAGAATCTTCGATGAAAGCTGCACCGCATGCGCAAAATCGCCCGTAATCTCAGTGAGCGCGGCCAGAAACAGATTGCCGAAACTGTGGCCCTCGAGGGCGTCGCCGGCGCGAAAGCGATGGGCAAATAACTTCGCCAGCAGATCGCCTTCCTCGCTCAACGCGACCATGCAGTTGCGCAGGTCGCCAGGCGGAAGCATGTTGAAGTCCTTGCGTAACCGGCCCGATGACCCGCCATCATCGGTGACGCACACCACTGCCGCAAGGTCCGCGATCGCCTCTTCGGCTACCGACGCATACGCAGGATGCGATACATGGCGGCAAAGGCCGCGCAGGAGTGTAGACAGGCCGGTCCCGCCGCCCATGGCGACAACACGCAAGGCGGCCACACGCGTTTCCGGCTCCAGTTCCAAAGATGTGGTCTGCGGCAAACGAATCTCCCAAAAATAAGAGACGTAGCCAAGGGCAAAAGAGTTCCGCTCAAATGTGCGGGAGGCGCCAAAGTGCAACAAAACGCGCTGCCAGCTCCCGCAATTATCTCAAAGCGGAGGACGACGGCTCGAACCGCTGCCCCTGGTTTGGCTGCCCGGTCGATCCGCTATGGAACTTCGGGATACAGAAGTTCCGTAAACCGCGGATCATCGAACATGTTTTGGAAATCGCTGTCGGTGCGGGCCTGCAGGCGGTTGCGCGGATTCAATTCAATCGCACGTGCCAGGTTCGCCAGGCATTCCTGCGGCCTCCCGGTGATGCTGTCGAGCACTGAAAGGCCATAAAAGACGAAATCCGCGCCCGGAGCGTCGCCCGCCAGGGCGTCCATCTGTTCCCGCGCCTCTTCATACAGCCCCTGGTTCAACTGCGAAATAGCGTAGTCGTACCGTTCTTCGGGAGTGTTGAAGGCCAGCGCGGCGTGCTCCATTTGCCGGCGGCAGGTGGAGAGGTACATTCGGCAGCGCTCGATGAGCTCAGGCGGCGCTCCCGGCAGGAACTTTTCCAGGGCGGCTGCGGCCTTCTCATACTTCCCCTGCTGCACCAGTTGCACGGCTGACTGGTACTGCTGGTAGGCAGCCGCGTTTGCCTGGACCTGGGATTTCATCGCCGTATCGGATGTTTTTTTGCGGCTCGGCGCCGCAATCTTGGCCTGTGGCATTTTTGTCTTTACCATTAGCGTCCATGTCCAGCCCCGACGCCTCAAGGCGACTGACGCGTGCTGGATGTAAGAGTTGCGCTCAGCCCATCTTTATACGCACAAGCCCTCGTTGCGTCAAATGGGCAACAGCAAGGATCGACTGTGACTCCGGCCCATTCTAACCCTCGCGCCCGCCATACATTAACGGATTTAACGTTGGATCGTTGTACATTTTGAGCTGCCGGTAAAGCTTGAACCGCCGCGTGCCCGCGATCGTGTCATCCCACAACGCATCAAGGCACTGCGCCAGGTCGCTGAGTTGCTCTTCCAGGATGAGCAGGCGCCCCCAGTTGCGCTCGGAGTGTCCGGCCGGCGCGTCGACCCGCCTGATCTCCTCGCGAGTGTGGTAGATTTTCAGCGCTAGAATCGACATCCGGTCGATCATCAACCCCGGAGATTCCGAGTGCAGAGGCGCATCGCGATTGGGTAGCCCGAGCGGGGCCAACTGCTCCAGCAGGGCCTCGTCGAGCTTCTCGGTCAGATCATTCCGGCGCTGATTGGCTCGGTCGATGCGCCGCTTGGCGTCGGCGATCTCTGCGTCCGTCGCGTGGGGCCGACGGGCCTCGTCCTCAATGTGCCACAATTCGAAGTTCGCGCGGTGGTGCAGCTCGATACGCGAATGCCATTGCACGCGGCCGTGGGTGTCATGCCAGTCGCGCGGGCCCGGCTGGGCATGATCATGCCACCACTTGGTAAACGTGTCGTGCAGATAGACGATGGAGTTTGCCGCAAACATGCGCCTGTCCCTTGGATACAAAGAACTATGGTAGAACTATCGCTGCCACGCGGTCCAAACGCTCGGACGGAATGAGGGCATCCATGGGTGACACACCGGAACGCATACTCTGCCTCACCACCTACGAAAAGGGCCAGGACTTCATCCGCCAATGCGCCGAAATGGGCGTGCGCCCCACCCTGCTCACAGTGGAAAAGCTGCGCGATGCCGACTGGCCCCGCGATGTGCTCGAGGATGTTGTCCTTATGCCGGAGAACCTGACCCGCGAGCAGATTCTCAACACCGTCAATTGGATGGCGCGCACCAAGCGCTTCGACAGCGTAGCGGCGATGGACGAGTTCGATCAGGAGACCGCCGCAGCCATCCGCGAACACTGGCGCGCGCCCGGAATGGGACTGACCACCACTGCCTTCTACCGCGACAAGCTGGCCATGCGCGTCGGCGCCCGCGCCGCCGGGTTCCTCGTCCCCGAGTTCTGCCGCGTCCTCAACTACGACGAGCTGCGCGCCTACATGGACCGCGTGCCGGCGCCGTGGCTGCTCAAGCCGCGCGCCGAAGCTTCCGCTCTGGGAATACGCAAAATCCACGAGCCGGAGCAGCTCTTTCGTCAACTCGACGAGATGGGCGACCGGCAATCGCATTTCCTGCTGGAGCGGTTCGTACCCGGCGATATCTTCCACGTGGATTCCGTCGTCAGCCGCGGCCAGGTGGTGTTCTCGAGCGTGCACCAGTACGGGCGTCCGCCTATGCAGGTGATGCACGAGGGCGGCGTGTTCACCACGCGCACCGTCGACCGCGCCAGCTCAGAATGGAAGCAACTCACGGAGCTGAACGCCGCGCTCGCGCCCGCACTGGGCATGGTGCGCGGAGTAACGCATGCCGAGTACATCCGCGCGCATGCCGATGGCCGGCTCCATTTCCTTGAGATCGCGGCCCGCGTGGGCGGAGCGTTCATTGCCGACCTGGTGCAGGCATCGTCAGGAGTGAATCTTTGGCGGGAGTGGGCGCGCATCGAGGTCTGCGCCCTGCGCGGCCTTCCCTATGAATTGCCCGAGACGCGCGCCGAGTACGCCGGTAGCGTGCTGTGCCTCGCGCAAACCGCGCAGCCGGACACGTCGCAGTTCGACGCGCCTGAAATCGTCTACCGCATGAAGAAGCATCACCACGCCGGCCTGATCGTGCGCTCGCCGCGGTCCGAACGGGTGAGGGAACTGGTCGATGAGTACGGTAATCGCTTCGCGCAGCTCTACCTCGCTACCATGCCGGTTCCGGACAAGCCCACCGCGTGACTGCGACTCACTCCCGGGGTGCCCCTCCCATGCGCCGGGGCGCCATCCACGCCTTGCCCGGGTGGACAGCTTTCACATCCGCAGTGATTCGTGTCCTTCATCTTTCCGACACAACAAGGCCCGCCATTCGGCGGAATGGCGGGCCTGTTTGCTCGCGCGAGGCACTATTTCAATGGGATGGCGACTGCGCCGCCGGCGCTGGAGCCGGAGTCGGTGCGGGAGCCGGCGCGGCCGTCGGCATCTCGAAGATGGCCGGGTCGATGGTCTTGTTCAGATCGATCTTCTTCACCGCCAGGCTCAACTGAAACTGCCCGCCGAAATCGATATCCATCGCGTAAGGCATGAGGAACCCGACATCCGTCTTGCGGTAGTCGGAGAAGCTGGTGGTCACCTCCACCTCCTGGCCCTGCATGTCGCCCTTGCGCATCACGCTCTTGACGAAGTAGGTGGTGGGGTCGATCACGAATACCGTTTCCACCTTGTCCTTTGAGGTCAATTTGATCTTGTATCCGTCGGCATCCTTGCTCACCATCTCGACCTTCGCGCCGCGTGCGGCATAGTCATAGAGGCCGCCGCCGACATAAATGTCGTCCTTCGCCGCGTTGAACTCATCGTCTGACATCGGCGTGGGATCGTTGGCGCCTGCCATCGGGTTCACATTCCATCCGCCCTTGGCATTCACGCACTGAATAATCTTGCTACCGTTGAACTCGGTCTCCATCTTGCGCCCGACCCCGTCGAGCACGATGGTGGTGCTGGGCGCCTCATTGCCCATCACCGACATGGTCGATTCCATGGTGATCGATTTCACCTGGCTGATGGCGTCTTTGCCGCCGACGGCGGCCACATATTTGGCGATGACTTCATCGGCGGTTGGGGTGGTCGTGTCGGCGGTTTGCGCGCCCAATGCGACGGCGCCTGCCAAAGCGGAAAACATCATGATGCCGCGGACAATATTCTTCATCCTGCTTGTCTACCTTTCGCGTGCCTTTCCGGCACGGCTGATCCTGCCGCATAAGTGTAGCCCAGTTCCCGATTGCGCAGGTACGATTTTCATGGCCCGGCCGGCCCCTTTTCCCTATCGCTGAAAACAACTGCGAAAGGAAAGAAGATCAACCTCCGGACCCGGGCTGAGTTAGAGTCACAGTTACCCTTCAAGGAGAACGCAATGGACCTCACGGAAGTTCCCGAAATGATGAGCTGGCCGCCGACATACTATGTCTACGTCGAAAA
>Ga0134126_10005418_pt1 | contig 15941 bp, 13 predicted proteins | sample KB31752_FD_96881 | JGI IMG/M metagenome (GOLD analysis project Ga0134126, IMG submission 96881) | Terrestrial soil microbial communities with excess Nitrogen fertilizer from Kellogg Biological Station, Michigan, USA - KB3-175-2 | ecosystem: Environmental > Terrestrial > Soil > Unclassified ...
ACGCTCGCCGCTTTGCTGAAATAGGGGCGCCCGTCATAAGTCTGGCGCTTCGGATCGTAGTTCGCACTCCAGTAATGATCGCCGAATAGGACCAACATGCCGTTGTCATGCGCGAACGCGACATAAGGCTCGATCAGGCTTTTCTCGAAGAAATTGTCTTTCGGCATGACATGCGTGAATTTGTGGCACCAACTGGCGGCGAAACGTTCGCAGCCGACGATCTGCTGGTTCATGCCGAACACTTCCATGAACCGGATGCCGGCGAACAGCGGGCCATATTCGACCCGCAGCGCCTGAAGCTGCGCCACCGAGGAGCCGAAGCCGTGCGCGGCGTCGTAGGGCGCGTTGGCGGCGTTGGCATTGAGCTGGATAGTGTCCGAGGATTCGGCCTCCAGCAGGAAGGGCACGCCTTCCGCTTTCAGCTCATCCAGCACATTGGTCAGCTTCGAGCGGTCGGCGACGCTCGCCGGCAGCAGCGCATAGGTCTCGAACCTGGAGCCGAACGCCTTCACATTGGCCAGTATGCGCTTCAGGCCGACCATGTCCTGGTTCTGGATGAGGCCGTCGCCCCAGCCTTGGTCGAGTTCGAAGACCAGAGCCGCCTTGCCCTGCGCGGCGGCTGCCGCCGACGCTTGCAGTAGCAAAAGCGCGGCCGCCGCGGCTGCGATCAGACGCAGAGACCTCGGCAACCTCACCACATATCGAGCGCCACCCGCGCTTCGTCCGACATCCGGCTCTGGTCCCACGGCGGATCGAAGACGATCGTCGCCTTGACGCTCTTCACGCCCGGCACCATGCCGACGGCGTTCTCGACCCAGCCCGGCATCTCGCCGGCCACCGGGCAGCCGGGCGCGGTCAGCGTCATCTCGATGGCGACATTGCGCTCATCGTCGATGTCGACATTGTAGATCAGCCCCAGCTCGTAAATATCTGCGGGGATTTCAGGATCGTAGACGGTCTTCAACGCCGCGACGATGCCCTCGGTGAGCTGGCCAAGCTCCTCCGGGCTCATCGAGGACGGCTTCACACCCGCCAGCGCCACCGCATCGCTCATGCGAAACCTCACTCGAAAAGCTTATGCGCCCTGACCAGCGCCTCGGCCAAAACGTCGATCTCGGCGCGTGTGTTGTAGAGCGCGAACGACGCCCGGCATGTGGAGGTGACGCCGAAGCGTTTCAACAGCGGCATCGCGCAATGCGTGCCGGCGCGCACCGCGACGCCGGAACGGTCGATCAGCGTCGCGATGTCGTGGGCATGCGCGCCCTGCATCGTGAACGACAGGATCGGCCCCTTGCCCGGCGCGGCGCCGATGATGCGCAGCGAATTGATGGCGCCGAGCCGCTCGTGCGCATAGGCCGTCAGCGCCGCCTCATGCACGGCGATCGCCTCGCGCCCGACGCCGTCGATATAGTCGAGCGCGGCGCCGAGGCCGACGGCCTGGGCGATCGGCGGCGTGCCGGCCTCGAAGCGATGCGGCGGCGCGTTATAGGTGACGGCGTCCATCGTCACCTCCTCGATCATTTCGCCGCCGCCGTTGAACGGCGGCAGCTTGGCCAGCCTCTCGGCTTTGCCGTAGAGCGCGCCGATGCCCGTCGGCCCATAAAGCTTATGGCCGGTGACGACGAGAAAATCGACATCGAGCGCCTGCACATCGACGAGCCCATGCACCGCCGCCTGGGAGGCGTCGACCAGCACCGGGATGGCGCGCGCGTGCGCCAGCGCGACGATCTCCTTCACCGGCGCCGCCGTGCCCAGCACATTCGACATCGCCGACACCGCGACGAACTTGGTGCGCGGCCCAATCGCCTCGGCGAAGCTGTCAGCGGAAAGCGAGCCGTCGTCGGCGACATCGACCCATTTGAGCACGACGCCCTTGCGTTCGCGCAGGAAATGCCAGGGCACGATATTGGCGTGGTGCTCCATGATCGACAGCACGATCTCGTCGCCCTCGCGCAAGCGCTGCCCGTAGCTCGACGCGACGAGGTTGATCGCCTCCGTCGCCGAGCGGGTGAAGACGATCTCGTCCGTCGATTTAGCGTTGAGGAAGCGGCACACGCTCTCGCGCGCCGCCTCGTAGCCATCGGTGGCGGCGTTGGCGAGATAATGCAGGCCGCGATGCACGTTGGCGTATTCGTGTTCGTAGAAATGCGTCAGCCGGTCGAGGACCGCCTTCGGCTTCTGCGCGCTGGCGGCATTGTCGAGATAGACCAGCGGTTTGCCATAGGGGCGCTCGGAAAGAATGGGGAAATCGGCGCGCCGGCGCTCGACGTCGTAGCTCACGCCGCCCTCCCCTTCAGCCACTGGCTGAGCCGCTCGCGCAGCGACTCGGCGACCGCCTCGTCGGCGACCCGTTCGATCGCCTCGGCGCCGAACGCCTCCAGCAGCATCGCCTCGGCCTCGCGCTCGGGGATGCCGCGCGAAAGCAGATAGAAAATCTGCTGCGGATCGAGCGCGCCGACGGTGGCGCCGTGGCCGCAGACGACGTCGTCGGCGAAAATTTCGAGTTCCGGCTTGTTGCTCATCGAGGCGGTCGGCGACAGCAGCAGCGCCTGCGATTTCATCGCCCCGTCGGTCTTCTGCGCCAGCGGCGCGACGATCACCTTGCCCTGGAAGACGCCGCTCGCCGCATCGGCGACGATGTGGCGGAAATATTCGCGGCTCTCGCCACGCGGGGCCGAATGGCGCACGGCCAGCGTCGTATCGGCGTGGCGCGTGCCGTCGAGCAGCGACAGGCCGGCGAGCGCGATCTTGGCCCCGGGGGCCTGGTGGCTGACGTCGAGTTGGCGGCGCACCAGCGCGCCGCCGCAGACGAAGCCGAAATCGTTGAACGTCGCATCGCCGGCAAGCCGCGTCCGCCGCGTCTCCAGATGCAGCGCGGCATCGTCGCCGATCAGCGTCGTCCAATCGCAGCGCGCGCCTTCGCCGAGCGCGAGGGTCGCCATCGCGTTGCGCTGCGTCTGCCCGTTCCCGCCTTCGAATCTCTCCACGATCGTCACCCGCGCCCGCGCCGGAACCGAGACTTCGATGCGCGAGAAGATCGCGCCGGGGCCGTCGATGTGCGCGATCACCAGCGTGATTTCGCCGGGCGGCAGGCCGATGCGCAGCGCGCCCTCGGTAAAGGCGGCGTTGAGCGCGACGACCGCCTCGTCGGGCTCCGGCGCGTCGCGGGCGGGCGCCACGGTCAGGCCGCTCGGCGGCGGATCGCACAGCGCCGCCGCCCAACGCCCATCGACCAGCACCAGCCGCATGTCGCCGAGACGCGGCAGCGCCGCCAGCGCGCTGGCGGCCGCCTCCAGCCGCGCCGCGTCGGGCGCCGGCGCCAACGGCGCCGCCTCGGCGAGCCGCGCCCGCAGATCGGTATAGTGCCAGGCCTCATCGCGACGATTCGGCAGGCCGCGCTGATCGAAAGCGGCGAAAGCGGCGCGGCGCGGTTCGCTCGGCGGCAGCGCCGCAAACTGCTGCGCCAGCGCGGTCTCGGCCGCGGTTTTGACGCTGAGGCTATGCACGCTCACGCCGCCGCCTCCGCGTAATCGCGATAGCCGTTGCGCTCCAACTCCAGCGCCAGTTCCGGGCCGCCGCTCTTCACGATGCGGCCCCTGGCCATCACATGCACGACATCGGGTTTGATGTGATCGAGCAGGCGCTGATAATGGGTGATGATGACGAAGGCGCGGCCGGGGTCGCGCAGCGCATTGACGCCGTCGGCGACAATGCGCAGGGCGTCGATGTCGAGGCCGGAATCGGTCTCGTCGAGCACCGCGAGGCGCGGCTGCAACAGCGCCATTTGCAGGATTTCGACGCGCTTCTTCTCGCCGCCGGAGAAGCCGACGTTGACGGCGCGCCGCAGCATTTCGGGATCGACCTTGAGGCTCGCCGCCGCGCCGCGCACGGCGCGCATGAACTCGGGCGTCGTCAGTTCCGCCTCGCCGCGCGCGCGGTGCTGGGCGTTGAGCGCCGCCTTGAGAAAGGTCATCGTGGCGACACCGGGAATCTCGACCGGATACTGGAAGGCGAGGAACACGCCCTTCGCCGCCCGTTCGTTCGGCGCGAGTTCGAGCAGGTTCTCGCCGTTGAACCACACCTCGCCGCCGGTGACTTCATAATCCGGCTTGCCGGCGATGACATAGGAAAGCGTCGACTTGCCGGAGCCGTTCGGCCCCATGATCGCCGCCACCTCGCCCGCCTTGACGCTGAGGTCGAGCCCGTCAAGGATTGGCTTGCCGTTGATGGAGACGGAGAGGCTTTTGACTTCGAGCATGAGAGAATCGCCGCAGTAATCTGAAGTTTAAAGGAAGGGTTGGTCGGCAATCAGCCGACGCTGCCTTCGAGCGAAATCGCGATCAGCTTCTGCGCCTCGACCGCGAACTCCATCGGCAGTTGTTGCAGCACGTCGCGCACGAAGCCGTTGACGATCAAGGACGTCGCCTCCTCGCCGCTGAGCCCGCGTTGCAGGCAATAGAACAACTGGTCCTCGGAGATCTTCGACGTCGTCGCCTCGTGCTCGAACACCGTCGAGGCGTTGCGCGCCTCGATATAGGGCACGGTATGGGCGCCGCACTGGTTGCCGATCAGCAGCGAGTCGCAATTGGTGAAATTGCGCGCCCCCGTCGCCTTGGCGTGCGCCGAGACCTGGCCGCGATACGTGTTCTGCGAGTGGCCGGCCGAAATGCCCTTGGAGATGATGCGGCTCGTCGTATTGCGCCCCAAGTGGATCATCTTGGTGCCGCTGTCGACCTGCTGGTAGCCGTTGGAGATGGCGATCGAGTAGAACTCGCCGCGCGAAGCCTCGCCGCGCAGGATGCAGCTCGGATATTTCCAGGTGATCGCCGAGCCGGTCTCGACCTGCGTCCAGGAGATTTTCGCGCGCGCGCCGCGGCAATCGCCGCGCTTGGTGACGAAATTATAGACCCCGCCCTTGCCCTCGGCGTCGCCGGGGTACCAGTTCTGCACCGTCGAATATTTGATCTCGGCGTCGTCGAGCGCGATCAGCTCGACCACCGCGGCGTGCAACTGATTCTCGTCGCGCTTGGGCGCCGTGCAGCCTTCGAGATAAGACACATAGGCGCCCTTGTCGGCGATGATCAGCGTGCGCTCGAACTGGCCGGTGTTCTTCTCGTTGATGCGAAAATACGTCGAAAGCTCCATCGGGCAGCGCACCCCGGGCGGCACGTAGACGAAGGAGCCGTCGGAGAACACCGCCGAATTGAGCGTGGCGTAGAAATTGTCGGTCGGCGGCACGACGGAGCCGAGATACTTGCGCACCAGCTCCGGGTGCGACCGCACCGCCTCGGAGAACGAGCAGAAGATGACGCCGACCTTGGCCAGTTCGGCCCGGAAGGTGGTGACCACCGAGACGCTGTCGAAGACGGCGTCGACCGCCACGTTGGAGCGCTCGACGCCCGCCAGAATCTCCTGTTCGACCAGAGGGATGCCGAGCTTGGCGTAAGTCTTGAGCAACTCCGGATCGACCTCGTCGAGCGACTTCGGCGCGCTCGTGCCCTTCGGCGCCGAGAAGTAGTACAAATCCTGATAGTCTATCTTCGGATATTCGACGCGCGCCCAGGTCGGGTGGGTCATCGTGCGCCAGCGGTGCAACGCCTCCAGGCGCCAGTCGAGCAGCCATTCCGGCTCGCCCTTCTTGGCGGAGATGAAATGCACGGTGTCTTCGCTCAGGCCCTTGGGAGCCTTCTCCGACTCGATGTCGGTGACAAAGCCATACTTATAGGCGTCCACATTGATGGCGTGAACGCGGTCGACCGTCTCTTGGACTGCCGCCATGATGACGTCTCCTCGCCTTGACGGTTTCAAGGACCGTCGGTGGGGGTCAGGATCTTGGGACTTGGCGCACGAGACGAAACCGCCGGCGCCCAGCCGCCTCTATATCGGCTCGACGCCGGTGGATTGCAATCGCTGTTTCGGTTTTCCCGGCTGCCGGTTCAGGCGCTTGCGGCCAGTTTCACCGCTTGCGGGGCCGGCGCCTCGGTCTGGCCCGCCTCGCCGCGCATGCGCGCGACCGTCTGACGCAGCAGTTCGCGCGAGCGCTCGATCGCCTCGGCGGGGCCCGCCGGGCGGCTGTCGGCGAGCTGATTGAATTGCCGGTAATCGGAGAATTTCATCCGCATCGGCGTCGGGATCGCCTCGCCGAAGGCGATCGCCTCGCGATCGGCGAGCGATGACAGGAAGTTGAGCGCCCCCTGGCTGGAAGCGCCGGCGGCTTCGGCCATGATGTCCTTGTCGCGCTCGCTGGAGAGGCGCATCGCGAACATCGTCGAGCACTGGGAAAGCACTGTAGAATCAAGCTCGCTCGGCCGCTGCGTGACGATGCACAGCGAGGCGCCGTACTTGCGGCCCTCCTTGGCGATGCGGCCGATGGCGCGCCGCGTCGGCTCGAAGCCGGCGCTCTGGTTGGCCGGGATATAGCGATGCGACTCCTCGCATAGCAGCGCCACCTGCACCTCGCCGCGGCAGGCCGAGGCGACCTCGAAGGCCATGCGCGCCAGCACCGAGACCACCGCGTTGACGACCTCGTTCGGCAGCCCGCCAACCTGCACGATGGTCACCGGCAGGCGCTCCATCGGCAGCCGGAACAGCCCGCCGATGACCTTGGCCATATTGTCCTCGACCATCACCTTGCCGAACATGAAGCGATAGCGGGGATCGTGGCTCAGCGCGTCGAGGCGGTTTTTCAGCGAGCGCAAATCGGCGCGCCCGTAACGCGGGTCGAGCTTGCCCGACCAGTCGTCGAGAATGTGCAGGGCGTCGGAGATGCGGTAGGGCACGGGCGTGTCGGCGCTGACCCAGTTGTACTCTTGCGGCTGGTTGCGGCGGATGGCGCTGTCGACGGTCTTGCCGCCGGCGGCGAAGCGCTGCTTGGCGGTGCGGATGACCTCGTAGAGCGCATCGGCCTCGTCCGGGTTGGGCTTGCGGCCGCTATAGACGACGTCGATCATCTCCTCGAAGCGGAACATCCAATATGGCAGTTCGAGGTTGTCGGCATCGAGCAGAAACGCCTGGTTGCGGAAATGCGCCGAATATTCGTTGTGGGGATCGACGATCATCATGCGCAGCTTCGGCAATTCGCGCACGCATTGCTTGACCAGCATCGACACCGAGGTCGTCTTGCCGACGCCGGTCGAGCCGACGATGGCGAAATGGCGACGCGTCAACTCTTCGACGCTGACGGTGGCGGCGATGGTGGCGTTCTGGGTCAGCGTGCCGACCTCGACGACGCGGGCGCTGTGAACGGCGAAGATGGCGCGCAGGTCGGCGGCGCGGATGCGGTGGGCGATCGCCCCCAGCGTCGGGAACGAGCGGATGCCGCGATAGAACACCGGCTTGCCCGGCGCCTCGTCGACGATCTCGCCGCTGAGTTCGATTTTCACCAGCGCTATATTGACGCCGTCGGCGCGCCAGCGCTGGTCGGCGATCATGATGTCGCAGACCTGGCCGACCAGGCGCGCCCCTTCATGCACGACCGAGATGAGGTTGCCGACCGACCAATATTCGCCGGGCTCAGTCCCGTTCATCTCGCAGGCGATGACGCCATGCATGCCGTTCAGCGACACCAGATTTCCGATGACGCGGCGCGCGCGGCGCTCCGAGCCAGGCGCCGCGGCTGGGGATTCGGCGACATCTTCGAATTGCATGAGAAGATCCATCGGCAGCGCCCAACGCGCCCAGATTGCGTAACGGCCAGATGTAAAAATTGAGTGTTCCACGTCGATCGAGTTGGCGCCGTCGCGTAAATTTCCCTTACGCGAGGCGGCGCCAAGCGGGCCTGCGCGGTCTCGCTAAAGCGGTTGCCGATCAGGTTGAGTCACCGTCAGGTCCGCTGAGTCAATCCGTTCGGATACTGCTCTAACGCGAGCCTGTTTAGCGCCGCGCCGCGCGCCGCCGTTCTTCCCCTGCCGCCTCGCCAACCCCCTGCCCGCGGCCCGATAGGCTCGGATGGGTGAGGAAGAATTTATGCGCGTCGAACGGTTCCTCGCCGGGCCCGGGCATGATGCGCTCGCTCGTGCCGTCGGCGAGCAAGCGATAGCTCTGCTGGTTGTCCTTCAGATTGCCTTCGAGAATCTGATTCAACACCTGCGCGTGAACGGTCGGGTTGCGCAACGGCGCCAAGGCCTCGACGCGGCGGTCGAGATTGCGCGGCATGAGGTCGGCGGAGGAGATGTAGACGCTCGCCTCCGGGTGCGGCAAGCCGTGGCCGCCGCCGAAGGCGTAAATGCGCGAGTGTTCGAGAAAACGCCCGACGATCGACTTGGAGCGGATGTTGTCGGAGAGGCCAGGCACGCCGGGCCTCAGGCAGCACATGCCGCGCACGACGAGTTCGATCATAACGCCCGCCTGGCTGGCGCGGTAGAAGGCGTCGATCATCGCGGGATCGACGAGCGCGTTGCATTTGGCCCAGATCGCCGCCGGCTTGCCCGCGCTAGCGAAACCAATCTCGTCCTCGATATGCTGCAACAGCCGCTGTTTCAGCGAGATCGGCGAAATCGCCAGTTCTTCGAGCCCGTCGGGCTCGGCGTAGCCGGTGATGTAGTTGAAAATGCGCGCGAGATCGCGCCCGATCGCCGGCTCGGCGGTGAAATAGGAGATATCGGTGTAGATGCGGGCGGTGACGGGGTGATAATTGCCGGTGCCGACGTGGCAATAAGTCACCAGTTGGCCGCCCTCGCGACGCACCACCATCGACAATTTGGCGTGCGTCTTCAGCTCGATGAAGCCGAACACGACCTGCGCCCCCGCCCGCTCCAGATCGCGCGCCCAGCGGATATTGGCCTCCTCGTCGAAGCGCGCCTTCAGCTCCACCAGGGCGGTGACGGACTTACCGGCCTCCGCCGCCTCGATCAGCGCGCGCACGATCGGGCTATCGGCGGAGGTGCGATAGAGCGTCTGTTTGATCGCCACGACATTCGGGTCGCGCGCCGCCTGATTGAGAAACTGCACCACGACATCGAAGGATTCATAAGGGTGATGGACGACAAAGTCCTTGAGCCGAATCGCGGCAAAGGCATCGCCGCCGTTCTCGCGCACGCGCTCGGGAAAGCGCGGGATGAAGGGCGTGAATTTGAGGTCGGGGCGGTCGAGCGAGACCAGCCGCGACAATTCGTCCAAGCCCAGCATGCCGTCGATATAGACGACGCCCGACGCCAGCACGTCGACGTCGCCGGTGACGAAGGCCCGCAGCGGCGCCGGCATGCCGGCCTCGATCTCCAGCCGGATGATCGAGCCGCGCCGTCGCAACTTCACCGCGCTCTCGTAGAGGCGCACGAGATCCTCGGCCTCCTCCTCGATTTCGATGTCGCTGTCGCGGATGACCCGGAAACTGCCTTGGCCGACGACGCGGTAGCCGGGAAACAGCAGCCGGCAGAAGGCGACGATCGTCTGCTCCAGCGACACGAAGCGCTGCGCGCCGCGCCCGAGCGCGTCGGGCAGCTTCATCAGCCGGTCGACGCGGTTGGGGAAGCGCACCAGCGCGCTCATCGCCCGCCCGTCCTCGATATGGGCAAGCTCCAGCGCCAGCGTGAAGCCGAGATTGGGGATGAAGGGGAACGGATGGGCGGGGTCGACGGCGAGCGGCGTCAGCACCGGGAACACCTGGAGCAGGAAATGGTCTTGCAGCCATTCCATCTCCGCCTCGGTGAGTTCGGCGACGTCGACGATGGCGATGCCGGCCTCGGCCAGTTCGCCCCGCAGTTCCAGCCAGCGCGCCTGTTGCGAGGCGACAAGAACGGCGACGCCGCGCCCGATGCGCTCAAGCTGCTCGGTCGGCGTGCTGCCGTCGTCGGAAAGCTCGGTCATCCCGGCGTGCGCCTGGCCGACCAGCCCGGCGACGCGCACCATGAAGAATTCGTCGAGATTATTGGCCGAGATCGACAGGAAGCGCAGCCGCTCCAGCAGCGGATGGTTGCTGTTGCCGGATTCCTCCAGCACGCGGCGGTTGAATTCGAGCCACGACATTTCGCGATTGATGAAACGGTCGGGCGATCCGAGCCGGTTCGCGACCGTCGCTGTCCCGGCCACCACCGCCGGCCGCCTGGTGATTCGCCTCGTCGCCACTCAACTCTCCGACTTTGCCGCGTCCTGCGCCCGCCCGCCTCGCGCGGCGACAATAGGAGGATCGCGGCCGGCGCAGAAGGCAAGAAACGATCGCACGGCGAATTTACGTGTTCGCGGCAAAGGAATCATTTTTCCGCGGCGCGCCGAATCGACGTCGCGCTTGTATGACAACTATGTTACCATGAGATTCATAGGCAGTTCCCGCTGTTGCGCAGCAGGCGACTTCTCCGGCCGGAATTGGCGACACATGGATGCGGACGACGATATTCTAGGGCTGGCGAGTCTGAATATCCACGATTTGCTGCGCTTCGAAAGCAAACCGAAGGTCGATGATTTTACGGAGGTCGTTCGTAAAATACTCGACGCCTATGGTTTGCGAAACGCCGTCTATTATTGCCCGACGTTCCGAAGCCGGCCGCTGGACGATCCGTTTCTTGTCGTGACTTACCAGCAGGAATGGGTTTCGCACTATATCCGGTCGAATTATGCGGCGGTCGACCCGGTGGTCAACATCGGCGCCCGCTCGGTGCTGCCGGTGGACTGGGCGAGGTTTGACCGCAGCAATCGCAAAGTCGTCAAGATGTTCAGCGAATCGCGCGAAGCCGGCGTTGGCGCGCAGGGTCTGACCATTCCGATACGCGGCGCGGAGAGCGGCATGTGGGCGCTGTTCAGCGTCACCTCGAATGATTCCGACACGGAATGGACGCGCCACCGCCGCCAGATCGTCGCCGATCTGGTGCTGATCGCGCATTTCGTCCATCAGAAGGCGTTCGAGTTGCATACTTCCGGCGAGGTCGTCGATCTCAACGCCATCACCCGGCGCGAGACCGAGGCGTTGTCGTGGACCGCCGAGGGCAAGCACGTCGCCGATATCGCGACTTTGATGCACATTTCGGCTGAGACCGTCAAAGCCCACCTCGATTCCGCGCGCTTCAAGCTTGGGGCGCTCAATCGCGTCCACGCCGTCGCCAAGGCGATTCGCAACGGAATTATTAGCTAAAATTATTTGTAAAATACTCAAATCCATTTAAACTTCTCCCCTATTGGGGGAATGGTTTCGTATTCACTCCCGACTATACTGAAGGCCTCGCACGTGAGGAGGCCATCTGATGTTAATGCAAGTAGAAGGATATCAGCGGCAGGAACATAGGGAAATTTTCGATAAGATGTTCCGCCAGCGCAAGCTCGTATTTCACGATCAAAAACAATGGGATGTCAAGCTCGTAGATGAGCAGTATGAAATTGACGAATACGATCGCGACGATACCTGTTATCTGATTTCGCTCGATCGGCGCCGCGAGGTCGTCGGCTCGCTGCGGCTCATCAGCACCGCGACGCCGCATATGATGTCGGGGCCGTTTCGCACGATGTTCCCCGATGTCGATTTCCGGTCGCCGTTGATCTGGGAGGTTACGCGCTTCGTGGTGCTGGGGGACCACAGCGTGCAGGCGAACCAGATTTCGACCGCGGCGTGCGAACTCCTGCTCGGCGCCTGCCAGTTTGGCCTGCGCAACGGCGTGCGTCACATGACGTCCGTTTACGAGTCCGGAATGTTGCGGTTGTACCGGCGCTGCGGGCTCCCCAATCCCGAACTCGCCCGCCATCGCACCGAAAAGCACGGCAGCATATCGGTCGGCCTATGGGAGGTTTGCGAGGAACTGGAAGCCTCGATCCTGGCCGCCACCGGTCTCGGCGAACGCTTTGGCGAAGACCGCCAGACGCAGCGCGCCGCCTGACGTCCCGGTCCTTTCGGAATCACGCTCATGCTTCACAATCCCAAACGTACTTTTCAACCCGTGCGCGAGTATCTTTCGCCAGCGGCCGAGGCGCGGCGGTTGCGGCTCGAATACAACCGGTTGCAGCGCCGGCTCACGGCGCTCGAAGGACGCGACGACACGGAAACCGAGTCGGATGCGCTGTGGATCCACATCGATCGCATCGCGCGCGATCTTGGCCTCATCCGCGCCGATTCCGTCCACGCGGTCGAATCCAAATTGCGCGTGGCGCTCGACCTGATGGGCGATGGCGTCGACGGGGCCTCGCACAAGCTGCTGTCGAGCGCGCTGTCGGATCTGCACTATCTCGCGGTGCTCAGCGAACCGCGCGCGGAGTGAGCCTTCAGCCGCCGGCGATGAGGCGGCGGCTGACCTCAGCCAGCGCGGTTCGGTAAAGCGCGTGCTCGGCGACGAGCACGCGGCCCGCCAGCCGCTCGGCGTCGTCGCCGGGCAACACCGGTACGCGCGTCTGCGCGACGATCTCGCCGGCATCGAGTTCCGGCGCGACCCAATGCACTGTGCAGCCATGCTCGCGCACGCCGTCGGCGAGCGCGCGGGAATGGGTGTCGAGCCCCTTGTAAGCCGGCAGCAGCGAGGGGTGGATATTTAGCGCCGGCCAGCGCCCGACGAAATCGGCGCTGAGGATGCGCATGAACCCCGCCAGGCAGATAAGTTCTATTCCCCTGGTGCGAACGGCGGCGTCGAGCGCCGATTCGAAGGCGGTCCTTCCTCCCGCCGCCTTCGCGTCAATGGCCAGCGTCTCGACGCCGGCCTCGCGAGCGAGCGCGAGGCCGCCGGCTTCCGGTCGATCGGCGATCACCACGCCGATATGGGCCGGATAGTCCGGCGCCCGCGCCGCGGCGATCAGCGCTGCCATGTTGGAGCCGCGCCCGGAAATGAGAATAGCGGTCTCGATGCGGCGCGTCACAGCCGTAGCCGCCCCTGCATGACTACGCCCGCCGTCTCGCGCGCGACCAGCCGCCCGATCTCGACCGGCTCCAGCCCCGCTTGGCGCAGCGCCGCGGCCGCCTCCGCCGCCGCCTCCGCGCGTGCGAAGGCGACCATGCCGACGCCGCAGTTGAAGGTGCGCAGCATCTCGGCCTCGGACACCGGCCCCTGGCGCGCCAGCCACGCGAACACCGGCGGCGGCGCGAAGGCGGCAAGATCGAGCCGCACGGCGAGATTATCAGGCAGCGCGCGCGGCAGGTTGTCGGGAAAGCCGCCGCCGGTGACGTGGGCGAGCGCCAGGATGGCGTCGCTCGCCTTCAGCGCCGCCAGCAGCGGCTTGACGTAAAGCCGGGTCGGCGTCAGCAGCGCCGCGCCCAGCGTCTGCTGCGGCGCGAACGGCGCCGGCGCGTCGAGCGGCAGGCCGGCGATGATGCGGCGCACCAGCGAGAAGCCGTTGGCGTGCAGCCCCGAGGACGGCAGCCCGAAGGCGACGTCGCCGGCCTTGAGCCCGGCTTTGGGCAGCAGCGCGCCGCGCTCGGCGGCGCCGACGGCAAAGCCGGCGAGGTCGAAATCGCCCTTGGCGTAGAGCCCCGGCATTTCGGCCGTCTCGCCGCCGATCAGCGCGCATCCGGATTCGACGCAAGCCCCGGCGATGCCCTTGACGATCTCGACCCCCTGGGCCGGGTCGAGCTTGCCGACGGCGAAATAATCCAGGAAGAACAGCGGCTCCGCCCCCTGCACGACGATGTCGTTGACGCACATGGCGACGAGGTCGACGCCGATGGCGTCGAACAGCCGGGCTTCGATGGCGAGCTTGACCTTGGTGCCGACGCCGTCGTTGGCCGCCACCAGCACGGGATCGCGGAAGCCCGCCGCCTTGAGATCGAACAGACCGCCGAAGCCGCCGATCTCGGCGTCGGCGCCGGGGCGGCGGGTGGCGCGCACCAGCGGCTTGATCGCCTCCACCATCGCGTTGCCGGCGTCGATGTCGACGCCGGATGCGGCATAGGTCAGGTTTTCCGCCATCTCGCGCCCCATGAAAGCCCCGCCCTTCGCATGGCGAGGCGCAAAGTCCAATACGCCTTGAACAACCGCACGCCCGCTTTGCTGAACGGGACGCGCGCGCCCGGCCGGCGCCGCCGCAGCCGGCGGCGCATGTAGCGGCGCGCCCAGCGCGCGCAATAATGCACGAACACGTCGTCGATCAGCGCGATGCGCACGCCGCCGAGTCTGAGCGTCTCGGCGAGTGCGAATTGCTCGATGTCGTGCCTGCGCAAGCCCGCCGCCCACAGCCGGTCGATCAGCGCTACGGCGTCTTCGACGAGCGGCAGATGCGCCGGGCTGACGGCGACCAGGCCCGAGTTGAGCATCAGCGCCTTGGCGCGGTCGAGCCGGTAGCGGCCGAGATGCGGCAAGTCGGTCTCGAAGGCGGGAAAATCCGGATAGGGATCGGCGCGGACGAGGAAATTCATCGCGGCGCCCTGCGCGAGCGCGCGCTGCACGCGCGCCGCGAAGCCGGCTTTCACGAAGCTGTCGAGATCGAGCATGACACAGGGGCGGCGAAAGCGGGCGAGCGCGTCGGCGAGCGCCGTCGGCTTCAGGCGATGGCGGTATTCATGCGCCTGGGCGGCCGCGACGAGAGCCGTCGCGTCTACAACAGTTGCGTCGAGGTCGGCGTAGGCGGCCGGGCGGTCGGTGTAGATCGCGATGGGCGCGGCGCCGACTTCGGCGTGCAGGGTTTCGAAGCTGTAGCGCAACTCCCGCTCGGCGGCGGGCGAGCCGCCATAGGCGAGATAAAGGTAAAGGGGCGCCGTCTCCGCCTCCCTCTCCCCGTTCTTCACGGGGAGAGGGTAAGGGTGAGGGGCCGCCCCCTCATCCCGGCCTGCTCCCCGTGAAGAACGGCGAGAAGGAGACGGCTCCACCTCGTCCACTAAAGCAGCGGCGCGCCGCGGCGCGCGATGACGGCGCGCACGCGCTCGACCAGTTCCGCCTCGGGCGCGGCGACCTGGGCGCGGGCGCGCATCTCCAGATAATCGGCGCGCTCCTTATTGGCCTTGGCGAGTTCGGCGCCGAGCGCGAGATCGCGGACGACGACCTGCGGGCCACCCGCCGCCTCGCGCTCGTTCGAGCCCTGGATGATGGCGCACAGCGAGCCCCGCTTGTCGGCGTATTTAAGCTGCGCGTTCATCTTGCCCTCGCCGAGGTAGATTTCGGCGGGGATGTTGTTGTCGCGCAGGGTTTTGACGAGTTTCTGGTAATCGGCCATGCGCTCCTTATCCATCGCCAGCACGACGACCGGGCCGGGCTTGCGCGCTTGCGCGACGATGGGGCTGTCGATCTGCTTCAGGGCCGACAGCAGCCGCGACACGCCGATGGAGAAGCCGGTCGCGGGCACCGGGTCGGGCCGGAAGCGCGCGACGAGGCCGTCATATCGGCCGCCGCCGCCGACCGAGCCGAAACGAACGGGCCGGCCGTGCTCGTCTTTGACCTCGAAGGTCAGTTCGGCCTCGAAGACGGGGCCGGTGTAATATTCGAGGCCGCGAACGACGGAGGGGTCGATTTTCACTCGTCCGTCATTGTAGCCAGACGCTTCAATCAAATCCCAAATAGAATTCAACTCGTTCACGCCCTCTTGCCCACTTGTAGAGTCACCCACGAGTTCCACAAAGGCTTGTATGACATTTCCCGCGTCGAAATTTTGCTCTCGCATTTTGTCATCTGGTAACCCGCTGAGGAATATTTTTTCCTTTTGTTCGTTTGCCCACCGTTCAATCTCGAATAGCGAAATGATCTGTTTAGTTTCGGACTCGTCCAGCCCCGCCCCCTTGGTAAAATCCCCGCTCTCGTCCTTGCGCCCCGCCCCGAGCAGCGCCCGCACGCCCTCCGGCCCCAGCCGATCCAGCTTATCTATCGCCCTGAGCACCGTCAGCCTTCGCCCGGCGTTCTCCGCTCCGCCAAGCCCGATGGCCTCCATCACGCCGTCGAGCACCTTGCGGTTGTTGACCTTCACGACGTAAGACCCGCGCGGAATGCCCAGCGCCTCCAGGCAATCCGCCGCCATCATGCAGATCTCGGCGTCGGCCGCCGGCGACGACGCCCCCACGGTATCGGCGTCGAACTGCATGAACTGCCGAAAACGGCCCGGCCCCGGCTTCT
>Ga0134126_10005419_pt1 | contig 15941 bp, 11 predicted proteins | sample KB31752_FD_96881 | JGI IMG/M metagenome (GOLD analysis project Ga0134126, IMG submission 96881) | Terrestrial soil microbial communities with excess Nitrogen fertilizer from Kellogg Biological Station, Michigan, USA - KB3-175-2 | ecosystem: Environmental > Terrestrial > Soil > Unclassified ...
AATGCCAGGCGTTGCTGTATTTTCCGCCAATCCTTGCCAGGTCGGGCCCGGTGCGTTTTGAGCCCCAAAGGAAAGGATGGTCGTACACAAACTCTCCGGCCTTGCTGTATTCGCCGTAGCGCTCCGTCTCCGACCTGAACGGCCTTATGGTTTGGGAATGGCAGTTTGAACAGCCTTCCCGTATGTAAAGGTCGCGGCCCTGCAGCTCAAGTGGCGTATAAGGCTTCACGCTGGCTATGGTAGGCACATTCGACGAAATGGTCAGCGTGGGCATCAGCTCAATAAAAGTTCCCACCAATATCACCAGCAATGCGGCTATCATAAATTGAATGGGCCTGCGCTCAAGCCTGCGGTGCCAGCTGTTTTCGCGCACAATTGTTTGCACCGGTTCAAGCGGCATAGCCTGGGCTGCTTCGTTGGCTACCAGGCTTCCCTTTGCCATGGTTTTTACCAGGTTAAAAGCCATAATAATTACGCCCAGCAAATACATGGCGCCGCCCAGCGAACGCATAATATGCATTGGTAAAATTTGCAGGGTGGTTTCTAAAAAGTTGGGATATTTGAGCATGCCCTCGGGTGTAAACTCTTTAAGCATCAGCCCTTGTGTAAAACCGGCCCAGTACATGGGTATTGCATAAAATAAAATACCGAGCGTCCCGATCCAGAAATGGAATGAGGCCAGCTTTTTTGAATAAAGGTCGGTTTTATAGATGCGGGGTATCAGCCAGTATAATATGGCGAAGGTTAAGAAACCGTTCCAGCCCAAGGCGCCAACATGCACGTGGGCGATGATCCAGTCGCTGAAATGCGCGAAACCATTTATCTGCTTAAGCGAAAGCATTGGCCCTTCAAAGGTTGCCATACCATAGGCTGTTAAACCCACAACTATAAACTTAAGGATCACATCGCCGCGTACTTTATCCCAGGCGCCGCGCAGGGTAAGCAAACCATTGATCATGCCGCCCCAGCTTGGCGCTATCAGCATCACCGAAAAAGCTACGCCTAAGGATTGCGCCCAGCCGGGCAAAGTGGTATACAGCAAATGGTGCGGGCCTGCCCATATATAAATAAATATCAGCGCCCAAAAGTGCAGTATGCTCAGCTTATATGAATAAATAGGCCTGTTGGCCATTTTTGGCAGGAAATAATACATCATACCGAGGTATGGCGTAGTGAGGAAGAATGCCACTGCATTATGCCCGTACCACCATTGCACCAATGCATCCTGAACGCCGGCAAAAACCATATAGCTTTTCCAGAAGGTTACCGGTATTTCGATGGAGTTAACAATGTGCAATACCGCGATGGTAACAAATGTGGCGATGTAAAACCAAATAGCCACATACAGGTGCCTTTCGCGCCGTTTGATGATGGTACCGAACATATTGATACCGAATACAACCCAGATAATAGTTATCGCAATATCGATGGGCCATTCCAGTTCGGCATATTCATGGGAAGTGGTGAGGCCCAAAGGCAGCGTAATCACGGCCGAAACAATGATGAGCTGCCAGCCCCAGAAATGAATATTACTGAGCAAATCGCTAAACATCCGGGTTTTAAGCAGGCGCTGCAGTGAATAATACACGCCCATGAATATGGCATTGCCCACAAATGCAAATATCACGGCATTGGTGTGCAAGGGCCGGATGCGCCCAAACGTGGTGTACTGGGTACCCATGTTCATGGCCGGGTGGTATAGTTGTATGGCTATGATCAGGCCTACCGTCATACCGATGATCCCCCAAACTACAGTGGCTATCCCAAAGTTGCGGACGATCTTGTTGTCGTAATAGAAATTTTCGGGTTGCATAAATCGTTTTTAATATGGCTGTAAAATTATTTCGGGCGGCTCAGCGGCAGAATGATTATGATCGGCTTAAAATGTGACGATAATCATTTTTCAGGCTCCTTCTCTTCCTCATCGTCGAGCAGGATGCGCATCGAAGGCGTGTACAGGTCGTCGTGCTGCCCGCTGCGCTGCGCCCAAAAAAAAGCGGCTAAAAAAAATAAGGCGAGCATTACGCTGCAACCAATAAGGAAATAAATAATGCTCATATCAACCTCCTTCGTTTGGCCATGAAATGTGTTGCAAGGCTGGTAAATGAAATAATGGTTACAGTACTTACGGGCATTAATATGGCCGCAGCAAGCGGCGATAAATTGCCGGTAACGGCGTAGCTAAGGCCTATCATATTATAAGTTAAGGATATGAGAAAGGAAATATGAATAATGGTAACCGCATCTTTTGAAAATTGGAGAAATGCGGGCAGTTTGGCAAAGGATCTGCCGTCGAGGATGGCATCGCTGCCCGGCGAAAAATTATTCACATTATCGGTAACCGCAACGCCGAGGTCGCTTTGTCTCAAAGCGCCCGAATCATTCAGACCATCGCCAAGCATCATTACCTTGTTGTGCTGCCGCTGCAGCGATGCTATAAAATCGAGCTTGTCTTGCGGCGACTGGTTGAAATACATGCTGCCGGGTTGTTTAAAAAACTTAACAAGCTCGTACCGCTCATGGTCGTGATCGCCCGAAAGCATAAAAAGATCGTAGTTCGCGCTCAGGCCGGCAACCTGTTCCATGCCGTCGCGATAATGCTGGGTAAAAGCAAAATAGCCCAGGTATTTTTTGTCTATCATCAGGTGCACTTTAGTGCTTTGCGGGCCGGGTTCATTGCAGCCTAAAACCAGCTTTGCATTTCCCAGCAGCACCCGGCGGCCGGCCAGCGATGCTATAATACCCTTACCCGGCACCTCCGAATACTCGTCGGCCTTCAGGCGCTCGTTACTGCCCAGGTGATGATAGATCATCCGGCACAGCGGGTGTATTGAATTAATGCAAACGCTATAGATCAGTCGTTTTTCTTCAGCATTTAAATCCGCCTCCATTTTTACACAGTCGGCATCGCCGGTTGTAATTGTCCCGGTTTTATCCATAACTATGGTATCGATGGCCGCCATTTGCTCCACAACACGCGTGTTTTTTAAGTAAAACAGGTTGCGGTCGAAAATGCTGAGCGCGGCCGACATGGTAAAGGGTGTGCTCAAGGCCAGGGCGCAGGGGCAGGCAACGATGAGCACTGCCGTAAAAGCGGCAAATCCCCGTTTCAGGTCAGTTGGCAGCCAAAAAAACAGCGATGCAAAAGCGATCGTCAGTAATACGATGGTGAAATATTTGCTTACAGTTTCAGTAAAGGTTTGCGCCCGGTTGTCTTGTTGACGGGTGAATGCCTCGTTGTTCCACAACTGCGTCAGGTAGCTTTGCGAAACCGGTTTAATGATCTCCATTTCAATGGCCCCGCCGGTTTGGCGGCCGCCGGCATAAATGATCTCGCCCAGGGTTTTGGCAAGGGGCGCCGCTTCGCCGGTTACAAAGCTGAAATCGATCAGCGCTTCGCCTTTTAATAAAATCGCATCCGCCGGGATGATCTCGTTGTTGCGGATCATAATGCGGTGGCCTGTTTTTAAATTAGATAACGCGACGGGCTTTTCTTTATCGTCCTCAATAACATGGACCGCGACCGGGAAAAATGAGCGGTAATCACGTTCGAAGGAGATATGATGGTACGTTTTTTTCTGTACAAATTTCCCGATCAGCAAAAAAAACACCAGGCCGCACAGCGTGTCGCCGAACCCGGCGCCGGTACGGGTAAGTATCTCAAAGGCAGTGCGGATAAACAACACCGCAATGCCCAGGGCCAGCGGAAAATCAATATTTAATACCTTTTTGCGCAAGCTTTGCCAGGCCGAGACAAAATAACCCCGCCCGCTGTACAGCACTACCGGCAGGCAAAATAAACCATTAAGCCAGCCAAAAAACTGCCTGAATGATTGGTCGTGAACGGATATGCCGAAATATTCAGGGAAACTCAGCAGCATTACATTGCCGAAACAGAAACCCGCCACCGCAATTTTTTGCACCAGGTTATCTCTATTAGGCGCATTTTGTTTTTTGATAATATCCTGCAGGCTAATGAGCGGTTCATAGCCGATATCGTCTAAAAGTTCAACCAATTGCTGCATGCTTAGCTGATGATGATCAAACCGGATGTTCAACTGCTTCTTTAAAAAATCAACCCTGCAATAATGCACCGCCGGGTTTATTTTGTTGAGCTGTTCAAGCAGCCACAAACAGCTGCTGCAATGGATATGCGGTATAAAAAAAGTGACGATGGTTACCCGCTCGTCTGTATAATCTATCAGTTCGCTTATGATCGACGGCTCGCTTAAATAATCAAAGCGTTTGTCGGTGCGGGCGCGGGTTGCACCTGGATGTTCGTTATAATTGTAATAGCTGCAAAGCTTGTTTGCCGATAGCACCTGGTAAACGCTCCGGCAGCCATTGCAGCAAAAGTGCTTGTCCTCGATAATGTAATCTGCGGTTAAAATATTGTCGCCGCAATGGTAGCATATGGTTTTATTAATTACCGAATTTGCCGTCATCCTAAAATTTATTAATGTTCCAAAGCTGCCTTTTTGCTGATGTGTAAAGAATGACCTGAAACTGCTCAGAATGTGACCTGCGTCACTTTTGGCCGTTGGCTAAACCGTAATTTTGAAAAATGGGATTGCCATGTAAGGAGCCCATCTAGTAATTACTTAATGAGCCATACATTTCACATCCCCGTACTTGGTTTAGGATACTCGATTGACACCCCCCTTAAAGTTGCCCGTTATGGAATTTCATCAGTGATATCAGTAGTTGATGACGAATTGATCGAGCGGATGCGCGAATTTCATACCGAAAACAAATCTGAATTTGTCCCGATCAGTAAGCACGTGCCTGACTATCGCGAAAAGCGGATCACCGCCTATTTAAACCTGGTAGATAAGAAAGTCGATCAGCAATTTAACCGGCTGAAAAATGAACCCTTTGAACCAGGCAGCGATAGCTGCCGTTATTTTGCGCTATTGCCCGATCATTCGCGGCTGAAGCAAGGGTACGACCTGATGATGGAATACCCTGACGATGAGGGCAGGCGCGCCTTTGAAAATATCCTTCGCAGCGAAATGACCAAAGGGGCAATCGATGTGAACATCATGTCGAAAGTAGATAAGATGAATTTTACGGGAGATGGCGATTACACCGGCGACTTAAATACCGACGCGATGGCTGCCCTGCGGGGATTTGCCGCAAGTACGCTCCGGTCTTCGGTAGTCTTATCGGCCGGCATGAACCCCCGCCTGTACAGCTATCTTGAAAATTTCGGCGACCTTTTCCCGGATGCAGAAGGAACATTAAATAAGAAGATCATTTTAAAAGTAAGTGATTTCAGGTCGGCATTTATACAGGCTAAATTCCTGGCAAAAAAGGGGTTGTGGGTATCGGAGTTCCGGGTTGAATCGGGGTTAAACTGCGGCGGGCATGCTTTTGCCACCCAGGGTTACCTGTTAGGCCCCATTTTAGAAGAGTTTAAGCAGCGCAGGCCCGAAATGATGGAAGCGCTATACGGGCTTTACGGACCTGCTTTGGCCGAAAAAGGCATAACATGCGACAGAGCGCCGGGGCAGCGTTTAAGCGTACAGGGCGGAATCGGCACAAGTTTCGAAAACGATTTTTTGCTTGAATACTACGAGCTTAATGCGACAGGCTGGGGAAGCCCCTTTTTGCTGGTGCCCGAAGTGACAAATGTTGACGAGGATACTTTACAGCAATTGACGAATGCCCGGGAAGATGATTTTTACCTTAGCGGCGCATCGCCGCTTGGCATATTATTTAACAATTTTAAAGGCAGCAGTATTGAAAAGCAACGCCTGCACCGTTTGGAAAGGGGGCGGCCAGGCAGCCCCTGTACCAAAAAATACCTGGTATCAAATACCGAATTTACCGAAAAACCAATCTGCACCGCGTCCAGGGAATATCAAAATTTAAAGATCAAACAACTCCGGTCGTTGCAGCTGCCTGATGCCGAATTGCAGGAGCAGGTTGATACGGTGACCGAAAAAATATGCCTTTGCGAGGGTTTATGCTCATCAGTTTATATAAAAAATCAGATCAGCAAACCGAAAGAAAATAAAGCCGTTGCGATTTGTCCGGGCCCCAACCTCGCCTATTTTTCAGGCATCTACTCGCTCGAAGATATGGTTAAACATATTTATGGAAAACTCGACCTGCTTGCCAAAGCAAAGCGGCCAAATTTGTTTATTAAGGAGCTTAATCTTTATATCGACTACCTGCAGGCAGACCTGAAAACGCAGCTAAAAGACCTGAACGACAAAAAAAGAAAACACCTGAATGCGTTTAAGGAACAATTGCAGGAAGGAATAAATTATTATAAACAGCTCTTTACCGAACTACCTGACCAAACCTCAAATATGCTCCAGTTATTGTTTGATGAACTTGCAGCCTCCGAAAGCAAGCTAAACGCTACGCTTATCTGAACGCGAAAAGGGAAAGGGGAGTGTCCTCGACACATGTGCGTTGTGAACAATTGCTCAGCGCGGCCTTCATCCGCATTTTTTTGATTTGATGCAAAATAGCGGTATTAGCTGGTGCTTTGCTGTACAAACTTTTTTCAAACAAAAATTGCGAAATAACTATAGAAATCATACTTTTGCACTCCCAACCGGAAAAATACTCCTGAATAGCTCAGCCGGTTAGAGCATCTGACTGTTAATCAGAGGGTCGCTGGTTCGAGCCCAGCTTCAGGAGCAAAGCCCCGCACGTCTGCGGGGCTTTTTGTTTGATGGCATTGCCCGACGTTAAGTACAATTAAAAGCCCGGCCTTTAAACCCGGGCATTTATTTTTTTGACCGTTATCGCGCTTCGCAGCAGGTGTAGCATTTACCATAGTGTCATATCACCCCGTCTTCAACCTTATCGAGAATTAGCTATGCTTGCAGTCCAAGGCGATAGACATAATGTATCCGTTGTTGAAAACTATGGACGAATCGAACAAAAGCCCTGTTCGAAAAATGGATTCGACTTTATTGTAAATATGTCGGCTTACGCAGCTACGTATTTATTCCTTGGGATATAGAAGCTTGTAGTTCTCAAACTCCGATTCGAGATGGGTTAGCTCACTTTGTTGTAGAACTGAAAGCGCTTGATTTTCTGCAGATAAGTTGCTTTTGCTTTTCAAAAACAAGATAAAATCCAATACCTCTTTAAGCAAATCATCAGGGAGATGTTTTGTTTCCTCCAAAATTATTTCCGGTATGTTGTCGCTAACTATAATGTAAATATAGTTTTTCTTGTCTTTCGTTCAAATCCTTTGCCAAAAAAGGGATTTACTGTTAAAAGTTAAATAGCGCTTGCCTGGTTGGCGGAGCCGGCCGATCCGCCCCGTGTACAAAACTGATGGTGAAATTAACAGGGCCTCGCCGTATTATAAGTGCGCATTCCCCAGCGGATGAAAAAACCTTCGTAAGTGCGGACTTGTAATCCCTGACTTTAATATCGGCGGATTTGCGGATCCGCAATTAAAAAGTATCGTTAAATATGGGAATAAATGGGGATTGCAAATCCCGTGTTTGGTAGTCCTGGATTGCAAATCCGGACCAACAAGAAGACCATTAATTAACTGGATAAAAAATGTAAGTTTAAGCATTCTTAGTAGACAACCAATTAAAAAAAGCAAATGGGTAAAACGTTGAAAAAACCTGCTCATAAAGTAAATGCTGTAATCATCTGCAAAAACTGCGGTAACGAAGTATCTGACAATTTTTGCAGTAGCTGCGGACAACGGGCAGACACCCACAAACTGAATATGCATTTTATTTTGCATGATCTGCAACATGGACTGTTTCATTTTGATAAAGGGGTTTTGTACACTGCCAAACAGCTTCTGACGAGACCCGGCCACACTATCCGCGAGTTTTTGGAAGGAAAAAGAGTCAGGCATTTTCAGCCACTATCCTTTGTTATTGTGCTTGCCACATTTTATGGATTAGTTTGGCACTACTTAATTTTCGACCGTCTTCACAAGAGCCTGATTGAGCCCGGAGACAACCTAACAGTGGCAGGCGCGAAAATTGTGGCCTGGATGACTGATCATTTTGCTTTTGACGGCCTGATCCTGATCATAACGAGCACCTTGGTTTCCTATGTCGTTTTTAAAAAACAAAAATATAATCTTGTAGAACACCTCGTTTTGAATACATACTTAATGGGATTATTTTTAATCGTTAGTCTACTTGTCTTCCCGATCGTTTATATTTTCGGTAACCCGGTAACGCTCCAATATGGCATAGTTCAGCAAAGCTTTCTACTCGTTTTAATGTGCTGGTGTTATATCCAGTTCTTTAACAGTACTTCGAAAGCCAGGGTAATCGGCCTCACTTTAGTTGGTTTCTTTATTATTTCGCTTCTCAACCTGGCTATCGGCTATTTTGCCGCCTGGATTGTAACACAATCTTAGTGCAGAAATAAAAAATGAAAATATTACAAAACCAGCGATAAAGCATTTATAAAAATGGCTTCAGCTATTCATCTGGTTTTGTGGCAAAGTAAATCCCGCTGGAAGTCGACCTCCAGGACTAAGCCACTTTTAGGCTGCTTAAAAACTTCAAATTTTGAATGAACTGGTTCGAATTCTGTCCAGTCTGGGGAGCAAGCCCCGCACGTCCGCAGGGCCTTTTGTTTGTTAAAATTGCCATATTTATTGTCGTCATTTGTAAAATGGGCCATTTAACCAAGTGTACGGATGCGGATCGTGGCAAGCCCCATCCCAACATTAACCGTTAGTCCAGATTTATAATTACGGACTTAAATATCAGCGGATTTGCAATCCGCGATTGAAAAGTTTTACCTTTAAATATGGGATAAACGGGGATTGCAAATCCCCGTATTTGGTAGTCCCGGATTGCAAATCCGGACTAACAAGGAAAGCTTTTCGAACCCAAATCTTAATTGCGGCTTTGGCATGTTTATTTCTCATGTTTCGGGGCTCTTAACCGGCACAAGCCCCTCTTCCTTTAATTCAGCGTGGCAGTACTCAAAATCATCGACCAGCACAATGTCATATTTGACCTTTTTTGGCCAACGATGTTACCCGGCTTATGCCAATCTTTAAATTTGCGGCTGCCGAAAAGCTGATACTTGTTATTTGCAAGTATGCAGATGATCGGTATTTCGTGGTAAATAGCAGTTTAAAAATGTAAACCATTAATAAATATGAAAAAAGTAATTATTTCCAACAATGCCCCGGCGCCTTATGGGCCGTACAGCCAGGCAATACTTGCCGGAAATTTTGTTTTTGTTGCGGGACAGATTCCCATTGACCCGTCTACCGGCGAATTAGTATCGGGAGGCATTAAGGCCGAGACCCGCCAGGTTATGGAATACATTGGGGCAATCCTTACTGAAGCAGGACTTGATTTTAATAACATTGTAAAAGCCAGCCTTTTCCTTACCGACATACAAGACTTTGCCCAGGTTAACGAAGTATACGGAACGTATTTCACCGGGGCGTTTCCCGCGCGCGAAACCGTGCAGGTAGCAGCCCTGCCCAGGAATGTGCATGTTGAAATTTCAGTGATAGCAGTAAAGCCTTGACATGCATCATTTTTATAATGATTAGTAACTTTACTATCAAAAAAAAACCGGAAAATAACACGGTCAAATCTTAACCGGCAAATTTATTTCAGGCAATGCCATTCTCATTTTGGGGATGGCGCTTACGTCGGCAGCAACAACGGCAACAATCGTTGTTGGTGATCGGTTTATTAAATCTTTTACAAAAAAATAGAAAATGGCAGCTGAAACAAATTTAGACACGCTATTAAAAACAATAAAGCCGAAACTTAACACCGGTGACTTTGTTTTTTGCACAACTAAAAACCTGACACAAATTGACCTCCTCGACATTGTTCTGATCTTTAAAGAAGAAGAAGAAGGGTTTACCCTCATTATTAACCGGGACATTGCAGACAAGCTCAAGCTTAGCTACTCATTTGTGGCGTCGTGGATTACTTTAACCGTACATTCGTCGCTTGAAGCCGTTGGATTGACAGCCGCATTTTCGAAAGCCCTCGCCGACCAGGGAATAAGCTGTAATGTAGTGGCTGCGTACAATCACGATCATATATTTGTTAGTAAAAAGGATACCGATAAGGCAATGAAGATTTTAAGCAAGCTGTCAGAGTAAAGCCCTGAGTGAATACTAAGTAAAGGAAGAAAAAAGGATTCAACTTACGCTAAAGATTCCCGACTTAACATATTCGCGATCTTATTGGGTCTCCACCAATTCTTTCAGGCCTTTCAAAATTTTATCCCAGCCTTTAACTGATCTTTTGTAACGCTTTTCAGCGCCTTCGCCCTGGCCAACGTCATCGGTTATATGTACCGTTGTTACCCCGCCGGCGAATTTCAGCTCGTCGGTAACTGTAGAAGTGCTGCCCGCTTTTCCTTTGTTTGAAAGTGTGTATTGCAACAGTTTGCCAGGCTCAACCTTTTTAATTTCGCCCTTCATTTCAATGGGAATGACCCAAAACATACGCCCTTTAAACGTGATCGGGCTGCCGGCTTTCCAGTTTGAAATAACCCGGCAGTTGAAAAAATATTGCTTTGTTTTTTCCGGGTCCGTCAGGGCATCCCATACTGCTTCGGCAGGCGCCTTGATCGCAATGTGTTTTTTTACAACGTATTCTTTCATACCGTTTTAACACCCGTGTCGGCTCATTGTTTGTTTGGTGTTAACGGCGTTGCTCAAAAGAAATAATGAATTTGATTTAGCAAAGCCTCATTTAAAAACGCGATAGACTGCTTGCTTTTTTGGCATGTGCGGGGAAAAGCAGCAAAGCCCCGCACATCCGCGGGGCTTTGACCTAAGCTGTTTTGTAAGTCTTCACTAACGGCCCTTATGCCTTCTTCATCAAAAACTTCTTTTTCAGCCATTCGCGCACCGGCTCGTCATATAGTTTAAGGCAGGCGTAGGCAAGGGCTATGCTCACCACCACCAGCAGCAGCCCAACCAGCAGCCCTTCGGGGCCGAGCGGTATTTTGTTATTTGCCACCCAGGCGGTGAATATATAAATCAGCGGGTAATGGGTAATATAGAGCGGGTACGAAATATCGCCAAGAAATTTGGACAGTTTGGCCGATCGGAGCCCGTGGAAGCCCCCGCCCGCGCCTATCGATACGATGATCGGAAAAACGACGATCACGCACACTGCATCGTAAATGCCATTCATCCATACATGGTGCTCGTCACCGATGCGTGGGATGCACAGCGCAATGACGACGAGCCCGCTGGCCCACCAAAAGGCATTTTTAACACGAATAAGTTTGCCGACCCGGCAAAGCAGCACACCGGCAAAAAACGGGTACAGCACCCGCGTAAAACCTATAAACAACTGCGGGCCGTTTAGCGACCAGCCGCCGATCAGGTCGCCCTGGGGGCCGGTAACCAGGTAGGCAATCATCATACAACCGGCAAGGGATACAAATATGGCGAGCAGCAGTTTTGAGAAACGCCGCACAATCACCGCATATAGTATATTGGCGATATATTCAAAAAACAACGACCATGCCGGCCCGTTGAGCGGGTGCATCTCTTGCCAGCCGCGTATATCCATCGAAATTGGCACCGGGAGAAGCGTAGCGCCGATCACCATTAAAAGCAGCACCTCCCAAACCGGGGTGCCGGCAATAAGCGGAAACGCACCTGGGCTCACCTGGAAGTAAAACAGCGCGGCGCCGATCACCGAGCCCATGACCACCATAGGCTGCAGGCGCACCAGCCGGCGTTTGTAAAAATCCCATTGGGTTAATTTGCCCCAGCGGTCGTCGTAGGCGTAAGCCACCACAAAGCCCGACAGGAGAAAGAAAAAATCAACGGCCAGGTAACCGTGGTTAATGATCTGTTTGAAGCGGTTGCCCCCTGTAAAGGTTTCGAACACATGGAAAATTATAACCAGCACGGAGGCAACACCGCGCAATCCATCCAGGATCTGGTAATGGGTTTTGGACTCTAGATAGCCCGCAGATTTACTCATAAATAATCAATTGTTTAAAGGTCGTTAATTAGTTGCCCCATCGCGAAACGACATCGGCAAGCTAAATATACATACTTAAACTGAGAAGTGGGGAATGTGGCGAAAATGGGGGTGGGTAATTGAGGTGAAAATGATGTAATTTTCAGCTTAGGTGGATTTTGCGGATGAGGGGGAGGAAGGCCATAAGGGAATTTCGGAGCTGTTTATTTGGCTTTTATGCTGAGCCCCAGAGATCGCTTATAAAAACAATCTTTTCGCCTTTGTTGGTAATTGTCACAATGGCAATCCGGGCGTCGTGGTGAAATGGACACTGGTTCGAGTCCAGTTTCAGAAGCAAGCCCCGCATGCATGCGGGGCTTGCTATTTTTATTGAATCCTTGAAAGTGTTGCTGCAGTTGTGCTGCTAAAATAAAGTTCAAAAATACCGCTTCCACCAGCTCCGGCCGGAATCGTTAAAGCAGTTCCGCCAGTTATTGCTGATGCAACCGTCATCCCTGAACCGGCTACAATTGTTACTGTATTTGCCCCGCCTGTGTTGTCAACAGTAAAAATAAATCTTGACCCCTGGGATGCCGCCAGTTGTGACGCTAACGAAGCTGTCGTAGGCAATGTGATGGTGGTAGGCGCAGCGCTCGTGCTCGTTATGGTACCTCCGGCTATTTGTGATGCTGTTGCTGTTCCCGTTGAGTTTATAGCTGACAGAGAGGTGTTGGCGGAACCTGTTGATACTATATTTTTTACAGTTAAACTGTTCCAGATCTGTGTGCTGTTCCCTAAATTATAGGTCAGGTTTGTCTTAGGCAAAATGCTTCGCGTAGTCAACGTATTATTTGCAAAATCCGGGTTTAACACACATACCCAATTTGTTCCGTCAATGCAGGTACAATACAGCGCCTGCCATTGCGCCAGCTTCATGGCCGAAGTAAAGTTACCGCCATGTAAATGCCCTGTGAAGTTTATACTGGTAAAGGCATCCCCGATATATAATATTATTTGCTGCCCGGTGTTACCGCTCACCAGATTTCCAATCGTTGTTGCAGTCGAGTTTGCGGTAACAAATATATACCCCGTTTTAACATTAGGTTGTGTTGTGCCATCTGGTATTGTTATCGCGGAATTTGCTACGGCACTTCCAGACAATGTATTGTTACTCATATATGCATATTGAGAAACCAGCGGAGACAAGCTTACTTTAGCACTTGTGCCCAGGCCCTTGGCAAAAAAAGTGTTACCAGATAATATCATATAGCCTGGCTTATTGTTGATTGTGATCGAATAGGCGGGGGCCTTAAGCGAATCGGAAGCAGAATAACTTAACTGACAATTTTCAAAGACCGTGGATTTACCTACCCCTTTACACGACCCGATATTTATGTCTGAGTAAGCTGTATCAGTCAAATTTGAATTATCAAAAACACGGCAATTGAGAAACTTCATCTCCCCCGAATAGGTTGAGTCGTCGGGAAGTAAAACACCATTTCGTTCATTACCGTTAACGACTACATTTTCATAATAGTTTAAATATCCTATATCTTCTATGCCATTTCCACTTGCTAAAGAAGCGTTATGCTGATTTTGCCAGATATCACAGTTGATTACTCTCATCGAGTTCCCTTTGACATAAAATCCATCCCCATGATTATTAGAACTTGTACAATAATCAAGTTGTGTATCCTCGCCATCGAGTTCAAAACCGTGATTACTTCCATATGATGCATAACACTGTTCGAACTTTACCCCGTTAACATTGAATTCATCCCAAAATCCATAGTACTTGCAACTGTCGACCTGAACGTTCACTATTTGGAGGCCGTTATTGACGATTATACTGGTATTTGTATGCAAATGAACGCCGCATGCTGAATCTGACGCCGCCTTAGACATATTTATGTTGACGTTATAAAGGTTTGAATTTATAGGTCTCAAAGCGCCGCTAACTGTAAAATCATATAAGATAGCATCGTTTGCAAGAGAAGACGAAGCGACAATTAAAGTGCGTCCCAAAAATCCCGTGGTGATTGTGTTAGGAGATTGCAGCGAGCCTGTAAGTGAAACATTTACTTTCATCATGACAGACTCTGAAATCATGTATGAAACATTTCTCAAAATTACCTGGCCGATATGATTCGCATTTGCCGCTATGATTGCTGCATTTATATAAGGGGCATCATCTTGCGCGCCATTTCCCAGCGCTCCGAACCATTCGGGTAAAACATAAGTGTAATTTATTTGCCGGAGCCAGTATTTCCCGGTCTTTCCCGATGGAAATGTTATCCCGTTGTCAGGTGTAATACTTCCGGTTTGCTCAACAAAAATGCCGCCTTTTAAAGCAGTATCAACTACAACCGTTGTTGCCGCCCCTTTGTAGCTCCTTAAGATTGCTAAGGTAGGTAAATGAAACACGGACGAATCGGAAGCCATAAAATTCTGTGTTTTGCGATAAATAAGTGACTTACCGGCAATATGGTGAGTGCCTGGTTTCAATTTGCGGTTGATACCTTTCGCTGCGCTTCCTGCAAACCATCCGGCAAGCAGAATAATAGCCGTTGAGATTGTTAATGCGATTTTTTTCATGATTTTATTTTTTATTTATGGTTAATATTAATTGCGAACATGGCGACGGCGGATGCCGGCTTTTTCAATAAAAAGTGTCTGCAGTGGTTAAAAAAAAATAGAATTCATCAATTAGCGAACTGGTGTGACCCAGGGCCCTGATGCATCGGGCCGCCAGCGTGTAGGCGGCAACCGGGAAATCATTAAGAGTTGTTAAAGAGATATTGCATCTCCTAAAGGCCATTTTATCCCGTCAGAAAGCTGGATGACACGGCGGAAATAAAAAACAAGAATTAATTATTGACTAAACTTTTAAGATGAGCCGAAGCTTAACATTGTCTGTCTTGATCGATGCCTATCTGGCTATTGGTAAATAGTCCGTCTGGTGCGTTGAGCACTACAAATGTAAATAAGGCTTATGGTAAAAATGGTGACAGTGTTTTGTCAGTACGGAAATTGCATTTTCGATTTGTCAGAAACCTGTCGCCAGAAACGCCGGTCAGAGGCCAGGAGCACCGGGTTTATTCGCCTAAGTCGCCCTTCAAAACTGCTGCAAATAACTCACCTTAAAAATAATATGATCTTCGGTTTGGGCTATTAGCGGCGGCGTGCTTAGCTGGTTGTTTACGCCACGGTTATAAATAAAGTACACATAGCTGAGCGGCGAGAACTCCCAGGCCATCCGCAGGTTGTAGCTGTTGGAGTTATTGAGCGCGTTTTTTTGATAGATGCCGGTAAGCTGCAGCCGGGGGTTGACGGCAAAACGGCCCTGCAAAATGTACAGGTTAACGGCCTTGCTGGTATTATCGATACCCACGTGCTCAAACTGGTTGCGGTTAAATTCGCCTTGGAAAGAGACGTAGGGCACAGGCGCAAACTGCAGCTTGTAGTCGCTGGATACAAGTTTACCGTTAAAATAGGTGCCCGCCGAATAAACGATCATGGCGTTCAGCATTTTGGATGGATCAGTTTGAAAATAAATTTGCTGGTTAAAATATTGGTAATCGCCAGGGGCGATATTTACGTTAAGCGGGGAAAAGGTTGCAGTGAGATGCTGCCATACGGACTCAAAGCCATAGCCCAGAGAGCCGCCGTCCCTGAAGTTGAACCAGATGGGGAACACGGGCAAATCGGCCTCCGAAAATTTACCGGTGGAGGCGGTATAATACAGCTCGGGCAATATGCCCGGCGAATAAGCCAGCAAAAAGCTTTTAAATGGCAGCAACTTGCCCCTGTAGAAAAAGTTCATACCCGGCGTAGTTGCAATAACGTCGCTGCGCGAAATGAAGCCCATTTGCGGGTCGAAGTTTTTGGTAATGATGGACTCAGTCAGCCAAATCTCGTGACTGTTAGTATTGTTAAAATACTGCACCACCCCCGCAAAGCCCTTTTGCCCGGTATTGGTAGTGGTGGTCTGGGTCGCAATGGCATTGATTGAATTCGACTCGC
>Ga0134126_10005420_pt1 | contig 15939 bp, 12 predicted proteins | sample KB31752_FD_96881 | JGI IMG/M metagenome (GOLD analysis project Ga0134126, IMG submission 96881) | Terrestrial soil microbial communities with excess Nitrogen fertilizer from Kellogg Biological Station, Michigan, USA - KB3-175-2 | ecosystem: Environmental > Terrestrial > Soil > Unclassified ...
GGCCAGACGGTCGTGCATCAATTCCTGACTCCAACGGGTGACACGTACTGGGTTCAAATGCAGAATGCGACTACGCCTTTGGGTGGTACTTCGGTAAGCATCAATGACGTCGCACCGACGGGTGATCGCTACAACCTGACTACTGTCGAAGTGCGTACTCCGTAGGATCGGAGACATCTCATTACGTCAACGTACCGCGACGCAGCTGAGTGGCAAGGGCGTCCGCCGACTATGCAATGTTTTGCACATTAGAAGGTGGAGCAGCGACAAAGTGCGGTGTAAGTCCCTTCGAATGAATCGGGTGTGGGTGGTCTCAAAACTGCAAATACATAGGCTGCCGACAACCGTTCACCGTTGCATGTTCTGGCGAGTTGGAACAGATCCCGACAACAGAATGGATTCGGAACAGCACAGCAGACATAAAAGATAGACCTCGCGTGAAAACGGATAGCTCTCATCCCGAGTCAGCGTTCCCTGCGCAGTTCCGCGCTTATTTCGGCAGTGCTCCCGATTCTCTCGGCGATTCAGCCTGGAGTGATGGGCGTCTGGTGCAGGTCTTCCAGTTGATCGAAGGGCTTAGGACTGAGCGATATGTTTCATCCGGCTGGACTGCTCCGGTAGCTCGACAGCTCTATTATTTGCTACGCCCGCTGCTCACGCGTCATATCCGACAGTTCATTCATCGGCAAATCTTTCGCTCCAGAGTAAAGTCGAACGTTCCTGTATGGCCGATTGACTGTTCCGTCGACAGCCTATTCAGAGTGGTGATGGGATTACTCATCGAGATAAGCGGTGAGGAGGAGATTCCCTTCATTTGGTTCTGGCCAGATGGGCACTCTGCCGCCGTGATGATGACCCACGATGTCGAAGGAAGCATCGGCGCTGCGGGCTGCAAAATGCTCATGGACCTCGACGATTCATTCAGTATTCCCACCGCATTTCAGCTGATACCGGAAGGTCCGTATGATCCGATTACAGAACTGGTGAATGAAATTCGTGGTCGAGGTCATGAAGTGAACCTTCACGATTTGGATCATGATGGCCGCCTTTATGGAAATGCGGCGCGGTTCGCTGAACGCGCCAGGAAAATAAGGCACTACGCCGAAGTTTATGGCACAAAGGGTTTCCGCGCCGGCTCCATGCACCGCAATCAGGAGTGGTTACCGCAATTGCAGGTTGAATATGACATGTCGGTTCCCACTGTGGCTCACATGGAGCCTCAAGGTGGTGGATGCTGCAGTGTAATGCCTTACTTCGTCGGCAATGTTCTCGAGCTGCCGTTAACCACAGTTCAGGATTATGGGTTGTTCAACATCCTGAAAGAATCTTCAATCGAACTTTGGAAGACGCAGATAGACGCCATTCTGAAACAGAATGGGCTCATCAGTTTTATTGTTCACCCGGATTACGTTGCTGAAACGCCGCAGCAAAAAATTTATTCCGAACTTCTCGATCACCTCGCACAGCAGATACATGTGCATCGGCTCTGGGCTGCTCGCCCCGGCGACATCAACGAATGGTGGCGCCAACGAATGAATATGCAGTTAGTGCGGACTACTTCAGATTGGGCGATAGAAGGCGAGGGCTCTGATAGAGCTCGAATCGCTTATGCCAGCATGAGTGGCGGAGGAGTTCGTTATCGATGCGGTAAATCAAAAGTCGAAGCTCGAAGCTGTGGCGAGCTTGTGGTGTGACCAGGGTTAGAAACACTCATGTTTGGTATAGGAAAGATTGGGATGAAAGATATCGAGGTTATAACCCCCTTGGATGACCCTCGGTGGTCGGGGTTTGTAGACCTCCATCCCAAGGCGTCTATCTTCCACACCAGGGAGTGGATGGCTGCGCTCACGAAAACATATGGATATTCGCCTTTTGCGATTGCCAGGATTTCGCAAGGCGGCGAAATAGGAGCGGCGATTCCTGTTTGTGCTGTCGAAAGCTGGCTGACCGGGAAACGATTGATATCTCTTCCATTTGCGGATCACTGTGAACCACTTGTTGGCAGTTCCTCCGAGATGCTGAACCTGCTGGCTGCACTTGAAGTTATCAATCGAGAAGGCAAGTACAACTATGTCGAATTAAGACCACTCAGTGACTCGTTTTGGGCAGAAGATGGTGGCCTGCATGTCTGTGAAAGTGCGTCTTACTCTCACCACGTAGTCGATTTACGCCCGAACACCCAAGAACTGTTCGGACGACTTCATGCCAGCTGCGCGCGCCGCAAGATTCGCCGAGCCGAACAGCAACACCTTGCTTATGAAATCGGCCGCTCGGAAGACATGGTGCAGCAGTTCTATCGGTTGATGGTGATAACAAGGCGACGACACAGTCTCCTCCCGCAACCGATCGCTTGGTTTCAGAACTTAGCACATGAGTTTGGGGAAAAATTAACGGTGCATTTGGCTCGCAAAGCCGACGACACGATTGCCGGCATTATCACCCTCCAGCACCGAGATAAGTTGGTCTACAAGTACGGAGCATCTGATGAGACGTGGCACGCTTTGGGTGGCATGCCGTTCTTGTTCTGGAATGCAATGTTGCAGGGAAAGTCTGCTGGCGCGACTGAATTCGATCTTGGTCGTACAGACAATGAGAGTTGGAGCCTGAGCACGTTTAAAGAGCGTCTAGGGGCCGAAAGTCGGCGACTGAAGTACTTTTGTCTCCTCCCAAATCGCAGACGTAAGTCTCAGTTTCGTCTTCGGGGCTTTGTCCGACTATTTACGCAGCTCCCCGGCCCCTTTTGTTGTGCCGCAGGAAAGCTTTTATACAAACACGCAGCTTAAAGGCAGATAGAGAACGATGACTTTGATTAAACATAGAGCTCGCACTTTTCGGTGCTTCCTGGCTATCGCAGCACTGACACTGCTCTCGATGTCCGCTTATGCCGCAGTCCAGATCGATGCGACCGTGAATGTTGATCGTCCTTCAGCATCGACCACAATCCAGTCACCAGCGTTTTCGACGGCAAGCGCAAACGAGCTCTTACTGGCCTTTGTAACAGGCGATTATCTCTCGGGCGCCAACACCCAAGTTTCCTCAATTTCGGGCGCAGGGTTAACTTGGCAGCTTGTTGTTCGCACGAATACCCAATCTGGAACATCAGAAATTTGGCGTGCCTTTTCACCAAGTCCGCTCACGAATGTGACCGTCACGGCTACTCTCTCTCAGTCCATAGTCTCGTCGATGACAGTAATGAGCTTTGCCGGGGTCGATACCTCGGGTTCTGCTGGATCTGGAGCAGTCGGAGCGATCGGCAGCGGCAACTCACGTTCTGGAGCGCCAACTGCATCGTTGACGACGACAAGGGACGGATCGTTGGTCTTGGGCGTGGGAAATGATTACGACAATGCGATAGGCCGAACTGTAGGTTCAGGTCAGAGTCTGATTCACCAGTATCTCACACCCACCGGCGATACATATTGGGTACAGATGCAAACAGCTCCCGTCCCGCTCGCTGGGACGGTCGTGAAGATCAACGATACGGCCCCGACGACCGATCGCTACAACCTCAGCGTCGTCGAGGTGCTTGCTGCCGCCTCCGCCGGAAGCACCTACAGTATTTCTGGAGCAATCAGTCCAGCCTCGATTTCCTCTGGTGGGACTGTCACCTTGTCACAGAACGGTGCAACGGTTGGATCCGCAGCTGTGGACAGCACCGGGTCCTACGTCTTCAACAATTTGCAGAACGGAACCTACACGGTGACGCCAGCAAAGACCAATGTGGTGTTTGCTCCAACCAGCGAGTCGGTGACAGTAAATGGAGCGAATGTCACTGCACCAGCGATTACAGCGACGGCTCAGACTTGGAGCATTACAGGGAATATCAGTCCCGCCGCTTCGGGCATCACGATCTCGCTGTCTGGAGCATCAACGGCTACAACTACTACCGATGCCTCTGGTAATTACAATTTCTCCGGACTGAACAACGGCAGTTACACGATTACTCCGTCCCAAACTGGGCTATCGTTTAGTCCAGTTTCACAGACCATCGGCATCAACAGTGCCAACGTGAGTGGGGTTAACTTTACCGGTACGAGTGTAACGTGGAGCATTTCAGGAGGAACAAACCCTCCGCTGGCCGGCGCCACGATTGCGCTAAGCGGAGCCTCCACGGCGAGTACTACAACGGCTGCCGACGGATCGTACAGCTTCTCCGCGCTAGGGAACGGAAACTACACCACTACTCCTTCGTATCCAGGGACCGCGTTTAACCCAAGCTCCCTCACCGCGACTATCAACAACGCCAGCATCACAGGAGAGAACTTCACCGATCAGCAGCAGAGCTACGCACCTCTCGCGGTCGACGCCAAGGCTTTCGGTGATAGTTCATCTGCTAGCACCACAGTCACTACAGGAGCGTTTTCGACCGCACAACCGAACGAGCTTCTCCTTGCTTTTGTAGCCACAGACTACCTTTCCGGGGCAAACACAACCGTCAGTGCGATTACTGGTGGCGGACTTACTTGGGCGTTTGTCCGCCGTACCAACGTTCAGAGTGGAACAGCAGAGGTTTGGCGCGCATTTGCTGCGGGTCCATTATCCAATGTAACCGTGGCTGCGACCTTGTCACAAAAGATCTATTCATCGATTTCGGTTGTGAGTTTTGTTGGCGTCGATGTTTCTGGAACAAACGGTTCAGGAGCTATTGGAGCGACTGCATCGGGTAACGCTACTTCGGGAGCACCGAAAGTTACACTAACAACTACTCGAAATGGATCTTGGATATTTGGAGTCGGCAACGACTTTGATAATGCCATTTCCAGAACCGCAGGTACGGCGCAGACAGTTTTGCATCAGGATCTATCCGCCAGCGGCGATACTTATTGGGTTCAGATGGAGAATTCTCCTACCGCTCTGAGCGGGACGTCGGTGACGCTCAACGACTCGGCACCGACTTCAGATCGTTACAACTTAACTGCTGTAGAAGTGCTTCCGGCAGGTGGCGGTGGGATTTCATCCCCGCCTTCTGTCAGCATGATAGCTCCGGCCCCTGCAACCACAATTGCCGGCCTCGTCACCGTTGCGGCCAATGCGAGCAGCTCGACGTCGACGATTGCGAGCGTACAGTTCGTGCTCGACGGAGCGAATTTAGGAAGTCCTGTTACCGCCGTCCCATACTATGCAACTTGGGATACCACGAAGAGCACTTCAGGCGCCCACACATTGAGCGCGATCGCGTTCGATGCAACGGGCCTGAGTGCAAGTTCGTCCGCGTTAACTATAACTGTGGATAACTCCGGCAATCCCGCGGTTGTCGGTAGCTGGTCCGCGCCTTCAAGTCTCAATGCAGTAGCAGTGAACTTGATTCTTCTTCCGAACAATAAGCTGCTTTACTACGATGACGGCGCCACTCCTGCCGTCTGGGATTATCAACAGAATGTGTTTACTGCTACTCCGACGAATCCCGATCTGTTCTGCTCGGGCCACGCGTCGCTAGCAGACGGAAGAATTCTGGTGGTCGGAGGTTATGGTGATGGCAGCGGAAGCATCGGGATAGCTAATGCTGAAATCTTCGATGCGACGAACAACACATGGACAACAGTTCCAAGCATGAAGTACAAGCGTTGGTATCCGACAGCAACAACGCTCTCCGATGGAAGGATTTTGGTTACAGCGGGATGGCAGACCGGCGAGCATACCAACGCTGGTATACCGGAGATTTACAATCCCGCAACAAACAGTTGGACTCAACTGACAAATGCCAATAATCCTTTTGAAACATATCCCTTTATCTTCCTGCTGCCCGATGGTCGTATCATCCATGTCGGCGGATCTGAGTATGCGACGGACACCGATGTTCTGGATCTAAATACTCAATCATGGTCAGTGCTGGATAGCCGCATTCTCGATGGCGGCAGCGCGGTAATGTATGTGCCGAATAAGATCATGAAAGCCGGAAGCACCGCCGACAGTCAGATGTCTGGACCTTCGTCGAATACGACCTTTGTGCTCGATCTCACGCAGCCTAACCCAGCATGGCAGCAGGCTCCTTCGATGGCTTACGCACGCACTTTTATGAACCTGACGTCTCTTCCAGACGGTTCAGTGCTCGCCACCGGAGGAGAATCTGACAAAAACGGAGGCAACATCGCCAATGCGGTGTACACCGCGGAATTGTGGTCTCCGCAGACACAGAGCTGGAGCACGATGGCTTCGATGCACACGCCGCGTGAATACCACTCGACCGCGTTGTTACTGCCTGACGGCCGCGTGGTGGAATCCGGCATGGGTGCGGATTTCGGCCATGTTCCCGACGAGCAATCTGCAGAGTTCTTCTCGCCCCCCTACCTGTTTAAAGGATCCAGACCGTCAATCAGTCAGGCTCCGAGCCAAATTCACTATGGAGCAAGCTTTACCATTAGCACGCCTGACGCAGCGAATATTTCGAAAGCCGTACTGATTCGCCTAGGTGCCGTAACCCATTTCTTTAACCAAAACACCTATTACGTACCGGTGAGCTTCCAGGTAGGAGCAGGTACTTTGACTCTTACTGCTCCGATAGATGGGAGGCTTGCGCCGCCGGGCTATTACATGCTGTTCATCGTGAACTCAAATGGAGTTCCCTCGATCGCTCCAATTGTGCAGGTGGGCCCATAAGTACATCGTATGATCGTGAATTGCAAAGCCAGTTCGCAGCGTGCCATAGCTTTCGTCACTTCAACTCTGCTGATCGCAGTAACTGTCTTTATTCTGCAGAGGGTCGGACATCTCAGCATTGGAGGCGAGTACAACTCGCAAACAGCGCTAATTCCTCTGCTGTGTGGGTACCTGTTGTGGAACCATCGGGAACGGATCTTTGCTGTGCAATCATTCGCTCCTCGGAAAGCCGCCCCGTTCGCAGGTGCGGCGGTGATCGCGAGCTTTGCTGCGTTGTACTTGCATAGCGAAGGACATGCGTACTTGTTTTCAGCCATTTCGTTGCTTGCGGCGATTCTTCTGGTGATCGTTAGTTTCGTCACGTTATTCGGGGCGACTGCTCTGAGGCGGGCTGCGTTTCCGTTTGTCATGCTTCTATTGGCGCTGCCTCTTCCCGATTCGGTAGGACAAAGAGTCATTTCGATTCTGCAAGCACAGTCGGCGTGGCTGTCTGCAGTGCTGTTTTCGATGTTGGGAATTCCTGTTTACAAAGAAGGGATTATGCTCGCGGTTCCCGGAGTCACGATTGAAGTAGCCCGGGAATGCAGTGGGATCAATTCGAGTATCGCGCTGGTTTTGACTATGTTGTTGGTTGCACACGACTCGTTGAATTCGAACTGGCGACGAATAGCGCTTGTTGCTGCCAGTATCCCTCTCTCGATTTTGAAAAATGCGATTCGGATCACAACGCTCACGGTGCTGGCTCTGCGCGTCGATCCAAGTTTTCTGACAGGCAGATTGCACCATGAGGGCGGTTTTGTGTTCTACCTGATCGCAATGGCATTGATGTATCCGATCTGGAAGCTTTTGAAGCGTGGTGATACGGTGCTCGATTCTCAGTCGCGTCGGCCCATATGGCAGACTTCGGTTCATCGACTGGCGCCCAAGCTTCCTACGGGCGCCTGACTGTGTTCCGCTCAAGCGTCAGCTTTATTGAGGCTTTTTTGTCGCAGATTTCAGGTCATTTCCGCTTATTATGCAGCGGGATATCGTCCTCATTGAACTATAATTATTGAAGTTTCTCCCTTCGAAAGACCCCCTCAATTGTTCAGGAGTAGCCCTTGGCAAGATCCATACTTGTAACCGGTGGCGCAGGTTTCATCGGAAGCAATTTCGTTTTGCGAACCGCAGCCGCTTCAGGCGTTCACGTTGTCACTCTCGACAAGCTGACATATGCCGGGAACGTTCACAACCTGGCCACGCTCCGCGGATCCTCGGAACACACGTTCGTTCAGGGTGACATACAGGACCGAGAACTCGTCCGCTCGTTGCTTAGAACCTATGACATCGCAGCAGTTGTTCACTTTGCTGCCGAAAGCCATGTTGATCGTTCTATCCTCGGACCTGAGGAATTCATCCGCACCAACGTTGGCGGAACGTTCGCTCTGCTGGAAGAGGCCAAAACTTATTGGCAGTCGCTTAGCGCAGACGGGAAGAATAGTTTTCGTTTTCTGCACGTCTCGACTGACGAAGTGTACGGATCGCTCGGTCCGAATGACCCTGCCTTTACTGAGAACACGCCGTATGCACCGAACAGTCCCTATGCTGCATCCAAAGCTTCTTCAGATCACTTGGTGCGTGCATATCACCATACCTATGGCTTGCCGACTCTGACCAGCAACTGCTCGAACAACTATGGCCCGTATCAGTTTCCCGAGAAGCTGATCCCACTTACGATTCTGAATGCGCTGAACGGCAAGGCCATTCCGGTTTACGGGGACGGGAAGAATGTGCGCGACTGGCTCTATGTCGAAGATCACTGCGATGCTATCTCGACAATTCTGAAACTAGGCAAACCCGGCGAGACTTACAACGTCGGCGGGTCGAGCGAGAAGGCGAACATAGACGTTGTCAACACGATCTGCGAGCTGATGGACGAACTGGTTCCCGGTTCACCATCGAGACCGCACAAAAACCTGATAAAGTTCGTCACCGATCGCCCAGGACACGATCGACGCTATGCCGTCGATGCCAGCAAGCTGCGCAGAGAACTGGGATGGCAACCGCAGGAAAATTTCCGCAGCGGCATACGTAAAACTATTGAATGGTATTTGAGCCACAAAGAGTGGCTCGACTCAGTTGTCTCTGGTGCGTACAAAGATTGGATTGCCGCCCAATACGCAACGCGGTAACAATCCTGAAATGGGACTCAATGCAGAGGTGAAGGTTTAGCTTGAAGCAGCGTAAAGGAATCATTCTCGCCGGAGGCTCCGGCACTCGTCTTTATCCGGTTACCCATGTCGTATCGAAGCAGCTGCTTCCGGTGTACGACAAGCCCATGGTGTACTACCCCATGTGTACGCTGATGTTGGCGGGCCTCCAAGATGTCCTCATTATTTCCACTCCGACTGACACTCCGCGCTTTCGCGATCTCCTTGGAGATGGCCGCCAGTGGGGACTGAACCTGTCCTACGCAATCCAGCCCAACCCGGGCGGACTGGCGCAGGCATTCCTGATCGGCCGCGATTTCCTCGACGGCGCCCCCAGTTGCCTCGTGCTCGGCGATAACATTTTTTATGGCCATGATCTTCCGGCGATGTTGCGCGTGGCAAGTACCAGGGAGAAAGGCGCGACGGTGTTCGCGTATCAGGTTCAGGATCCCCAGCGCTATGGAGTCGTGGAACTTGATGCAGAAGGGCGTGCCTTGAGCATTGAAGAGAAGCCCTCGGCGCCTAAGTCGCGCTTCGCGGTTACAGGACTCTATTTCTATGACGAGCACGCGCCGCAAATTGCTTCTGAACTGAAGCCATCCCGCCGCGGCGAGCTCGAAATCACCGATTTGAACCGCGTTTACATGAACCGCGGAGAACTCCGCGCTGAGATCATGGGCCGTGGAATCGCCTGGCTGGATACAGGCACTCACGACTCGCTTGTGGATGCGTCGCTCTTTATTCAGACCATTGAAAAGCGGCAAGGATTGAAAGTTGCCTGTCCCGAAGAAGTGGCATTTCGCTCTGGATTCATCGATGCCGCTCATCTCGAGAAGCTCGCGACGGAATGCCAGAATCGGCAGTACGGAGCGTACCTGCACCAGGTTCTGGAAGAATCCCGCTCGCAATCCGCTGTAGCTGCTCCTGCACGATGAAGATTACCTCAACGGCTCTTCCGGAAGTTCTCATTTTGGAACCGCGAGTCTTTGAAGATTCGCGCGGCTTCTTCTTCGAGGCGTTCAATCGCCGCACCTGGGCGAGCGCAGGAATCGATTCTGAGTTCGTACAGGATAATCAGTCCTCTTCGAAGAGGAACGTGCTGCGTGGCCTGCATTACCAGATTCGCCAGCCACAGGGTAAATTGGTGCGCGCGATTCAGGGCGAGATATTCGACGTTGCTGTCGATATTCGAAAATCTTCACCGACGTTTGGCAAATCAGTTCACGTCACTCTCTCCGCAGATAATCGCAAGATGCTTTGGATTCCTGCCGGCTTCGCTCACGGGTTCTTAGTACTCTCCGATTCTGCTGAAGTTCTCTATAAGACGACGGATTTCTATGCGCCGGAACATGAACGCACTCTACTTTGGAATGATCCGCAGCTGGCAATTTCATGGCCCAGCACCGCTGCGCCAGTCCTCTCTGATAAAGACCGCGTTGGCCTGACACTTGATCGCGCAGAACTCTTTGGCTGAAGCTCAATGATCTCCGTGAGAACGAACACCGCAGGGCCGATTTTATTGCTCGGAAGCGCTGGCCAGCTTGGCACAACGCTGGGTCCTGTGCTCACAAAAGTCGGAAAACTCATCGCCGCTGATCGCGCCACCGTGGATTTCACCAACTCGAGCCGGCTTCGCGAATTTGTACGCGAGAGCCAGCCGTCGATCATTGTGAATGCGGCCGCATATACTGCGGTTGATAAAGCAGAAAGTGAACAAGACTTAGCAGCTGCAGTAAATGCCACGGCTCCCGCTGCGTTGGCGGAAGCGGCAAGTGACATGGATGCACTCTTAATTCACTACTCAACGGATTATGTTTTCGATGGCAGCAAGCTTTCTGCATACGTCGAAAGCGATCCCGTGAACCCTCTCAGCGTGTATGGAAGCACCAAGGCACAAGGCGAAGCCGCCATTCAGAGGAGTGGTTGCAGGTTCTTGATCTTTCGCACGAGTTGGGTATACAGCGAACGCGGATCGAATTTCCTGCTCACAATGCTCCGTCTTGCACGGCAGCGAGATGAACTTCGCATTGTTAACGACCAGAGAGGCGCACCGACTTCAACTCATTCTCTCGCACGGGCTACCGCAGCGATCATTAACGAATACTGCGGGGAAGGATTGCGGGACGGCAGCGGCATTTACCACATGACCGACAGTGGTTCGACGTCCTGGTTCGGGTTCGCAAAGGCGATCCTGGAGCGCGCTTCGAAGGGCTTCGGGATTGCGCTGCCGCGGCTGGTTCCGATTACAACCGCCGAATATCCAACTCCTGCGCGCCGGCCGCTTAACTCCGTTCTGAGCTGTGAGAAGCTAAAAGTTTCGTTTGGTATCTCTATGCCAAATTGGGAAGATTCACTTAATGAGGTTTTGAACGCGTATGCCTCAGCGTCAACCAAAACGGCGGCGCGATAGTTCTGCTGGATCATCTGGTAGATTGAACACGTGAAAGCTTCGATCGTTAAGACCATCATCCTCTTGCTCGTGTACGGGCCTCTTATGGCGGCATACTCGATGCAAGGGCAGCAGGAGACAAAACCTCGCAAGCACGCTATGCCCATGCCAGGTATGCCGATGGGACACCAGATGCACACGCCGGCATCCGACCTTCGCGCGGCGCTTGTGATTTCCTGGAATTCCGCAGATGGGAACCGGTTAGCTAGCCTCTATGGCGAATCAGCCGTGATTATCTTGCCTGACGGAAGTCTCGTGACTGGTCGCCAATCTATTCGCGAGTTCCTGGAGCGCGAGTTGACGAACCGAGTTCACCTTACTCTCACGTCGATCGGGTTTGAGTCGTCACCTGACTTAGAAGTTGACTTTGGGGTCTTCACAAAGTCGAACGCGAAGAGAGAAGATACAAAGCAGTCAACCAGTCGCGAGTCACAGCATGACAACCAGGCTGAAGGGAAATATCTGATGGTTGTGAAACGAACTGGCTCCGATTGGAAGATTCAAGAGATGGCGTTCTCTGCGGCAGTAAAGAGCTTCGACTGAGGCGATCGCGAGGTGCTGCCTTTGAGCCTAGGCAATCCGAAACTTCTATCAGATTCTAGAGCACTATAGCCACTAGTAACTGGAAGCGGGCTCGACGCGAACAACAGCCATCATTCCACCATCGAGGTGCTGCGCGATATGACAGTGGAAGGGAATTATTCCGGCAACATCAGGGCCCCGGAAGTCCATCCGCAAGACCAGTCGGGGATACTCTCCAAAACCGCTCCACGCTGGGATGTTTACTGTATCCCGTAGAGTAGGTTCCTCCCATCTCCTGCGCCTCTACTTCCGACCACCAGGAAGTGAATCTGGTGTATATGGAATGTATGTACTTCGCGCGAGCGATTTTCGACTGTCCAGTCTTCAACCTCGCCCTGATGAACTGTGATGGATGGCTCCATTTTCGCAGGATCGAACACCATAGGCGTGTGACCTTCTTCGGTGATAAAGAAACGAGTCGCGCTCTTCGGATCACGCGGATCCACAAGCTCCTCCGAAAAATACAGAAGCCGTTTGCGAACTGGACGAATGGCGGAAAGCGACTTGGCGGGGGGCTGTAAATCCGTAACCAGCGGCAACATTCCCGGAGGCGTGGCGGCATTTACAGCAGAAACAATGGACAAGAGCGGGCGAGCTGGATCGACGTCATCTTGTCCCATTCTCAGTGCCGGCGGCTGATTTCCTGTCGGGAGCACTGGCCGATCATCATCGAGCGCTCCGCGAAATACGAAGCTCGTCTGCATTGTCCCCGATACGCCTGCCGGGGGCGCTTTCACCACGAATTCTGCCCGCGTAGCCGGAGGCAGAAAGATATCCAGCTGCTGAGGCGCATAAGTCTGGGCACCGGGATCGCCATAGTGCAAAGGCACTCCGTCGAGAGCTACCATCTCGAAACTCTGTCGCTTACCGGCGTACTCCATCTTCAAATCGAGATATGTATCCGCAGAAGCGTTCAGCACCCTCCACAACTGGCGCTCCAGTGGTTTCATTTGAGTTTGAGGTGTCGGATACTTCGGATACGGCACCACAACATGGTTAATTGAAAGCTGCTTAGTCGGCCGATTCGGATTCGGTGTTTCCGATGGCATGGGATCAGGCATCAGTTCGTCTCGAATAACAAAGACGCGCTCCGGCAGTCCGGCCACCCGCGGAACTGCCTTTTCGATTCCCTCCACTACTATTGCGCCCGACGCTCCTCCCAGAAGCTGCTCTTCACTGAAGCCATGCACGTGAGGGTGATACCAGTAAAGTCCCGGTGGTTGAGTGGGAGGTATTTTTACGCGGTACTCAAATGGCGGATCGCCCGGTTCAATTAGCGTTTTGATTGTTTCATCTTCATGACAGATCGGCGGAAGCGCGAGTCCGTGAAAGTGAAGATTGGTGGCGAACTCACTCATGATCCCGCCGCTACATGGATTGCGATTCTTCCGCTGTTCCGTCTTGTATTTCTTCGCGGCTGAAGCAGGCAATGAAATCTCATTCTTCAGCCGGACAATCAGCGTGTCCCCAGGAGCGACGTGAAGTGTAGGGTCTAAGTTTCCCAATTCGTCGACATAGCAGTAACGGAGATGCCGTAGCGAGTCTGTCGAACTGCGCACGAACAAAGAGAGTTTGAGTATCCCGTTCTTACTTCTGCGAGAAGCCGGTTCGAGAAGCATGCCGCCCTGAGTCTCGGCCGGGCAGCCTTTCCCAGCACCAACCGCCGATATGGTTCGATTGCTAGCCGCTCGTAAGACTGGAGGCAAACTGCAGAAAAGAAAAACAATGAAGGCGCCAAAAACAAGGCGCGATGGGATGGACGTTTTCAGCACTAGAGCTTCAGGGATGATGGTTGTTCGAATTCTAGCATCGGTTCTACCCGATCATTGTCGTCTAGAACCGGAATGCGCCACCGCGCTGCAGAGATCCGACGTCAGGTGATTCGAAGGTAATTAAGCGCGCGATGACGCACGCCGCCCAAGAGCTATAATCGCGCCAGTCCCAATCTCGCGTGACCGACATTCTTCCCAGCGGCTTTCTCTCTGTTTTTACCTTTCTTTTCGGACTCGTATTCGGCAGCTTTCTGAACGTAGTCATTTATCGCGTTCCGCGCGAGCTTTCGGTGGTGAAGCCGCGTTCGGCGTGTCCAAACTGCGGGGCCGCGATCCGCGCCTACGACAACATTCCCGTCTTCAGTTGGGTTATCCTCCGCGGACGCTGCCGCAATTGCCGCACGCCGATCAGCCCGCGATACGCCATGGTCGAGCTGCTCTGCGGATTTCTTTTCGTTGCGGCCTACTACTACGCGGCGCCTCTAACCACCGAACTCGCGGCGCTGACTCTGTTCAAATTCTGCCTCTTCTTCTGTCTGCTGCTCGGACTGATCTTCATCGACTTCGAGCATCATCTTCTTCCCGACGTTCTCACCCTGCCCGGCTTCATCGCCGGGCTCATTTTCAGCATCTTTATTCCGGTCGGCGGACTCCCACACGCGCTCACCCGACGCCTGCTCGCGCTCAACTGGCCGCTCGGAGCAATTTCGCTTGTCGAAGCCGTGATCGGCGCAGCTGTCGGCGCGCTCTTTATTTATGGAGTCGGCGAGATCTACTTCCGCATCCGCCATATTGAAGGCATGGGATTCGGCGACGTAAAGCTCATGGCGATGGTGGGCGCATTTCTCGGAGCCAAACTGGCCTTGTTCACGATCTTTACCGGAGCGCTGCTGGGCAGCATCTTCGGCGTGATCGCCACCCTCGTGGTTTGGCGCAAGCGCATCGCCCGGCGACGCCGTCATCAGACCGCCCAGGTTTGGTCGCGGTCGTGGTCATCGGCCCGTCTGATGCTTCGCTACTACGAAGTTCCATTCGGCGTTTTTCTCGGCGGTATGGCCATTCTCTCCACCTTCATCGGCAACCCGATCACCGACTGGTATCTGAGCCTCTATCGCTGATCTTGACCGCCGAACTTCGGCCGCCGATTTTGCGTCCGCTGCGATTCATGTGAATTCTGAAAAACGGAGCCGAAACGCGAAGCTCCAAAGCCGAAACGCGAAACCCGAAGCGCGAGACCGAAACGACAGACGCGAAACTCGAAAACCGAAACGAGAGACCCGAACGCCCTTTCCACCCAAACCTACGCCTCTGACTTTAGTCCCTGTACCCACGGGCTCAAACTGAGAACCGTTTAAGGCGAAAATGCCGAAGCCGAGCCGACAAACGGCGGTAAAATCGCAGCAACTCACAATTCCAGGACGCCCCATGACCCGATCAGCCTTATTTAACGGCATCGCATCCATCGCGCTGGCTTCGTTTTTCAGTCTATCGGCAGCAGCGCAGCAGCCCTCGCTCGGCGACCTGGCCCGTCAGGCGCGCAAGAATAAGCCCACCGAGCCGAGCACCAAGGTCATCACCAACGACGACCTCCGCTCCGGCGCAATCGCTCCAGAGCAGGCCACATCTACGGACGAACCCAAGCCTGACACTGAAAAGGCCAAGTCGTCAGAGCCCTCCCCCGCTGACAAAGCCAAAGCCGAAGAAGAAAAGGCCAAAGCAGCCAAAGACCGGCAGGATCAGATCGCGGCTGAACGCGACAAGATCACCAAGCTTCAGAGCGATATCGATAACCTGCAGCAACAGTCGAAGCAGCGCGCGTCCAATTACTACTCCGACGCTGGCACCCGCCTCCGCGATCCCAAGAAATACGCCGACGACGTGCAAAAAGACAAAGACGACATCGCCAGCAAACAAAAAGAGCTGGAAGACGCCAAGACCAAATTGGAACAGTTAGAAGATCAGGCAAGCAAAGCAGAACAGTAGAGGACGGTCTCGCGGCACCTGATCAACGGGAAAATCTCGCAGCGGCAGACCCATGCGGGACAATCTTCTAGGACCGTTTCTCTTCAGACCAGAATCGCTGCGAGAACAACCGAGCAGCCTGTCGAGATCAGATTCACGCCATTGTTCCCGATCCATCCACGCGCTTCGAGCGTTGCACCCAGCAGGCTGTCGATAAACATGCCGGTCATTCCTGCGAGGACGGCGATTCCGCTTTGACGTGCATTGAGCATGCCCGTCGCGACCGCCTCCGCGCCGACGATTCCTGCCGCCACGATCCCCAGAATGGTTCCGGCAAAGCTTATCGCGCCATCGGTTCCTGCGGGAACGAGCCTCCAGGAGGTCAAGA
>Ga0134126_10005421_pt1 | contig 15939 bp, 10 predicted proteins | sample KB31752_FD_96881 | JGI IMG/M metagenome (GOLD analysis project Ga0134126, IMG submission 96881) | Terrestrial soil microbial communities with excess Nitrogen fertilizer from Kellogg Biological Station, Michigan, USA - KB3-175-2 | ecosystem: Environmental > Terrestrial > Soil > Unclassified ...
CGCCTGTCACCTCTGCTTACATCCGCCTACGAAAAGATGACGGTCGTGGGAGGGTATTTTCCTGATGCCCAAAGCGCGGGACGCCGCGCATTAAGGAATGTCGCCCTCGATCTGCTGGCAGCAAGCGGTAAGGCGCCGGCCATCGCCCGCGCCGTACGCCAATATCATGACGCCGACAACATGACCGATCGGATGGCGGCACTTGCCGCGCTATCGCTACATGATGTCCAAGAACGAAATGAAGCTCTGGCCGATTTCTATACCCGCTATGCGTCCGACGCGCTCGTGATCGACAAGTGGTTCTCGCTGCAGGCGATCATTCCACATCCGGAAACACTCAACCGGGTTCGCGCCCTCACCGCTCATCCTGCATATTCAATGTCCAATCCAAATCGCGTCCGGGCCCTGGTGGGCGCCTTCGCCCATGGCAACGCGACGCAGTTCAACCGCGCCGATGGGGCCGGGTACGCCTTCATTGCCGAGACAATCCTGGCGCTCGATCCCAAAAACCCGCAGGTTTCCGCGCGGTTAGCGACTGCCTTCCGGAGCTGGCGTACGTTAGAGCAAAGCCGTCGATCAAAAGCCGAAGCGGCTCTTAACCGGATCAAAGTATCATCCGGAATTTCCCGTGACCTGTCCGATATTGTCGAGAGGGCGCTGGCTGCCCCATGAGACGCCCCATCCCGTCGTAAAGTGTTGCCAATTTAATCCGTGAGTAACATTTTTTAAACAATTGACTCTTCCGACTCTCGACAAATCAACGCCCATCGATTCCAATCGACAAGTGATTCGGAAAGCGATGCGGCACATCCTTCCGTTTCTAGGGTGACAGGGGAAATTCCGAGGGAGGCCAATTATGGCGCGCGCCAGTCTGGCGAGTGCGTCTGCACATCCGGATTCCATAAAAGGCCTCGCGCAATCGATTGCCAAGCCGGCTTATCGGCGGCTGTTGAACGCCGAGCCCCTCTTACGCCGGGCCGTCCCTGTCTTGATAATCGCATTTTTGGCGACGATTTGCGTCGGCGCAATGGTCCAGATACTCGATCAACGCCGCCAGACGCTCGACAATGAAGTGATATCAATCGAAGCCGCCGCCGAACTTGCAGCCGAGCGGTTACGGGAACCCCTCAAAAAATCGGCCGCCGCGATTGAACATCCACAGCAGGCGCTTTCGAATGTGTTGCCGCCTTGGGCAACCGCATCGGGCCGGCGTTTCATGCTCACTAACGCCGATGGCGTGGTAGTGGCTGCAACCCCCGGCACCGAGCCGGTTATCGGTCGCCGCCTCATTGAGCTTTTGGGCCCGGCACAGCCGCTCACGACGTTCGGCGCTGGCGCCGGGGTCATGGAATTGACGTTGCCCAACGGCACGCGCGCGCTGGCGACGGTACATATGCTGACCCCCCCATTGGGTCAGTTGGCAGTCGTTCAATACCGCGCTGCCGCGCTAGCGGCCTGGCGTTCGCTTACCACTCTCACAATCACCTTATCTTCGACCACGGGCTTCGTTGTTCTCATTCTCGGCTTTGCTTTCCATTGGCAGGCGACCCGGGCACGGGAAGCGGATCTGATCTACGAAACGGTCCGCAGCCGCATCGATACCGCCCTCAACCGTGGCCGCTGTGGTCTGTGGGACTGGGACCTCGCCCGCGGGCGTATATTTTGGTCCCAATCAATGTTTGAAATCCTTGGCCTCGAAGCCAAGAATGATCTGTTGTCCTTTGGAGACGTAAGCACACTGGTGCATCCGGACGATGCGCGACTTTATGATCTCGCCGTCGAATTGGCCGACGCGACCGCAACTACGATCGACCATGCATTCCGTATGCGCCACGCCAACGGCCACTGGGTATGGCTGCGTGCCCGCTGCGAACTTGTGCGTCAATCCGGCGAGTCTGGTCCGCACCTCATCGGCATTGCAGTCGATATCACCGAACAAAAGGGCTTGGTGGAAAGGACCGTGGCTGCCGACATGCGTTTGCGCGATGCCATTGAAACGATCCCTGAAGCCTTCGTCCTGTGGGATGCGGAAAATCGCCTTGTTCTCTGTAATTCAAATTTTCAGGACCTGCATCATCTACCCGATGAAGCAATTACCGTCGGCGCGACCTTTGAGTCAGTGGTCGCCGCCGGAAGCAAGCCGGTGGTACGCAATACAATAGCCAGCGCAGGACCACGCATCCCCGGCGCGCGTACATTTGAGGCGCAACTCGAGGATGGCCGTTGGCTGCACATCAGTGAGAGGCGCACCAAGGATGGCGGCTATGTTTCTGTAGGCACCGACATCTCAGCGCTCAAGGCGCACGAAGAAAAGCTCATCGATAGCGAGAGGCGCTTGATGGCGACAGTCTCAGATTTGCGTGCATCGCAGCAACACACAGCTGAGCTTGCCGAAAAATATGCGCAGGAGAAAACGCGAGCCGAAGAAGCCAATCAGGCAAAGTCAAAATTCCTCGCGAACATGAGCCATGAACTCCGTACGCCGCTCAATGCGATCATCGGATTTTCCGAGATAATGGAATCAGGCATGTTCGGTCCGCTGGGAGCGGAAAAATATCACGAATATTGCAACGATATTCGCGGGAGCGGGCAATACCTGCTCGAAGTGATCAATGACATCCTCGACATGTCGAAAATTGAGGCCGGCCGCCTTCGCCTCGACTTCGAGGATCTGGATCTTGATACATTATTCAATGAAGCAATCCGCGTTGTTGCTGCCCGCGCGCAAGACAAGCAGTTGCAGTTGACGTCTCGCATATCGCCGCAGCTGAGGCTGCGAGCCGACCGTCGCGCCTTCAAGCAGATCGTCCTCAATCTCCTGTCAAATGCAGTCAAGTTCACGCCTGATCGAGGCCGCGTTACGATACGCGGCCGCACGACTAGTCAGTGCATCACGCTTGCCATTGCCGATACCGGCATCGGCATTGCCAGAGAAGCCCTGAGTCGTCTTGGACGGCCCTTTGAACAGGTTGAGAGTCAGCTTACAAAAATTCATCAGGGTTCGGGGTTAGGTCTCGCGATCGCAAAATCGCTTGTCGAATTACACGGCGGGCAAATGCGGATTCGATCGACCGTTGGCAAGGGCACGCTCGTCGTGGTGCGGCTTCCGCTTGAGCCACAATGCCTTCTCCACAAGGACGAGGCTGCATAGCCTTCGTCAGGGCGCCTTTCCCAATATTCGGACGAAGCATTCCCTCACTTTTGTTTGAGTTTCGATCAGCGTCGCTTCAAGCGTCGCAAAATCCGGCACATCCGCGGCGCGACAAACCAGGCGCAGTAGCCCGGCACCGGCGGTTTTTGGGTCAAATGGGCCTGGCAGGCACAGTCGCAGGATTTGGATCAGATCCTGGTAAAGTTGCACAGCGGGCCGAAGGATTTCCGCATCCGCAACCGCCAGGACGCGAAATTTCCAGGCCATGTCGAGTACGCGAGCCGTCGAGGTGTCGAGGATATCAGGCAGCCGGTGCGCGTGAACAAGCTGCAAATATTGCGCGATAAATTCGATATCCACCAGGCCTCCCGCGGCATACTTGAGATCCCATCGCTCGCTATCGCCCTTCTCTTTAGCGATCGCCGCGCGCATCTCGACTACGTCTCCGGCTGTAAGTCCGGCATCGCGGGGTCGCCGCAGTGTCGACCGAATGACGTGCTCGACGCGCTGTTGAAATGCAGGCGAAGCGGAAATGACGCGCGCGCGCGTCAGTGCCATGTGCTCCCAGGTCCAAGCCTCGTTTTCCTGATACCCAGCAAAGGTATCAAGCCGCGTCGCCAAGGGACCCGCACGTCCCGAGGGACGGAGCCGCATGTCGACCTGGTAGAGTTCGCCGTAATTGGTCTGTGCCGTAAGTGTATTGATCAGGCGTTGCGTCAGGCGGGCGAAATATTGTGTCCCGTGGAGTGGCCGCCGCCCATCCGATTCAGGGGCCTCATCATCGAAATCGTAGACGAGGATCAAATCCAGGTCGGACGTCGCCGTCATCTCGTAACCGCCGAGCTTTCCCAACGCGATGACCGCCGACTCTTCTTTGCGTATATGGCCATACGAACTCGCAAAATTGTCAGCAACCGCACGGTGCACCGCTCGAATGACCGCATCTGCCAGTCGCGCATAGGCCTGTCCTGCCTGCCGCGCCGTGACCGTACCCGACAGGATTCGGACACCGATCAAAAACATATATTCAAGCCCGAACATTCGGATTCGTTCGAGCAGGTCCTCGTCGTAACGGGATTGCGCCAATGCAGCGTCGAAGCGTCGACCAAGTTCAATTTCGCTTGGGAGAACTCCAAAAAAGCTGGGGTCGACAAGTGCGTCCATTACCTGCGGATGACGTGCCAACGTATCGCCAAGACGAGGCGCGGTGCCGAGCACGAGCGCAATCAACGCTATGAGCTCCGGGTTTTGCCTCAGCATGGACAATAGCCGTGCCGCGCCGTGTAAATTCGATAGGAAATGGTCCAGCAGTACCAACGTGGCGCCGGGATTATCGGTACGCGCCAAATGCTCCATGAGAACCGGAATTAAAGTCTGAAGCTGGCCGCGCGCCGCCTCGCTCTTGAGTGACCGGTGCTCACCCCTGAGCCAGTGTCGAATGATGCTGGACGCTTCCAGTGGAGACTGGAAGCCGAGGGCGGCCAGATGATCGAGCGTCTTGTGGTCGTCTGCGTCGGGAGGAAATGCCAGCGAGGGACGCTCGGCCTCAGTCGCCTTCTCGAACAAACGACCATAGTAGCGCTGCACGTTTTTGAGGTGCCCGACGAGCACTGACGCGAATGCGTCTCTGCTATCAAACCCGAGAAACCGCGCAAACCGCTCAAGATCAGCGCGATCTGCCGGCAGCGTCTGCGTCTGCTCGTCGTTGACCATTTGCAGGCGATGTTCAACCACGCGCAGGAAACAATAAGCGTCTTTCATCGCATCACGGGAGCCGGCGTCGATCCACTTATCACTGCAAAGTTTGTCGAGCGTCGTGAGCGTATCGCGGTCGCGCAATCCCGGATTACGCCCGCCTGCGATCAACTGCTGAGTTTGCACAAAGAACTCGATTTCGCGGATTCCGCCGCGTCCAAGCTTGATATTGTGGCCTTCGACTGCGATCTCGCCATGGCCGCGATAGGCGTTAATCTGCCGCTTCATCGCGTGGACGTCGGTAACCGCAACGAAGTCAAGGTATTTGCGCCAAACAAAGGGCGCCAATTCATTGAGAATTGCCTCACCGGCCGCGATATCGCCGGCGCAAGCTCGCGCCTTGATCATCGCGGCGCGCTCCCAATTTTGTCCAACACTTTCATAGTAAGACAACGCCGCAGGCGTGGAAATTGCTATTGCGGTCGAGGCTGGATCGGGACGCAGGCGCAAATCAGTTCGGAATACATATCCGTCGCTGGTCCGCTCCTGCAGCAACTTCACCAGGCGCTGTGTGATACGCACAAAGAGCGTTGAAGGTTCCGCGTCCTTTGGTAACGCGGGCGCCGTAGGGTCGTAGAGTACGATCAAGTCAATGTCGCTCGAATAGTTGAGTTCGAATGCCCCCATCTTGCCCATGGCCAACACGATGTAGCCACTACCAATCTGGGGCATCGACTTGTCGTTGGGCGTCAAGCGTCCTGCTCGCACGGCTTCTGCAAGAACAAACTGCGTAGAGGCTGCGACGGCCGCATCCGCAAGCTTGGTGAGCGCCACCGCTGTTTGCATCACAGGCCAAACGCCCCCGATATCGGCAAGCCCAATGAGGAGCGCGGCTTCTGCTTTCATGCGACGAAGCAGTCGCATTGCCTCATTTTCATCCGTGCTGACCGAGGCGCTGTGACCGTGCTCCGCCAAAAGAGAAACGAATTGCTGTTCAGGATTAGTTTGCAACAGGCGAAGGAGACGGTCTGGTTCGCGGCTGGCCAGTTCCCAAAGAAAGGGCGAGCTTTCCGTCAAGCTCGCCAAAAGCGTATTTACGACCGGCTTGGCCGCCAGCAGCGCCTTGAGCGATTTAGCTTTTCCGGGCGTTAGACCGGCTAGCCACGCGGCAATGCGTGCGCGTGCTATATCCGGGTCGACCAACCGCGGCGCAGTGGTAATTAGTTCGGAAAGAAATGCAGTTTTGGTTTCGACCTTGCTTGATACCTTCCGAATCGCCGGTTTGTGCCGCGTCTTTTTTCTTGCAGGAGTCTTCATCCCGCAATCTGTACCGGCCCACCCCGTGGCAGCGCAATGACGCTTTTAAGCCCCGGCTCGTTATCGGAAAGCGTCAAATCCCCGCCATGGAGACGCGCGACGGCAGCGGCGAGGCTTAGCCCAAGTCCTGAACCGGGCTGCGAACGGCTTTGCTCCAGCCGGACGAAACGCTCGACCACGCGCCCGCGATCGCCTTGCGGAATACCAGGCCCGCTATCGGTAACCGTAAGCAGGATGCGATCACCCTCGGCGAGCGCGCGGACTACGATGCTCGGGGTGACACCATTTGATGCTGCGTCGCGCGGCCCGGCATATTTGATGGAATTGTCGACCAGATTGGCCAGTGCCTGGCTGATGAGTTCGCGATTTCCTATGACCGGGGTCGGCTGATCAGCTTCCACCTTTAGCGAAATGCCTTTTTCATCGGCTAACGGTTCATATAGTTCGCCGACGTCGTGGGCGATCTCAGCTGCATCAAACTCGCTCATGTCATCGCGCGCCTGACCGGACTCAGCCCGTGCGATCATCAACAATGCGTTGAACGTGCGAATGAGGCTGTCCGACTCTTCAATCGTGCTTTCAAGCGCTGCGCGGTATTCACTTTCATTTTTCGCGGAGCGCAGGGCCTGCTCGCTACGATTCCGCAGCCTGGTAAGAGGCGTTTTTAGATCGTGAGCGATATTGTCGGAGACCTCCTTCAGGCCACGCATCAATGCTTCAATTCGTTCAAGCATTACATTGAGGTTCTCCGCGAGACGGTCGAGTTCGTCACCTGTCCCAGCCACCGGCAGCCGCCCGCCCAAATCGCCCTGCATGATCGTGCGCGTCGTCTCGGTCATTGCATCGACCCGACGCAGGACACGACGCGTGACAAACAGGCCACCGGCAAGCCCTAGTACGATAACGATCGCGACTGACCACCGCCCTGCCGAGAGCACGATGTTGTAGAGCCGCTCGCGCTCGTCCAGATCACGTCCAACGAGCAGGCGAAATCCGCCGGGCAATTGGAACACACGAGCAAGCGCATGATGCTCCGGGTGTTCGGCAGGATCTGCTTCGTCGAGTCGGCGGTACCCTGTCTCCGTCCAGCCGGGATTGTCGAGCGTCCCCGGAGGCAAAGCGGTGACATTGCCCGCGAGAGCCTCACCCGCAAACGTCGTGACGAGATATAGGCTGGAACCGGGGCGCCGGGCACGCGCGTCGACGACGATCACCAATCGCCTTATGCCGCCGAGACGGTATTGCTCCGACAAACCGGTGATTTCGGCGTTGACTGTATCGGTAATCTGCTCGGTGATCAGCCGGCGCGTATTGAGAGCGAAATAACCAAGCAGGAACGCGGCAAATAGCGCAAAAACGGTCAAATAGACCAGCGTCAGCTTAAACGTGGTCGTACGAAATAGCTTACCGAGCGCCGTCACGTATCATGTATCCCGCGCCGCGGATTGTATGAAGAAGCGGCTGGGAGAACCCTTTATCGATTTTCGAGCGCAAGCGCGAGATGTGTACGTCAATTACATTGGTTTGCGGGTCAAAATGATAATCCCACACGTTTTCCAATAACATGGTGCGGGTAACCACCTGTCCCGCGTGCTGCATCAAATATTCCAGAAGGCGAAATTCGCGGGGCTGCAACGATATCTCATCATCGCCGCGGCGCACTTGGTGGGACAGCCGGTCAAGTTCAAGGTTGCCGACGCGAAGCAGGGTTTCCTCGCTTCTGCCGATTCGACGGCGCGCGAGTACTTCGACCCGCGCAAGCAACTCAGCAAATGAATAGGGCTTGGGGAGATAATCGTCTCCGCCGGCGCGCAGGCCTTTGACCCGGTCGTCGACTTGGCCCAGGGCCGAAAGAATTAGCGCCGGCGTCTCGATACCCTTTGCGCGCAATGTACCAATCACCGCAAGTCCATCACGCTTGGGCAACATACGATCAACGATGAGCACGTCGTATTGGCCGTCCAAGGCCAGTGCCAGGCCGTCGTCGCCATCTGTTGCGGCATCCGCCATATGACCGACTTCACGGAATGCCTTGACTAAGTAATCCGCTGCGTCGCGATCGTCCTCTATGACGAGAAGCCGCATTGTGACCCGGTCCGGTTGCGCATCGGCCGCCGTCCGGCCGACGGAGCGCTGCCCGTTAATATCCCCATAAGTGGGCATCGGTCACACCAATTCCAGTCTTTTCGTTGGCAAGGTCAACTCCCCCTCCAGCGTCCAACCCCTATTCATACGCGAGGGGGTGGCGGAAACCGCCACCCCCTCAACGACTCCACCCCAGCGGGGGCGACGGATGCCAGGGTTGGAGTTCAGTCGGAAAGCGGGCGCCGATCGACCGGCGGAGCCGCCCTCCAATTTGCCGGGACGGGCTATCGCCCGCCCCGTTGAGGTCGGACCACCGGCGGGGGCGACGGATGCCGGCAGGACGTCCCCAAACTCTGTTTCAGCCGCGGCCAAGCGGAAGAGCGACGAAGCGCGTATTGTCGCCCTTCTTCACGCGAACGAGGACCGCGTGTTTGCCTTCCGTACGGGCCGTAGTGATCACCTCACTCACGTCGGCCGGCGTGGAAACCGATTTGCCCGCAACCTCGAGGATGACATCGCCGGTCGAGAATCCGTGGTCAGCCGCAACGCCGCCCGAATCAACGCCAGTGACCACCACACCATCGGCACCAGCGCCCGAAACTCGGGCCGCGGGGGCGAGTGCTAAACCGAGCTTGCCGAGATCAGCACCGCTATTGCCGTCATCGGTGGTGGCGCGCGCTTCCTTTGTGTTCGGCATTTCACCGAGCGTCAAAGTCAACGTCTTCTCCGCGCCTTTGTGCAGAACGGTGAGCTTTATTGAGGCCTTCGGCGCCATCGCCCCGATTTTTTTTGCAAGATCTCGGGCGTCCCTGATTTCCTTGCCATCAACTGAAGTGATGACGTCGCCGGCCTCGATACCGGCCTTTTGCGCCGGGCTATTCGCCTGAGGTTCGGCGACAAGCGCGCCCTCGGCCTTCTTGAGGCCGAGACTATCGGCGATATCCTGAGTCACAGGCTGAATCTGGACGCCAATCCAGCCGCGGGTGACCGAGCCGTGCTCCTTGAGCTGAGCGACCACGCTTGTAACGGTATCCGACGGGATCGCAAATGCGATGCCGACGGAACCGCCCGATGGAGAAAATATTGCGGTATTCACACCGATCACATTGCCGTCGGTGTCGAAAGTCGGGCCGCCGGAATTTCCTTTGTTGACTGGCGCATCGATCTGAATGAAGTCGTCGTAAGCGCTGGCGCCGATATCGCGCCCGCGCGCCGACACAATCCCCGCCGTCACGGTGCCGCCAAGGCCAAACGGATTTCCTACGGCAATCACCCAATCACCGATGCGCGGCGCTTTGTCGGATAGCTTAACGTAAGGAAATGGTCCGCCCTCAACTTTTATCAGTGCGAGGTCGGTACGCGGGTCGGTGCCTATGACCTTGGCTTTGTGTATCTTGCCATCATCTGCGGTGACCTGGACACTTTCAGCTTTTTCGACAACGTGGTTGTTCGTGACCGCGAATCCATCGGCCGAAATGAAAAACCCGGACCCTTGGCCTGTTATCACATTGTGACCGCGCCCACGCGGCATGCCCTCCGGCGCATTTGGAACGTCGGGCATCCCGAAGCGTCGGAAAAACTCTCGCAATCCTGGCGGAACATCGTTGCTTCCAAGACCATTCGTCTGCGAGCCGCCGTCGACCTTTACTCGTACCGAAATTACCGCCGGTTTGACCTTTTCGACGATGTCGGCAAAGCCCACGGGCGCCTGAAGTCGGTGCGCCTGTTCGGAAAGATTTTGCGCGAACGCATATCCACCAAATGAACCAAGGTTGGGCTGGACGACGAGCGCCGTCACCCCCAAACCGGCAATGGTCGTCGCAAGCAGAATGGCACGGCGCAGCGAAAGCTTGCGTCGGCCTTTGGAATTTTCAGGAGCGGGAATGACGCTCGGCATCGGGCAATCTCCATCGGGATTCGTGGGCGCATCTGCGCACTGTTCGAACCTGAAGATGGGGTGGTGACCCTTACTGCGTCCTGTCGGCGGGATTAAACTTTGGTAAGGTGTTGACTGCGATTTGCTGTGAAGATTCAGCAGATTATTCAATACTCAAACGCCGCCTAATCGACCAAAGTTGAAAGCCGATTTTGCTCGTCTGCGCTAAGTGTCGCAGGTTCAATGGGGACGGATTTGTACCGCCGCGCCATGACAAATAGCCCGATCATGCCCGCGAGCAATGCCGCCGGCGGAAGGACCCAGAGGAGCGCCGTTCCCAATTCAAACCGCGGCTTGAGCAGTACGAACTCACCGTAACGCGCCACCAAATAATCAATGACTTGCTGATCGCTGTCGCCCCTGGTCAGCCGCTCGCGCACCAGAAGGCGGAGATCACGGGCAAGCGGGGCCTCGGAATCATCAATCGACTGATTTTGACAAACCATGCACCGCAATTCGCGTGATAGATCGCGGGCACGAGCCTCTAGCGCGGCATCTTTCAATATTTCGTCGGGCTGAACCGCCAACGCAACATTCGACACACAGGCAACAAGCACCGTCAACAACAGCAAGAAAGGCCGCATGGATTTCACCCCGCTGGCTGCAGTGCCGATTTCACTGCTGGCTTCGGCGCACCGACCCGCAATCTGCGATCCGAAAGCGAGAGTGCACCGCCCAGCATCATGACAACTGCGCCAATCCAAATCAGGAGGACCATCGGTTTGTAATAGAGGCGGATCGCAATCGATCCGTCGCCGTTGACGTCACCAAGCGATAGGTACAATTGATCAAACCCGCGAACAAAAAGCGCCGCTTCGTTTGTCGTCATTCCGCGCGAAGAAAAACTGCGTTTAGAAGGTTCCATTGAGCCGACCAACTTCCCGCCCTTCCGAACGGCAAACTCCGCCACTACTGAAGTGTAGTTCGGTCCCGGTCGTTGAGTTACCCCATCAAATGTAAGGTCGTAGCCCGACAGTGACACTGTCTGTGCCGGTTTCATCGCGACAATGTGCTCGGTACCCCATGTCGCGGCGCAGATTATGCCGAGCATGGATAGCGCTATGCCTATATGCGCGATAGCGGTGCCCCAGGCTGAGCGCGGCAATCCCCTCGCACGCGTCCATACAATTGCCAGCGGCAGACGAAACAATCCCACGCGCTCCGCAAGTTCCAGCATAGCCCCGAACATGACATAGACCGTCAATCCGACCCCGAACGGGGCCAGCACCATGTTTCCGCTTTCGACGGCAAATATAACTGCGGTCGTCGCAATGCCGATGGCTGCAGCCGACATCAGACGCTGTGCGACACCCAAAAGGTCACCACGCTTCCAGGCCAGCAACGGCCCAAAAGGTATGGCAAACATCAGCGCCACAAATAGCGGCCCGAAAGTCAGGTTGAAAAATGGCGCACCAACCGAAATCTTTTGGCCGGTCAGGGCTTCCAGCGCCAAAGGATAAAGCGTACCGACAAAAACCGTCAGACAGGCGGTCGTCAAAAAGAGATTGTTCAAAACCAACGCACCTTCGCGCGAGATCGGCGCAAACAACCCACCCTGCTTCAGCATCGGCGCTCGCCACGCAAAAAGCGTCAGGCTGCCGCCAATGAAGATAACCAGTATTGCGAGGATAAACACACCGCGGGTTGGATCGCTTGCGAAGGCGTGAACCGATGTCAGAACACCCGAACGGACCAAAAATGTTCCGATCAGCGACAGAGAAAATGTCAAAATCGCGAGCAGGATAGTCCAGACTTTTAATGCATTGCGCTTTTCCATGACGACGGCCGAATGGAGAAGTGCTGTGCCGGCCAGCCAAGGCATCAGCGACGCATTCTCTACGGGATCCCAAAACCAAAATCCGCCCCAGCCGAGCGTGTAGTACGCCCAGTACGACCCCATCGCGATACCGAGCGTCAGAAACATCCAGGCCAATAGGGTCCAAGGCCGCACCCATCGCGCCCAGGCGGCATCGATGCGGCCTTCGATCAGCGCAGCGACCGCAAATGAAAAGGCAATGGAAAAACCGACATAACCGAGATAGAGCAGCGGCGGATGGATGGCGAGGCCCGGATCCTGCAGGATCGGATTGAGATCGCGCCCCTCAAACGGCGCTTGTGCCAGCCGCAAAAACGGATTGGAGGTAAGCAGAATGAATAAATAAAACGCCGAAGCAATCCACGATTGAACCGCCAAAACATGGGCTTTTAAAGTGACCGGCAAATTGCGTCCAAAAGCGGCAACGAGCGCGCCGAAGATTGCGAGAATCAAAACCCACAAAAGCATTGAGCCTTCGTGGTTCCCCCAAACACTTGTGAACTTGTAGATCAACGGCATCATCGAATGGGAGTTTTCATAAACAGTCGCGACTGAAAAATCCGAACTCACGTAACAGCTTGTCAGCGCAGAGAACGACACGGCAACGAAGACGAATTGCATCACTGCTGTCGAATTAGCGATACGCATGAGCGACGCATCGCGGCTGCGAGCTCCCACAACAGGCACGATCGACTGAACGAGGCCGAGCGCAAGCGCGAGTACCAACGCATAGTGGCCGAGTTCGGGAATCATCGAGGCTTACCCCCTGTGCCTTGGGCTTCGCCTTCCTGCCAGCGGCCGCTTTTCTTCAGGGCATCGACCACCTCACGCGGCATGTACCGCTCATCGTGCTTGGCAAGAACCGTATCTGCGACGAGAACGCTCGATTCAAGCTTGCCCTCAACGACGACGCCCTGCCCTTCACGGAACAGATCCGGCAAAATACCTTGATAGCGGACCTGGATGTCCGTTTTACCGTCGGTCACAACAAATCGGCTCAATAGATTATCACTGCGCGCCACGGTTCCCGGTTTGACTAGTCCACCGACCCGCATACGACTGCCGATCGCCATATGCTTCTCAGCGATATCGGTCGGCGAGTTAAAGAACACAATTGAGTCGCGAAGTGCGCTGAGTATCAAAGCAGCCGCGATCGCCAAGACGCCGACGCTTGTGCCGATCAATACCAGACGCCTTTGCTTTCGGGTCATCGCGTCTCTTTATCCTTAGCCTTTTAGTCCGAGGTCCTTGATCATGTCCTCGATGCGATGGAGCTTATCCGGATCGTTTGCAAGTGCGCGTTTTGCACTGGCAGCGGCCTCATTTGCTTTCTCACGCTCGCCAAGAACGATATAAGCGCGCATCAGTCGTTGCCAGCCTTCGACATCACTTCCATTTTCCTTCAACCGGTCGGCAAGCCGCGCAACCATGCCGCGGATCATTTCGCCTCGATCCTTGTCGTTCATCGCGCCGGCGGCGGCAATATCATCTGCACTTGGATTCGGTGCGCTGCCAGCTGAGTTCCCGCTTTCAACGCGAGCAAGAGCCTCCTGCACCATCGGCAGCCATGCCGCGTCCGCCGGAGCCTCCTTAATCATGCCGCGCCATATCGACGCGGCCTTGGCGCGATTGCCGTCCTGCTCTGCCGCCAGCCCCGAATAGAATTCGGCCTTTGTTTCCTGAGGATCGAGGGCGAGGGCTCGGTCGAATGCCGATTTGGCATCGGTGGTAACGATCCCATTGGCGTCCGCGACAAGTGCCTCACCGAGATCCGACTGTCGCTCAGCACTTTCACCCTTGAGTGCGAGGATTTTCCGGCGAGCGCTCACTGCATCTGCAAAACGACCTAACCGCAAATACACTGGCGCGAGAACTTCATAGCCGCGGGCGTCGGCCGGATTTTTCGCAAGATGCGATTCAACCTGCGATACGAGATTTGCAATCGAGCGATCTTGGCCCGCAGACCGCATCCGCTCTTCGAGAGGTTGACCCGGTATTTGTGGGGATCCAAGCAATAAATAGAGCGTCGCAGCCGCAGCGGGCAGCAACACAATGGCACAGACAGCGATTGCACGACGGCGGTTGATCGACGAAACGACTGGCAGCCTGCTCGACCGTTCCGCGGCGTCGGCCGCCGCAAGAAGGCGGCGCGATACCTCGATACGTGCCGCCTGCGCTTCCCCCTCGCCGATCCGACCTGCAGCGTAATCGCGATCGATTTCTGCCAGCTGGTCGCGGTAGACCGCAATTTCATTCCCGGTCTTTACATCAGCCGTACGGCTGAGCGGCCACAGGACGGCGAAAATCGCCACCGCGGTCATCAACGCAAACGCCAACCACAGGGTCATGGAGCTTTACGATCCGCTTGCCGAGCCCATGCGTGGGCGTCATCGCAGGGCATACATCACGCCAGATCATGGCGGCAATGGCACAATTTCACATGCACGAAGCGGCCAAATGCATGCTCAGGCGCGGGCGGCTTTGCTGTCTCCGGCGCTTGCCACTTCCGCAGCCTTGCCCAGAAGTGCCGCATACTCGCGCCCAAACACTTTTCCGCAAAACCGCACTGCGGCATCGACCTGCGACTGTCGAAAACTTCGGTCTATGTCACCGGCGCACCGCAACCCCTCGAGCAGCATCCGCGTGCCGTTGTCCAGGTATTGCCGGAGTTCGCTCAGCGCACGTTGCGTCATTTCATTGATCGCAAGTTCTCCGGCGAAATGCCGGCAAATACCGACAAATTCGACCAATGCTTCGACCTCGGCAACCTCGTTGGGATCGAGAAGGGAATTGGGGCGAATTTCCCTTGCCGGACGTGATCGCAGCAAGTACCGCACGCGACCCGGTATTGATTCAATCTCCGTGCGCAATAAGTCGGAAATCTGCGTTCGTTGCGCTGATAGCGCGCGACCCCAGGTGCTATCGACCGGTAGCGCCAATTCGGTGCGTAAGCCGCGGGCGGAATCATGAATAGTCTTGAGGAGTGCACCAACGGCAACTCCCTGACCGCTGCGGAGGTCCTTGCGTAGCTCAGCCACCATCCGCTCGAGCTCCGCCAGGACGATGTTCACCGCGACGGCATAATGCGTTTCTGAAACACGCGCGGCAGTATCACTGCCGGCAGCCTTGACACCAAGCCTGATCAACTGCCATGGCGCCGTCATTCGATTCATGACGGTCAGCAAAGCGTACAAAAACAGTTCGCCGTCTCGCGCGGCGGCAGACTCGATCAACGTCTTGCATTCGTCGAGTTCAGAGTTGGCAAGGTTGCCTATCTGCAAGGGCAACCGCGCAGAGAGCGCAGCCAATACGTCGCGACCTTTGAGTGCGCATTTCAGCGTGGCAAGTTCTTCGTCGGCATGGGGCGTTCCGATTTGCTGCAGAATCCGCCGTCGAATTCGACCGTCCCCATCGTCAGCGTTGATATTTGTCTCTATCGCGGCTGCAACACGATCTTGAAACATGCGAGCGAGGCGCTCAGCCCTCGGTCGATCGCCCGCCAACATCGCCGCGCCAACTTCGCCAGCCAAAGACTCGGCGTCATTGGGCAGGAGGTCCCGCCTCACCCAGTTCCACAGCGCATCAAGAGACGAACGCGATACACGACCAGGATGCTTGTGGTCGCCGCTGTCGTCGACGAGAAACGGCTCAAGCGGCTTGAACAGGACTCGCGCTGATCCCTCGATATTCGGTGAGCTGTCGCGCTGCGCGCGCACGATGCGGCGCAGTTCCTGCAGCACAAGATCCGCGCCAACGACCTCTTCCCCGCGCAAAACACTGCGTTCGAGTTCGCCGATCAGCAGCGAACGCGCTCCCGGCGATAGCTCGCGCAGAAATTGACGCAGTCGCTCGACGGTCGTCTCGGCGCCCGCCATGCTCGCTGGATCCGAATTCAGGCCTTTTGGCTTGATACGGTGGGGGCGTTAAGAAGTTGTTAAG